>Ga0315905_10005091_pt1 | contig 13397 bp, 7 predicted proteins | sample LakEriMetagenome_5_FD_203522 | JGI IMG/M metagenome (GOLD analysis project Ga0315905, IMG submission 203522) | Freshwater fungal communities from buoy surface, Lake Erie, Ohio, United States - Buoy 4 MA121 | ecosystem: Environmental > Aquatic > Freshwater > Lake | place: USA: Lake Erie, Ohio... | reverse complement strand
GGGCTTTACAAATAAATGTAGTAGAATCTGTTCCTGCTGGATGTGTTAATGTGCAATTTGTTCTAGATATTTCTTTAGTTTTAGGATTCCAGCTATAACGGAAAAATACTAATTTTTGTTCTTCTTCACGATCATAAGTAGAATCCCAAGCACCATAGACTTGCTGCCAGCAGGCTTGATAAAATACCTTATTGTATTGACTTTCGTGTATAATATTGCTTGGAAACTGATAGTGGTATTGATTAGATGCTTCGCTATAAAATTGGTATCTTAAAGTTGGAGCTATCTCCAACATTGAATATTCGTAAATATCTAAACTTCCTGATGGCGCATAGTGTTCAGCAACCATCATAGTCTCATCTTCATTTTTACCAATAAAGAAACATTGTCTATTAACAGCACGTTGAGTGAAAAGTACTGGAACTGCAGTTGGTGTCACCTTAAACTTACCGAAAGTCATACCAGAAGAAGAAGTTCTATAGACACCCCACCAGTGATTAGCTTCGTTAGGGTCTTCAAAAAATAATAAACTATTAGTTGTAGAAACTAAGTTTCTATATGTTGGTATACCAGCAAGGTCATTACCGATAAATGTGTCTGCTCTAGAGTTTGTTGAAGTATAAGAATTGTAATATTGACCGACAACTAACCCTGTTGAAGATTTTACAAAGTAGTTTGGTTTATAATTCTCATAATCTAAACAGACGAACCAATTATCTGTGTGACCTGGAGAACCCTCAGTGGCACCGTTTCTTGTTATATAATTTAGAAAAAAAGCATAACGATTTTGGGTATAAATTTGTGGGTACTGATAGTATCCAGCCAGAGGTGCATTGCTTGACTGCAAATTTGACGTATCTTGTCCAGCATAAAATTCATTAAATCTTGGAGTTAATGTGTCAGTATCAAATGCCTGGTTCTCAATAAAGATTCTATTTTTAGTTGGATCTGGATCCTCAACAATATAGTTGTTCACAGCATATTGTTTGCAGTTTACTAATCTAGTTACAGACATTTTATTTCCTTAAACTGACATAACAGCAGAAACAGCACTTCTACCAGCACCAGTTATAACAACTGCCACGTTTGTAGTCGCACTAGAACTTGTTGTAACAGACTTAGTATAATATTCACCAGTAGAAAACCTCATACTATCTCCAGCAATGTTTAATGTTATTGTAACCTGCATTCTGTTTCCGAAAGCATCGTACGCATCAACCAGAAGATTGGTGCTTATATCACTACCAGAATAAACATATCTAGTATCATCGATACTGTTTGGATCTGCATTTTGCAGTCGTATATTAATATTCGCAGGAACACCATTGTTTAAAACATGAACAGTAACACGACCAACCGTACTATTTCTGGAAGTTAACCAGATACGATCGAGTTCATCTACTCCGTATCCTCGTGTTCTAATGTTATTATTATATTTACCACGCCATCCAACTGTAACTTGCATAACTCCACCAGCTGTTCCAGTTATAACTCCACTCATATTAGAATCAGTGATAAACTTAAATGTATTTGCATCAGGAACAGAGAAAATTCTATGTACGCCATTTGGAGGGTTTGTTGAAGAAGTAGCTCCAGAAATTGTTACAATATCACCAACTGACAGTCCATGAGCATTTTCTGTCACTGTAACTGTACTGGTATTAACACCATCAACATCATTTACATAACTCCAAGAATCAGCAACAGCAGAAGCAGGAATAAATTGCAACATTCCAGTTCCATTAGTTCCATAGATAAGAACTTTATCTTGATTTGCAGACTGATGCCCGTATGGTGACCAAGATAATGGAAAATCGTATATAGCTGGGAAATTAAATGCGCTATGGAATGTTAGTGCATCATCGCCAGTTCCTGATCCAATTGTAAATGTCATCCATGTTCTGGATTTTACTGTTGGGAATCTAGCCTGACTTGAGTAGAAAAATGAGTCTGAAACAGTAAATGTAATATAATTTACGTTATCTTTAGTAAACTGATATGGTTGACACCACCAGTTATTAATTCCGTTTCCATTCCAAGATCCTGCAGTTGGTATTGCGGAATAGGTCGCAAATGTTGTTCCAGATGGATATGTTAATGTGCAATCTGTTTTTACTATTGGTAATGCTTCACTAGTAGTTACGCCAGAAATATTTGCTGAAGCGAATGCAATAGTTCCAGTTGGCGTAGCAAGTGCAGTATATGTGAATGTATTAGCATCGGCAACAGTAGCTACTGCAAAAAAGTTTCCATTTGGAGCATTAGTTGTTGCAGTTAATCCAGTGACGGCGATAACATCACCAACTTTAAATCCATGAGCAGCTCTAGTTACGGTAATTGTTGTCGTTGAGTATGTTACGTTAGTTGGTGTGAAAGAAATGGCAGTAGTACCTTTTGTCCAAACCAAACGCATTGGTGCAAGCACGTTACTTGTGTTAAAGTGTCCAGAATACAATACTTTTCTAGTAGAAGATGCATGTCTAATGTTACTTGGGTATGCCAAAATAATAGAACTCGCAGCATTAGCTGGCAATTGTGCCGAGATCATTGTAGTAGTAGTTCCAGCACCTCTTGGAATATAATACCTATTTACAGTATATGCGTTAGTTGTTCCGCCAGCCATTTGTAAAATATAAACAAAATATTCATCACGACCCATATAAAACTTCCAATCACTGGAATTTAATGTAGTATATGTTGGACGACTAATACCTGCGGTAGCACTGTTATCTGAATATGTCCACTGATAACCTTTTAGGACATTTAAACGCATCATTGGTGTTCCGTTTTCGGTTTCGAAACCAAAAGCAGAACGACATTCTGCGACTACGTTCATAGTTCCAGCAGCAGTGCCAGTTGGAGCTACAGCTGTAACATATGTAAATGAATTTGTTGCAGTAGTATAAACAATCCAAGTACCATTTGGAGGAAAGGTAGTTGCAACTGCACCACTAATAGTAACAGTATCTCCTGGCATTAATCCGTGAGAATTCCAGTTAACAGTAATAGTTGTACCAGAATATGACCAAGACAATGCATTAAAGTTTAACTGATCTGTGCGCTCAAACAAATGGCAGTTAGCTAAAGTATCAGTTTGTCGATAACTTTGCGCTCTCTGGTTCATATCAACGCCACACCAATGATCTGATTGTAAATCATTGGCAGGAGCTGTTCTAGGGTAAGATAAAATACTTAATCCATTTCTAGCGGTAGTTCTCCATGCTAGTGTAGGAATACATTCATTTAAATCTAAACTACATTGCCAAGTATTCCAAACTCCTGGCATATAATAAAAGTCATTTTGTGAAGCAGAAAACGCAGTGCCATCAATACCAGTTGCAAAATTTACAGGTCCATAGTTATCAAAATCAGCACTGGTGTTAAATGTATTAGCTCTTGTTTGCCAGTAAAATGTTTCTGCTGGTCTTGCTGTTAGCGTAGTATAATCATAGGCATAGGTGTCAATGAATATACGACTTTTAGTTAAATCTGGATCTCCCCAGATAATACCATATCTTGAGTTTAATCTTGTTGTAAGTAGTTTAGCCATTATTTTCTTCCTGAGGAACTTCTTCTATTTCTTCTACAATTTCTGCTGGAACTGGCGGCATATATTGATGCTTAACTGATTCCCACCAAGCAAGAGCATCTGCTTCGTCTAGCCAAGGATCTCCTGTGTTTGGATTAAATGGCTGAATAACTGCAAGACGTCCATCCATTGGCGTCCCTTCTTCGTATACCATTAATGTAGCCCCACCATGGAACTCTACTCTGAAACAATCTGTCATAATGCTGTCCTAGTAAATAGAAAACTTACTACTAAATTAGATCCTACTGGAGATAAACCAGTATTGGTAATATCCACTGTTATATAATCTCCATTTGCTGTCGTTATACTTGTATTTATTTGATTTGAAGACTGCCCTGCTGTAATAGTTACAGTTTGTACTGAAGTGTCGTTCTTTCTAACAACTATTGTAATATTTGCACCGAGAGGAGCAGTGTCGACCTGTGCTCTAATTCTGGAAATTAATAGAGCGCCCTGCGACCACCATCTAATAGTTCCGGTGTTTACTATTAAGTTGCCAGGATAATTAAAATGTCTCTCGTAGTACTGAGTTGTTAAACCAGTAGCTGGATCTATTTTTGTTAAAGATATGGCATTATCTTTAAACATATCTGTATTAATTCTTGTTAGTGCCATTTTTTTTCTTCTATTTAAAGTTTTATTTCAGTTAAATGCTTGATATAAATGTTCCTGATTCTGTAAATGTATGATAGGTATACCCACCAGATGATGTTACTGTTCCACCTATTCCTCTTTGATTTCCAGAGTAGCGAATTATCACAATACCAGAGCCACCTGTACCGCATAATTGTCCTGCACCTTGACCAAAGGCACCACCACCGCCACCACCTGTGTTGACTGTGCCGTTATCACCGCCAATTGTTTGATACGTGCCGCCTGCACCGCCACCACCCAAACCACCTATACCTCTAGCCATATATCCGCCGTGTCCAGCTCCACCACCACCATAATAAGTTGATCCTCCTGTTGGCCAAATTACTCCGTCACCACCCTTACCAGCATTAGTCGTGCCAGCAGTTGCAACTACTCCAGTAAAACCAGCTTGTCCAGCACCGCCTCCTCCACCACCTCTACCAGATGTCCAGCTGCTAATATTAGTTCCCGCACTACCGCCGCTGTTACCTTGGCCAGCAGTTCCAACGGCACCTGCTCCACCAGAACTTTCTCCCATTCCACCACCACCTCCAGAACCCCAAGTACCGGAAGGTCCAGGATTTGCATTATAATTGCCGCCACCACCGCCACCAAAAGCAGTTACTCCAAAGACAGAACTATTGGCACCGCCTCCTCCTGCAATATATGAAGTTCCATTATATGAACCTGCCGTGCCACCAGCACCAATTACAATGCTGTATGCTTGCGGAGTTATTATAGTTGAGCCAGATAGAACTCCACCAGCACCGCCTCCACCTCCCCAACCACCACCACCGCCGCCACCAGCAACTGCTAGATAATCAACAGTATAACTACCAGATGTATTAGTACTAAATGTGCCAGAACTAGTAAATGTATGTATAGTTTTACCGCCTGCTGAGGTAACAATACCACCTATACCTCGCTGTGCGCCTGTATAACTTAATATTACAATACCAGATCCTCCGGCTCTTCCTAGCCCTCCTTGATAGTTGGTATTGCCGCCACCTCCACCACCGCCACCTGTATTGGTTCCTCCAGTAGTAGAATATACTGTATCGTTTACGCCACTAACACCAGCTCCCGATCCTCCACCACCTACACCACCGTTATTTAAAGTCCCACCACTACCTGAGCCTCCTCCACCTCCACCTGCATAGTAGGTAGCTGTGCCTGTAATACTAGATTGCGCACCAGCACCACCTCCACCTCCGCTACCATTTCCTCCAGCTGCACCAGCACCACCACCACCTCCTCGAGCAGAGCCACCATTATTACCTTGACTAGGACTGACTGATGGAGTGTTTCCTGCACCACCACCAGCTGATTCACCACCACCTCCACCACCAGAACCACCAGCTAATCCTGAAACTCCTGGATAATATCCACCTCCTCCACCACCAGCTGATGTAATAGTTGTAGTGATAGCATCAAAAACGCTGTTAGATCCTGAGTTACCACGATTACCAATACCATTCGCTGCGCCACCACCACCGACTGTTATTGTATAATTATAACCTGAAGATACATTATAAACAAATCCAGATCTAAAACCACCAGCACCACCGCCACCTCCTGCATCAGAACCACCAGCGCCACCACCTGCTACTACTAGATATTCAATAGCATCAATAACAAAGTTAGATGTAGATATAATATCTGGTGGAGTAGTACTAAATGTGCCAGAACTAGTGAATAAATGAACAGTGTCACCACCAACAGTTGAAACTGTACCTCCAACTGCTTTTTGATTACCTGTATATCTAATAACTACTACTCCAGAACCTCCAGTTCCACCGAAGTTATTTGAGTTATAGTGAGCACCACCTCCTCCACCACCGCCAGTATTTGTACCTCCATTACCACCAGGGACGTTTGTTTGTGCGGCTAATGTACCTGCAGTAGCGTCACTTCCAGGATTTAAACCTTGCGTGTTGCCCAATCCACCGCCACTTACTTTAGGAGCACCACCACCGCCGCCACCAGCACCACCGTTACCAGCACGACCAGAATAACCAGCGCCAGCACCACCGCCTGCCCAAAAATAACTTGGTCCTAATATATTATTAAGTATTCCTGTGCCTCCATCTCCTGGAGTGTTCCCTCCAGCTGCACCTGCTCCACCGCCACCACCTGGATACCATGTTGTTCCCGAAGGAGAACCATTAAATCCTTGTCCTACTGTACCCGTTCCAGGAAGACTACCGTAAGTAGGAGTACCACTCGCTCTTCCACCACTACCACCACCGCCACTACCACCATTACCTGCTGGATAAGCATTTGAATCGTGATCACTAGCACCTCCGCCACCGCCAATGGCAGTTAAACCAAACGCAGTAGTGTTTTGACCATTAGTCCCTGCAGGACCAAGAGTTCCTGCTGGCGCACCAGCACCACCAGCACCAATAACAATAGGATAATCTGTGTATTCAGCCAATCCTACTAAAGAATTTGATGCTATATATCCACCTGCTCCGCCACCACCACCCATGTCGGAACCACCGCCACCACCACCTGCTACAATTAAAACTCTTACAGAAACAATGGGTGGCCAGTTTTGTTCAGCAACTTTCCTATAGACACCAGTTAAATTGTAAGGTTTTTTTAAATTTATCATTATACAGTAGGATTAAATGTTATATTACCAGATGATGTAAAAATGTGATATGTGTTTTCTCCAATTTGAGAAATTGACCCACCACTTGCTCTCGGTGCACCTTTATATTTAAAATATACATACCCATTTCTTCCATTTGTTGCTATAGCCCCACCATTTCCAAAAGTTTCACGTAAAAGATTAGAAGAATTTCCAGCAGTTGTTCCGGAGCCAGAGTATAAAGTAGAATATAAAAATTGATTTCTATTTAAATAACCACTACCACCACCTCCGCCACCCATTACACCTGCTGCGGAGTAACCACCTGCGGATCCACCCCAATAACCTCCACCACCAGCGCCACCATAAGAATCGTATAAACTAGAACCACCAATAAGTGCTCCTTGAAAACCATTAGTATCCTGAGGGCTATCACATGAGGCATTTACTCCAGCAGCAGTTTGCGTTCCACCTTTACCATTGTATCCAGAAATAAAGGTAATACCATCACTGCCTGTCAATCCTCCGCCAGCGCCACCTGCTCCGGCAGAATATCCGTTAGTGCTACTTCCTCCACCTCCACCACCGCCAGCAATTAATAATGCAGTATTTTGCGATAAAGTTGAACTATTAAATAAACCACTGTAACCACCACCGCCACCACCATAACGATTATCTGCTCCATTTAATCCAGCTCTGGCAGCTCTACCACCACCACCATCAAAATATTCCATTTGATTGATTAGTCCACCTCTACCAACAACTACATAATACGTAATAGCTTGCGTTGGATATTTTAATATTGCTGATGCAGCTCCACCAGCACCACCAGCTGCCGCAAGGGACCAACCACCAACAGTTCCTCCAGCACCGCCTGCACCCCACATATTAATCTCTATTATATCTGTTGGCCAATTATAATATGTTTGTGACGTGTAACTTGATATTTCTCCTAATTTCCAAACACCATAGGCACTTGTCTTAGAAGGAAATGCCATTAGGTAATTTCCTCATATGAAACTATCGCAACTAAATCGTTATTCAGAGATGCTGTAACTCTCAACTGATCTCCTTCTTGCAAATAAATGTTTTTGGCTAAAACATCTATAGTTGAAGAAACTGGAACAGGTGTCTGAAACATAATGTAATATGATACAGAGTTTCTATAAATTTCTAAAGTAGCATTAACTGAAACAACAGTGTCTTTATTACTTAAATAAATTGTTGTAATTTTAAATAACTTATTAGATGCAGCTGGATTTTCAACTATCACAGTTGGCGTTGTTGTAACATCTAATAAAGCTGTTTTAGCGTATAGAGATGCAATATTAATGATATTTGGGTTAGCCATTTCGTTTCCTTATCCGAAGAACATTGACAGAGCAATTGCTTTTCCTATACTGGTTCCGTCGCCAGGAGTTGTGCTCTGCGCAAAAATAATTATTTCTATTTCATATCCATTTTCTGGAGCTTCTGAAAATGTTAATGTAGTGCCTGACAAACTATATGTTGCCTTTGCCTGAGGAACACCACCAACTATAACTAAAGTTTGATCTTTATTTCCTGGAGTAGCAGATAAAGTAAATATAGTTTGCGAACCATTACCTATAAATGAGTTTGCTATAACTGGTATGTCTGATCCGCCCCCACCACCACCTCCACCAGTAGCAGATATAGTTATAGTATCTGTTGTTCCATCAGTTGTTATCGAAACACCAGGACCTGCAGTTAATGTTAACGTATCTGTTGCAGAATCTGCTACAACATTTGACTGACCAGCAACAGATATAGTTTTAAATGAGTCCGACGCAAGACCACCACCGCCACCACCAGTATTTGTAATCGTTATGGTGTCAGTTGTTGCATCAGTGCTAATAGAAATACCAGATCCAGCTGCCAGTGTTAGCGTATCTGTCGAGCTGTCAGCAACTACGCTAGTTTGACCAGAAACTGCAATTGTTGTAAAAGAGTTTCCTCCACCACCTCCACCACCTGTGGCAGAAATCGTAATACTATCATCATTAGCATTAGTGGTGATAGTTACATTGTCACCAGCAATAAGTGTTAAAGTGTCAGAAGCAGAATCAGCTACTACGTTAGACTGCCCAGCAACAGTTATGGTGGAGAAAGAAGAACCGCCACTCTCATTTGCCCACTGAACTCCAGTTCCAGTCGATTTTAATACTTGACCTGCAGATCCAACTGCAGCATTTGCTGTTAATGTTCCAGTTAAAGTTAGATTATCAGCAGTAGCAGTATTCAGTACTGGACTTGTTAGTGTTTTATTCGTTAATGTTTCAGATCCTGCTATTGTTGCTAAATCAGCATCAGTCACAGCAGTATTGAATTGAGCTAGCGTCCCGCTAACAGTATTGTTAGACAGAGATATAGTTTTATTAGTTAAAGTTTGTGTACCAGTATCTGATACTAGAACAGCATCAGCATTGCCAATTACAGTACCACCAGGAAGTGTTAATTTATTTGTAGCTGCAGCAGCATGAGGTTGTGCTGAGATTTTTTGTCCGTGTGTATTAACAGGGCAATTTAATTGAATTTGACCGATATATTCTGTTCCTGCTGTACCTGTAACTCCTATAGTATTACCCATACTATTACCATGTACTACACAATAATATCTTAAATCATTAGGTGCGTCACTGGCAACGGTGATAACTGTTTGTGCGCCAGAAGATCCTGGAGTACCAGTAGTTACTACACCTGTAGTATATGATGCTCCACTGCCGTCTTTAAACGCAATTGGATGACCAGTATTAGAAGCTGCGCTTTGATTAAATGTGTAAACACCAGTACGAACAAAACTTAGTATTGGTGTAGTTACTCCATCTATTACGTATACACCACCAACAACAGTAACTGTATATGTTTGGGAAACTCCAGAACTTGCTGCAACACTACCTTGTACTTCTAAAATACTAGTAGCTGGTTTAACTACTATATTGCCAGAAGCAGAAGTTGTTATTCCACCAAGAACAGGAGAAGTTAATGTTTTGCTGGTTAATGTTTGAGTGCCAGTTAATGTCGCAACTGTATTATCAACTGCAACTGCTATGGTATCAGTACCAGCAGTTGTTGTTATCGCAATACCAGAACCAGCAGATAATGTTAAGGTATCAGAGGAACTATCAGCAACTACATTAGACTGCCCAGCAACTGCGATAGTAGAGAACGCATTAACTAAAACACCAGAAATAGTTGTAATCTCTAGGTTATAGCCATTATATGGTGCACTAGAAAATGTCAGTACATTTCCTGAAACAGAATAAGTATCCTTAAACTGAACAACACCTTCTATGACTACGATAGTGTGGTCTTCATTTGTTGGTGTTGATGAAAGAGTATATTGTGTAGTACTTCCGTTGCCAGTAAATTTATCAACTGTCGTAGTTATACCACCAGAGCCTCCACCTCCGCCACCAGTGGAATTGATAGTGATAGAATCAGTTGCTGCATCTGTTGTAATAACAATGCCAGTTCCAGCTACTAATGTTAGAGTATCTGTTGAAGAATCTGCAACAACAGAATTCTGTCCATTGACTGCAATAGTTCTAAAAGTATCTGATCCACCAACGCCACCACCAGAGTTAAACTGAACCCATGTTTGACCAGAGAAACTTGTCAAAGAATAATTAGTCTGAACCCAACCAGTTAGAGCATATGTTGTACCTTCTAATACAAGAACTGAAGTTCCCTCTAATTCTTGAAAAGTATCAGCATCAATAGATCTAGTTAATGTGTAAGTTGTTCCGTTATCAGTATACGTGTAAATACCATTATTGGCTGCAGTTGTTTGGTTCTTTAGTAAAATTCTATAACCAGAATCTGCTGATACCAATGCATCATGACCATCTATAACTAGAGTATTCGTGTTTCCAGTTAACGCTATATTACTTGCTGCTAAAAGATTAACAGCTCCCTTCCAATGTAAACCAGAAGCAACATCATCAACGTACTGTTTTGTAGCAGCATGTAAACTATTTGTAGGTGCACCAGAAAGTGTTAGATTACCAGTCATTGTATCTCCTGCCTTATTGACAGGAGTATAACCTAATGCTTGCTGATAGTAAGAGCCATCATTACCGTCTAGCGTATCAGCATCTAATCCACTGTTTGGTCCATCTAAAGATTTAACAGCATCTATTATATTTTGTGCGCTAACTGAACCTGTTAAACCATTAACAGAAGTTACGCCAGTGTTAGTTATTGTTATTGTATCTGTTGTTGCATTAGTTGAAATATCAATACCAGAACTAGCAAGAAGAGTTAAAATATCTGTAGAAGAATCAGCAACTACGTTAGAATGTCCAGCAACAGCAATAGTAGCAAAAGAATTTGAAACATTATCTGTAGCATTGATAGTGATACTGTCGTTTGTAGAATCTGTTGTAATTGTTATATTAGATCCTGCTACGAATGTTAGCGTATCACTAGTAGCATCTGCTATAACATTTGACTGACCAGAAACTGCTATTGTAGAAAATACATTATTAACTGCACTACCAGTAATAGTGATACTATCACTAGTGTTATCTGTAGTGATTGTTATTCCAGTTCCAGCTATGAATGTTAATGTATCACTGGAACTGTCAGCTACAACTGTATTCTGACCTGTAACAGCAATGTTTGTGAAACTGTTTGGAGAGGGAATACTTAAAGACACCCACTGAACGCCAGAGCCAGTAGATTGCAAATATTGACCAGAACTTCCAGTGGTAGATCCTGCGGTTAAAGTTCCAGTTAGAATTAAGTTTTGTGTGGTTTTATTTGTAAGTGTGGCAGAGCCAGTTAGCGTAACATAGTTGTTAAGATCGCTAGCCTGAAGAGGAGTATATCCAAGTTTATCTGTAATGGCAGTTGTTGCTAACTTAGCAGCTGTTACGCTACTGTCAGTTATATCACCAGTTCGTATTGTAGTTCGTGCCACTTTTTATTCCTACGATAAAGTTCTTGCTACTACTGAAATTCGTTTAAAGTCAATCTGCGTACTAAGATTAGCTGGTGATACTGTCAGATTAATGTTGCCTGATGCTAATGTTGCACTAACAGTCATCAGTGGAGATGCTCCAGTATACATTGTTCCATATTCAGTCACGAATGCATCTGTGCCATTATGAGTTACCAAAACTTCTGTGCAATGAACCTGATTTGTCCATATTGCCTGTATCAAGTATTTAGCCGTTCTAAACTCAGTTGCACTGTAAGAATCAACTATCTGATTCGCAGTAGTATTGACTAAACTCTGTTCGCCAGAAATTAACCCCGTCGATGGCGAAATAACCTGAGTAATATAAGCTGCGCCATAGGAAAGAATTTCAACCGTGTCAGTATTGCCTAGTGCAGTTGTAAATGTTATAGAAGTTCCATTAGTTGCAGTATAGTCGACACTTTCAACTAATCGAACACCGTTTTGATAGACATCAACCTTACCTGTATCATAAGTTAATATGTTTGAGTTCGCATCTGCGCCAGATATTGTAGATGTCGTAGTTGTAATGTTGTAAAGATACTTTTGAAAATCTCGCAGGGATGCATCAGTTGTAACTCCAGAAATAATTCTAAACTCAATCTTATCATTAAGATTTGGAGCTGCTACAAAAGTTAAATTAGATCCAGTTACACTATAGTTTGCAATCGATTGAACGACACCGTTTATAGTAACAATTACGTTTTCATCGGTAGAGGGAACCAACCCTAAAGCATAAACTGTAGTAGTTCCGTCAGAAACAAAAGATGTAACTGTTATATAATTCTCACTAAGAGCAGTACCACCAGCTGCTGTAGAAGTGATTGTTATCGAGTCATTAGTAGAGTTGGTGCTTAACGTGATGCCTGAACCAGCTACTAAAGTAAGTGTGTCTGAACCTGAATCTGCTACGACGTTTGGCTGACCAGCTACTGCAATAGTTGTAAATGAGTTACCAGATGAAGTTGCATTAAAGGTTATAGACTGTGGCGTTGAATTTGGATTTGTGGTAATGGTCATGCCAGTACCAGCAATAAATTGAACAGTATCTAATCCAGTTGCAACTAATGGAGACTGTCCTGTGACTTCCCAAGTCTTAAACGTGGAATTCATTCCAATCTTAACTGCACCAGATCCAAGATCTGTCACATCAAAACCAGAATCGGTATCAAATCTAAGTACACTAACATTACTAACTGAACCAGTTATAACATTAGAACCGTTTATTTCGCTAACAGTTAAAGCAGACGCTGGTGTTACCCACTGAACACCAATGCCAGTTGATTGTAGTATTTGTCCATTAGTTCCTGCTAGACCACCAGCAGTTAGAGTACCAGTCAGCGTTAGATTGTTCGCTGTGGCACTATTGATCGTTGGAGATGTTAATGTTTTATTGAGAAGTGTTTCTGTGCCAGCTATTGTTGCATATGATGCAAGCTGAGTTGAATCTGGAAAGAATTTTATTGCATTTGTTGAATCTTTATAAAATAACTTTCCATCGGTATAGTTGAGCGCTAACTCACCATACTCTAAATCTGTAAGCAGAGGTACTTTATTCTGTATCGCTGACTTTTTAAGTTTGACTCTATTCGCCATTA
>Ga0315905_10005089_pt1 | contig 13404 bp, 19 predicted proteins | sample LakEriMetagenome_5_FD_203522 | JGI IMG/M metagenome (GOLD analysis project Ga0315905, IMG submission 203522) | Freshwater fungal communities from buoy surface, Lake Erie, Ohio, United States - Buoy 4 MA121 | ecosystem: Environmental > Aquatic > Freshwater > Lake | place: USA: Lake Erie, Ohio... | reverse complement strand
CAAGGGAAATGTTACACGGCAACTTTGCAAACAAAGGAATAACTGCGTGAAACTTATCAAACTAACTAACGCCGCTAAAGGGCGTATCGGTGAGGGTCTGATTATCAACACAGACCTGATTGCGTCAGTCTTCCAGCACACCCAAGAAGATGGCACAGAGGTTCGTGTCTGCTATGGCATGAATGGTAACTCTTGGGAGGTGGCAGAGAGCTTTGACGAAATCATGGAAATGATAAAGGCTTAGTTATGACAAATGCCGATGAAGTAAAGCATATTGCTGATGGTCTATCCATAATGACCGTCATTGGCACACTAGCAGAGTTGTTGCCTGCTATTGCTGCTCTGTTTACCATTGTTTGGACTGGATTTCGGATCTATGAAACCGAGACAGTCCAGGGTTGGTTAGGTAAGAAATGAGGCCAGTATCTGTCGGTGTTAATTTAACACCTAATACTAAGACCACTATATTTACTATGCCAACAAGGCAAATTGGCAGATGGACGCTGTTGTATGCCTTGAATGGTACATCATCAGCAAAAAACTTTAACTGCTGGTGGTACGATAAAAGTAACAATACAGAAATTTATATTACACACAACTACCCTATCACTGGTTCTAACTTTCTCAGGATTGATGGCGAGGCCTATGTAGTCTTAGAAGAAGGCGATGAGATTAGGGCACAGATTGAAACCGGTGCAACTAATGCATCTTGTATAGTAACAGTAGAATTAACTACGCAGCTAGCAGATATCAAACATAACTAGGAGACTTAAATGCCGCTAAAGAAAGGTTATTCACAAAAGACTGTATCTGAGAACATCCGTAAAGAGATGAAGTCTGGTAAGCCACAGAAGCAGGCTATAGCAATTGCTCTGTCAAGTGCTCGTAAGTCAAAGCCAACAATGCGTAAAGCAGGGAGAGGACGATGAAACCTGGCCTCTATGCCAATATCAATGCCAAGCGTAAGCGTATCAAGGAAGGCAGCGGTGAGAAGATGCGTAAGGTTGGCTCCAAAGGTGCTCCTACGGCTAAAGCCTTCAAAGAGTCTGCAAAGACAGCAAAGAAGAAATAATGGTAAAGAAAGTATATCAGAACCCTGAAGGCGGCTTAAATGCCAAAGGCAGGGCTTACTTTAAGAACAAAGAAGGCGCTAACCTGAAGCCTCCGGTATCCGCTAAAGAGGCCTCTAAGTCGCCTAAGAAGGCTGCTCGTAGGAAGTCTTTCTGTGCCCGTATGAGTGGTGTACCGGGGCCTATGAAGGATTCTAAGGGCAGGCCAACAAGGAAGGCACTAGCACTAAGAAAGTGGGATTGCTAAATGGCTACTTCGTATTTAACTCTTGTTAACAGTGTAAAGACACGACTGCGTGAGCAGACTGTCTCGACTGTAGCACAGAATGACTATTCTTTGTTGATAGGTAGTCTTGTCAATGATGCCAAGCGTGAGGTAGAAGATGCTTGGAACTGGGAAGCACTGCGTACAACCAAGACTGTGACAACCGCAGCTGGCACTTATAACTATGCTGTCACTGGCGCTGGTGATCGTGGTCGCCTGCTACAAATCTTTGATAGCACTAACAGAGCCTACCTAGAACAGCGTAACAAAGGCTTTTTTACACAGAATATAGATTTTATTGCTAACCCAGCACAGGGTTTCCCAGCCTATTACCAGTTTAACGGCCTCTCTGCTGGCGGTGACATCAAGATTGATCTGTTTCCTATACCGAACGGCATCTATACCATCAAGTTAGTTATGGCTGTTCCAGAGGCTGCACTGTCAGCAGACACGGATTCAACAGCCCTGCCTAGCAGACCAATTGAGTTGCTTGCCTGGGCTAAGGCCATTGAAGAGCGTGGAGAAGACGGCGGTGTTAATGTCAGCAGTCAGTATGCTGTGGCAAAGCAGGCACTTCTTGACTCTATTGCTTTAGAGGCTGCTCGTCATCCTGATGAAACTATCTGGTATTCGGTATAATGCCCAATAAACCACTACAATCTGTTTCTCTGACCTCTCCAGGCTTTTATGGCCTGAACACTCAAGATTCCAGTATTAATCTTAATCCTGCGTTTGCCCTTGAGGCTTACAATGGCATTATAGATCAATCTGGGCGTATTGGTGCTAGGAAGGGTTGGACCTACATTACCACCTCTGGAGGCACCAGCAGTTCACCAGAGGCTTTGTTTGAGTTTGATAATGGTGACGGTACCTATACCTTCATCAGTGGCGGTAACAACAAGATTTATACTGGCTCTACAACGCTGACTCAGGCGGCTGTGCGTAACAGCACCAATAGTGCTGACCTAAGCTATACCATCACAGATAATAACTGGCAGATTGTACAGGCTCAATACAGTAGTGGACTAACGCTTTCCCCACACGGTTATCTTGTTCAGGCAAGTCATCCTCCGCTGGTGTACCATAAGTTAGGCTCTACCGCCCATGCTCATACTGGCTCCTTTGGGTTCCAGCGCATAGCAGACATCGGTTCAGTGCCTTCAGGCTATAGTGCCTCGACATTCATGCCTAACTGTGCCTTAGCTGCCTATGGTAGGCTCTGGGTTGCTGATATCGGTGCTGATAACCTTACTGTGTACTACTCTGTGTTGCTGGACACCACAGACTTTGCAAGCTCTAGTTCTGGGTTTATTAACCTAGAGCAGGTTGTTCCCGGTGGTGACAAGATTGTAGCATTGGCAGAACACAATAACTTCTTAGTTATCTTTACGACTAACAACATCGTTCTTTACTCTAACGCCAATGACCTAGGTAGCCTTGCCCTGTATGACGTTATTGAGGGTGTTGGCTGTGTTGGTAGGGACACTGTACAGGCAATTGGCACAGACCTTATTTTCTTGTCTGACGGAGGCCTGCGTAGCCTAGGTCGTACCATACAAGAGAAGTCTTCCCCGATTAAGGATCTAAGCCGTAATGTCCGTGACCAGATGATGGCATTAGTGGTCCAAGAAGACGTTAAGCTGTTTAGGAGCGTCTACTTTGAGAAAGATGCCTTTTATCTACTGACTTTGCCTACCTTGGGACAGGCCTTCTGCTTTGATCTAAGGGCCTTCTTACAGGATAACTCTGCTAGGGCAACGGTTTGGAACAGTATTGCTCCCTTATCCCTTTGTAATACCCATGATAGAAGGCTCTTCATCGGCAAGGTCAATGGCATTGCTGAGTACACTGGGTACCAGGATAACGGACAAGCCTATACCTTTACCTACTATACGCCTTATATGGACTTTGGTAGCCCGTCTGTGACCAAGATGCTCAAGAAGATTGTGCTCACGGTTTTAGGCTCAAATAACACCACATTTGACATTCGTTGGGCTTTCGATTATAATGCAGGTTACGACAGTACGCAAGTAACTACTGGCGCTACCAGCAATAGTGAATATGGCATTGCTGAGTATGGGATTGCAGAGTATTCATTGTATGTGCCTTTTGAGCAAATCCGACAGCAACTAAGTGGTAGTGGTAATACAGTTCAGATTGGTATTGAAACCTTGGTCAATGGCGCTAATGTGTCTCTGCAAAAGATAGATGTTTATGCTGTCTTTGGCAGGACTATTTAATGAGTGAATCAACAAAAGTACCGATTTGTAGAAGAAAAGAATACGAGGCTTGGTTAGAAAGATTTAATAACAGGCTTTGGTTTCACATAACAGTCAGGAAGTGGAATAGGACTGTTAAGGCTCAGATGGAGAAGGATTGGTTTAACTTTACAGATATGCTTAATACAAGCCTGTTTGCACTGTATAACCCAAAGACTAACACTCCAAAGATTAAGTTTATGAAACATTTTGGTTTTGGGTTTATGAAGGACATCATCGGTAAAGATGGTAACACATACCAAATCTGGTATAGGAGAAAATAATGGGTGGAGCAGTCGAAGAAGTAGTTGATTTTGCCGAAGACGTTGTAGATGACGTTGGTGATTTTGTTCAAGACGAAATCATTGATCCAATCTCAGACGCTGGCTCAGACATCGATGACTTTATTAACGAAGAGATTCCGGGTGGCTGGGGCACCGTAGCTGCCGTAGTTATTGCTACGACCACCGGCATACCTGTAGAATTCGGAAGTGCTACCACTGCTGCTGAAGTAGTGACCGCTTCTGAGGCTGCTTTTGTTGCCGCAGACGCTGCTCAGTTAGCTGCTCAGGGTCTCTCACAGGCACAAATTGCCTCTACGATTGCCGCTACTGGTGTCAGTGAAGCTGCTGCCGCAGCCGCTGCTGCTAACGCAATTGGCAGTGCAGCAGTGTCCTCAGGAATCCCAGTATCAGCAGGCGCTACTCCAGAGATTAGCACAATTGCTGGTGGCGCTGAAGCCGGTGGAACACTAGGAACTGGCCTTACTTCAGGAGGCGGTGGTCTTGGATTAACAGCCCCCACTACTGGCACCGTTGCTGGCACCACTGCTGGCACTGGAACAGGCTTAGGAACAGGTCTCAGCAGTGCTGGTCTTGGAACGCTAGAGACAGTTGGCGGTATGGAAGGTCTTCTTGGAGCAGGTGAGGCTTTAACAGGCGCTGGGATCGGTTTAACGGCTCCTACAGCCCCCGGATTAGCTGGTATGGGTGGGGGTACAGGACTGCTCACGCAAGGCGCTGGAGGCGGTGTATTGGGCGCTGGCGGGGTGGTTTCTCCTACCTTTGGTGCTGATATCTTAGGTACAACCTCTAATGGCCTCTCAATCGACAGCCTTGGCAGAGCATTTAACCAAGCAGGCCAGTTAGTACGGCAGTTTACCTCTAGTGAAGTAGGTCAATTACTGGGATCTGCTGCTCAAGGGATTGTGTCTAACAACGCCGCTGAAGCCAATGCCGCAGCCCTGCGTAACTTAGGTGCTCAGACAGCAGCACAGGCTAACGCTATCGGTGCAGCCGCTAATGTGCCCTTTACGCCTTATACGGTCACTTCTGGCCTCGGTACCTCTACAGTGTCGCCTACAGGGGCTACTACAACCGCTGCTGGCCCCTATGCAGCCCTTCAGCAACAGGCCCTAGGACTTGCAGGAACCGCCCTAGGAGCCATCAACCCTGCTCAGGCTAGTCAGACCCTCTTCGGTCAATTAGAGGGCCTCCAAGGACCTGCAAGACAGCGAGAGCAGGAAGCATTGTTATCTCGTTTGGGTGCTCGTGGATTGCTAGGAATTGGTCAGAATGTGCCTACAGTTGGTGGTGGCATGGGTGCGGTCAACCCATACATGGAGTCTTTGCTGTCTGCTCAGGCTACTCAGCAGGCTCAGAATGCCTTGGCTGCACAGCAGTTTGGCACACAAGAGGCTGGTCGTCAGCAGGCAATAGCACAGGCCCTACAGTCTCAAGGGTTACAGGTTGACCAAAATACCCTACAGCAGTTACAATTAGCTGGTCAGCAGGGCTTAGGGCTACAGCAGTTGGCCTTGACTGGTGCTGGTAGACAGGCAGAGGCAGGATTGCGTGGTCTTGGTTTACAGACTTCGCTAAACCTCGGTGCTGCTGATATCGATGCTGCTCGTAGACAACAGATTGCTCAGGCAGTTAATCAACAGATTGGTAGCTTAGGCACCAACGTAGGCGGTGCATTGACCGGCGCTGGTAACTTGCTTACTGGTGCTAGCAACTTAAGTGGGTTATTCGGTGGGTCTACTTACACACCATCGGTGTATGAAGCAAACATGGGTGTTAATTTCTTAGCACCCGGAACATACGGCTAAGGAGATATAATGGCACAAGAAGACATCACTGCAAGTTTGTTTGCGGATATTTTACCAAGAACACCGCAACAAGAACAACTATTATATCAAGCACAGCGTGATAAAACAGCCGCAACTATCGCTGCTTTAGAACCCGGAAGGGGTGTTGTATTCTCTGGTGTTCAGGCAGCACAGGATGTAGGACGGTCTATCGGAGAAGTTGGTAAACGTGCCCGTGGCTTATTAGGCATGGAAAGTTCTAAAGAGATGGAAGATAAGTTGTCAGAGCAGATTCGTGCTGGTGGCGCTGATATTCTTAAAACTGAAGGCCTTGATGGCTACTTGAATTATCTATCTGATGCTTATGGTCAGGCAGGAATGACTGATAAGGCTGCTAAGGCTAAGTTAGTAGCGGAGAAACTTACTCAGCAACAAGATACTATTAAATCTACAATTGCTAAGAACTTAGCTGCTGCCAATAAAGACAAGCAGGCAAGCACATTGGATCAGGCTCGTCAGGTTGTGTTGCAATTAGCTGGTCGTACAGACTTAGGCCCTCAAGAACAGCGTGTTTTAGCTAATGCTCGTGAAGTGTTAAAACTGTCAACACAAAACACCACAATTAACATGACTCAGGAAAGTAAGTTTGCTGGTCAGCGTGGTGAGTTACAGGCTAAAGCACTGGATGCCGCAGCCTTGTCTGCCTCTACGGCAAGAGCATCTCTTACTACGCTTGATGATTTAGAAAACTTGGCTAAGGACAATAAACTCTATACCGGGCCATTGGCAATGACGGCTTTAGGTGCATCTAACTTCCTTAACTCTGTAGGACTGTTAAGTGCTGCTGATGCTCGTAATCTGGCTAGTGCAGAGCGTTACGACAAGGGCGCTAAAGACTTGGTTATGCAAGAACTTGGCGGTAAACTTGGTGCTCAGATTTCAGACACTGACCGTAAGTTCATTGAGGCAAGAATTCCTCAGCTTACAAACAGCCCAACCGCACGACTTGAGATTATTGCGAAACTCAAAGAGATTCAAAACGGTAAGATTAACTTGTATAAGCGTATGAATGAGTACGCTAACAAGAATAATAACCTAAATGATTTTGATTTTAGTCAAAGCTATATGCCTCCTAGTATTATTGCACCACAGGGTGCTGGAACAAGAGAAAACCCGATTAAATTACAATAGGAGTAGCTATGCCTGTTTATGAATATGAAGGCAAGTTTTATGAACTGCCTGCCGGTATAAGCAACGAACAAGCAATTTCTAAGATTCGTTCTTACTTAGGCACTGCTGCGGCACCTGCTCAGGCAGCGCCAAAAGAAGAGAGAAGTCTTGGGCAAGAGGCTCTTCGTCAAGTAGGCTTAACTGCCCGTGCTGGTTATCAGGCGTTTACTGCTCCTGCCGCTGCTGTATTAGAGGCCGGTAGAGGTGCTTATAATCTGGCTGCACAGGCTTTAGGCTCTGAGAGCAGACTACCTTCTGTGTATGAAGAGCAGGCTAAGGGTCTATCTGCGATGGGCTTACCAGAGCCAGCTACAACAGTAGAGAGGGCTGTTGGGGCAGGTACAGAGGCGATGGCTGGTACTGGTGCTTTAGCTAGAATGCTTCCTAATGTGCCTGCACTGGCTGCTGATCTTAAACGACAAATACCTGCTGCCGGTGCTGCTGGTTTAGCTGCGCAGCCAACAGCAGAGGCAGTAAAGGGCTACACAGGAAGTGATTTAGCCGCTACCTTGGCTGCTGTCGGCGTAGGTGCCTTGACTGCATCAGGCGCAGGTAAGACTATCTCGGCTATCGAGCAAAGACAGATTCCTCTACAGACAGCAGCGCAGGTTCGGGAAAGGGCATCAAAGGCATACACTCAAGTAGAAAATGCTGGCATTACTCTCAAGGATGCTGGCGTTAAGAAGATGATTGGCGATATTCGTTCTGACCTTGATGATGCAAACATGATTCCGGGAACTCCTGAGTCAGACTACATTAATGCTAACTTAGCTAGGATTCAGTCTATTGTTGAGCAAAATCCTCAGATGTCTTTCTCTACACTTGAGAAAGTTAGAGGCATTCTAAATGATTTGAAAACCAACAAAGACCCCAACATCCGCAGACTAGGCGGCGTGGCTGTTACCAGAGCAGATGACTTTATAACCAATCTTACTACAAAAGATGTTATTGCCGGTAAGGGCGGTATTGATGAGGCTGTTCGTACAATCGTAGGCGCTAGGAAGGATTGGCGTAATGCTAGTCGTGCTCAGATTCTAGACGATGCTCTTAATGTTGCAGACGCAAAAAACCTAGACCCAAAGGCATCAGATAGTGAACTGATCCGGCGTGGGTTTATTAACTTAGCTGCAAACAAAGACAAGATGAAGGTCTTCAACCAAGAAGAGAAAAACATCATTCGCTCTGTTGCTGAAGGTGGCCCTTTAGATCCGATATTGACCTTTGCCTCACAGTTTAGCCCATTACGGTCTAAGTTGGCTGCTGCTGGCGGTGCTTACACTTTCTCACAAAACCCTGCTTTAGCCGCAGGTGTTGCTGGAACCGGTCTAGCGGCTGATTATACACAAGGTGTTTTGCGTAGACGGGCTGCACAGATGGCTGCTAATAGGATTGCATCAGGGCAAACAGCACCGCTGCCAGAAAACCTTGCTTATCGTGGGCTTCTCTCAACAGCACTAAATCCTCCTCTGGAGTAACATGAGCGAACCAGTCACTCAAGTTGCCAAGGCTGCTGTCGCTGGCATCAAAGAGGCATTGGCGGTAGGTAAGGAACTGGAGTCAGTCACCAAGGACATCCAAGACCTTGGCAAGGCTGATGTGCAGGCCAGAGCCGCCTTCCGCAAGAAGCAGCTAAACAGGCCTAAAGACACCTCTGTGTTCTCTGCCGTTGAAGAATGGCGTGGAGTCTACGAAATTAAGAAGATAGAAGAAGAACTCAAACACGACATCATCGAGAAGCACGGCCCTGCTGCCTGGGCTGAAATAGAAGTCATTAAAGAGCGCATCCTAAAAGATAATAAAAACCTAACTGACGAGTACGGCAGAGACCTAAAGAAACTGGCTGAACTGAAGCTGTATTGCTTCTTAGCTGCTTTGGTGCTAGTTAGTTTTGCCTATGTAGTCGGTTATAAACCCTAAGGAACCCTATGCTATCCCTTATATCCTCCGCTATCGGCTTCTTTGCCTCTGGATTGCCACAGGTACTGAACTTCTTCCAAGACAGGGCTGACAAGGCTCAGGAACTTAAACTAGCCCAGATGCAGACTGAGCGTGAACTGGCACTGGCAGAAAGGGGCTTTATAGCCCAGCAGAGGGTCGAGGAGATCAGGACAGACCAGATTGCCCTCCAGACCGATGCAGACCGCCAGGGAGCCGCTTTAGAGCACGACAAGGCTATTATGAACAACGCCTCTAAGTGGGTTGTTAATCTGAATGGCATCGTAAGGCCTGCTGTGACCTTTATCTTTGTGCTAGAACTGGTTTTAATTAATATTGGTCTAACCTACTTCCTGCTACAGGGCGGGTTAGGCAGTATGAACGTAGAGCAGTTTATCGCAGCTACGGATGTTATCTTCTCTGAAGATGAGATGGCTTTGCTGTCAGGAATCATTGCTTTCTGGTTTGGTTCTCGTCAGTGGGGCAAGAAGTGAATGTATCAAAAGAGTGTATAGAGGGCATCAAAAAGGATGAAGGAGTTAGATTTCGTCCCTACCGCTGTCCGGCTATATTGTGGACTGTTGGCGTTGGTCATGTTATTGACCCTAATCATATAAAGGTAAAATTAGATGAACGTAAAGGACTTGCAATCCCTGATGGGTGGGATCGAACTCTCACAATGGATGAAGTCAATGCAATCTTGGCAGCAGACTTGTCTATCTTTGAACGAGGCGTACTTAGACTATGCCCTCAAGGACTTACCCAAGGCCGCTTTGACGCATTGGTCAGCTTTAGCTTCAATGTTGGACTCGGCAATCTACAAAGGTCAACAATCCGCATGAAGCATAACCGTGGCGACTTTGAAGGCGCTGCGGAGGCTTTTATGGCATGGACAAAGGCTGGTGGTAGGGAACTCCCCGGCCTTGTCAAACGCCGTAAGCACGAAAGAGAGATGTACGAGAAAGAATAAAAAAAGAGCCTCCGAAGAGGCCCGTTAAGTACTACACCCTAGACTACCAAAAAACCATTATTCTGAGGATGAACAGGTCAATGATGACACAGTGTTCGTCTTCAAAGTCATCAACGTATTCAAACCCCAACATACAACCACCGATGATGTGCAGTAATACTGTCATGTCATATCTCGCAGTGCCCAGCAACGCAGGCTAATGTTTGTGCACCTTCGACATTGTCTTCTACTTCGACTAAGTCGTCCCATTTGATATCTTTAGGCATCTTAGAGAGCATCTCTTCGTACTGCTCTTTACTGCATTCCTCATAAGGAGCCTGTCGGTATGTGCCGCCAGCCCAGGGCAGGAAGGATACACCAGAGATTTCATCGAAGTTCCTAAACACCCAAGCCCCTACGTCCATCCATTCATCTTCTTTGACTGAGATGGTCACAGATGGTTTATGCTCACACCAGTGCCGCTGATACATCATCCAGACATCGAGGTGCTCAATTGCTGTTAGATCATCACGCAACCGTGCTCCTTCGGGAGCCTTCATCGGAAATGAGAAGACTACTGTGCTGTCTGGTCGCATTACGCAATCTTCGGCAGGAATACCAGCAGAGGTTAGAAACGCCGAGAGAGGGTCTTTCTTGTCTCCACGAACACGGCGAATATAATACTGGCTATGTCGAGCATGAATACCAGAGGCGCTATCAACAAGTTGAGAGACAGTGCCGCTAGGTTTGACACAAGTAATCGCAGCAGACTTAGGAATTCCCAACCGTGTTGCAACGTCAGAGTTGGTATCAACGGCGACTTTCCGTAGTTGTTCAAGAGCCTTCGCAGTGCTGTCACTTACCTCTCCCATCCATTTGTTATCTAAGATACCCGTCAACGATACACCTAAGAGGCGCTCTTCTTCGGTGTTCTTCTGCCACACCTTACGCAGGTAAGGGAAGTGCGTCATCGTAGACTGGAATGTGCCCAGAATCGTTGCTATCCTGATCTTGTTAGCAAGAGACTCTACAGTGTCTTCTGCCCGTACAACCACTTCCGTGAGATTACAGAACTGGTAGGGGCGCAGGATGATTTCTGAGCAGGGGTTTGTTCCGAAGTCAAAACTAGAATCACGTCTGCCGTTCTTTGCAGCTTGGCTTTTACTTGCTTCTCTTGAGAAGATTCCCCGTTCTCCAGAGTGGCTGTTGTAGAGGCTAGTCCATTCTTGGAGAAACTGTCCAATGTCTGGTTTAGAGTTATAAGTTGCCGAGTTGTTAGCGAGTGCCCTATGACCATTTTGTTCCCACCAGTTTCCAGATTTACAAGACCGCATACGGTCATCCTCAAGGTCCGACAGAGAAATCATTGCACTTCGCCGTACCCCACCGACAACAACAACTTCCCCGATTTTGCAGAGAATATCATGACACTCGATTGATGTAAGTTTTCTACCAACTGCTCCTCTAAATTTGGCAATAGTGAACTTAAAAAGTTCGTCCAAAGGTCCGGGACCAGAGGCACGTCCTCCAAAAGTTTTGAGTCTGGCTCCAGCAGGTCTAATTCTGCTAAGGTCGTATCTTGCCACTTCCCCAGAGTATAGTAAAGCGATGAGTTGGCGTAATGCCTTGGCCCATCCTTCTTTAGAGTCTGCAACCGAAATAGTAGTTTGAGAATCAAACAACTGATCCGGGACTTCAGGTAACTGATCGACATATTTGTGCTCCACAGAAAAGCCTACACCTGTGCCACAGAGTAGGATGTACATGGCCTCATCAAAGGCTTTAGGGTCATCAACGGGCAGATAAGAACAGTTGTAACCAGCGGTGTTGTCCCGGTCAAGGGCCTTACCTGCGGTCATGATAGCCCTCATAGAAGGCATCACTTCTAGGTTCTTGACTGCACTGATAAGTTCTAGGCGTAGGTCATTGTTAGGACTCCACTTGTAGTTCTTATCTAGGTGGTCAAACATGAAAGCAAAGTAACGGTCTACTGACTCGTCCCAATGCTCTCGGCGGTTTTGCTCAGGAATGAACCGGCTGTACCGGCTCTTGGCAATAAAGGTGCTATAGGGTGTCATCTAAGTCTATCTCCAATTCATCAAATTTATCTTCAATCTTATCAGCAAATCTTTCTACTATTTCCTCTGAAGAAATGTTTAACACCTCTAGCAAGGTAATTTCGTCCAACTTACTCATTCGTTCCATAATGTCTCGCAGTGTTAAGGACATAATCTCTTCAGTGCTTCGTCAAGCCCAGCCTCCCAATTAGTATAAGGTTCGTACCATATAAGGTCCATCGAGTCATACCAAGGCGTTGTAGATGACTGTGCTGGAAAATAGAACCACCCAGCGTAGTGCTCTGCCCCAATAAGATTAATAGTCCTTACCCCTAATGCACCACCTAAGTGTGCAACTGCCGTATCGACTGATACGATTGCATCTAAGGCGGCTAGCTTCTTTGCAGTATCAAGCCAGTCCTTACCATCAAGATAACTAGGCATGAAGTCAGGCTGGATCTGCAATGAAACAACATCATACTTCTTTTTCAACTTCTTGTAAAACTTTTCTGCTACATCGGCGGTCATCTTCTTGGCAGGCGCATTCCAGGATGAATTCTGGCTATGCCAACAAAAGCCGATTTTGCCTATCTTTTCCACAGGACCAATCTTGATATAACCCTCAGAGCCATAAACATGCTCAGGCTGCTTTTCAGGAAGTATCTTGTACTGCATCAACAGAGCCGCCAATGATAGCACATTAATCCTGACTATATCCCTACCGATTGTGTGCTCTTCATAGACCCCGTTTGCACCCTCTACGGAACTAATTAGGCCGTTTAGCTGCCTGGACATATTAATGTATACAGACTTGATTGGCAATCGGTTTAGAAGCCCCAAGAACCGGCTGTGCATGATGGTGTCCCCGATGCCCTGCTCGTTCTCAACAACAAGGTTACAGCCCTTTACACCCATCCCCAGCCTCCATAGGGGTGCCCTAGACAGCTTAGTCTTGGCCCCTAATGGTATCTGGACTGGGTTATAGCTGCGGTACTCATAGAGGTTAAAACCGGGGTTCCAACGCCCCTGCTTTAACTCTTCCATGCCCTTGAGCATATTACGGCTATAAAGCTGGACATCGTTCATTTGTAGTACACAGCCTTTATCTTGTCGTAGTTCTCGATAGCAAACTCAAGATAGTGCTTTGCCTTCTCCAAGTCCTCTTTGCCGTTCTTCTTAGCGTGGCGCTGCACATACTTAATCACATTACACAGCCAAGGGTCCATCTCCCAATCAAGGAAGACATCCCAAGGCTGGATCTGTGTCTTGTAGTGATTGCCACCAATCTGCCTAGCCTTGATGTAGTCCGCTAGTGTTTCAAGCTGCTGTGACATGAGCGTGTTCCTTTATGGCTTTGGTTGACTTTGACCAAGTGCCACAATGGGTACACTGGTATCGCTGGAAGGTTCCTGTGGTTGTATAACTAAAACCTCTCTTTTGGAGTTTGGCGCTTCCGCAGGTGGGGCATCCAGTGGAATCATACAGATTACGATTAGGATGGTTTCTACCAAGCCAAGGGAGCAGACGCTCATAGACTTTCTCCAATAGAAT
>Ga0315905_10005087_pt1 | contig 13408 bp, 8 predicted proteins | sample LakEriMetagenome_5_FD_203522 | JGI IMG/M metagenome (GOLD analysis project Ga0315905, IMG submission 203522) | Freshwater fungal communities from buoy surface, Lake Erie, Ohio, United States - Buoy 4 MA121 | ecosystem: Environmental > Aquatic > Freshwater > Lake | place: USA: Lake Erie, Ohio... | reverse complement strand
TCGATGCACGAAGCCAGAACTTAGGCACCTTCAAAAAGGCTTATTCAGAGACCACTCAAGCACCACGACCGCTCAGGAGATCACCTACGAGCCGGATCGAATCCTTGCGAAGCGGTAAGTCGATTAATAAAAAGCCCGACGAGAATGCGATGTTCCCAGAACACACATCAAAAGATAGCGAGCAGGGTGACACCTCCCTGCCCCGTGATGATTCGAGACGTTGATCAAGGTGATTTAATCATTGTTTTTTCACCGGACGGCTTGCGCCGTTCCGCTTCTAAGTCAAAGACATTCTTGATAAAGTCCGCGGTAGACTCACTGCTTCCCAAGTTCGGCTTGCAGAAGCTCGATCGCTCTTGATAGTTGAAGATCGTTTTTGAGTTGCTCGTCTTCTGGGTCTTCGTTTGATGATAAGGGGTTCTGCGGTTGGATACCATTTCTCAGTGGATCCCCGCGCCTTCGCATCCTCTGGGTAGCTAGTTCCAGTTGCTCTTCGGTAAGTGCCACCTCGGCACCTGGGCTTGGCAACACCCCCCATTGGTCTGCATCGGTATCTTTTGGACGTTTGTGAATACGTTGTCCGCTGGGTGGGAAATAGTATGCGGTGGTGAATCGGATGGCCGCTGTTCCACCTTCGACCGGTATGACGCTTTGAACATTTCCTTTGCCGAATGAGCGTTGTCCGACGATGATCGCACGCTTACGGTCTTTAAGGCATGCGGCCACGACTTCGCTAGCGCTTGCGGAGTTCTGGTTAACGATCACTGCCAAGGGTGCGTTCATAGGAACAACCGCTCCGGGCATCGCATCGAGAGACTCTAATATGATTTTTCCACGGCCTTGAGTCGATACGATCGGTCCATCTTCAAGAAACAGGTCGCAGATTTCGACTGCGGATTGCAGCAGTCCGCCCCCGTTATCTCGTAGATCGAGGATAACCGCGTCGATTTTACCCTTTAAGGACTCCAATGCTCTTTCGATTTCTTGAGCGGTTTTCTCCCCGAAAATATTGGCGTGCAGATACGCAATCCTCGGCTCGATTTGCAGTTGGAAATCCCAACTGCCATCGGCTCTGCGTCGATCGCCGGTGACGCTTTCAACATCGATGAACTCTCGGGTTGCACAGATCTCTAGCGGCATTCCTGATCTCTCGATTCCCAAGCGGACTTGTGTGCCGGCAGCTCCAGAGATCTTTTTGGAAACCTCGGCAGTCTCCATATTTCGGATATCCATGCCATCAATCTGGAGGATCGAATCCCCGGGAAGCAATCCCGCTCTGTATGCAGGGGAATTAAAAAGCGTAGCAATAACGGTAATCACAGGGCGGCTCGGGGGACCCTCGACCTGCACGCCTAGTCCGGCAAAGCGTTGTTCAAAGACTGAATTGAAACGTTGGAGTTTTTCTTCGGAGACATAGGACGAATACGGGTCCAGGGATTCGAGCATGCCTTCGAAAGCCGCATTCTTCAAGTCCGACTTAGAAACAGGGTCGACGTAAGTCTCACCGATGGTAGCCAGGGCATAAGCCACATCGCGAACCGGTCGATAGCGAGCGGCATTGATGTAGCAAGCGGTGCATACCAGCAGTCCGATAATCAGGAGTTTAAGGCTTTTTTCGCTCATTTTGAATCGTTGTTTTAGTCTCCATCGCCGATCGGATTTGTGTTACTATGCTCAAGATGAATTCAAGTGACCCAATCGATCGAGATGCTATTGTATCGGAATATTTCGAGCGATTGCCCTATGCTCCCTATCCGGTTCAAGAAGATGCGCTGATCGCTTGGTTTTCTTCGGATCAAGGGGTTTTGGTGTGTGCACCGACCGGGACCGGTAAGACGCTTATTGCCGAGGGGGCGATTTACGAAGCCCTTCGGACCGGGCGCAAATGTTTCTATACAACACCGCTTATTGCACTGACGGATCAAAAGCTTCAGGAGTTGCAAGCTTCTGCGGTGCGTTGGGGGTATCCGGCAAATTCGATCGGATTGGTCACTGGGAATCGCAAGGTCAATCCAAACGCACCGGTGCTCGTCGTCGTGGCTGAGATTCTCCTCAATCGACTCCTGCATCACGATCAAGCTTGGGTCGAGGGAGTCGATTCGGTGATCATGGACGAGTTCCATAGCTTCAACGATCCAGAGCGAGGAATCGTATGGGAACTGAGCATCGGGATGTTGCCCAAGCATGTAAGACTGATGCTCTTGTCTGCTACGATTGGCAACAGTGTCGAGTTTTGTTCCTGGCTCAACCGAGCCCATGGACGCAATCTGGAACTCGTACAAGGAACCGAGCGCAAGGTTCCTTTGCAGTTCGAATGGGTCGAAGATCTCTATCTCGATGAGCAGCTAGAAAAAATTGCAGAGGGTGATGAGACTCGTCGCCGAACACCCGGACTTGTCTTCTGTTTCAACCGAGATCAATGTTGGCAAGTCGCCGAGTTGCTCAAGGGTAGGCGATTGATCGACAAGGAGCGTCAAGCGATCATCACCAAGAGGCTCGAAGGCATCCCACTTGGTGAAGGAGCCGGCCCGAAGATCAAGCAGATCTTGATTCGAGGCGTTGGGATCCATCATGCAGGGATCATGCCCAAGTACCGTCGATTGGTCGAGCAACTCTTCCAAGAGAAACTTTTGAGCGTGTGCGTATGCACCGAGACGCTTTCAGCCGGGATTAACTTGCCAGCACGGAGTGTGATTCTGCCCAGCTTGGTCAAAGGTCCATTTGGAAAAAAGAAGCTTATCGATTCGGCCTCGGCGCAGCAAATCTTTGGTCGGGCAGGTAGACCACAGTACGACCGAGAGGGGTTTGTCTATGCGATCGCGCACGAGGATGATGTCAAGTATTATCGATGGAAGTTGCAGTACGATCAGATTCCTGAAGACACCAAAGACCCGAATTTGATTCGGGCAAAAAAGCAACTGAAGAAAAAGATGCCAACGCATCGGCAAGGGGAAACGTACTGGAACAAAGAGCAATTCCAAAAACTGGTGATCGCACCTGCGGCGCACCTTGCGAGCCGAGGACCGCTCCCTTGGCGACTCCTGGCGACAATGCTCCTGGAAGATCCCCAGGTACAACCACTCAGGAACTTGGTCGGAAGACGATTGCTCTCTCCGGTCGATTTGGCAAAGGGGCAGAAAGATCTCAACGCCATGCTTGTGACACTATGGACTGCGGGCTTTTTGGATCTGATCCCTAAACCGACAGTAGCATCCGAGCCACCGAAAGTCGTTCCGGGCAAAGGCAAGCAGTCCTTCGAGAAGGAATTCTTTGCAGGTTGGCTCAAATCCGCCTTGCCCGAAACCACCCAGTCCGATGGTCAAAGTGATTCAGACGATGATGATCAAGAGATCTCTTTGGAGACTATCGATGATGTCGCATCGCGAGGATACGACCTTGAGAATTATCGTCCAGAGCGAATCGAAGCCCGACCGAGGCTTGAACTGCTGTGCGAACTGCGAAGCGTCAATCCGATCTACGGGTTGTACTTGATCCAGCAAATGCAGTTTGCCGACCCCATCGAGCGGATTCAGGCGCTTGAAAGCGTACTGGAATTGCCTGCGAATATCAGCAAACTCGTGCCGGTTCCTGGCCCCGATCAGTTACCCTTTGGCCCGCTGGCTCAGCAGCATTTGCACCCAAGGTTGCTCGAGCTCGGATTGGCAGGCGTTCAAGAACTCACAGGGCAATCGCCTGAGGATGAGGATTCCGAAGAGGCCCAAGAGATAGCTACATCGAGGCACTCGGGATGGCAGGATCGACCTGCCCCCAAGCCCTTGGCCCTGGGCGAAAAACTCAGACGCATGTTCGATTACGATTTCCCCGGCGTGCACGACGTGTATACCCGAAGCGTCTGGGTCGTAGGTGAGCTCTTGTCGTTCGAATGCGATTTCAATAAGTACATCGTTACGCGAGGATTGCAGAAACACGAAGGAATGCTTTTTCGCCACGTTCTGAGATTTCTGCTTTTGGTCAACGAGATCAGTTGTATTGCTCCCGAAGATTCGACTTCTGAGGATTGGGAGCAACCGTTTGATCAATTAGCCGAGAGGCTCATGGAGTGTTGTCGCAAGGTTGATCCCGAGAGCACCGATGAATTAGTCCAAGATCTTACTGATCGGCAGAACCGGATTGTGCATGGCCGGACTAAAGCGAGCGAGTCTTAACCATGGCGGTCGATCCAACAGCGCTTTCCCTAGGTGCTTGGTTGCTTTTAGCCTTGGCCGCATTTGGGATTGGGATCACCAAGAGCGGATTCTCTGGGGTTAGTTTGGTCCATGTCTTGATCTTCGCCTACGTTTTTGGAGCCAAGGCGTCGACCGGGATTGTTCTACCGATGCTCATCGCTGGCGACACGATCGCCATGCTGATGTTTGGACAGCATGCAGACTGGAGTTACGTCCGTAGGATGTTGCCACCAGCTATCCTCGGGGTCTTGGGTGCTTGGTTGCTCATGGATGTGATGAGCGAGGTTTACTATCGACCGACGATCGGTTGTATCATTCTAGGGTTGGCCGTTTTGCAGATCCTTCGAATGTTTCGAGAGCAGTGGTTTATCCATGTGCCTCATAGCCATTGGTTTGCTTGGACGATGGGGATTCTTGTCGGAGTAACGACGATGCTAGCCAACGCCGCAGGACCGGTCTTCGGACTTTTTCTGCTTGCAATCGGCTTGCCGAAGAAGGAGTTTGTAGGGACCGCAGCTTGGTTTTTTCTATTGCTCAACGTGATCAAGATTCCCTTTAGCTGGAATCTTGGGCTGATTCGAAGTGATACTCTGGCGTTGAATTTGCTTTTGTTGCCAGGTATTTATCTTGGTCTTGTCGCCGGAACGGCTGTAGCAAAGCGTATCCGGCAGAGAGATTTCGAGGCTGCGATCATCGTGCTTGCAGCACTCGCAGGATTACACTTATTGTTAGCCTGATCTTGGAAATCAGTCGATTGTCTCGTTGAGGCCCTCTCGCATACCTCCAATGATATACCACAATCGAGACTCTGCAGTGTAGGACATGAATCTGACTGAACCGTCTGCAAAGGCCATATGCAAACCAGAACCATGCATACTATGGAACTTGGCTCCGTGCGCTGAGGCAACAGAGCGTTGCCATTCTGCACCATTTGGGTCTGGAACCATAAATCGCATGAATTGACCAGCATTTGATACCCACCAGAATGACCCGATGCGATTTCTCAAAGTCAATGAGTCTTCGAATCCACCAGTTACCTCGCCAAACATTACGGTGTTGGATGTCCCGTCCTTGATCTCCGCGATAGTGGTTTTGCTTCGAACCGTAAAGATCCCTCGCAGATCATCGCAAGTGATCCCACTAGTACCTAAGCCCGCACCCAATGGAGCAGGTGGATCAAGCGCTTTAGATCCAGTGATTCCAGATCGACCCGCGCAACCGAGATAATTTGTTTTGCCCATTGTGGATTGATGACCCGCAAAATTTTCCCCGTCCCAAAGAAAAGTGACTGTCGGTGCCGTATTGATCGCTGTTGAAAATGAGTAAGGGAATTGAATCGACCATTTCATCCCTGCTCCATCAGCGACATCTGACGGACACAAAAATAGAGGAATGCGGTTCTGAGCCGATGCAAAAAGAACCGGGTTGCTTCTCCAAACTCTATTTGTGATTTCCTGTGGACTACGAATTGGAAATCCAACGCCGCTCGTGTCTGGGTTTAGGTTTGCGTTTGCCTGGAAAACAGACCAGATTTGTTGCTGCTCGATGAAGGGTAACAGAAAGGTTAGGTGCCCGATGTGGTTATGTTTATTTTGTTCTGTACCTGAGGGATTCGAAGGGTATGCGCCGGGAAATGGAGTGTTCTGCGGTCCCGGTAGCATGATCCCCGGCGGAAACCTCTTATTTGCGGACTCAAAGTTCAAAGCCGCCATTCCAACTTGCCTGAGGTTGTTCGTGCAACTCATCCGCCTGGCCGCCTCGCGTGCAGCTTGCACCGCAGGCAACAGCAAGCCTACAAGTACTCCGATGATTGCGATGACCACAAGCAGTTCCACCAGTGTGAATCCGCGCTTCGTTAATCCAAACGAATTTTTCATGAGCCGACCGTTGTTCTTTCTTGGCGTTCTTTTCCGGCGTTATTTGTTGGAATAACCGATAGGAACGATCCTTCGAACCCTACATCAGTTCACGCTACGAATCCCCCTCCTGGGAATCGTCTTATTGGAAACTCTAGGATAACTGTAGGCGTAAGGCAAAACATTCCGTTATTTTTCCATATCTTTAGCTCGATACAATCGGCGCAAACGGAAAATGGGCCCGTTTATTCGAACTTCCTTCGACGAAATGTCGGTGTCGCTTAGGGTGGGATTCCGGAGCTTAGGAAACAAAAAAGCGGGAACCTTTTCAGTGCTCCCGCTTTAAAGATCGTAATCTCGGTTTGGATCACCCCATCTGAAGGGGGGAGTTATTTTTTAGCCTCGCTCGCACCGGACATTTCCAACCCGGAATCTCGCTGCTCTCCTTTGAACTCCAATCGAGTGATTTTCCCAGCGTCGTCCTTGAAGGCATCGATCAAAATGGTGTTCTTGCCCTCAAAGCTACCGCGAAGGAGTTCCTCCGAAAGTGGATCTTCGATCCTCTGCTCGATGGCCCTTCGCAAAGGTCGAGCTCCATAGTCCAAGTTTGAACCTTGCTTGATGATGAAGTCCTTGGCCTCATCGGTAAGCTCGATTTCAAAGCCTCGCTCTCGCAATCGCTCTCGCACCTTAGCCAATTCGTAATCGATGACCTTCTTGAGATCCTCGTTGTTTAGGTGCCTGAAGATGATCACGTCATCGAGTCGGTTTAGAAACTCAGGCCGGAACACACGTTCGATCGAATCCATCACCCGGGCCTTCATGCTCTCATACGAAGCATCGTCGGATGGCTTTTGGAATCCAAAGGCTTGTTCGTTCTTGATGGCCTCGGCTCCCGCATTGGTCGTCAAGATCAAGATCGTATTTCTGAAGTCGATATTCCGACCAAAGCTATCTGTGAGCCGACCTTCTTCCATCACTTGCAAGAGCATGTTGAAGACATCAGGGTGAGCTTTTTCGATCTCATCCAAAAGGACGACCGAGTAGGGGCGTCGACGGATCTTCTCGGTCAACTGCCCACCTTCTTCGTACCCAACGTATCCTGGAGGGGCACCGATCAATCGGCTTACATTGTGCTTTTCCATGTACTCGCTCATGTCGATATGCACTAAAGCATCCGAGTCTCCGAAGAGGCATTCAGCGAGGGCTTTGGCAAGCAATGTTTTGCCCACGCCCGTTGGACCTGCGAAAACAAAGCAACCTGTCGGTCGCTTGGGATCCTTCAGACCGCTGCGACTGCGTCTTACAGCACGAGCAACGGCAGCCACGGCTTGTTCTTGGCTAACAACTCGCTTGTGCAACTCGCCTTCCATGTTCATCAGTCGCAAGGAGTCTTCGGTCGAAAGGCGCGTCAGAGGAATTCCTGTCATCTTCGAGACGACTTCTGCGATCACTTCTTCGTCGACCACGCCATCGGTTTCCCGGCTCTTCTCTCGCCACTCGCGTGTGATTTGCTCTTTCTTTCGACGCAGCTTGTCGGCTTGATCGCGAAGTGCTGCGGCCTTCTCAAAGTCTTGATTGGCAACAGCCTCTTCCTTCTCTTTGTTGAGTCGCTCGACATCTTCATCGATATCCTTCAAGTCGGGTGGCTTGGTCATGGTTCGCAACCGGACCCTGGCTCCAGCTTCGTCGATCACATCGATGGCCTTATCAGGCAAACACCTAGCGGTGATATAGCGTTCGCTCATTTCCACCGCAGATGAAATTGCATCGTCGGTGATCTGCACGCGGTGGTGTTCTTCGTATCGTTCCTTGAGTCCTTTAAGGATTTGAATCGTCTCGTCTTTGGATGTCGGTTCGACGATGATCTCTTGGAAGCGTCGTGCGAGTGCATTGTCTTTTTCGATGTACTTGCGGTACTCATCGAGCGTTGTTGCACCGATGCATTGGATCTCTCCACGGGCTAATGCAGGCTTGAGAACATTCGCTGCATCGATCGCACCTTCAGCACCACCGGCACCGACCAAGGTGTGTAATTCGTCGATGAAGAGGATTGTATTTCGGGCTCGGCGAACTTCATTCATCACCGCCTTGATTCGCTCTTCGAATTGACCGCGGTACTTCGTGCCGGCGACCATCATGGCTAAGTCCAAAACGACGATCCGCTTCTCAGCCAAAATCTCGGGAACCTCTCCGTTGACAACCCTTTGTGCAAATCCTTCGACAATCGCTGTCTTACCAACTCCAGCCTCTCCCAAAAGAACTGGGTTGTTCTTGGTGCGGCGGCACAAGACCTGAGTGGCTCGCTCGATCTCGCGCTCGCGGCCAATCACCGGGTCGAGTTTGCCTTGTCGTGCAAGTTCCGTTAGATCCCGACCGAAACTATCCAGCGCTGGCGTTTTGCTCTTGCCACCCTTAGGGGTGCTGCCCGTTTCACTGCCGCTACTGGATCCACTTCCCTCGCGGCTACCTCGCTCACTGTCGCCCGAATCAATGCCATGGCCTAAGAGGCTCAATACCTCTTCACGGACGTCCTCAAGCTTCATACCCAGGTTCATGAGCACCTGTGCGGCTACACCGTCTTGTTCACGAAGCAAACCAAGCAGGATGTGTTCGGTGCCTACATAGTTGTGGTTCAGGTTTCGCGCCTCTTCCATCGAATACTCGATGACCTTCTTGGCCCGCGGAGTATGAGGTAACTTACCGATCGTTACCATCTCGGGGCCACTTTGCACGAGTTTCTCGACCTCGAGGCGAATCTTCCGCAAATCGATGTCGAGATTCTTGAGCACATTGGCTGCAACACCACTACCCTCCTTGACTAGTCCGAGGAGGATATGCTCGGTGCCGATGTATTCGTGGTTGAAACGCTGTGCCTCTTGATTCGCTAGCTGCATCACCTTGCGGGCACGGTCAGTAAATCGTTCGAACATGACTATCCTTCCTTATAGGTTGGCGGACAAACATCGGTCCACCCTCGATTTTTTTCGGCTCGTTTCGCCTGCGAAGTTTGCCTCGAACCAACGACGCATTTCGGCAGTGCCAAGTTCCCCTCGAAGGGACAATTTGCCCAATTGAGCAAAACCTGTACCGAAATGTTTCGAAGATGATCCCAGGCCCCAAGGGAGTCTTGGATCTTCTCAAACAAACCGTCGCGAAATTATAGAGTTTCGCACAGGATAGCAAACGGCAGATAGCGGGCTTTAAAGACTTTCAAGCCGTTTGTTTCTTTTGATTTCTTTAATTTTTCGTTGCTCTTGGGCGATCTCCGCGGCCCACCCTTGTGCCCGCTCCAGCGATTCGAGGGTCTGCAACACCAAAATAGCCGCCTCGAACCTCCCGGTGCGACGGTAAATCGAAGCCATCCAAAGGGCAGCTTCCACGTCCCACTCCATGTGCGACACATGGGGAGATAACAACTCTTCGGCCTCGAAATAACTGCCCTGTAAGTACAGCGATTGCGCCTCGGTAAGCACCCGATCCGAGCATCGAGTCAAATCGCTATCTCCAAATTTCGCCAAGTAATAAGCTTGGTAGACGATCGATCCAAGAACCGATGCAGCCAGCGCCCACCATAACAACTGAGCCTCCCATGCACTTAGCAAGGAAGGCCATACAAAAGTACCAATCCACGCAGTCTGCAACCCAAAGACAAACAACAATGCGACTGCTAAACCGCGAAAACTCCCTGATCTCCAGGCAGCCGATAACCCCGGCCAAAAAATCATGCACCACCCAAACGATCCTGCCGCGGTGAGCCCAAGTCGCATACTCCCACTCCCTTAGAATCTCTCGGAACTGCCAAATCGGCAAACAGAAAACTAGCAAATCTAGCTGCTTGATCGCAACTGCCAATTCTTGAGTTTCTTAGCAGTCAGGACTCTGGACTACAAAGTTAACGCCAATCTCCTTCCAGGATATCCAAAATACAAGGTTTTTACCTGTCAGGAACACTTGAAGCCCCCACCGTTCCTCGAGCGATCCGGCCATCGATCGCGCTGTTTGATTGCCCCCGATCTAGCCCGCATGGATATCCCGTGCTCGATAAAGCATGGACCAGCCAGCTGTTTCGTCGATGAGAATCGAACCGATCTCAAGCCCCTCTCGCAACAGATGCCATCGATCCTCAATCGTGATGGCCTCAGTATCCCCTGGCCGACTTTGAAGATCTTCGACTTCCCTAAGCCTATTGCAGAGCAGTTTTTCAACACTCGACGAACGTTGCCTGAGTCGCTGGATCTCTAGTTGCGATTCGAAGCCATGGAGCAATGCGATCAAGAAAGGGCCTCCGATGCAGATCACAATCCCGTAGCTTGCATAAAGATTGACGCCCGAGACGAGTTCCAACAAGTGCCAGCCAACACAGGCTAACACCGCCAAAAACAGAAAGGTGGATAATTTTTCGATCAACTCGTGGTTGTAATGTTGTTGATGGGAATTCGCCGAATGATATTCAATCTGATCCGACGCAAGGAACTTGAGCGTTTCGGCCTGCGTCGCATAGCTTCGCTTTTCATCCTCGGGATCCAGATAGATCGGAGCTTCGCGAACCAAGGCGCGAAAGTACCATAGCGACCAAGTCGCTTCGGCATTGGGTGCCACATAATCACCTCGGAGATAATGCGGCAAATTAGGCATCGGCGTATGAAGTCCCATCGTACCAAGCACTTGCCAAATCCGCATCGCTTCGGCCAACATCCGACTCTCGGTGAACTGTATTCGCCAACCACGCTTCGAAGACCATAGCGATAACATGAACATCCAAAGCACGATCCCCAGCTCCAGCAGGCCAAATACGATCGGAAGCCATATCGCCCCGGTTCCGTGATCCGAACCATGCTCGCCCGATAACTGATGGTCTGCCCCATGGCCTTTCTGTGTCGCCTGCGGATGATCGTCCTGTGCGTGATCCTCTTGATGCGGATGGTCGGCCATGGTGGTTGCAGCAGCCACAGGATCGCTATGCCCCGAGCTAGTATGCCCCATGTGCAACCACCCACCGAGCCCGGCCAGGATCACCGCAAAAATCGCCAAGACATACGATGCAACGATACCGCCTCGGTAAGACTCCCCATGACGCTTGCCGAACGGGTCATCTGAGACCCCTTGGACTTTAGCGACCCGTTTGCTCCAAATCGCCTTCGGCACAGCGACCGGCGGGGAACCTGATTTTGGCGAATGATCGCTAGAATGGTTGTTGTGGTGCCGCCTACCCAAAGCTTGCGTTAGCCGCTTATAGCGATTCCAAAATTGGGTCGCTGCAATCGTGATCCTCGGTGGCTCGTTTCGAACAAGTTTTAGAAACGCAGCTCGTGGATGATAAAGGTACGCTCCTGAAACGATATGATTCTCTCGATCATTGATCGACGCGTCGGGGAATTCATAAGTTGGAAACCACTGCTTTTCCAACGTCGTGAAATCCTCGCTCGATAGTTTTTCGTTGGCAGCGATGCTTTGAAGAACCAGTGCCGTTGCCGTTTCACCTCGATGCAACAGATCGAGCTCCCTCTCAGTATCGAGGATCGCGACCAACGGAGCCCCCGAACTGCACAGTCGGATCGCCACGACATCCATTCGCTCACGGATGGCTTTGCGGATCATTCCATCGATCTGACTACGCTGGGCGATGTCATCGGTATCCCAGACGGCTACCAACAGATCGCTGTGATGCAACAAAAGGGTGTACGCAAATGACTCTTCGCGGGTCGGGTCAGGCGTAGGCTTAATGCCCGCGATGCGAATGGTATCGATTTCCGTATCGACCTCCTTGGTATCCTTCTGCCATTTCCGGAGGATCGACTCCAAAGAACCGGCGAGGGTTCGAAGCCGAAGAAGCGGTGGACGGGAGTCGTAGACACTCGTTTTCTGACCCTTTAAACTCGCTTTATCAACACGGTAACCAAACCACTGCGTTGCCCATGTCACAATAGCTGTTTTTGGAATAAGGTTCGAATCGGGCCAATCTAGTTTCGCATCGCGCTCAATCACCTCTGTGAGTGTAGAACACAAAGCCTCAAAAAGTCGATCGAGCGGCCTTGGTGGACCATCGCTAGATATCGAAAGAACTTTGGAGACGGCCGCATCGGATCCAATAAGTCCGATGCGCATAGCGATCCGAGGCTGGTGAAGGCTCCAGGTTTGGTCGTGCTTAAGGGGTTCTTGGACTAAGGTCGCTTGCTCGGGCGTCTTGGGGTTGTCCATACGATTAAATCGTTGATTGCTAAAGCGGATGGGATATTCAGGTAACCTTCAACGTTATAAATCATCGGTCGTGGTAGCTCAAAGCGCTCGTCGATGATTTCGGAGAAATCATCGACTTTTGTTTTGAAATTCAAAGGAAGCTCCAAAGATCTCATTCCCCTTCGAATCGCGGAACGTACATGTAGTCCGGGTCTCCAGGCCCGGCTGAGTCTATAACAACAGCAGCGTGCGGGTCGGAGCCCCGCTCTACAGGTCCATCAAGCAAGCTGGATTCTCAGTAGAGTCCTTGCACCAAATGATGGTCTCTCCAACTGCTCGTCGATGATTTCGGAGAAATCATCGACTTTGGTTTCGAAATTCGTAGGAGGCTTCGAAGATCGCGCGATCCACGATCCAGATGTCGCTTGGATCTTCAAGGCTTCGGACGACGTAGTCGCCCGCTTTCCCTTTGAGCTCCCCCCAAGCGGCGACGACTCGGAAGGGATGGTCGATCGCGGCAACTTGAACCCACTTGCCATCGGGTTTGGGATCGAATCGCTCGAATCCGTCTTTGTCGATCACTCCGGAGGCATGGTAAGTCTCCAAGAGTTTCTTTTGAGACTGGGGCCAATACTCGTTGTGAACACCACGGCAAAGGTAATCTCCGGGTTTGAGTTGCTGGACGGCTTCGAGCGACGTGATTTCCTGGGCGGTATCGACCCGCTTAGCCCATAGCGGCTTGGTCTTTCGCGCCTCTTGCATGCCAGCGACTACGCTCGGAATCAGACTGCCATCAGGGTTCAATAGTTCGTCCTTTTTTTCACTCATCGTCGCATACTCTCATTCCGAAATATTGATACCGTACCCTGATTCGCGAAATCTTCTTAAAATCCATGGCCGTAATTCCTTTCCCGATTGTTCGTCGACCTGGTAAGGCTCGGCTTGCCCGTTGAGTTTCAAATCGAATTTTTTGTCCGGCGGATCCAAAAAACGACTCGTGATTATGTCAATGCATCGTAGTGCATCCGCAGGAAGGCTCTCCCACTTCGATAGATGCGTGATAATTGTGGGAACCTTTTCCTTGACCTCCTTTGCGTTTTTGCTGGCCGCCTTGAATTCACTGACAAGATCGCGTAGATCCTCGTCATCCAAGTCCTCTTCCGCAATTCGTTTCGAAAGAATTTT
>Ga0315905_10005083_pt1 | contig 13413 bp, 14 predicted proteins | sample LakEriMetagenome_5_FD_203522 | JGI IMG/M metagenome (GOLD analysis project Ga0315905, IMG submission 203522) | Freshwater fungal communities from buoy surface, Lake Erie, Ohio, United States - Buoy 4 MA121 | ecosystem: Environmental > Aquatic > Freshwater > Lake | place: USA: Lake Erie, Ohio... | reverse complement strand
ATACATTGGACTTGCTTCATTTGCTCTGTCTTCTCGTCAGACCGGTTGTGGTAACACCAGAGAGATGATGTACATCAAAAACCTTTTTGAAGATTCGCACGCACGCGCATTTCGACACTAATGCTGCTTTCACGCGTGCGATGTGGCATGGCGAGTGTGTGTATCTGTGTGTGTGTGTGCTGGCAGGGTGGTGCGGAGCCTGGTGAGCTTAGAAGGCTACATCACAGCGACAAACACCAGCTCTGTACCTCAGCAAAACACCCACCCCACCGGTAGCGACATCGCCTTGGTCAACAAGGGAGGTGCCGACCTGGCGGTGCCGGACATTAAGGTGAAGCACGTCTTCGGCGCTCGCACGTACAAAATGGAGCGTCTCCTCTGTGATGCAGCCAGCGTACCAGGGGGCTTTGCGTCAGCGTGCCAGGACCTTCAGCGCTTTGTCTCCTCATTCGATAGTACATCTGCGTGTGTCGCAGCGCCAGAATGGGACGTGGGGTGGAGGCGCGGGGTAATTCCCGCGGAGGCAGACGGCGTGCATGTGCAACGGACAATGATGCCACTTGAACCTTCGTCATTTCGGCCGCAAGCACGGTCAGAAAGGGGCGGGACGTTTTTTGTGCAGTGTCTGTCGACTAGCGGCGACGGATCAGCACACTTCTTCGACGTGGCGTTGGTGCAGAAGCAAATATACGCGTGCGGCCTTGTTCATACTGCTCGCATGGGTCGCTGTGTGCTCCCCGTGCGTGTCCGGATGAGTGCTTTCTGGTATCCCAATATGTTTGTGTGTGTAAAGACGCACATACGTTAAAAAGAAAAACACACATGTATACATATGTACGACTGCATGTGGTATCCCCTCTCCCCGTGCCCTCAGCACTTGCGGAGCTAAGTGCATGGGTACGCAGACTATAGTTGAGTAAAGTTAGTATACAAGTTGAGTAAAGTTACTGTACTAGTTGAGTAAGGTTAGTATACCCTGCGGCCGAAATGCATTGGGACGCAGACTTCTCGTTGCTCTGCGCCGCGCCATATGTTGATCTTGGGGTGTATTTCTCGCCTGTGGGCGTTGACTAAAAACACACTAATGTGTCCCATCCCACTCCTCTGCATCTGGCTCCATGCATCGACCTTTTGCCTTTCTCTCGCCCCCCCCTTGCGCGCGCACACGCGCAGCGAGCGATACTTGTGCCTGTTGCAAGGGCCCGGCGTCATCCCCCCAGGTATACTAACTTTACTCAACTAGTATACTAACTTTACACAACTATAGTATATTAACTGCGTTATCCCCCCAGGGCATGTCCTCCGCGAAGCACTAGAGATTCAAGGCACACCGGACAGTGAACGCGTGCAGGCGCTTTTGCTGCACGTTGCTGCCGCTGGGGGGCAGGTGTGTATGTGTGTGTGTGTGTGTGTGTGAGAGAGAGAGAGAGAGTATAGACCGGTTTGGAAGATTCTTATATCCCTCGGCAAAGATTTTATCTAAGTCCTCCGGGCGTAGGCTGATTTTTTTTTGAAACAGGTAGTGTTCAATACTACGCATGGACACTCAGAGATTTTTCCGCAAAAGCGTAAATTCAATTTTTTGTACCTGACAATTATCCCCAAGGGGTCTATATATAAATATAGCACGTGGCTGCCGTTGGGGGGCAGGTGTGGCTAGGCCACAGTGAACTCTTTCTTCACGATTGTGTGTGTGTGTGTGTGTGTGTGTATGTGTGTGTATGTGTGTGTGTATCAGGTGCGGCTAGGGCACAGTGAAGTCTTTCTCCACGATGTGCTGCAGGCTTCCCTTGAGAAGCAGGTCTGTCTGTGTGATAGTGATGGGAGTCTCTTTCTCTCTCTCTCTCTCTCTCTCTCTCTCTCTGTGTGATAGTGAGGGGTTGTCACGTGCCGAAATTTTGTGCAAATGCGAACACGAATTACACCCAGTGCTGCGCATCCTCGAGTGGTTTTGGAGTGCATGTACTTGATTGTGTGTGTGTGAGTAAGTGTGTGTGTGTGTGTTTGTGTAGATGTATTGTATAGATGAACACGGTCGGTGTTCATCTATACAATACATCCAAGTATATACATACGTACATACATAAATACATATACATACATACATATATATACACACATACATATATATGTATATATATATATATATATATATGTGTTGCTGCGTATGCTTGAATGCTTTTGCTTTTGCTGCTCTGCTGCAAGGAGCTGACTTGCTTGTGTGTGTGTGTGTGTGTGTGTGTGCATATTATACATGGCGCAGCGGCTGGCGCTGCCGTCTCGCGAGGAGAGGGAAGCCAAGGAGGCCATGGAGAGGGAAAGAGAGCGGGCGGAGGTTGGACAAAGGGAGGCTGAGAAGAAGGCCATGGAAGAGGCCAAATTAGCGGACATGCTGCATAAGAGGATGCAGCAGAAAGAAGAAGAGTTGCTCCGCGCGGGAAAAAGACTGTTTGAGGCACAAGCGCTGGAGCGGGAGGCTAAGGCAGAGGAGGAGAGGGAGAGAGAGGCGCTGGCAGCAGCGGCTGCAAAAGATAGCGAGATGGTGCAGAGTGCGGAGGCTTGCGAAAGTGAGGTTGGGTTAGATGCTGCTGTGTCAGAGGAAGCGGTGGCAGAGGTGGCAGAGGGCGGGGCAGAAAGGGAAGGGAAGCGTCCCTGCCGTTCCCGAGAGCTGATGATTACGCGCGAGCACGTTGTACAAATGGAAGAGCACATGGGTCGTGTCGAGGCGCAAGTCACGCATCTATTTGTTGCGTCGGAGCAAGTGCTCAGTTCGGTAGAGGTACTTGAGCTCGAAACACAGACGCTCCAGCGGAAGAAGCAGGAGGCGCTGCAAGCCCTGGCAGAGCTGCAGCACCAGCACGCTCATGTCGCTCGGTCGCAGGTGTGTGTCTTTTGGTTGCCATGTGTTGCGCTAGAAACTTGGCGCTGGTGCAGACCTGAAGCCTCAGTGGCGTTTTTGTAGCTGCATGATTCGTGAGGGTATAAAAGATAGGGATGGGTCATCCTCCCCCAAGACATGCTGTTGACTTGTAGCGTACATAGGCGATGGAGCATGAGCGCGTGCTGCAGGAGCAACAGGATGCTCGCGAGAAAGACCACGAGGAGGAGCGGTTGGCACGACTGTCGCTCGAGGAGAGGGATAAGGAATTGAAGATTCTGGTCGAAAGTGTGTTGGGAGAGGTGCAGAGCGCATGCAGCGAGCTGGAGGAGACCGCACAGGTTGTGCAGAGCAAGGAAGGCAGAATTGTGGAGCTGGAGGCACAGGTTCAAGAGACGGAGCAGTTAAAGGAAGAGAAGCGACGCGTGTTGGAGGAGCTCAAGGAGACAGAGGACACGATCTCTTCTCTAAAGGGCGAGCTTGAAGACGAGAAGGGGCGCTGCATCACCTTGCAGGAGCTAGTCGAGCAGCAAGAGAGAGATCTTTCTGCGTCACGAGCTCCGAAACCAACAAGCGATGCTGCAACTTGTACGGAAGCTGCCGAGATCCTGACCATATCTGAAGAGGAGTCAGAGAGCAGTGGGACTGTCACATCGCTGTCTGTAGAAAATCAGGATGGCGTGCCAAGAGTCTCGGCGCACAATTGCGCCACGCACGTGCCGCTACCAAGCGTTGCTGAAGTATGGGCGCGGCTGATTCCAGTGAGCAATGCGCCCAAGGGCGAGGCAGGCACGTCAAGCGAGGCTGGCGGTCAGGGCGCTCACCTGTTCCCAGGACCGAGTGGCACGGACATAGTGATCAAACCCAAGGGGGCTTCGTCATGGCAGGTGGTTCGGCCACCGCTCGAAAGTGCCGAGGATGCGATAGAACGTGAAAGAATGCTCGTGCAGCGAACGCTTGGCGTTGTTGAGCAGCTCTACCAACATCGGGTAAAACAGAAGAAGGAAGAGGACGCCCGCACAGCGTCAGGGAAGGACAAGAGTAGTCAGGCTGACAAGGAAAATGGAGGAGTAAACAGCTGCCCCGACGCTAGTTGGCCACAACAGAGAATCGGCGGTACAGGTACAGGTACATTGGCAGAAGAGATGTCGATTCCGGGCGCGAGCCCAAACACGCAGGCAGCGAGACAGCCGGCAGGAGGACGAGATGGCGCCGCACCAAGCTCTGGGTCCCTGACCCCGTTCAAGTCTGAATCAGTTCTGCAAAGATTGTCGGAGCTGCGCAGCTGTATCCACCGATCCGCTCCCCGATGAGCGAGAGGGAAGGAGGAGGAGCCATTGTGTGCGATTGGAGTCAAGTACTGGGCGCAAGGGTATTGCAGATGCCAATGATGATGCTTTTCAACCGCTAAATCACTTGGAGATGTTTGCACGTACCGGTACTGATGGTGCTCATCGTGCATCATTGTACAAACAGCGATAGTGCTAGAACTTCAGAAGTAATGCAAAGAAGGAGTGAGGGGGGGCAAAAGAAAGAATAATGCAGAAGTTGGGATTTCGTGGCCAGGCTATTTATTCTCAATTGAACTTAATCGATTTCTATAACATCAACCTTTTGGACTTCGTCAGTTTGCTTCTTCCTTGCAGCCGCAATATCTGCCATGTCGCTGTTGTCTGAACACGATGACGTGGACAAAGATATGTTGGACACAGTTGACGATTCTCCACACCCTGCGTTTTCCCCGTCCACACATCGCTTGCATGCTGCTTTGGTCTTGTCCGCTGCTGCTGCACCTGCACTCTCGATCGCGGCCTTTTTAGGCTGCTTCATGCTTGCCCCGCCATTGATTGCGCCTGCCTCAGTCTTGATGCGAACGATTAAGGGTGTTCGAGCGTCGGCAAGAGCTGATGTGGACAATGCGTTTGGTTCAGCAGAGGTGAGTGGTCGTTTACTTGCGCTGGATCCGCGAGGGTCGTTCTTGTCTGCGCGCCCTCCTGCACTGCTGCTGCGCGGCCGCTTTCCGGCCTCTTTACTGCTACCTTCCACCGCGACCCTTGAAGCACCACCACAGCCACCGCTGCTACTGCCCACATCCACACTTCGTTGCCTAGCGTCTCCTCTCGAAGCACGCTTAGGCACCGGACATGTGCGGAAGGCATCACGAATCCACCACACACCTGCAAGTTTTTCTCGTTTCTCCACTTCAGCAACTTGTTTGAGGCAGGTGCGAAAAAGCTCCTGTCTATGTTGCGGAACGCGCTCGCGGAATCTGTCGAGGATCTCGCCTGTTGTCGGCGGATTGTACCGCTTGGAGAGGAAGTCACTCAGGTCTCGCATCGTGACGAGTGCCCAGTTCTCGCCGGCGTCATCATCTTCAGGAATTCGGGCTGGTCCGTCCACAAGACCCTTGTCGCGCAGAGCTTTCAACAGTTCTTGCGAACTTCCGGGATTTATCGACTGTACGCCAATGATCCCACACGTTGCAGCCCCGCCAAATCCACGCTCCTTATCCAATTCCCTGCACGCCAAACCACCGGCCGCTTGCGCCGGGGAATCCAAATGCGGCGAGTCAGCAGCTACAGGTGCATCTTTCAGAGAGGGGCCATCAAGAGACCCCAAAATGACGCCTACTTTGACAGAGGACTTCTTTACCGTTCCAAAGCGCGGCTTAGCAGCCCCACCTGCAGCACCACCTGCAGCTCTCACAGCGGCTTCGCGCTCACGGACAACTGCTGGTGCCCCCCCTAGGCCTGCACGTCCTGTCCATGTGGGCACATTCACCGGGTCTGCCAAACGTTGTTGGGCAGATAATTTGAGGGCAGCTGCAGCTTTCCGGGCAATCGCCTCAGCTTCCTGGCGCGACACGCCGCCATCTGAGGCTGGCTCCGCATTCATGATAGAGTCATGTGATATCGCGCTGGTGATAGATTTGCTCGATAACAGCTCTTTAAGCATATCCGTCTCCTTCTTTTTATCACTCGTGCCTCCCGGTCCCTCTGCCGAAGAGTTCCTCCGGTGAATCCTGACCTCGACGCCCGGCAGCACCACGCCATCAAGCACATTTGATCCTTGATTTTCAACTGCTCGCTGATTCTCCTTTGACCCTTTCCCAGTGCGCATGCTACTGGCATCGTCTTCTAACTCAACAGCAGGCTCTTTGCCAGTCGATCCGCCCACTCCGTTCTCGCTCCGCTGTGCCGGCATCCCGTCAGCTTCCCCAACATCTTCGACCCGCGAATTCAACTTAAAATACGATGTATCGTCGTCACTCTGGTCCCCCGCAAGCATTTCGTCAACAACATCTGCAAATAGGTCACCAGTTTCTGTACCGACTCCCAGGTCGTCGCCAAGCGTAAAAAGATCCATGAGGTCTTTGGTCTTGAAAAACCTACGTTGGGTGGGGTCTTTCAGGATCTTGTCGGTCAAAAACTGCTTGAAAATTTGGCGGTGGTAGATCTTCTCCTCAATAGTTCCTGATACTAGCAGTCGATAAATGACAACGTCCCGAGTTTGTCCTATCCTCCAGGACCGCTCTCTGGCCTGCAGATCTGTCGACGGATTCCAATCTGGGTCATAGATGATGACGCGATTAGCACCTGTGAGATTGACTCCAAGACCGCCTACGCGAGTAGTGAGTAGGAAGCAAAATATGTTCGGATTGCGATTGAACTCGTCGATTTTTGCGATTCGTGATTTGATGTTGGAGTCCCCATCCATTCGTCGATAGGACATGCCAAGTTTCTGGATGAATTTCTCCAAGATGTCTAGCATTTGCTTTGTCTGCGAGAAGAGCAGCACGCGATGGCCCTGCTCTCTCCACAGAGGAAAGATCTTTTCCAAGAGCTGCATTTTTGTTGACTTCTTCGGGCACCCATAGCAATCAGGCTTGTCAAGGACGCCTACATATTGCAGATCCGGGTGATTGCATATCTTGCGCAGCATAGTCAGCGCGCCAAAGACCTTGGCGCTTCCCTCTATCGCCCGCGCGACTTCCGGAGAACTCAAAGCGCGTTCATAAAGTCTTCGCTGCTGCTTGGTGAGCTGGCAAAAGAGCACCTGTTCTTGTTTGTCGGGGAGTTGCAACGCCACATCTGACTTGAGTCGGCGAAGAAGGTACGGATCTATCAGTTCGCGTAACTCCAGAGCACATTTGTATGCCGTCTGCACCTGGAACTTACTGGCATTCGCAAAGCCTCCGGCAGCAATCGGCACCTCGAAATGCGTCTGGAAGATTGGCAACGTGCCCAGACGACCGGGGAAAACAAAGTCAAAGAGCGACCAGAGCTCTACGAGCCTGTTTTGGATGGGCGAGCCCGATAGCAAAAGGCGGTGAGGTGTGTCCAGGCCCTTGACGGCTTGCGTGATGTCTGCGTCAGGATTGCGGATCTTATGTCCTTCATCCAGAATGGCATAGCTCCAGCGCGGCTGCGTGAGCACTTTGGCGCTTCGTCGCATCTGTTCGTAGGTCGTCACTACCACTCCACCACTCTGCTCAACGGCCCGTATCAGTTGCATGGGCGTGTCGAACGCGGAGCCACTGCTGTGCAGCAGAACTACCCGCATGGGAGGATACCACTTCTGGAATTCTCTAACCCACTGCCGCATGATAGTTGCCGGACACAGCAGAATCACTGGCCCGTCAAGCTTACCGCTTCGATGGAGCCCTGCAAGAAAGGCAATTATCTGAATAGTTTTCCCGAGCCCCATCTCATCACCCACGATACCTCCAGCTTCTTGGCAGTGCAGCTCCCACATCCATTGGACTGCGGTGCGCTGATAAGGGAACAATTTGTGCCATATGCATGCTGGAATCCGGTAGCCTCCATCAAATTCTTCGACTTCGCCGTCATCGTCTAACGAGGAATCGTAGTCGCCGTCTTCCTGCCCCTCGTCGTCTGTTGCCCCAGGCTCCTCGTCATCCCAATCATCCGAGTAGTCATCATCCCTCTTGCCGCTGACGTCCTCTTGTTCCTCCTCCGCGCTTCCTCGTTCCGGCAGCCAGTCACTTTCATCATCCTCTGCCCCGCTGTTGGTCTCTGCCTCCCTCGGCAGCCCGAGGGATTCCTGGATCGCCCTTTGCATTTGCTGGCGCTCACTCAGCCTGCCTGACACAGCTGGCGAGGAGGCCGGCATGGCATCATCATCTTCTCCGTCATCTGAGCCATCCCGCAGCTTTTTCTTCTTCTTGCGATTCCTTGTCACTGCTCCTCTGGCTGCAGGCCCACCCGAATCTGCTCCACGACGATGACCCGCACTGCCCCCCACGCCTCGCCTTGCACTCGCGGGGCGCGACTCCGCACCCAGGTAAAGATCACCGTCGTCGCTACTATGGCTACTCAGCGAACTCTTTCCTTGGCGCTTGCGCTGCTGTGCCAGCTTTGCGCGCTTTTGCTCGTTTAGCCGCCCCTGAAAGGCCAGGGCATCCCCGTCGTCGACAATGTCACCCGCACGGTGTTTTGTCCTCCGTTGTCTCTCCGGTGGTGCTTTGCTCTTTGTTGTGACGCGTGCAGGCGACGACACGGTCACCCTTTTAGCCTTCTGGGCGCACGTCTTTCGAGGCGGAGACAGACTTCGAGAGCCCTGGCGTGAAGACAAGGCAACAGCCGCAGGGCTCTTGCCACTGCTGGATGCATGTGTAGCGGCAGTGGCACTGGCAGCAATTCGCGCCCGTTCCATTTGTGCGCGTCCATCGAACGGCGTGATGAGGCCTGTCCGAATCATCCGCTCGCGCTCGCTTTCCTGTGATCTTGCTCCATCAAACAAGCGCATTGCGGCATCTTGCTTACTGCAACCTACAGGCTCGTTGTCCGCACGACGTACATGTCGCACGGCTTGCTTCTCCTCCTCTGAGAGGGAAGCAAGCTTGGCCTGGAGTTCCTTGAGCTGCTCTTTCAGCGCCGATTGCTGGTAGGTAGATGAATATGCAGGGGAGGCGAGTTTTTTCATGACCGCGTCCACGTTGCTTTGGAGCTGTTGGATCTTGCCAAGACGCCTCGCCGAGTCAGCCTTTTCCTTTTCCTCCTCGCGCTCTTTGGCGGCTGCTTCCAGCTGCGCGATCACACGGGTCTCGACCTCTGAGTGGCTCTTGAGGGCGACGCCCAGCTCCTTCATCACCTCGTTTTCGCCGCCACTGCGCTGAGCCCGTGCTGCACCCGGGCCGAATGCGAGCGTGCTCCGGCTTGGCCTTTCCCAGGTCGTCTCCCCAGTGGCACCGAACCTGTAGAACGGCAGGCCCCGTGTCTTGCTCCAATACTGCTTCCAGCCTGCAGGCAAATCCGCGGACGCCGCCGCCGGTCCTGCTGCGTCCACCGCGCTTGCCCCCGCGGATGGTGCTGCCGTGCCCGCCAGGCGGCCCGTGTCCTCGCACTTCGGTGCCGAGGCTGACTGGGAAGGCGGGCGCGCATCGTGCTCGGAGGGGGCTGGCGGAGCGGCAGACATTTGTTCGCAAGGGGCGTCCCTCTTCTCCTCTGCGACCTCGCCCTCCTCGAGGTCGCTCATCACTCCCTTTTTGGAGTTCTTCCAGGATTACGCAGGCCGGCGCATGGTGTTGCTGGTGCCCACGCACCGCGCCGCAACGGCGCGTCGCGGCGGCGCGGCCCCAGGGGGTTCGAACTCCTCCAGGGCGATACCGGGACGTCGATACCGCAGCTCCTTCGAGCTCGACAAGAGGTCACCTCACCTGTCCCGTTTGGGTCCACACTTTCACCAGAAATGTCTCTTTTGAAAAGAGACCCAAGGGCGTTCAAAAGAGACCCAAGGGCGAAGCGTCACACACAATGCGCAGAACCTCCCAGCTGGTGGCGACTATGGTCGCTGCCGCGGGCGTGCTGTGCGGGGTGTTTGCCGTCACGCTGATTTTGTCCAGGTGCCGCTTCCTCCCGCTCCCGTGTGTGTGGCGCCTGCGCATGCTGCCTCGCCATGGGATCCGTTCCATCAGCAGGTCCTGCGGCTGGTTCGATGCACGAGTCGCCTGGGACCTGCCAGGTCCCTGGCGCGCCAGGGACCTGCCGCGGCCAACGCCGCCGGGCAGCCATTGCGCGTGTGCACCAGCTGCGCCAAACGGCGTGACCCCCTGTTCAACTGCACTCCATCTGCCGCTCACCACAGACCTGGCAGGACGAGCCGCCCTCTTGCGCTCGTCCCGCTCGGGGTGTCAGAGGGCCGCTGCAGCTATGCTGCTACGTTTGGCTGTGTTCAGGGGCATGTGACTCTGCCGCGGGCCCTCAATGCCCATGCTGTGCGGACGCCTGACTCGATCCTGCGGGTGCGTGCACAGACAAGGGCCAGCAGTTCTGCTCAACGCCAAAACGGACCTGGATGCCCCCACCTTCCAGGATCTCGCCCTCATCTCGCGCGAGAAGGGGCGCCATCAGAACAACCTGAAGGCCCAGAACCAGCAGCTCAAAAGCCAGGTTTGTTTGCAGGGGGCGAGCGCGGACGCGCGCATACCACTTGTTTTTCTGAAAAAAATGGCGTTGTCGCAATGCGGGGATGGCAGGTTTCCGTCTTGGAGCAGGAGGTGCAGACCATGAGCAAAGAAATCACCAGCGAGGCCGCGACCGGGCTCCGCGCTGCGCGATCTGAAACACAAAGCCTGCATGGCATGGACAAGCGCATGGCGTGGGCTCGGGAGGCCTTGAACCTGGACCCGCGGAAGCTTCAGATGTTGGCTGTGAAGACGAAGAAGGTTGGGGCAAGCTACGACGTCAAGGCAACGAAGAAGCGCGGTCTCGCACACGAGCTCGACGTAGTGTCGCCCTACTACGCGACTAGCCGGGATGATCCCATCTCCACACAAAGCCTGGCCTCAGCATCAAAAGATTCCAACTGGATCGACGCTCTGGTACCTGGAGACTACTGGAAGGACCCGTAAGTCCATCACATGATCCCTTGATCCCACTTCCCCTGCCCCCCTCCCCCCCTTGAAAAATCTGCTGTTCTCCCGCCCGATACCCCGGAATGGTGTAACACCTCATTGTTCCACAAGTGTCTATGTCTAACCGGGCACATGCCCTCTGCAGGTATGAGAGGCCGTTCCTGCACGCCCCGTACCCCCATGATCCGGCCTCATCGTTGGCGCACACTGTCACTGGCGACTACGCGTCGCCTGCTACTTGGGGAGAAATCTACAGGAACAAGGAGTCAATCGACTGGTGCACTGAAAATTTCCCCTGGTTCGAGGACCGCATCAAGTGCATCAGGAAGATGCATGGTCAGGGTCCCATCCTTGGCTAAATACCGTCTCCACGGTATCGTTGGGATTCGCGCCCTCGAATAAGTATTTTAGGCTGCAGCACCGATGGTGGGAACCGAGCAGAAACTGGTTCGAGCGCCCGTATCACCAACGAGAAGAATAGTGTTGACTTTTATGTCTCGAGAAGAATACCGTTGGTGCTCCAACGGGTGTCAGCATTCTTTGGGATATTGGTTGTGACAACTTAGCATAGCAGGATTGTTCCACCACAACGAGTGCGAATTTGAACATACAGGGGGGGGAGGCAGAATGTGAATGTCTTGGTGAGGAATGTGATTGCATTGGTGAGTTGTTGAATTCTAACGCACGTGGCAACAGCGGGAATACGGCGATTTCGCTGAGATTGAACCCTGCTGATTGCGTTCACGGCGCACGAATACAGGCGTTCTGATCATTGGTTCACAGCGGTATAACCTTGTCTCTCCGGGCCGGCGACGCGGGCAAACGGGTGGCTGACGGCAGAGAGCGTCTCATCTCTCACTCTCTTCATCTTACCTCCCCACCACTCTCTTCACCTTGACCCCCACCCCCGCATCCCTGTCCCTTTTTTGTCGGTTCTCTCGCTCGCTCGCTTGCGCGCGCGCACGCGCTATCTCTCTCTCCTCATCTGTCTGTCTCTCCCTCTCAGAGCCGTGAGCGGTCCGTGCAATGTGGCTGCACGGAAGACACATGGCAGTCGTGCAGTCACACGGCAGTCGTGAGCTCCATGACGCCCGTGTGGCGACGGAGGGGCTGAGAGACCAGGTGGTGCTACCGCTGTGTTCGAAAAAAATGCAATGTTCTCAGTCAGAAAGCACCTATACGCTGCAGCCTTCCGACAAGTCACACTCCTCTGCCCCCTGCCGGTGACTCCACCTCTTGCATACTCCTAATTTGTACAATCTTGCGCCTCCCGCTTCCCGCACGAGCATAGGAACACGGCTCCACACGTATCCACCTTTCCTCCTCCACCTAGCGGCTACCAATCTGTTTTCTGCATTTGTCTGTAGCGGAGGACAAGTTAGCAACGCCCTCAAAAAATAGTGAAAAAATAGAGTCTAAAATCTGCGGCTGTCCATGCATTCAAGTTGCTGCCTGTTGTCGCTCACGCTGTTGCATAGAGACTGACACGTCGCGCGTGAAGCGTGTGCTGGAGGTGGGAGAGGCCTTGCTCCCGTTCGCAGCAGAGTCTGCACGGCTGGAACAGCTCATCCTCGCAACAGCTCCTGCACAGACGTCCTGTGAGTTTGGGAGTCGTGCGACACAGGAGTAAACGCGACAGTGCACGCTAGCGCTGACGTCAAGATCGCATATGAGAACACTTACTTGGCCCCACTCAAGAGGGCTCTGAGCCCCTCTGCCCTGACCCATCCGTGGTAGCAGCTTTCGCACAGGTCCTCCACGGCCACCCTCACCGGCAGAGGCTGCTCCTTGCTAGTCGCGTTCCGCACGGACGTGACTTGAGCATGCACTTTGTGTCCGGCTCGCGAAGCCGAGGACGATGCGCGCGCCGTCGGCTGCGCAGTGGACCGCGACCGAACATCTTGTCCGGGTGCTGCTGCGCTCCAAAGCGAAGACGCCATCTCCCACAGTTCCCCGATGCAATCCAACGAGGTGCTCTCGACGAACTTGCGGATTGGCCGCTTGGACGTCTCGATGGTGAGAGTGAAGATACCGTAGGCCAGCGCCAGCCCCGCGAGGCGCAGGATCACCGACCCGTCACCCATTTCACCGGGGTTGCGACTTGCACGCCCGCCTTGCGGTGTCTACTTTGCAGACCACGCCGCAGCGCGTCGGCAGAAAGGTGTGACTGGACGGATGCTTCCTCGCGCGCCGGGCACCGATTCAAGCCGCGCCAATCACCACGCCCGCCGCACCGTCATGACGCACACCGTGGGCGCTGCAAAACGGCAAGCAATCATATACAGAGCAAATTCTTTTACTACAGTAGTAAAATATTTGTGTTTTCTCGACTGCAGCTGGAGTTTTGTCCCGCAATTGGATCGCAATAAACCCAAACTCCCGGCACACTGAGACATTACTCGTTACTACAGTAACAGAGGTGTCTCCTTCTCGTTTCGTCGTGTGCCGTAGATCTGGAGATCGCAGAGCGGCTATATAACTATAGCCGTCTTCTCTCGCGATCACCTTTTCAGTCTCTCGCCTGCCGCCACGCCGGCAGTTGTTTCATTGCGCGGTAGGTCACATTCGGCACACAAAACCCCGGATTTTTGTCCCGTTTTTAAAAACCAACGCATGAGACATTTCCGTGAACTCCACCTTTTTTTTAAAAAAAAAAGAG
>Ga0315905_10005082_pt1 | contig 13413 bp, 11 predicted proteins | sample LakEriMetagenome_5_FD_203522 | JGI IMG/M metagenome (GOLD analysis project Ga0315905, IMG submission 203522) | Freshwater fungal communities from buoy surface, Lake Erie, Ohio, United States - Buoy 4 MA121 | ecosystem: Environmental > Aquatic > Freshwater > Lake | place: USA: Lake Erie, Ohio... | reverse complement strand
GATGCACCCATCGTCCTCGCCACGTGGAATCACGGCAAGCCTGCCACCGAGCGGGCGCTTGCCGAACTCGCCGCTGGACAGAGCGCACTCGACGCTGCCGAACGCGGCGTCATGGTGGTCGAGTCGGATTGCCCCGACCGTTCCGTCGGCCTGCAGGGATGGCCCGACCGTGACGGCATCGTCACGCTCGATGCGGCCATCATGGATGACGCAGGTCGCTCGGGTGCCGTGGCGTGCGTACGCGGGGTGGCGCATCCGATCGCCCTGGCGCGGCGCGTCATGGATCGCACGCCACATGCTCTCCTGGTCGGGCCCGGTGCCGAGGACTTCGCACGCACGGAAGGCCTGCACACCGGCTCGCGCCCCTTGGATCCGGTTCAGGAGCGCGCTTGGCGCGAGTGGCTTCGAGAACGCCGATACAGCCCGCGCGCCAACTCGGAGAACCACGACACGATCGGTATGGTCGTGCGCGACGCGAACGGCCGCATGGCGGCCAGCTGCACCACCAGTGGACTCGCCTGGAAAATGCACGGCCGTGTCGGCGATTCACCGCTCGTGGGTGCAGGGCTCTTCGTCGATCCGAAGGCGGGTGCCGCCGTGTGCACCGGACTGGGCGAAGTGGTGATGCGCAAGCTCACCTCCTGCATTGCCGTCGAACGACTTCGAGCAGGCGTACACCCGGCCGAGGCCTGCCGTGAAGCGCTGCGCCGTCTGGTCGAATCCGGTCCGCTGGCGGCCAATGTTCAGGTGGGGCTGATCGTGCTCGCACGCGATGGAACGCATGCAGCCGGCGCACTCCAGCCGGGATTCACCTACGCGCTGGGCACGACTGGCGGCGTGACGCTGCAGGAGGCACCGGCGATCGCCTGACGCTCCGCTCCGTGATCCGCAAGCGGATCAGAAGTCGACCGAGAAGAACGCGCCAAGCAGGATCGCCGGATTCATGTCGGCAGCCGCCAGCTGGTCGCCCGAACTGTCTGAGATCGTGAGCTCCTGCATGGCGTTGAACCCAAAGACGACATCCATGCGGGCCGCGCCACGGCGCCATCCGCTGCGGACCCACAGGGGAATCGACTGGTCTTCGCCCACGCCGTCGCTGCGGGCGGCCGGGCCACCGTCATCGAGCCGGAATCGCTGGTAGGACCAGCGCCCGCCGAAGGCCACGTGGCACTCCTTGCTCACATCGAACACCAGTTCGATGCCAGGTCCCGTCGGAAACGCCTGAGGTGCATCCACGTTCGAGACCCGGATGCCCTGCTCGAGTTCCCAGTCGATCAGGATCACGGGCACGATGAGTGGGTCATCCTCGATGCGCGAGCTGCCGATGATGCCCAGACCAAGGTTGAAGTCCGGTCCCATGCGGTAGGAAAACGCACCGAAGCCACCACCGGTGATCGTGTCGCTGAAGTCCGCGCCATCTTCGCCGTTGGTGCTGGCGAAGCCCTGGAGCAGGACCGTCCAGTCCGAATCGACTCGGATCGTGGTCCCCAGGTTCACCGTGGCGTTCACGATCGTGTCCCAAGGATCGGCACCTCCGATCGCGTTGCCCAGCGGCGTGCCGGTGCCGAAGTCGTACCAGTTGCCATCCCACTCGATGCCCGCGCTGACGGCCATGCCACGATCGACAGGCGTGCTGACATCCACCGCGCCGTAGGCACGCAGGATCGACAGGTCCCCGCCGCCGGTGAAGGTCGCCGGCGCCTGCCAGACCACCCCGCCACCGACCAAGAAGGTGGAACCACGCCCGATGGCAGCGGCTTCCTGCTGATCGATCGGGCGCTCGATGATGCTGGTGTCCTGAGCAAGCGCCGCGCTTGCCGTGAGGCTGAGCAAGGAGATGACGATGACGTGATCACGCCGCATCGACGCAGTCTACGGTGCTGGGCAGATCGTCCGGGGCCACCTAGCATCGCGCTCCATGCGGCTTGACCTGACCCCGCTCCTGCGACGACCGTTGGGTCAAGCCTTCCTCGTGGCGCTGCTGACGGCGCTCTGCGTGCTGCCGGGCATCGCAGCGCTTCCCACGATCGATCGCGATGAAGCGCGTTTCGTCCAGGCTACGCGCCAGATGCTCGATTCGGCCGATTGGCACGGTTACATCGTGCCGCGCTTCGGCGACCAGCTCCGGCTGCAGAAACCGCCCGCGATCTACTGGGTGCAGAGCGCGAGCGTGGCCGCGCTCGGCGGCGTGGACCGCGGTCCCGAAGCGATCTGGATGTACCGGCTTCCGGGTGCGATCGCAGCGATCGCCACGGCGCTCGCAACGTGGTGGCTCGGCCGGAGCATGTTCGGCGCGCTCACCGGCACCCTCGCGGGCATCCTCATCGGCATCTGTCCCTTGGTGGCGTTCGATGCTCACCAGGCGCGCGCAGACCAGGTCATGGTCGCGGTCACCACGTGGATGATGGTGCTGCTCTGGAGACTCTGGCGCACGCGCGATGCAGCCACGCCATGGTGCACGCTGCTCGGCCTTTACGGACTCTGCGCCGCCGGCATCCTGCTGAAGGGGCCGATCACGCCCTTCGTCCTCGGATCGACGGTGCTCTGCATGGCTGCAGCCACCCGCAGGTGGTCGTGGATCGTGCGTTCACAGCCATGGACCGGTGCAGTGATCGTGCTCTCGATCGTGGTGCCGTGGGTCATCCTCGCTGCACGCGAGATCGGCGGCGACACGATCGCGGGCGCGATCCGCCGCGAAGTATTCGAACGCGCAGGCAGTGGCATGGAAGGCCACTGGGCTCCGCCCGGCTATCACCTCGTGCTGCTTCCTGTGCTCTTCTTTCCGGGCTCGCTGCTTACGGGCCTGGCGATCCCGTGGGCGTGGTCACGTGCCCGTCGCGCCCGAAGCACCCAGTCGCTGCCTGCACGGCTCTGGTCGAGCCTGGCCTCGCGTGGCGGACGCCAGCCCGAGCTCTTCCTGCTCTGCTGGCTGGTGCCGACTTGGATCGCGTTTGAACTCGTGGCGACCAAGCTGCCCCACTACGTGCTGCCCTGCTACCCCGCTATCGCCCTGCTGTCCGCCCGTGCCGTCGTGGGCGGCATGTCGAGCCTGCCACGCGCACTCGAGCCGGTGAATCGGTTCGGCTACGGCGTCTGGGCCGTGATCGGCTGCCTCATCGGATGGATGCCCGCCGGATTGATGCTCGCGCTCGACCAGGCAGGCTTGCTGACCGATCCGAACCTCGGCTGGTCGCTGCCACTCGCCTCGAGCGCGTTCATCATGGTCGTCGCGGCAGGTCTCTACGGCAGCGTGCTCATGTGGCGCGCCCGGATCAGCGCACTGCAGGGCGACTTCGGTTCCGCCATCCGCCGCGGCATCGCCATCACCGTGATGAGCCTGGTGTGCACCATGGGCATTGTGCTCCCGCGCGTGCCCGCTCCGTGGATCACCACGCGGATCCTCGATCATGCCTGGCACGAAGCATCCAATCGCGGCCTTGCGTCGTTGCCGCCGATGGCGGCCGTTGGCTATGTCGAGGATTCCCTGCTGTTCGAATCCGGCCGCCGCGTCGAGCGGCTCAGCCCCGATGCGCTGGCAGGATGGATCGATCGCCATCCTGATGGACTCGTCATCGCGAGCACCGATCTGTTTGATGGAAACGGCGTGATCGCCGGGAGCGCCGCACGACTGCAGCCCATCGAATCGAGCCGCGTCCGAGGGTTCAATTACAGCAAGGGCCGCGTCGTCGAGGTCATGCTCTACGACGTCGTGCCACTGCACTGAACCGGAGCGGATGCCGGCCACCGCGCACGCCACAGGGCCATCACCAACCATGGCGTGACCCAGCCAAGCGCGCTTCCCGCAAGCATGTCACCCAGCCAGTGGCTGTTCTGCACGACGCGCGAGGCGGCGACGAGTGAGCCCAGTGCGACCCACAGCGCCACGAAACGGGGCCACCTCAGCGCGGCAAGCGCCGCCAGCGTGAAGGCCGTGGTGGCGTGGCCGCTTGGATACGAGTTCCGGACGTGCTCGATGATGAAGGCCGGGAACGCAAAACCGGATTCGCCATTGAAAGCACCATCCGCCACGAAGGCACGAGGCCTCCACCTCGCCAGCGTGGCCTTCAGGATGCCCGAGGCGATCCCGCTCACGGCAAGCGAGACGATCGCGAGGAAGCACCACCGTGCTGCATCGTGCGCGCGCCGCAGGTGGAAGACCGCGAACCCGATGCCGAACGCGATGAACCAGTACAGGCTGTCACCGAGTTCGGCGACCCACGCAGCGCCGGCAGTCCAGCCACGGTGCGCATGCATGAAGCGAGCAACCGACTCGTCGACCGATCGGATGCTCAGGATGGACAGCACCGCCAAGCCCAGGCCGATCCACAGGTGCTTTCGCCACGAAGCCGCCATGGCCGGAGGCTACCTGCCCGGCGCGCGCGCCACGTCGGGTAGCGTCCCTGCATGCAGCCGGTCCCATCGATCCTGGCCTCGGTCGAGACGCTGCTGTCCTCGATCTCCGCGGCGGCCGCTCGCGACCAGCCATCCATCATGCTGGCGGCATCCGATTGGACCTTGAGCGCCACCAACCTCGTGCAGTACGCCGAGATGCGAAGCGCACTGCCTGCCTGGTTGCAGGCCGATCTGGTGCGACTGGGCCTGAGTTCGCTGTCGCGTCGCGAGGCGCATGTCGAACCCACGCTGCGTGCGGTCCATGCTGCGCTCGTCGCCATGAACGGTGGCGATTGGAACGACGAGTCGCCGGCGACGGCCATGGATGCCGGCGTCGCCGCGCTCGAGCGGCATGCCGACGAACTGCTCGGGCCTGCGCACCCCAAGGGCACGCGCATCATGGTGAGCCTGCCCCCTGCCATGGCTGACGATCCATCGGTCGCCGATCGTCTCATCGAAGCCGGCATGGATGTCGCGCGGATCAACGCCGCGCACGGCAACCCCGAGCAGTGGCGTGCCAACGCTGCAGCGCTGCGTGCCGCCGCTGCACGAGCCGACCGCACCATCCGGCTCTGCGTCGACCTAGCGGGCCCAAAGGTCCGCACTGGAACCTGCAGCAACGGTCCGATCGAGATCCGGCCTGGTGATCGGCTTCACCTTCACGCCGACGACGCGATCTCGACGGGCTCCAGGCGCGAGCCCGACGGCTCGCTCGCCGCACCCCACCGAATTGCCATCACTCCCCCCGAGCTCCTTGGCGCGCTCAAGGCAGGCCACCGTGTGCTCATCGATGACGGCAACATCCGGGGGCGATGCGTTGCAGCCTCGGGGGCAGGGGCCGATGTCCTCATTGAGCGGGTCCGCAGCGGCGCTTGGCCGCTCAAGGACCGCAAGGGCGTCAACGTTCCCGACAGCGACGTGCCGATTCCATCGCTGACCGCGGCCGACCTGGCCACGCTCGATGCGGTGGCGGGCATGGCCGACATGGTTGCGTTGAGCTTCGTGCGCAGTCCCCGGGACATCCTTGACCTGCACCGGGCGCTCGATGCACGCGGCCTCACCGGCATGGCAGTCGTCGCCAAGGTCGAGACGCCGCAGGCGTGCCGGGACCTGCCGGCGATCCTCCTTGCCCTCATGCGGCGTCCGGCATGCGGAGTCATGCTCGCCCGAGGCGATCTCGGCGTCGAGATCGGCTTCGAAAACCTGCCCCTCGCGCAGGACGAGGTGCTCGCACTGTGCGAGGCGGCCCACATGCCCGTGATCTGGGCCACGCAGGTCCTCGAGTCGATGACCGAGCATGGCTTCCCCACCCGTGGCGAAGTCACCGACGCCGCCGACAGCGCCCGCGCCGACGCGGTGATGCTCGGGATCGGCCCATGCTTGCTCGACACGACCGCTTTCGTGCATGACCTGCTCACGCGGATCCAACGCATCCGCGCGCGAAGCCGGGCGCTCCTGGTCCCCTGGGGAGGCTGGAACCATGCCTGAGGCCGGCGCAGACGTGGCTCGCTGGATCCTCGATGGCGGCGCGATCACCGCGATCGTGCTCCTAATCGAGGCAATCGGGATCCTGTGCGCACTCGATTCCGTCATGCGCGCACGGACGCCGCAGGGCTCGATCGCCTGGGCGCTGGCCTTGGTGTTCCTGCCCATCGTGAGCGTGCCGCTGTACGTCGCGTTCGGTCAACGTCGTTTCGATGGCAAGGTGCTCGCACACCGCCGCGGTCGCCACGCGCTCGACCGTCGTGTGGGCGAGGTCATGCGGGCCACGGCCTCGCTGCACTCGCTGGATCCCGCACTGGTGTCGCTGGCACCGCTCTGCCGTGTTCCCCCGACGCGGGGCAACGACTGCGAGCTGCTCATCGACGGCAAGGCCACCTTCGACGCGATCGAGCGCGCAATCGATGCGGCCAGACGCTGCATCGCCTTTCAGTTCTACATCATCCGTGATGACCGTCTGGGCCGCCGCATGGCGGCTGCGCTGGCTCGTGCACGTGCGCGCGGTGTCCGTGTGATGGTGCTCTACGACGCCATCGGCAGCATGCACTTGGCGGAAGGCTGGTGCGATCGGCTGCGAGCCGAAGGCATCGAGGTCAGGGCCTTCAGGACCTCTCGCACCGCGCTGCCGATCAACATCAACTTTCGCAACCACCGCAAGGTGGTCATCGTTGATGGAAACGTGGCCTTCCTCGGCGGACTCAACGTCGGCGACGAGTACATGGGCGAGAGCCCCGTCTTCGGCCCGTGGCGGGATACCCATGTGCGCATTGCCGGCCCCGCCGCGCTGGCGGTGCAACTGTCCTTCGCCGAGGATTGGCGCTGGGCCACCGGCGAGGAGCTGGCGGCCGCGGAGTGGGACGTGCCGCCGGAGCGTGGCCACGATCACGTGGCGATCCTGCCAACCGGGCCGGCCGATGACCTGGAGTCGTGCTCACTGATGTACCTCCATCTCATCAGCAGGGCCCAACGACGACTGTGGGTCGCATCACCGTACTTCGTGCCCGACCAGGCCACCTTCGCCGCGTTGCAGCTGGCCGCGCTGCGGGGCGTCGACGTGCGGGTCATCATGCCGCGAAAGCCCGACAACGTGCTCGTGAGGATGTCGGCGCTCACGTTCATCCCCGAGGCGATGGCCGCCGGCATCCGCGCGTACTCGCACACCGTCGGCTTCATGCACCAGAAGGTGATGCTGAGCGACGACCTGGCGTGCGTGGGGACCGCCAACCTGGACAACCGCAGCCTGAGGATCAACTTCGAGATCAGCGCCCTGGCCCACGGCGGCACCCTCGCGAAGCAAGTCGAGGCCATGTTCCACAGTGACTTCGAGGGCTGCCACGGCATTGGTGCACGCGACTGGAGCGGTCGATCGTGGCTCTTCCGGGCGGCCTGCCGGGCCGCGAGACTCATGGCACCCATCCAGTGAGCACCCAACGGGAACGGGGTGCCCCATGAAGGGCACCCCGTGTGATCACCATCCTTGGTTGACGATTCGGTCAGGGCCGGGCGCGCACGGCAACGAACCCGCCAAGCGCCAGGATCGCAAGCGCACCGCTGCTGGGGATCAGCGCGAAGCGCAGATTCGAGAGGCTGGCGAAGGAGCCCGTGCCCGAGAGGAACGGTCGGTAGGTGACCGAGGTGATCGTGACATCGCCATCGCTGACCCATCCGTAGAACGACGACTCCGAGCCGACCGAGGCGATGAACGTGGTGCCGTCGGACAGCTTCATGCGCACGCTTCCGCTGATCACGTCGTCGCCCTGATTCGTGAGGAAGGTGTTGGCGCCGAAGGCCATGACACCCGATCCATCGAAGGTGATGGTGAGCTCACGGTTGCTGGCGAAGGTGCTCAAGTAACGGTCGCCCGACGCGAGCGTGCCCAGGTACAGGCCGCCAAGCGCCGATGCCGACCAATCGGTGCCGGCGGTTGAACCCTGCAGCGGGCTGGTGACGACGCCCACCGAGAAGGCATTCAGGTCGATCGTCTGGTCGGTGAACGCCCCGAAACCGACAAGGTCCTGATAGAGGCTGAGCGAATTGACGCCGGTGAGTCCGGCCTGGGCGGACGAGGCCACGAACGCGGTCGCGGCAACAAGGCAAGTCTGACGAAGCATGGTGATCTCCGAGGGAAGTGATCACCTTCCTGACCCCTCCAACGATGTCATCTTGCTCCGCCCCCTTGGGAGTGCGCATCATGCACACCCCCAGCCGACTCCGCAAGGTACCTCAACCAGGAATGACAAAAACTGAACAGGCTCCAGAAGGAGCCTGTTCAAAGGAGTTCGTTATCGGCGAATCGGCTCAGCGGCGGCGGCGACCAACCAAGCCCGCGACCGCGAGCAGGGCAGCCGCACCGGGAGCGGGAACGACACCGAAGCACAGGTTGGTCGCCGTCACGTACGCGTTGGGCTGCACACCGAAGGGCGAGATCGTGATCTGGCTGATGGCCGAGCCCAGGCTCACGAAACCACTGAAGGCGTTGGCGCTCTGGATGTTCGCAATGTACGAGCTGCCGTCGGCCAGCTCGACCTGCACCAAACCAGGCAGGAACCCAAAGTTGATGTCGGTGAGGAAGAAGTTGCCGCCGATCGCGTACACGTCGCCAGAACTGAAGCTCAGGGTGAGCGCAGCGTCGGCATTGTTGGTGCTGAGTTGGCCACCCGAGCCGACATAGATGCCGCCGAGCGCCGTGGCCTGCCAGGCAGTCGAACCCGAGCCGCCAGCGAGCGAAGGGTAGAAACCGCTGTACGCGCTGAAGTTCTCACCCGCGAGCGCGTAACCCGCCTGCTGGCTGAGCAACTCGAAGACGTTCTTGTCGTTTGTGGTGATGAACTTCGCGTGCGCAGACGCGGTCAGTGCAGCAACCGAAATGCTCAGGGCGAGGAATCGCATAGGTCAGTCTCCAGACCCCTGATCCCTCGAGTTGGACGGCTGGCTTACGCCTGCCGGGTGACTGCAAAATAGCCGTCACGTGGCGAGAACTTGCCTCCAGTTCCGCGCAAGGCAAGGAGGCAAGTCCCGATTTGAACCGGATTTTCATTCAGGCTTGATCGTGTGACAGGCCGAACTCGCCGCGGACAGCTGAATCACCTATTATTGGACCAAACGAGCCCTCCTGTGCACCTTCGCCACCTCAGCATTCGTAACTTTCGGGGCCTTCGCAGCCTGCAGCTCAGACTTCGTCGCGACACCACGGTGCTGATCGGCGAAAACCAGTGGGGCCGGACCAGCCTGGGACGAGCGCTGGAGTCGGTCCTTGGCCCTGACGAACAGAGGCTCAGCGAAGCGGATCGCACGGCGGGCGTGACTGATCCCATCGTCATCTCACTCGACATCGGGGAGTCCCGTCCGGGCGAGTTCGACTGCTGCCCACCCTTGGCCAAGTTTCCTTGCACCGTCTTCGGGCATCGCGTGGTTCGGTTGGCGCTGACCCATCAGGGTGGATCGACCACTCCGTCCATCCTCGACCGCACGGAACATCCCGTTCCCTTGGCCCCGTCCGAGGCACACGCCGCGCACGCGGAACTTCGACGCCAGCTCCCCGTCATCCGGCTCTCGTTGTGGGATGTCGTTGGCCAGGAACGGTCTTCACCCCAGGCTGACGCCGCGTGGACCTCGGCCATGGGGGCTTGGATGTCTCCTGATCGCGAGGGGCCACCCTCACGCCAGGCACTCCTACGCAGTGCCGAGGCCGCGACCATGGAACTCTCCGATCGCCGACTGCGCGATGCCGCGAGTCTTGACCTCGTGTCTGAACTCCGGGGACTTCCCAGCGCGTGGCGGCATGCGGAGCGACGGCCTGCGAACGCCGACCGAGTGTGCGCCATGCTGATCGCGGCACACGCGCTCTTGAAGGCTGACCGACGCGGGGTGGGCGAAGCCGTTCGGCCGATCCTCTTGGTCGAGGACCCCGAAACCCACTTGCACCCAACCCTGCTGTCCAACCTCTGGAGCCTGGTCGAGCAGCTTCCGGCGCAGCGACTGGTCACGACGAACTCGCCGGATTTCCTCGGCGCCATCGACCTTCGCGCGATCCGCAGGCTGGTCCGTCGACCGGACCGGACCCTCGCCCACGGCGTGAAGTCGAAGGATCTTTCCGAGAGTGACGTGCGACGGCTGTCGTACCACATCCGCACACTGCGGGGCGGGGCGTTCTTTGCACGCGCGTGGATCCTGGTCGAAGGCGAGACCGAGTTCTGGAGCCTGCCGGGAGTCGCCTCCTTGCTGGACCATGACTTGGATGCCGAGGGTGTTCGGGTGGTTGAGTTCGCGCAAGCTGGACTCGAGTCCGTGCTCCGGCTTGCAGCATCACTGGCCATGCCGGTGCACGCTCTTGTGGATGGCGATGCTGCCGGCCGCGGCTACGCCGACGTCATCAATCGGCACGACTGCGGATCGGCATGTCGATTGACGGTGCTGCCGGCCAACTCGATCGAGCGCTACTTCTGGGACCGCGGCCTGGATGGCGCGATCCTGGAATCTGCCTACGGCGCCGATGCCGGCTCCAGCAGGACCCCTGGCCGGGCGATCGATGACGCCATCAGGCGCCACACCAAGCCGGGACTCGCGCGCCGATTGCTCGATGCCATGTCGGTGGATCCGGAACGATTGGTCCCCAAGGAACTCGGGGACGTGGTGGCCAGCGCGATCAGCCTGGCTCGCCAGTCGGTCCGCGGCTGAACGCGCCCCAAAAACAACAGCCGGCGCGGAGAAACTCCGCGCCGGCGATGATCATTGAGCTGATCAGTCCTGAGGACGGTTCAGCGGCGACGGCGGCCAGCGAGGCCGGCGAGGCCAAGGAGGGCCATCGCGCCCGGGGCCGGGATGACGCCCAGGTCGAACGAGCCGCTGCCGAAGATCGCGGTGGTGGTGCCGGCGACCTTCCACGAGAGCTGCATCGAGTGGCTCGAAGCCTGACCCGCATCGTCACCGGAACGGACGACCTGCATCAGGAGCATGCGGTAGCCGCCCTGGGTGCCGCCAGCGAGGATCGCGTTGGCCGTGCCGGGGGTCGCGTCGTACCAGCCAGCGCCAGCGTTGACATCGCCGACGGTGCCGCCGTTGGCAAAGCCGGGGTCGAGAGCGCTGCCCCAGCCCGAGCTGGTGGCGAGGCCGCTCGCGGTGACCCAGCTGTCTTCGCCGCGATCAGCGGCCGAAACCGACGAACCGGCCTGCCAGGTGCCGACTTCGCCGTCAGCGACGAAGAAGTCCTGGTGACGGGCGTTCATGGTGCCCGAGACGTTGACGAAGCTGAAGGCGTTCAGGAACACCAGGTTGCTGGCGCTGAAGTTCGCGTAGACGGAGTAGCGGGTGTTGCCGCCGGCGGTGGTGCCACGCTCAACCGAGAAGCCGGTGAAGCTGGCGGTAGCGGCCGAGGCGAGGGTCGAAGCAGCAACGGTAGCGAGAACGAAACGGGTCATGGATTTCTCCTCTCAGGACTCCGGGGCGGGGGGATGGACACCATGCCTGCCCCAAATGGGCATGGATCAACCTTCTCCCTCGAACACATAGATCGAGGGTTGCTTGGGTTGGCGCCACGCCAAACCAAGCGAACGATTTGTCCGACTCCTGGGGTTTCCAGACCCAGGGTCCTGCACGCGAGGCGCGCAAGGTTGCAGCACGGGCTTTCCTTCCTCGTACCGCGATGTCGGGTGGTCCCTTTTCCCAGCCCAACCGCATCCGTGGGGGATGCAGAATGACAGTAGCCCGTTCTCATCAACGGGCAAGTTCGTCGCCCAGTTTTTTGGGAGGAAAGTGGGAACCGCCGTTATGCGCGACTTCAAGTCTCTGCTGGTCAACGGCTTGCGAGATCGTCAGGGAACCGCAAAGACCATGCCCGAAGCCCGCCTCGGCGAACCTGGCCCCGTTGTCGTGCGTTCTCGCGCTCCCCTACCCTCCGCAGACTCAAGGCCCGCGCGCGGCCTTCGGGGTTCTGCATCAACCTAGAGGTGAGACCACACATGGAAGCGGCCATCGCAGCACAAGGGTTGCGCAAGCGATTCGGTTCATTCGACGCGGTGCAAGGCATCGACCTCATCGTGAAGCACGGTGAAGTGCTCGGATTCCTCGGGCCCAACGGCGCCGGCAAGAGCACGACCATGCGCATGATCACTGGGTTCCTCGCACCGACGGCCGGCAGCGTTCGCATCTGCGGCACCGACATGCTGGCGGAACCGCTGAGGGCCAAGGAGCACATGGGCTACCTGCCCGAGGGTGCGCCCTGCTACCCCGACATGACCGTCGCGGAGTTCCTGGGCTTCATCGGTGCCGTACGCGGATTCGATGGGGCAGAGCGCATGCGCCGGGTCGACGCCGCGGTCGAGCGCACCAACCTGCAGGGCGTCTACCACCAGCCGATCGAGACGCTCTCGAAGGGCTTCAAACGGCGCGTCGGCCTGGCGCAGGCGATCCTGCACGACCCGCCAGTGTTGATCATGGACGAGCCGACCGACGGTCTCGACCCGAACCAGAAGCACCAAGTGCGTGAACTCATCCGCACCATGGCCAAGGACAAGGCGATCGTGCTGAGCACGCACATCCTCGAGGAGGTCGAGGCGGTCTGCACGCGCGCGGTCATCATCAACCGCGGCACGATCGTCTTCGACGGCACGCCGCAGGCACTGGATGCCAAGGCCCCCGCCTCGGTCGCCCGCAACCGCCTTGACCACGTCTTCCGCACCCTGACCACCGCCGACACGGAGTCCCGACGATGAGCCGCCTCGCACCGATCGTCCGCCGCGAGTTCTCGGCGTACTTCAACACGCCGCTCGCTGCGGTCTTCCTGGTGATGTTCCTCTTCCTGACGGGGATCTTCACCTTCAACGTGGGCCAGCTCTATGAGCGCGGCCAGGCCGACCTGCGGCCCTTCTTCGACTTCAACCCCTGGCTCTTCCTCTTCTTGGTGCCAGCCATCAGCATGCGGCTCTGGGCCGAGGAGCGCCGCATCGGCACGATCGAGCTGGTGACCACGCTGCCGATCTCGATCCGGGACCTGGTCGTGGGCAAGTGGCTTGCCGCGTGGGCGTTCGCGTGCGTCGCGCTCGTGCTCACCGTGCCCATCTGGCTGACGGTCGAGTACCTGGGCGAGCCGGACCGCGGAGCGATCCTGGCCGGCTACGTGGGCAGCGCGCTGATGGCGGGCGCCTTCCTCGCCATTGGCAGCGCGCTGAGCGCCGTCACCAAGAACCAGGTCGTGGCGTTCGTCCTGTGCGCCGTGGTCTGCTTCCTGCTGCTCATGGCCGGCTACCCGGTCGTGCTTGACTTCCTTGGCGGCTGGGCGAGCCCCGGCGTGGCCGAGGCCGTGGCGAGCGTGAGCCTGCTCACGCACTTCGAGCCGATGGAGCGCGGGGTCATCGACCTGCGCGATGTGCTCTTCTTTGCGGCCGTGGTGGCCGCGTTCCTGTGGCTGAACATCCTGCTCATCGAGTGGAAGAAGGCGGACTGAGCCATGACCAACGCACGAACGATCGGGATCATCGGTGCCTTCGCAGGCGTGACGGTGGCGCTGTGCGCCTTCGCTGTCGC
>Ga0315905_10005081_pt1 | contig 13414 bp, 13 predicted proteins | sample LakEriMetagenome_5_FD_203522 | JGI IMG/M metagenome (GOLD analysis project Ga0315905, IMG submission 203522) | Freshwater fungal communities from buoy surface, Lake Erie, Ohio, United States - Buoy 4 MA121 | ecosystem: Environmental > Aquatic > Freshwater > Lake | place: USA: Lake Erie, Ohio... | reverse complement strand
ACTCGACAAGCATTGACTTGGTAGACCCAACCACTTGCTATTGCTTGGCGAATCTCTTCTACATATTTGCAATACTCAACTTCATTTAATGATGATCCCCACTGACCTAAACCGTAATTCCAGTTGGCGGAATCAAACGGAAACGGAGCAGAAAAATCCCCTGCAAACCTTGCTAACCGAACTTGTCCTTCATAAGAGATGCTGACCGCCCAGAAATTGCCATCATCTAAACGCGATAAATCATCGCTGACTTCAATTAACGAATGCGCAAACCTGCCCCCCATCCAAAAGCAGTCATCACGCAGATCCATGGGCGTAACGCTACGGTGAAAGTTCCCGCTTTGGCGGTTAGCCCCTTGCTGCGATAGATTTGCCCCCGCACGAAATGCGGACGTAGCGCAGCTGGTAGCGCGGAACCTTGCCAAGGTTCAGGTCGCGGGTTCGAACCCCGTCGTCCGCTCGGATTAACCGCCGCTTTGGAATTAATTTTTCAGGTGGCGGTTTCTCTATAGTAAAAGAAGTACTGCAGTAAAAAGTTTGGTCGGATGGCCGAGAGGCGAGGCAAGGGACTGCAAATCCCTCTACACGGGTTCAAATCCCGTTCCGACCTCCAAGTGAGAAATGATCAGAGTCGATCAGGAGAAGCAGATGGCAGAAGATGAATCACAACGTCCTTGGGGGCGTTATGAAATCTTGTCAGAAAGCGACTCACATAAAGTAAAAACTATCTGGGTAAATCCAGGTAAACGACTTTCCTATCAGCGCCATGAAAAACGTGCTGAACATTGGTTCATCATTCAGGGCGAAGCGCGCATTACCTTAAACGGTGACAACTTTGAAATGGGAACGGGTGATTCGATTGATATCGAGATCGGTGATTTACACCGTATCGAAAATATCGGCACCAACGATGTGATCTTCATAGAAGTTCAGACCGGCACCTACTTTGGTGAAGATGATATTGAGCGTATCGAGGATGATTTCGGGCGTTAAATCGCTCGGCTATACTTTCTCAACAATTTAATAAATACCGAAAAGATTTAGACCCGGACGATTGGCTCAGCGGTAGAGCACCACATTGACATTGTGGGGGTCACTGGTTCGATCCCAGTATCGTCCACTTAAACCTTTTACAGCGCCGACTTCTTGAAGACGGCTAAATAGGCGGGATGAACTGGCCAAAGCTTTGTAAGAGCGGCCGGGAAATGCGGAAGATAAGAATCTCGTAGAGTTTCAAATCCCTCGGCTTCGAAGAGTTTACGAACAGTCTTTCCTGAAGGTCTGTAAATATGGGTTGGATCCGAGTCATAGAGTTTTGAATACTCCCAGCGAGTCAACCAATTTGTAATTGTTGGCATATGAACGAGAACAATCGCGCCAGGCTTTGCCGACCTACTAATTGACTGGATACCCGCCTCTGGGTTCCATAAATGCTCAACGATATTTATCGCCAGAATCAAATCGAACTTCTGTGGAAAAGGGCTTGGATCGTGAAGGTCGCCCTGCTTGAAAAATCTTTCAGGCTTTCTTCCCGCTGCGACTTCAACTGCGTGATGGGCAATATCCACTCCGCACAAAGTTCGTGCGCCTTCAAAGGCATCCAATAACCAGCCGTAGCCACATCCGACATCTAGTACATCCGATTGAGAAAGCTCGTTGCTGCTGTATTTTGCGTAAGTATTGAATAAAATCCTGTCGCGCCATTTATCAAAGACCGTTTGTTGGGGCTCACCATCTGTTGAGGTTGCACCATAGAGCTTAGAAAAATACTCATGCCCTGCGGTTTCACGATTCTTGTCCACTAGAACACCTCGTGCTTTCCAAATAAATTTGGAGAAAAGTACCAGTCGGATGGGAAATTCAGCCAGACACCCAAATACGAATCCCGTTGGGTTTGCCCCCGAACGGATCCAAGGAGGGGGGCATTTCCACCAGTGAGCGCAGCCCAACCCCTCAATTTCACCCCACAAACGTGCTCAAATCGTTGTAACTGGCGGGTAGCCAAAAGGCGGGAATTGTCTTACTATTTCCAGCAAATGGCCCGATAAATACATCCCTAATTCACGCGTGGTTAATCGCTTATTCACTCGTGGTTATTGGTGCAGCCCTCGCGGTCCAAACTATAAGGAGAAATATAAGCATGAAAAGAAACCTGGCATTACGTGCCGTGGCTACAGCGGCAGCAACTGCGCTTCTAGCCGGTGCTTTTTCTGTAGGCGCGCTCAACTCAGCGCAGGCTGCGGTTAAGTCGACAGTTACCCTGCTTTCTGCCGGCGATATCACTTCGCTAAACCCAAGCACAAAGGGAAACAACACCACTTACAACAACTTGTCTGCTTCATTGACAGGTTTTGGATTCAGTTATTACAACTCTGATGCTGAACTTGTTATGAACACAAAGTTCGGATCAATGAAGATTCTCAAGAACACAGCTAAGGACTTCCAACTTCAATACACAGTCGCGCCTGGACAGACTTGGTCTGATGGCACAAAAATTGATGCGGTAGATCTATTGCTTACTCACGTAATTTCCTCATCGAAGTTCTCGAAGGCTGCCGGACTTGGCGATCCTAAAGACGCAAGCAAGAAGCCAGCATTCGACAGCCTCGGTTACGGCGGAGCATACGATGACAATGTTGTCGGTGAACCACAACTAAGTAATGGCAACATGGTTCTAACTGTGAAGTACAGCAAGCCACTTCCAGACTGGGAGCTTCTAGCCCCTGGACCATCACCAGTACACGCACTCTCACTAATGGCTGATGGAAAGAAGGGCCTCCAGAGCGCCTCAGCTAATGCTGCTGCAAAAGCTAAGTTCCTCAAGGACTTCACAAGCAAGAATGCAACTAATCTCAAGAAGATCGGTGCCGTCTGGACAACTGGATACAATGTAAACAAGGTTGATAAAGACACCAACCCACTTCTTCTAATCAGCAACGGCGGATTCATTATCTCTAAGTACACATTCGGAGATTCAATGACTTTGGTCCGTAACCCTAAGTACTCATCAGGTCCAGCGATGGCAACAAAGAATCCAATCAAGACTGTTGTAATCAAGGTCATCAATGACAACACTGCTCAGACACAAGCGCTGCGCAATGGTGATATCGATATCTTGTACAACACAAACCCAACAGGTGCCGACAAGATCACTTTGGCGGGAATGACAAATGTCAAGACAGCGATTAACGTCGGTGGCAGCTACTCTATCTTCCACCTTCGTACAGATACCGCATTCGGCTTCGATGATCAGTACACAGGTCCATTCGCAGGTAACTCACAAAGAGCAAAGGATCTCCGCAAGGCGTACCTTCTAGCGACTCCTCGTGAGCAGATGGTTTCTACTCTGATCGCACCTGTTAAGTCCGATGCAACTTCAATGAATACGCAATTCGTATTCCAAGGAACACCGGCTTACAATACGATCACCAAGGATTCTGGTGTTGACGTCTACACAAAGGGAACACAAGCTGAGCGCACTGCTCAGGCTCTTGCCCTTGTTAAGAAGTACTACCCAGCTGCAACAGCAACGAATCCAGTTGTACCTGTGAAGTACCTAACTTCAGATACCACGCTTCGTAATGCACTAGCAGCATTGACAAAGGCGGAAACAGCTAAGGCTGGATTCGCTACTGAAATCGTGTTGTTCCCAAGCATTTTCGCGAATGACATCAACTACAGTTCAAAGTACGACGTAGTTGTTCACGGCTTCAGCATCAATTCGCTATCACAATCTGCTTCTACAGATACCTACAAGACAGATGGCGTGAACAATGCATGGGGATGGAGCGATTCAGCACTTGATGCAATTCTCAAGAGCCTTGAGAGTGACATTCTCACTCCTGCACAGATAACTGCAAAGCGGTTAGCTGCAGACAAGATCATCATTGCAAATGCATGGGGTCTTCCTCTATATGCAGGACCGATCATCACTGCTTACAACAAGGACTTGAAGAACATCAAGCCTGCCCCAGTCGGAAATAACATCACTTGGAACTACTTCCAGTGGTCGTACTAACCGATTAAAAAATAAGTAAAAAATAAAGAACTGGGATGTCTGAAAGGACATCCCAGTTCTTTTTTACAGTGCTAGGCTCGGCCACTTCTTTTTGTATTTCGTAGTTGACATATCTATTTGCAAACTAAAGTTAGGATGACATATGTTTCAGTATGTATTGAGACGTCTTGGCATGATGTTTGTCATTGTTTTCGGATCAAGTTTCCTCGCTTACAACTTGCAAGCATATTCCTCTGACCCTCTCGATGGATTCGGAGAGAGCACCGCCGAGAACAAGGAATACCTAATCCTGCAATTGACCAGGGAATTACAACTGGATGTGCCGCCACCGATTCGATACTTCTCTTGGCTACGCGGAATTGTTGGCGGCTTGTGGGGAGATTTTGAAATGGGATTATCTCGAGATGGTATCCCGGTGATCGATCTTCTTTCTCAAGCAATACCAGTAACTATCAAACTTGTAATAACAGCTACATTTCTTGCAATAGTTCTAGGTATCTCTGTCGGAATGATTACAGCAATTCGCCAGTACAGCCGCTTTGATTATTCAATGACATTTGTATCCTTTTTGCTTTTCTCTCTTCCTATTTTCTGGGTCGCCGTACTTCTCAAGGAGTTTATGGCTATCCAGTTCAATGACTTCTTAGCGAACCCGACGATTCCACCATTGGCGATATTCCTTTTTGCATCAACCTTTGGTTTCATTGCAGCTGGCTTTGTCGGTGGCGCTAGATCACAATTCTTCTCGGTTTTTGCAAGCGCCTCGATCTTTGCCAGCGCGCTACTATCCTTCGCTAGCGCCACCCAATGGTTCATTAAGCCATCGCTGGGCATCTTCGGTGTTGGATTCCTAGCCCTCTGCAATGCCGCGATTGTCATTCAATTGATATCGGGGCTAGATAACAAAAAGGGTCGTTTTGCTGGTTTCGGAACTGCATTAGCTATCGCTCTCCTCTACTACCCACTGCAATCTCTAATGTCAGCAGATGCGTCACTCGTAAATGTCTTTGGTATTTTCGTAATCACAATCTCGGTTGGAAGCGCAGTAGGGTATTTTGTAAGTAACATCGATCGACGCGTCTACACTCGAATTGGGCTCTTCACCGCACTCTTATCAACTGCCCCAATTATCGTGGACCGTTTTATGAGTGAATTTGGAACGTACATGACTTCCGATGCGGTTAGCGGCCGACCAGTACCAACCCTAGGACAGGCTAACGATCTGTTGACGCAGGAACAATTAGATAACTTCTGGATTTCTGGTCTTGATACTGCAATTCACCTCGTTCTACCTACCATTGCACTCACGCTAATTTCTTTCGCTGGCTACGTGCGCTTTTCTCGCGGAAGCTTGCTTGAAGTTTTAAATATGGATTACATACGAACTGCTCGCGCCAAGGGTTTAACTGAACGCACAGTAATTGTTCGCCACGGGATGCGTAATGCCATGCTTCCTTTAACAACAATTCTTGTTAATGATTTTGCTGGCCTTCTCGGCGGCGCGATTATCACTGAGGGAGTTTTTGCCTGGAAAGGCATGGGTCAGTTGTTCAATGACGCACTCAGAGGTTATGACCTAAATCTATTTATGGGAGTCTTCATTATCTCTGCAACCTTGACCGTGTTGGCTAATTTCGTAGCGGATCTGCTATATGGCGTCGTAGATCCCAGAATTCGAATCAGGAAGTAGGCGGAAATGGACGAAGTTAAAAATTTCACTAATTCAACTTCTGAAAAGAATGAAAATAGTATTGAGAACAAAGAGACTGAAGGTTTAAGTCAGCGACAAATCATTATTAAGCGCTTTAGCAAACATAAGGCTGCAATGACATCGCTCATCACCCTGATTGCGATTATCGTGATTGTCTACACTTCTTTAGGAATAAACATTGGCTCAGGTAAGTTCAAAGTGTCCATCCCTGGTTGGTGGCCATACAAGATTGACCAGATCGATCCCGAAGGAGCTCTAGCAAGTACTTGCAATGGTGGTGTCACAGGATGTCCAACCCTTGATCTAGCTCCCCCATTTCTAGACGGTGATGGAATTCAATTCGGTTCTCACCCATTTGGAATGGACATCATTGGTATTGATTACTTTTCCTTGGTAATGCGGGGCGCCCAACAATCAATCATGGTTATGTTCATTGTTGGAATTTTGGGAATTGTAATTGGCACGATCATCGGAGCTATCGCCGGATACTTTGGTGGAATAACTGATGCTGTCTTAATGAGACTTACCGACATGTTCTTGGTAACGCCAACGATCGTAATTGGAGCGGTGATTGGTTTCAGATTCGGAAATCTAGGAGTTGTCCCACTTGCGGTGATGCTTGGTTTGTTTGCCTGGATGGGTCTTGCGCGATTCGTGAGAACAGAGTTTTTGACTCTTCGTGAGCGTGAATTTGTCGATGCAGCCAGAGTGGCCGGCGCATCGGATCGAAGAATCATCTTTAAGCACATTCTGCCTAATGCAGTCGGAATCATTGTTGTAGTCGGCACACTACTTATGTCCGGTGCGATACTTGCCGAAACTTCATTGAGCTATCTCGGATTCGGAGTTCGTCCTCCCGATGTTTCTCTTGGTCTCTTAATCAGCCAATACCAAGGTAGCTTTGGAATTAGTCCTTGGCTCTTCTGGTGGCCAGGTGCACTCATCGTTTCAATTGCTCTCTGCGTTAACTTCATCGGTGATGGTCTCCGCGATGCATTCGATCCAAGACAGCGTCGACACATTTCCCTTAAGGACCGCAAGAAAGCTAAAGAATCAAGAGCGGCAAATCTTTAATGAGATCTCTTAATTCTTTCACGAATCATGTAAGCGGCTTGTCCACTAAGGCTATCGAGGCTAGCGCTCATCGATTCCATAGCATCACTCCTAGAGTCGCTGCTCGGTACATTCCCGCTGATCCATCCAAATTTTTTCTCAGCAACCCATCGCTGCTTTCCGCTAGCCGGCGCAACCCACACTCGACACTTGCCACCAGTATGAACTATGCAAAGGCACCACTTGGTTTCCAGATCCAGAACATCTCTGTAGGAAATCAGCTCACTTCGAAACGGATTTACAACTTCAACCGCGTCAACTCCCAAAAGGAGTTTGGGCTTAATCCAAAAAATGTAAACAAAAAAACTGAGAATGGTGCACAGCACCAGGTCGCGCATAATTTGTATATTGTCGTCGACAACCCACAGGCTATTCGCTGCGAAGAGGGCAATCAGTACATAAGAAGTACCAGCCCAAGCGAAGTTGCTTCGGGGTCTAAAGGTTTCATTCATCACCCAAGTATTGCAGGAGAAGGAAAATGAGTACAACCAATCAGCCGGTCCTACAGGTATCTAAGTTCAACATCGACTTCTGGGTCGAAGGTGTTTGGTATCCAGCTGCTGTCGATATGAACTTTGACGTACAAGCAGGAAAGGTTCTCGCGATTGTCGGCGAATCTGGGTCTGGAAAAACTTCTATTGCAATGGGCTTAATGGATCTATTGGCTTCTAATGCGCGTGTTTCAGGTAGTGTAAAAGTAAATGGCGTCGAGATGGTGGGGGCTAAGAAATCTTTGCTTCGCAAAACTCGTGGTGCTGATGTTGCATACATTTTCCAAGAGCCAATGACTGCCTTGAATCCTTTGTACACAATTGGATTCCAGATCGTTGAAACGCTTCGTACGCATTACGACATGGGCCCAACGGAGGCCAAGACACGTGCTATTGAGTTAATCACTATGGTCGAAATTCCCAACCCTGAAGCATCCTTCAATAAGTACCCACATCAACTTTCTGGTGGTCAACGCCAGCGCGCAATGATCGCCCAATCCCTTGCCTGTGATCCTGGTTTGCTCGTTGCAGATGAACCAACTACTGCCCTAGATGTGACTGTTCAGGCAGAAATTCTCGATTTAATTCGCAACCTTCGCGACAAGTTGAATTCTGCAATCTTGCTCATCACTCACGACATGGGCGTTGTCGCAGATCTTGCCGATCACATCTTGGTGATGAAGGATGGTCTAACCGTTGAATACGGAACATCCGATCAGATCTTTAACCGCCCAGAGCGCCCATACACGCAGGAACTCCTTGCTGCGGTGCCAAAGCTCGGCTCTGTAGCTGTACGTCAACTTCAACCAGATCTTGTTGGATTGCCACCAGTTCTTAAGTTACAGAACGTTTCTATCGAATACCCGAAGAAGGGTCGCGTACCCGCTTTCCGTGCGGTCTCCGACTTTAGTTTAGAAATTTTCCCTGGTGAAATCGTTGGTCTTGTCGGCGAATCAGGATCTGGAAAGACAACTGTTGGTCGCGCGGCTATTGGTTTACTACCAGCAGTCGAAGGAAAAATCGAAATTGTTGGAAGGGATATAACGAGGCCAACCTCAAAGGAGCTGCGTGAGATACGCAGATTCACCGGTATCGTCTTTCAGGATCCTGGCAGTTCGCTAAACCCTCGTCTACCTATCGGTGAAAGTATTGGCGAGCCTTTACTTCTCTCCGGTGACGCCAAGGGCAAAGAACTCGATAGGCGCGTTGAAGATCTACTCGATAGCGTTGAGCTTCCTAAGTCATATCGAAATCGTTATCCGCACGAACTCTCTGGTGGACAACGCCAACGCGTAGGTATTGCTCGCGCACTTGCATTGACACCAAGTTTGTTAATTGCTGACGAGCCAACATCTGCACTAGATGTATCAGTTCAGGCTCGCTTCCTTGATCTATTGCAGAACCTGCAAGATAAGTTGAAGTTTGCATGCCTTTTCATCACTCACGATCTCGCAGTCGTTGACATCCTTTCTCACCGGATAGCAGTAATGCAGGATGGTCGCCTTGTTGAAGTTGGCACGCGAGATCAGATCCTGAAGAGTCCACGCGAGGAATACACCAAACGATTAATCGGCGCCGTCCCTGTTCCAGACCCTGCAGAACAACGGATCCGCCGCGAAGCTCGTCTAGCAAGCAAGTAATTCACAATGGAGAAGCAGCCTCGTTCTGGAATTCTCGGTGAATGGGATCGCCTAACTCCCAAGCTGAAGATTGTTGCCGCGATCCTGATTATTATTCCGATAATTTACTATCCCCCATCAGCTATTCTGTTTTTGGTGTACGCCGTCCTTCTAAATATGCGTGATAGACGAAAAAAGGATTAAAAAAGTATGGCGCCTAAAGATCCCAGTCGCGAGGCGCACTTTCCTGCCATAGAAAGAAAGTATGGCGAGAAGATGAAGTACTGGTTTGCAGTAATGGCAAAGTTGGAGGGAAAGAAGTACCCGGAACAAATTGCGCACTTGCGTGAAAATTACGGTTTTTCACAAGCGCACGCCAATGCCTTGGTTATGTACTCTCGCGGTTCCACTTCTGCGCAACGGTTTGCCACACCAGCCGCCTACTTCAAATCAATCACACCTCAGCAGGCTAAGACAGTGCGAGCCATCATAAAAACGATTCAAAGCAAGTTTCCCAATTTAGAACTTGTAATCGCCTGGAACACCCCAATGCTGCGAGATGGAAATCGTTATGTCTTTGGGGTATCAGCCACGAAGGGTTATTTGTTGATTGCCCCGTGGAGCAGCGATGTGCTTGATGCTTTCCGTCCGAAACTTGAAGGCTATAAGGTCAATAAAAAGACGATTCAGGTGCCGAGTGATTGGCAGATTGATACCAAGTTACTTCATCAAATGATTAAGGCGACGCTCGCCGAATAGAGATTAAGGGTTCGGATAAAACACTTATTTGGAATGGCTCTCGATAAAAATCGATGATTTTTCGAAGATGATTTCCGCATCGTAATCTAGAGTGGCCACATGAAAACTATTGGTGAGCTCAATTCGTTCCTTGATTTTTGAACCAACTCCCTTCATAACAATTTCAGTATTTGAAACCGGAAGCGTGTGATCTTTAACGCTATGAAAGAGCAGTAGAGGGACTCTTACCTTGTGAAGATTGGCTCTTGTGTGTTTGAGCATCTGAAGTATCTGATGGATGCCTTTGGTCGACATCGCGTCATATCCACCTTGGGTCACGCCAGGACGCTTAATGTCATCACCAGATGAATTCCTAAACTTCTGAATACGCGAGTACAGGTAGGCCAACTTTGTTCCTACAAAAGGTATGTGAATCATTGGGTTGACTAAAATAATTCCAGATAAAGCACGTGAATTTCTCCCAGCTACGTGGAGAGTGGTTCCACCACCCATTGAAAAAGCACAAATAAAGATTTTTACACAACTCTTCTCAAGCTCGTCCAGTTCTGATTCAATTTTCTGGGGCCATTCTTGCCATTTCACTTCGTGTAAATCATCAGGATTTGTGCCGTGGCCAGGAAGCAATGGAACTCGAACTGTGTAACCCTTTTTATTTAAATATTCCGCCCACGGACGCATTGCGGACGGTAAACCCGTGTATCCGTGCACCAATAGAACGCCAATCTCTTTATTTGCTCCAGATCCATTTGCAGACCAGTCAGCCCTAAAGGTGCTTGATACATCGTTGACCGTCATATCTTTAGGGTACTAAGCAGTCGCTGTCATATCCGTGCATTAGCCTTAGATTTATGACTGGTGGCTCGCGTTTATTGATCGAAGTGCCCTTTGTCGTCTTCGATTTAGAGACTTCTGGTGCCGCCCCTTCTACCGGCGCAGCCGTTACCGAAATTGGCGCAGTTAAAGTGCTGGGCGGAAAAGTAATCGGTGAGTTTCAAAGTTTTGTAAATCCTGGCCACTATCTATCTGATTTTATAACTTCACTTACAGGAATCACCGATGCGATGTTGGTCGATGCTCCAACTATCGATCACATACTCCCGACCTTTATTGATTTTCTTGGGCCAGGACACGAAACAGTTCTTGTGGCACACAACGCCCCGTTTGATATGAGCTTTATGAAGGCTGCGGCTATCACTCACTCATATGACTGGCCTGACTATGCGGTAATCGACACTGCACGAGTTGCCCGTTATGTTTTAGATCGCGATGAAGTTCCAAACTGCAAACTATCAACGCTGGCACCATTCTTCGGCTCCCCTAAGTCGCCGAACCATCGCGCCTTAGATGATGCCCGCGCTACCGTCGATGTCTTGCACGGAATATTCGAAAGGCTGGGATCGCACAACGTGAGAACGTTGGAAGAGTTAATCCAATTTAAAAGGAAACGTCCTCGCCGACCTATCGATTAGTCCTTAGCCAATTCCTGACTCAGTGTTACCCATCTAGTTAATAGCTTTGTTGCAGCCCCGGAATCAACGGCATCTGTGGCTTTCAGAAGCGATGCAGAAATTCGTTCGTGAATAGATTGGCCTACTTGACCATCGAATGCAGCGATTGCAGCTGCGGCATTAAGCAAGACCGCATCGCGTGGTGCACCTTTCTCACCGGCGAAAATCGCATTAGTGATTCGGGCATTCTCGTTGGCATCTCCACCAACGAGTGCAGAAATTGGCGCGTTGGCTAAACCAAAGTCTTTAGCATCAATGCGATCACTCGTAATTTCACCACCTCCTATAGTTAATACGGAAGTGGTTGTGGCAAGTGTTATTTCATCTAATCCATCATCGCCACGAAAGACAAAGCCTTCGACGCCGCGGTCTGCCAATACTTGCGCCATAACCAGATGCATTCGCTCGTTGGCAACGCCTATTGCAGCCGCCTTTGGTCGAGCAGGATTGGCTAACGGCCCCAAGATGTTAAAGACGGTGGCGGTGGCTAGCTCTTTACGCGCAGGTGCTGCAAATCGCATAGCTGGATGAAACACTGGAGCGAAACAGAAACCGATCCCCAGTTCTGCAACCGTCTTTGCAACTTTAACGCCATCGAGATTGATGGCCACGCCAAGTGCTTCCAGTAAATCACCAGCGCCGGATTTGGAAGATGCTGCTCGATTGCCGTGTTTGACAACTCGCGATCCTACAGCGGCCGCAATAATCGCTGCTGTCGTTGAAATATTAATCGTGTGGGCACCATCTCCCCCAGTGCCAACTGTGTCGACAGCGCGCTCGGCAATTTTTATTGGTGCGCAATGTTCATACATCTGCGCGACAAGGGCACCGACCTCTTCAGCGGTTTCACCTTTATTTTTCAGAGCAAGTAAGAATTGCTTTAGAACTTCTTTATCGGCGCGATCTTCCAGGACTTCGCGCATCAAATCCTGCGCCTCTTGTGGCGAGAGATTTAACCCGCTCTCCATCTTGGAGATGGATGAAGCCCAATCTATAGAGCTCATCTTTTACTCTTTATTTAGCCGATTGCAGCTGGTGAATTTGTACGCAGCAAATCTGCAACAGTATTTGCCAAAATGAACGGATCGATTGGGTGAATAACACTTGCTTCAGCGCGAGACCAAGCGGCAAGCCAGGCATCCTCGCGTCGCCCAGTAATCAAAAGAACTGGTGGGCAGTTAAAGACCTCATCTTTGAGTTGTCGGGCAACGCCCATTCCGCCTTCTGGAACCGCTTCTCCATCAAGGATAAATAAATCTGCACGCAATGCGCCAGAGGTGCTCTTGCGATCTGTAAATGCGCGAAGGGCTGGTGCTGTTGCAAACTCTTCAATCTGATGTTCTGGCAGGTCATCTGCGACGCGCTTTCCGAGGGCGGCCACAATGGCAGAGCGCACTGAAGAATCATCGGAGTAGACGATGATTATTGGCTTGCGGGGCGTTGACATAAGGCGAGTCTAATCAATGGCCGGGGCCAAATCTCCCCCATTTCCATTGGAAAAGAGCGTGACCCGTTTCACCTAAAAGAGGCCAATTTAAGGGCCAGAACTCGGCTGCTAAATAGAAAGGAGGGCGCACTTTCAGGGATACTTGCCCAATGACCGGCTCAACGATAGCTACCCCGCACCAGATCAACCGTCCCAACCTGGTGGCGGTCGGAACTATTGTCTGGCTCTCCAGTGAGTTGATGTTTTTTGCAGCGCTCTTCGCAATGTATTTCACGACTCGCGCTGTGCAAGGTCCAACTATCTGGTCCGAATCAACAGAGATTTTAAATATTCCTTTTGCAGCCCTTAACACCACAGTTTTAGTTCTCTCATCCGTCACATGCCAATTCGGTGTATTCGCTGCAGAGCGTTTCCAAGCCAAGCGCACCGGATCACTTTTAAATATCAAATCTTGGGGAATGCGTGAGTGGTTCTCTCTTACTTTCTTGATGGGTGCATTCTTTATCGCAGGACAAATTTATGAATATGCCCACTTGGTAATGGAGGGAGTAACTCTCTCTTCCGATGCCTACGGCTCCGTTTTCTATATGACAACCGGCTTCCACGGACTTCACGTAACCGGTGGCTTGATTGCATTTTTGATTGTGATGGTACGTGTTTCTAAAGCGCGACGCTTTACCCATAACCAGGCAACCACAGCAATTGTGGTTTCTTATTACTGGCACTTCGTCGATGTTGTATGGATTGC
>Ga0315905_10005077_pt1 | contig 13420 bp, 11 predicted proteins | sample LakEriMetagenome_5_FD_203522 | JGI IMG/M metagenome (GOLD analysis project Ga0315905, IMG submission 203522) | Freshwater fungal communities from buoy surface, Lake Erie, Ohio, United States - Buoy 4 MA121 | ecosystem: Environmental > Aquatic > Freshwater > Lake | place: USA: Lake Erie, Ohio... | reverse complement strand
TCCACCCGCCCCGCCCGCCCCCCCCTCCCCCGCGCGCGCGTCGGGCGCGGCCCCGCCCCAAGGCTCACACACAAAGGCAGAATTGGTGTGTGTGTGCTTGTGAGAGAGACGAGGATCAATAAAAGTGAAGCGCAGGCACAAAAAAAGCAAGACCCCAAGCAAGCACGCGCACACACCTGGACACAGATATTCGTGTAATGTAAACAAAAAGCACGCACACACACCTGGACGAAGGTATTCGTGTAAAAAAAATGTGTTTCGCGGCGTGCTTGTTTTTTTCGGAGGGAGCACACGGACAAACCTGGACGAAGGTGTTGGTGTAAAACATCTGCCCCTTTTGCATGGAAATAAGTGTCGTAAGCTGAGGCACGAACGAGTTGTTGTACACATACGGGATTTTCTTCGACCCCAATTCACACATGCACGCATCCGAGTCATCGGTCACGCCTGTGTGTGCGTGTGTGCGCGCAGGTGAGGGGGGCGCGCGCGCGGGGGGGGGGTACATCCAAGGGCGCGCACGCGCGCGCTAACACACGCACCCTTGCACATGCACTCCTTGTCGCTGCCACGTTCGGCAGTGGAGCGGCCGCCGATGACGACCTCGATGTAGAACGTGCTCATGCCGTCCTTGATGAAGCCATTCGGCACGCCGATGGTGACGTTCCTGAGATCGTTGTCGGTGTAAATCTTGCCCTTGACGGTCTTGCCAATGCTCTTCTTGATGGCCGCGGTGAAGTTGCAGTTGCAAGCGCCGACTGTTGCCGGCATCGCAGGAGTGCCCTCCAGCCCCGGTTCCCAAAAGTACGCACCCTTGAGAGCCTTCTTTTGGACATTCTCCTCGCTGCAGATGCGGGATTCTATAACCCGCTTAAAAAAACTGGTGTTGCCTGTGCAGTTGAGCTGCTTTGTGTACACGTCGAAGCCCTTCTCGCACTCCTGCTGCTGGACCGCGTCTTCGATCAGGCTGCAATCGCTCGCCCTGTAGGTGCACGGGAACTCGACGAGCGTGAATCTGTCCACCCGGGGCGCAATGAACGAGGTGAAAAGGATCTCGTCTGTGCAGTAGTCGCGCAGGTTGATCTGCACGGGCACCTTTTCAAACATGCGCATCTTGTAGTCCGTCTGGAACGGCTTGTTGGTGCAGAAACTCACGGTCGACTCCTCGTCGCTGCCGTCTCCCAGCTGTTTCGCCCCCGGCCGGCAGCATTCGAGCAGGCAGTTGCAGGTATCTGGCGTGCCCACTGGGCACGCCGACGGCGGTTCTGCCGAAGCGGGCGGAGCCTGCGGAGCGGGCGTCGCGATTGGCGCGGGCAAGCTCGTCTCCTGCCCTGATGACGGCGACGCTAGCGCGAGCACAATCAGCGCGACGCAAGCTGTCGCGGCGAGACGCCCCGTTCTGGACACTGTCCCCATCCTCCCCCGCGCCCGTCGCGCGCAGACCCCCATTGCTTTAACTTGGGGGTACTGGAACCCCATTTTTCCAAACAAAATCCAGTTCGTGAGAGGGCAACACGAAATTAGATTTTAGGACATGTTCGTTTTCCTCGCGCAGGTGGCGGAGAAGCGCGCGTGAGGAGCACGCATGTGCCGACTCCAATGCGCCTCGCGCGCCGCGCCGCTGCGCGTGGGAGTCGGCGGCGCGACGGCGGGCGATCTGCAAGCGCGCGCATGCGGGCGTGCACACCCGTGGTGGCCCTTCGCCTTTTATTGAGGGTAGTCAATGACTTGAAGGGCCCGGTGCGCAGGCTGCCGACCCGGCCGTGACCCAGTCAGAGTACAAGCTCTTCCAGCAGGCATTGAAGCACACCCACAGCGGTCGATGGCAGCACAAGACCCAGTTCAAGACGGCGTCGAATGAGCCTGCATACACTGACATGTAAAGTGTTTGTCGATGACGATCGCTTTCCGTGACAGCGTGTGCCTTAAAAGGTGGCTAGCCGACACTGTCCCAGGCAGTCGTCGATGGTGCACGTTTTGGGGAGCGGCACATATCGCACTCGCGCTCCCAGGGTCCGCACTCGCTGCGGCGCACGAGTAGATACGGCGAAGCGCAAGCTCATACATTATTTTTTAATCTAGTCCCGCGGGCCCATTGCTCGAATCGATAATACACACGTGCATACAGCCACGGCGTTTGTTGTGATCCTTGTAGACATGTACGTGAAGAGCACCGGCTTGAGCAACATCCTCTCAGCAGCAACCAGCTGATGGCGGCTCACGTGGAAAGACCTGTGCAAGCCGCGCTTCGAGACAACCTTGGAAATACCTCGCACCGCTGGTCTGCCGCGTTGCACTCCCTCTCCTCGACTCTGAGTAGTCCTCTCTACCTCCTCTACCCGTCCTCAACCTGGCTACCTCCTCGATACTGAAGAGGGACAGCGGCACCGCCGCGCATCGGCCGCCCAAAAGGGCGGGCTGCAAGAAAAAGGTGCACGGCCACACCCTCCTCGGACTTTCCAGGGGCACAAACGCAGTGGAGCTGCGTGTTTGCTCCTGGCAAGTCCTCACCCAACCCTTTTCCTCACCCAAAAGGGTCCTCACCCGGGATGCCTTTTCCTCACCCAGAAGGGTCCTCACCAATCCCGGGTGAGGACTTAGATTTTCCAAGTCCTCATCCAAAAGGGAATCCATCGCTGCCCAGGCGGCCTATACCGAGGCTCTATTACTCGCTCTATTGCCCAGGTCGGCTCCGGCCGGCTGTGACCACATGGGACTCTGTAGCAGGCCCGGGGAGGACCCCAATGCCTGGAAACAATTCGGGCCGCAGCCGACCTGGGCAATAGAGCCTCGGGATAGGCCGCCTGGGCAGCGATGGACTATGGGTTAGGGACTACGGGGGGGGGTTCCGGGTAGGCCGCCCTTTTGGCGCGCCGAAGGAGTCCCGTACGGGGCTCGGCTCGGTGTCCTTAACAATAAACACTCAACACACACCGTACCGGCGCAGAACGGGTGGACGCAAACACGCGCGTGAGGGAAAAGGTAGATGCGTGCTGGGTGCGGGGGGCGAAGCGCAGGCCGCCACCTCTGAAACAGTCTGGGGCAGCCGAGCCAACGAAAACACAAAGAAAAATACAGCACCCCACACCCAGGCTCGACCGTCAGATGTGGAGCGCGGGACGTTTGAAAAAAAAATAGTGTTTATAGGTATACAGGCATTTCACACCAGCGCCTGTGCGGTGATTACGTGGCGGCTCCCGCCCATGTTGCAGGACTCCCTCATTTGACAGTGTTAAGGCGCCGGCCGCAGGCAGTGCCGGCACTGTCACAATTTCTCAGAAATACAAAACCATGCGCACGCGCGCGAGAGCACAAACAAAAAAGAGAAGAAACATACGCATACTTGCACGTGGGCACGCACGCGACACAAGGCGGTACGTTCACAAGTCGACGTCGTTCTTGTCGACTAAATCTACGACGACGGGATAGACGATATCGAGAGAATTCGCGATGGCCTTCTGTACATCACGCTCCTCTTCATCCTCTATCTCTCCGTTCACAGAGTGTCGTCCGCGCTTGTTGCTGCGCGCACCAGATGACGAAGACTTGCAGTTTGGCCCCCGTTTCGGTCTGGCTGGTGCTTTTGCAGACTCAGAAGCGGGCGGAAAGCTTTTGTCAATTTGCACTCGCTGCCGCTTGGCTGCCGCGGGGGGTTCTGACAGTACGGTTCGCAATTCCTCTTTGCCGGCAGTCGCCGTGGCGCCATTACCGTTTCGTCGACTGGCCCGGTCTCGAGAGGGCCCTTGGTCTGCATGCCCATTGGTGCAAGGCCGCCCTTGTGGCGCTGCAATCTCGCAGCTCGTAGCAGCAGCGAGCTCACTGCCGCTTGCACCACCGTGGTTGTGAGACGTGACTGAAGCTAGATCAACAAGATCCTCCTCCACAGGATCAACCCTTGTGAACCCACTGAGCAGTGTCCCAGAAAAGCCTGCATCAGCCTCGCGCTGCCCCTTACGATCGCCTATCTCGTCGCCACTTCCGTCTGCCGAGAGGATATGCAGCAAGAGCACAGCATCACGGGGCACTTGATAATAGTTCAGGGTCTTGTCGCCAGCCTCCAGTTCCACTCCATTATACATGAGCTTCTGCTCTGTCGGAGAAAAGTGCAACTTTTCGTAGATCTGCAGCTTGACTGATTTGACAGTTGAGTCAGACGACACCTTGACCTGAACCTCTCCTTTCCGCGGCCTCCCTCTGCGCGAGCCTCCTGCTGCCGCGAGAGGAGGGGCCGCAATGCCGCCAAATGCGTCTATGCTAGCTGTTGCGGCAGACGCAGAGTGTCGAGTCACAGTCATGGTGACATCAGCGTAGTTGAGGCGTTCAACCTGCATGCGCTCTTTCTGCAGCTTCACTTCGTCCTCACAGACCTCAGGATGACATTCGCATTCGATGATGGTCGGCTGCACCGCCGCTTGCAGAGACTTGGGAGGCGGCCGATTGACGTGCACACTCCGCAATCCATCCATATCGTGGTCTAGTTTGGGCACGACCCTGATCTCTTTATCACATCCATAGTCTTCTTTGAGTTTAGCCCAGTCATCACTTTCGACCCACAAGAATGCAGGTTCCGCCTGAGGAGTGAGATCGCCCGGGTTCACCTTTAGCTTGGGCGTGTCACACTTATCCACAAGCAGCGAGTTGTTATTAATGAAAGTGGGATTGTCGAAAGCCTCGGGAGCTTGAATATAATCACGAAAGCTTTCAACCCAGGTGCTCGCAACTAGATAGTAAGTCTGCCCCGACTTGAGTTTGATGGTGTTGCCCATATGGATATTTTTGTGCTTGCTCTTAATTCGGTTTCGCTCCGATGAGCGAATCAGGTCTAGGTGCGCAGCGTCTGCTTGCACTTGTGTGCAATGCTCGCACGGCTGGCAGGACGCAGGGAAATAAGGCGGCACAGCCTCCTTCTCCTTCCACTCTTTCGATTGCAAAAAGTGGATGATTCCTTCCGAAACTAAACGGCGCTTTGACTGGTCTGGCGTCATATTCCGTTCCCTTCTTTCATGCGTGCACGCCTGCCCTCCATCGCCACCGCCTCGACTGGAGCTTGAGCCCTGGCACGCACAAAAGAGTTGCTCCCCTTTCGGGTCCAGTTCCTCTTTCACGTTGCCGTTGGTCTTATCTTTGCACCACTGCTTCGAGATCCAAAAGCCACCAGTCCCTTGAGACCCAGGAGCAATCAACAACTTCTTGAGGATGTCCGACATGTCCTTGACAGTCTTGCTCTTCGAACGCCGCTCACACTCCTCCTTGATCGTTGCCAGGCACACGTCTTCTCGCTTCAGTGGCATAGCATCCTCAGCCACACCATACTTCTCTTTCAGCTCCATAAAGGACGTCGTGCTCACGAGCTTCATCTCATGCACTTTGGCGGGGTCTGCCTTGTAGTGCGTCGTGGTGAACTTGCGAGTGTCGATTTTGTCGCATTTGTCCAACGGGTCCATCGACACCCAGTGTTTGAGCCAGTCCGTTGAAAGCCAAAAGCCATCGGCTGTATTTTTAGGTGGCAGCATCTCCCAGATCTGCGTCTTCTTTCGCGAAGCTTCTTCCCGGCACACAGATTCTGAGCGCGAAGTCTCCTCTGCACTCTTTGCCTGGTCATCCAACTCAACAGACTCTTTCTCTATTTGTTCCAGCAACGCCCGAGGAATCATGCCGCGGCACCTGTTCTCCTGCTCTTGATTCTCACTTTGCATCTCCCATTGATCATGCGAGGCTCTGCGGCGGTATACGAGCATGTAGGCATCCTTCGACTTGATGCGCCCGTGCATCTCGTCTTGGTCTTGCGGTTTTCTCTTTTTGCTCGCTTTAGCAAGCGCCGCATCGTTGCCAAAGTACTCGTCGTCCTGCAAACTTATCACGTGCTCATCATCAAAGCGCCACCAGTCTGCTGAGACAGGATGCTTGACGTGCGCAATGTAGTGCCCTTGCACAGCGCTAGCCCCTGTGTGCAATACGACAGCCTCCAAGTCATACATACCCTTGTTGGCACCGTCCTGCGCGGCCGCACCCTGCGATCCCGCCGTCTTGCGCCGCTTTCCCCCTGCAGATCCCGCTACCCCATCGTCACGCTTTAGCCACTTGCCCAGGTCAAGTTCCTTTGGAAAAGAAATCGAGGACACCACCTTCTTGCGCGAGTTTGTGTTGACGTCGTAAACAAAGCGCAGGAGCTGCAGGTTGAGCACCGTAGGCAAGCCAAGCAGCTCAATGCCTCGGCGGGCCTCCGTCTTCTTGCAGCATGTGCTGCACTGATACATGTTTTCTCCGGCCAGCTCGTCCTCCTTGAAGAAATCATCCAGCGACGCCTCCAGCTTCGAGATGTTTTGCACCTTTAGGTCAAGGTCATAAAAAGGCACCTCGATGGGAGACCTCTGGTTGCAATCTTTGCAGGTCGTGCAGTAGGCATACTTGCCGCTGAAATTTTCTCGCACCAGGTTTCGAAGCTCCGTCGGGATGCTGCTGTGCTTAGACAGCTCGGTTTCTATGTACGTGAGATACATCTTCATGAATTCTTGCGCGTCTTGCTGCACAGTGAAACTCAGCTTCAGGCCTTCGATGAAAGCCCGCGGGTCGTATGCACGCGCCCGGGATATGTGCAAATGCGAAAAGATCTTTTGCAATTCGAGGATGGGCTTGAAGCCTTCATCCTCTGGCACCGCAAACCCTGCGGCGCCACCTGCAAGCTGCATGATGCCGGTGCGGAAGGGCATGTTGAAGAAGAGGCACTGGAGCATACTGTTCAGATAACAGGTGGCGCCGAGATTCTTGAGCCCACCGAGGTTCTTCACCCGCGCAGGACGCACCAGCGCGCTCTCATACTCCGGCTCTTGATTCTTGCCCTTCTTGCCCTCCTTCTGCACCTTCCAGCCCAGCCCCATGTAGCAGCACGGGTTCCATTTCTGCCCCCCGCCCTTTGCATCCTCGCCCGTCAGGCGCTGCGGATGACGCACTGGGTGGTTCAGCCCAAATACACGTGCCACCACCTCCTGCGTCACTGCGCTCACGCCCTCAGCGTCCGCGATGGCCTGCATTTCTTCTTCGCTCAGCGCCTCCATGCCCGACAGCGCCCGGTCCTTTTGCTTGACAGCGGCAACCCCCGCCTTCGCCTTGCTGCTGCGCCCTGGCCGGGAGGACATTTCCCCACCCCTGCCTCACGCCTTCGCCCAACCTTGCCGCTGCTCAAAGGACAATCGTTGAACGAAACTTGAAATTGTGCCTGCGGAGCATGCCAGCGGGGATGCCAGTGTCTGGCAAGATGCTGGCGAAAGGATGGCTGAAATTCCAGCACATCCTGCGCTTTGGCAAGGTGGTGCGAGAGGTGGAGCGGGCGCCGGTGCAGCAGATCGAGGTGTTGTTTGAGCCGGAACTATGGAGGAAGTTGGAGACCCCACAGCAGCGGGCGGATCTCACGTCCGTGTGCACCGACGGGGCACCCTCGTGCACGATGCGGCTCAAGACGCCCGAGGACAAGGAAGTCCAGAAAACCGGCCCTCTCTTCCAGATGCAGGTGGTTGTGCAGGTGCCGGGCAAGGGGCACATGCATGAGTTGCGCAACGTGTGCTTTTCCGAGGGTCTGGCACTGCTGGAGAAGCAGTTGCCACGCGAGAGCCAGGTGGTCGCAAATACCCATTTCCGGGCCTTCAATCGCCGCTTCATCAAGTTCAGAGACATGGATGCGCTGGAGGAAGCGCGAGCCGTTGCAGAGGCCAAGCAGATGGCCACGCCAGACATCTCCAAGCCTGTCAAGGCTTCAGCTTTCCGCTGGCAGGGCAGAGGCACCGTTGCGGCCCAAGACGAAGCGCCGGCCGTTCGACAGCCGCTAGACCCGACGCCAGCGGCATTCAAGTGGTGCGAACGCGGGTCGGTACCGCTCGCTCCGAACTCTGTTCCTTCGCCGTTGGCCACGAGCAAACCAGGGAGGAAGAGGGGGAGGGAGGAAAGTGAGGACGATCTTTTGAAGCCAAACGCGAGGGATAAGCGTATGAAGACGATCGCAATCGCGCCGATCAGGATCAATTGAAGATTGCGGTGCGCGCGGGTGTTGCGACACAAGACCACTCTGACGCAAGAACTTTGTGATGACGAAGGGATGGCGTGTGTAAGGCTCTGGTGGTCTTGCAAATACCAGATGCTGCTGTCGTCGTCATGTCGTGCTCCCAAGGGCAGTGTCTTTGGTGGGCAAGTTCTGAGCCTCCAGTTTGTTACACACTTCTTCTCTAGTCCGCCTGTGGACACCTTATCTAGTATTCAGGGCTTGTTTATTACACAACTTTTCTCCGGGACCGCTGCTCCAATGTTTAATGTTGATGTTACAGGTGAGAGCCGTGTGCAAAGCTAGGAGCTTGCGTGAGCGGAACGAGCGTTGCCTCTGCAAGGATAATCAGATGTTTGATGCCATTTATAGCCGGTTTGTCGCTGCCAAGGGGCCATTGTTGCTGTTCGCCGAGCTTGACTTAAATTTCGTGGGGACCCGTGTTCTCCTTTTCGCTAGATCGTGATGACCGGGCACTGAGCTGCAATCGAGGTACCAGGGAGCGAGCAGATTCTTGCGGTCTGCCAAGTGCTTGCCGAGAGTCGTGCGAGTAGTCTTGCACACTTTTGTCGCGCAGGCTTGTCGCGACAAGCCTGGCAGAACTTCCTCCCGAAGAAGGGGCCGAATCGTGCAGCGATTTGAACTCCTTTTCGTATTCTTGTATCATCTGCTCAAGCGACTTTGTGCGGTCTCTTTCCTTTCTGCTCAAGCCTCACACATTGAGAGCCGCCCTACACAAGCTAGCAAGTGTGCCCACATCGCGACCATGATCACGCGTCAGCACTCACCGCAAAAGGAGAAGGTTCTTGTCCATCTCAGTGCCAAGATTCTGCAGCCAGCCGTCACGCAACCTGCAAATGCCCGCCAACCCCCAAGCCCTTGAGCGTCTAAATGTGCACAGAGAGGGAGGCCCGGGAACGGGACATGTGCCATTGCGGGATACCGTGTGGCAGTGCAAGGCAAAGGCGAGAGGGAGTAGAAGAAGGGGCAAGGGGTGGGAACGCACGCGACGTTCTTGCGCTCGTTGTCGAGATCGCTGGCCATTTGTTTTAGGGCACCCTGCGTATAGCCGGCAAGAGTTAACGAACGAATGACACGGCCGCGACTGCAATCCGTGACCTTTCATGTACGCCCACTGGTGTCGCTGTGTGCGCATGCGAGTAAGTCTGAGTGAATATGCGAGGTAGCACAGCACCTCTTGTGTGTGAAGCTCGGCATGAAGAGTCTCAAGTTGCGCTGCTTGCTCTGCAAGGTGCGCAGATTGTTGCACCACTGTGTCTACGAGCTGCGCAGAATCGGCTTTGCACGCCTCCACTACTTCTGCGGCCTCGCGCCGGATCTGCAGCGCTTCTTCCTTGGCAAGCACCGAATCCTGATGTGATTGCGCCAACGCCTCCAAGTGGCTATGTATTTGGTTTCTACAGTTTACCTCCTTCTGTTTCGCGCTCGCGGCCACTGCGTCGAGCCACCAGTCGACGCACCGCACGAGCTGCCGCTTCTGCATCATATCACATAGCAGGTTTGCGGTGGAAACGTAGCACGGCTCCCCGACGCAGAGCGCGCGCACGAGGGGAGAGAGGAGGAGACGGAGCGGGAGAGAAGCCTGTGGCAGGAGAAGGCCTACAAACAGGCCCCCGCCCCCATATACAAACTGCACCCGAACTCACTAAGAGACTCACGCTCACCTGTGTGTATTTGTGTGTCACGGCACTATCGCAAGGAAAATTACCTGGTTGGATTGCTGGATGCGGGCAAAATTGATGGCCCAAACCTTGTGGACACGAGTATTCACACGCCATGAACCGAAAATGCGAAAGGCAAGGTGTCTACACCTCGTTGCGTTCATCTGGCCTACCACGAGCAGGACAGCTCGCCGCAGCAGAGGGGGGTGTGTTTGCGCTTTGCGCATCGTCCGCAAAACTCTGTGCAGAATTTTGAGCGTGCGCCTTCTTTGTAAGAGGCTAAGCACATATGTGAACCGCTTCTTGAGCTTGACGCGCCTTCTCCAAGCATGCGCGAAAGCGTTGCAGCTGTTACGCTTGTCGCGGGCAGCCACGGCGTGGAAGAGCGAGCGCAGTCGGTACAAATAGGCCGCGCCGCATCTCCATTTCTCGAGATACTGGGTAGTGATGCGATGCCTATGTACATGGATTCGCCTCGCCTGACACTCCATCTGGGGCGTCGTGAAGGAGATCAACATGCAAGCAAGACAAGACGATACAGTGCTGCTAATAGTGTATGTGTGTGCACGCTCGCGCGTACGTGCGTTCGTTCATGTGTGTGTGTGTGTTTGTTTGTGTGTGCGTGCGATTCACCAGGCGGTCTTGCCGAGATAAGAGCTCCTTCCACAACCGTAACATTTTTGAGCAGAGCCGGCGCCCATTTTTCACGACAAAAAAGGCCAGTCGGTCCTGAGCTTTAATTATCAGACTCCAGCCACGTATCATCTTGGAGACTTTGCGCAAACGCAGTTCGCGAACAAAAAACATTGCTGTTTGCCGCCCGTAGCCAGTCGCGAGCTTCCAGTGCTCCAAGACGCAAAACAAAGTCCGTGTTTTTTTGCGCGTGTCGTTGATAAGGATAGCGCGACCACTGAAATAGCGGCTAGCTCGATGATCGGATAAGACGTCAAATGCGAAGGTGAGAAGCGCTCTGCTATGACGCTTCAACTGCGATACAACTAAACGCTCCAGAGGACGACTCTGCACTGTGCACAAAGCCCAGCGAATGAAAGAGAAGCGCATGCTCTGCAAGATGAAATGATCCACGATCATCACTTTGTTGACATGCACGGCATGTGATATTTGAGCCAACCCAAAATTTCGCCACCTGCCAGCGAGGGTGCCCTTGGTATGTGCCCTCCATGACACTAATGCCCGACGCATGACATGCATATCCAGCCGCACTAGCACACGCTCGCTCATCACGTGTATGGATCTTGCCAACGAGACACGGTCGCGTGCACGTTGCCTCCAGCCGTTGAAATGTTTTCGCTGCACGCTTGTTTGCGCGTTTGTCCACTCCTGGATAACAATTCTCGCGACATCGTCTTTGCCACGTCTCTGGTCGCAAAACCAGTACCAAGCGCGGAAAAGAGGATATTGCACAGCCACCCTGCCTTTTGCAACCGCCCTCTTACAGGTATGTTGTGCTACGCAAGCCCCTTTCCACGTGCGGTACCAGCATCTGAAGGATGCCAGGAGCAGCCTACGCAGCGTTGAGGTAAGAGCTCCCAGGAGGACAGCGTGGCGATGGGATTGATGTTGAGCGTAATTCAACCACAGACAAAGAGTAACCCGCGCTTTCCGCGTGCGCAATTTTTTCGTGCGCACAAGTTCTTGAAGTCGCAAACGGTGCCTGGTCCCGACCAGTCCGCTCCAGGCGCGTAGCAGTCTGCGGCCACGAATGAGCCACCATCGATGCAATTTGACAAAGAATGACTGGGACACCTGTGCCCTATCCACGTGAATGGTTACTCTCTCCGGCACCACCGCTGCTTGGCGAATACTCAATCCACGCACCATATAATTTGCGATGATGTGAGGTGAAGCCGACCAGTTTTTCACACGACCTACCTTTACAACAGCGACTTTCTTCTGAATGTCAATATCCAAAATCTGAATGGCGGCATCCAAAGCATCACGGCCTTTCGAAGTATTCAATCTATAATCATACTGGCGGATCGCCAGTAAACATTCCTCTTGGACTCCAGAGCGCAATTCAAGTGCATGTTGGGCGAGCTGCTCAGCAGAAATACGAAGCCAAACTTGCACTAGCACCCATTCGGGCTCCAGCTTGGTAATAAACAACTTGTTCTTCTCTCGCAATTCTGCCCAGCGACGGAGCAACCTGCCTGCAAAGCGCTTCAAGCAGACCATTCGCATGACGCGTACCACACGGTGTTTATAGTCGACAAGTGTATCGTCAAAGGTGCGCAATTCACTGAATTTCCGATTATTGACCGTTTCTCGCAGCGTCGCTAGAACGTTGGTGCACAGACGTACCTTTCGCCTTGTCTCGAAGCGAGACTGGAGTTTTGTGCCAGAGTGATGCAAAAAGAGGCTGCGTCGTACCTGATTGAGCCACCTGCCAAATACCTCGCGCTCACGAATGCCATCGGATTTGTCCATGACAACGCAGAATGCATCTTGTATCTTCACCACTGCAGCCCAGGCCAGGAGTGTTTGCGCGCGCAGAATTTTGGCATGTGCGTCGCGAACCCGCGAATAGGAAATGGCAAGACTGCGCGCTGTGAAATAACGAGAATTCCACTTATTAAATGCCATAATTGTCAATTCACGCAACCAAGATGCAGTAAATCGTCGTCGGTGCTTCTGCACCGACTTCGACACGTAATGTACAGTAATCCACTCTGAGAGGACAGCCAGAAGACATTTCCTGAAATTCCTGGCCGTGCTTTGTAGCTGGCGCACTTTTGCACACTTGTGTTGCATGCTAATCCAATTCCATCCCCTGTAGATGCGACCGCGCATGCGCACTTTTGACCACGCCACGGCTTTACATATTCGGCCGCGGTGCTTGTTACGTGCACATTTGCTTTCGTACCATATCTCGAAGAATTTTTCGCACAAGTTGGAGCAATGTCTACGATCATTTTGTACGGCCATCCACGTAAGATGCCTAAATTCGTGACTGCTCTTGAGATGCGCTTCGCGTATTGCCTGATTCCACCACTGCTTGAGAAGTTGCGAAAGGCGGCGATTTCGTGCATACCTCTCCGCCCTCAGTGCCGAAAGTAGGACGCTGCAATTTCGCTGCCACCTCAAATACCAGCCAGTAAGCGCCCATCTGCACACGGCAAAGCTTCTTCGAACATGACGCTGGAAAAGCGTGACTGACCATCTCTCTCGGAGAATCACAAATTGCAACAGATCCCACCAATGCTTGAGAAATTTTGAGAGGCGGCGATTTCGTGCAAACTTCTCCGCCCTCAGTGCCGAAAGTTGGATGCTGCGATTTCGCTGCCACCTCAAATACCAGCCAGTAAGCGCCCATCTGCACACGGCAAAGCTTCTTCGAACACGACGCTGGCAAAGCGTGACCGAACATTTCTGTCGGAGATCTGCGAATTCCCAAAAACCGCAGAAAGCGTTGTGTAGCATAGCTCGGTCGCGTTTGGATTGCTGCCGCCAGTGCATCTGCCTCAGGTATCGACGGGCCGAGGTCCGAGCTTTGAAAACATTCAAAACACGGAAGGTGAGCTTATATGCCAGGCCACCCGTCTGTGTGATGCGGCCATGCTGCGCGTGCACATAAACATCAAGTCTCCTGCGGCGCCTCTCGCGGTGGTGTCGCGAGACGTAATGGCACCACGTCCGAAAGAATTGATTGAGTATCTGCGTTTCCCGACGTTCATGAAGGGCCCATCTC
>Ga0315905_10005076_pt1 | contig 13421 bp, 15 predicted proteins | sample LakEriMetagenome_5_FD_203522 | JGI IMG/M metagenome (GOLD analysis project Ga0315905, IMG submission 203522) | Freshwater fungal communities from buoy surface, Lake Erie, Ohio, United States - Buoy 4 MA121 | ecosystem: Environmental > Aquatic > Freshwater > Lake | place: USA: Lake Erie, Ohio... | reverse complement strand
GGAGCAAGGGTACAGGGGAGCAAGGTTATCGCGGATCGATTGGTCACTACTGGTGACGGGCTACACAATAAATGCATGTATATTCGTGTTCAGGTAATTTGAGGCACCCAGAAATTTCAGCTGGCCGTAGGCAGGTGGTTCCCTCAGGTTTTTGGAAGGCAGCCTGCATGCATAGTAAAAGTAACCTGTACCGGCTGCGGAAGTGCCGCCTGCCGAATTTCTGGGAACCCCAAAGTTATCAGCCGCGGAACACACGACTGTAGGTCAGCCGTCTGCAGGGGGGGGGATCGCAGGACCTATTACTGTAGTGTGCACCAGGGCGCCTGCGGTTAGGGGCCAGCGACTAAAGCCCAAGCCTACCTTCTCACCCACAAGGTGACGCGGAAAATTCATCACAGCCCAGTAGCCCCGGGATAAGCCCGAGCCCACCGGGCCTCGACCTAGGACCAGAAAGATGAGTGAGAAACGGCGAGGAGGAGGAGGAGGAGGAGGTGAGGTCGGTCGCACACAGGCAGCTCTCTACTGCAGTCCGTGACAGTTAGTCTCCTCGCCAAGCGTATGCCGTGCTCGCGCAGCCTCGTCCTCAGATGCGAGCCTCCTTCTGAGCACAGGAGACAGCTCCTGCGTCGTCTCTGTCTCCTCGACAAGACAAGAATTTCGCCGAGCGTACGCCACGTCTCCTCGTCGAGGGAGTGTGTGTATCCACACCCGAAATCTCTCTCATGCGTACGCCGTGTGTGTGTTGATTGTTTACTTTTGAGGTCACCGAGCCAACGTCACGGTAATCGCACAGCCTCGGCCTCAGCTGCGAGCCTGAGTGAATGTGTGTGTGTTTATTAGTGCAGAACCTATTCTAAAGCTGTTCGCATGGGGGGAGGGGGATAGTAGTGGAGGACATGTGCTACGAGAGACGACGAGCCGAGGCCTGTGTGGACTAGTCTGCCCATCACGCACTAGTGAACGCGGTGTGTGTGCGTGTTTATTACTGCAGTGCCTATTACAAAGCTGTTCGCGTGGGGGAAGGGGGGTAGGGAGGACATGTGCTACGAGAGACGACGAGCCAAGGCCTGGGTGGACTAGTTTACCCATCACGCACAGGGAGATTGTGTGAAAGAAGGAGAGGGAGAAGAATGGGAGCGCGAGAGGGAGCGTGGACTGGGGCTGCCACTATGCCACAGCCCTCGACATTGAGGTTCATCCGAAATGCTGCTGCTTTGGCCGCCGCGAGTCCCACTTTGCTCTTCAGCGACTGGTAGAATGCTGCGCGCTTGAAACGGAACGAGTCCGATTGGTTGCGTTGCGATGGCATTCCAGCGGCAGTGAGGTGCGCCTCGGTCTACCAGTGGGCCTGTAGAAGAAGAAGACGCAAAAACTTGCCGTGCGAATCTTCAAAATACTGCAACACCGCCTCAGCTCGGACGTGCTCAAGCTCCTTGACGACACTGTCGCCACCTGCACCTGCTGCTCCAACAACGACATCAGTTCAGCTTGCACGCGCGGGTGGACGTGCTCAAGCTCCTTGATGACACTGTCGCCACCTGCACCTGCTCCAACAACGACATCAGTTCAGCTTTGCGATTCGCTGCTCGATTCATGGCGATGGCAGGGAGAAAAGAGATGTTCTGATTGTCAGCGTATTGTTGCCTATAGCCGTTAATTTTGCGCTGCGCAGCAAGACGCAAAGGCGCATCGAGGTCCTGGGGTGGCGATAGCAAACCTGTTCTGCTGCACGCTGCACGGACCCCGACAGCGGGGAGTAGTTGCAAGATGTGTGAAAAAAGAGCCTTGCGCTGCTGCTTCCTACTTGGACATAGGCTCGTCGACATGAGGGTATATCATGAGGGTTTTGATCCAAATTACCGCAGGAATGAGATGCCACACAAGCGCATCCCAATGCTGCATTCGCTTGAGCGGATAGGCGGCTGGCAATAAGAAGTGACAATTTAGATGCTGCACTCACCGAGCATGTCCCTGTAACAAGTCTGCTGGACAACTTGCTCCACGGTCCCGTGGGTTCGCATTGTTAAATCTGTCACAGCTCGAACACCTTTCAACGTCACTAGCAGCGTTTCTCCTGGTCCCAGTTTTCTCTCGCCTTCGCCATCGCTCCCGCCCTTTTCCATCCACGCCATCAGCTCGCCGTAATGCTCTTTCAGGCAGCTCGCCTTAATGCTCTTTCTCCAAGAGGTGATGTGACAAGAGGAGACAACAGGAGATACCCCAGCGAGACATACTTTCCGTGCAACACGAAGGAAGTTCCCGATGTAGCAACCTCTTGGAGATGCCCCAGCGGAGCATCGGGTGCATCGTCTCCGCCTCATCGTACTTTCTTTGGCCCGAGAGGGATTGAGCCAGATTGTCCGCGGTAGTCAACGTGTGGGGATGCTCGGCTCCTAGCACCCGCTGTTTCACTGCAAGCACCTCGCGCTGCATCGCGACCGACCGCCTCATCGTACATTCCTTGGCTCGAGAGGGATAGAGCGACATACTTTAATATGTCGACAGCTAAAAATCGAGATTTAGTTCGTGCCTTATCTCGTAGTTCGTGTATTTGATCCTTAACAACGCCACCTGAGCTTCGTGCTTACTCTTAGAGCCCTGAGGCATCACGCCCCTCTTGGCGTCCTTGGGCTTGCTGGGCACCTTGACATCAGGCCCAGGGAACTTGATGCGCCGCGAAAAGCGTGGAGATTCCTATGAAGGTCTCTTCCAGCATGATCGCGTCGGCGAGCGAGTCATATGGGGTTCTTGCCATTGTCCACCGACGACTAAGCAGGCAACCGCTTGGCTCAGTTCACAAACTTGGGATTTCTTGAGGCGTTGCCGCACAGGAAGAAAAAAGCGATTAAAGACTTTCCCCAGATCCATGACAGGCGTCTTGCTCCCGACTCGCAGCAGGAAGTGCCAATCGGTGCCATGCCAGTGCACGGCAAGATGGAATTTGGCCAACACTCTAGGTTTGCCTGGCGCTTTTCTCTTTCCTCTTTCTTCAAAAAGCGACGCTTTTCTTGTTCCTCTTTCAGCTTTTCTTTTTCCTCTTTCTTTTCCTCTTGCTTCAAGGCGAGCAGGTTTGTCCACCACTCTAGGTCTGCCTGGCGCTTTTCTCTTTCCTCTTTCTTCAAAAAGCGCTTATCTTGTTCCTTCTCCAGGCAGAGACGCTTTGCTTTTTCCGACCGCTCAAAGTCACGAAGTGCTTCTCTGTCGGTTGTGCTCGCGGATGGAGGCTCCCCCTCTTGGGACAGCAAGCGCTTGGCAAAACCATCATGCAAAAGGGCTCTCAGATCGCCGCATCGCGCTCCTGCCGCGGCCTCGGCTTTCTCGAGTGGCCTCTTTGAGCCCTCTTTCTCGCTCGCGTGTTCGCTCGTGTCAGCCGAAGAAGACTCTTTCCTGCCGATGCAGCAGTCATCAGCGCGCAAACAGCGCCTGCGGCACCCGCGTCACTCGCCGCCGAGGCTGCTCGTCGCCGAGGCCTAGCCTGCCGCGACCGCCATGCCCGCATGTGTAGAGTCCTCCGCCACCACCGCCAGGCAACCGGCCGCATGCGCACAAGCAATCAATAAGCGGTGTTTCAGGACCACCCACCCCGCCATTTTGCGAAAGAAAGTACTGTATAGGACGATTTCGTATAGGACGAAACTGGGTGAGGGTGAAAATCCTTTGCCGTCGGCGTTAAGGATCAAACGACCGAGGTCGTGGACCGGCACGATGGGAGACACGCGCGGACAGGCGACATGTGAAAAAGATGGTTTTGCACAGGGGTTGCCTGTTGGCGCTCACGCATCCAAATGAAATCCCACAGCAATTTTTTGGCGCCTCCGCTGCAGCAGAGACACCTTTTGCCAACGAGTGGACAAGAGGCTTAAGTATATAGCGGCGGTAATAGGTGGGAAAGACGAAATGCTGCGGCACCGTCGCAAGGAAGCTCGCTTTCACATCTTGCCCTATCCAGTGCTGCGGAATAAAAGTGCAGCGGCACCGCCGCGAGGAAGCTCGATTTTGCAATCTCCAGCGCTGCGGATGATTGTGGTGCTGGGTTGCGCTCAATCGCTAGCATTTTCAGACGCTGCGCTCAGTGTGACGGTGGGAAGCACTGGGACCGACGATGCGATGCTGATCACGCACAAAAATCTGACCGAGGGCACAACTGATTGCGCGTCTCCGACCCACTGCTACGTCTCCACCGACGCGCTGCAGAGCGCACTGCAGAGCGGCAATGTAAGCATCTCGGTCACAGGCTTAATCACAATTGCTACAGCACCCACAAATGGCCAGGCACTCACATCTGTAGCCTCGATGCTGACTCTTTCCGCGGGCTCGGCGTCGAGTTCACTCGACCACATATTGATCAACGCGCCGGTGAATATGGGGTCACAAGGCACGCTCTACCTCATCAACAGAGCGTCCGGTGGGGTGACATGCGTGGTGGGCAGCAATGGTGTCTCATTTAGCGGCGCTCCTACGTGCTCCAATACAGGCGGAAGTGGCGCCTGCCAAAGGCCAGGACTCGTTTGTCTTCTGTCCGCAGAGCTCCAACGCATCACTGCGAGGGCTGTGTATGTGTCCAACATCGGCTCTGCGGCGTCAATGACTCTGAACGGACTCTCTGCTTCCGATACTAGTGGTATTGCTGACGTCCTGTCACTAGCCACCAACGTCAATGGGTTTACAGGTCTTTCAAACCAACAGTTTTTGGTCAAAAGTGCAACGAGTCAAGCGTCGTGCTCTCTGCACCTGTCCTCGAATGCAGGGATGACGGTTGAGGTGCAAGTTTCATCTAGCGGCGGCGACTTGGTAATGGACGGTGACGTGGAACGAGCCATCTCTGGAAGTGTTGTTCTCGCGACAGCCCCTAACGCGGCGGGTGGCGTTCCTCAGATCCTGCTGTCAGCAGCCCGCAAACTGACGTTGGGAGCAAAAACTGGTGGCGTTACATTTGCAGGGGCAGGCCACTTGCTACTGAGTGCCAATTCAGGCGTCCACATCACATCTAATTTGATGCCGACCACTGCCGGTCTTGAAATTCACATCAATGCTGACGCAGACTCGATGGGCGAAGGAGCTTTGAAGATTGATCCGTCAGCCACGGTTGGTAGTTCTACACAATCACGCGCCATTTACCTTACGGCTGCCGACATCGATTTTGGTACGGATATAAATACAATCGGCAAGGTTGCCAACTCTGGTTCACATCAGATTCACCTTACCGTGCTCAACGGTAGGAGAATCGGACTCGGGATCGATCTGTCGGCCGAAGCTGGTATGTCCATTTCGGGCAACGAAATGCATGGTTTTGCATCCAAGCAGATCAACATCGGCGGCTCCATGCATGGTGGAATTGTTGTCGGTGCACTTTCGGAGACGCAGACGATGAACACTGAACGAGTCGTGCTAATTGCTACGAGCACGAGCAATGGCACGGTGACCTTTCAAGACGGCGCGTCGAATTTCCGGGTCTTGGATGTGACAGCGTACAAAGGCATCACAATTGCAGTGCCAGGGACGGAGGGCGTCAAAACCACCTATTTTACAGGCACAATGACTATGACGGTGCAGGGCACACCAGCCCAGGGCGCCTTTGGCTTCGTCTTTGCAAAGGGAGTCCGTCTCAATTGTGCCACCAAGATGACTCTTATCTCGGCGTCGGGTGCTACAGCAGATACGACCCTTTACCTGAATGGTGGCAGTGGCGTCCAGATTGACATGGATCTCACAGTTACATCGTCAGGAGGGGACATCGAGGTGATTTTCAATTGCGACACCGACCTTGGCGGAATAGGTCTTTTCACCCTCTGTGGCCCAGATGCCAATATTTTGGCCAATGTTGTCACACAGTGCTCGTTGACAAGCGAGAGGAGGTTACGCCTGGTTGCTGCGACCGGCAGCAAGGCGCACATGACAGTGAAAAGCATGGCAATTGCACTAGCTGGCCAGATTGACGCCGGCAGCAGTGGCAGCGTCACTCTCTTTCCCACGTCGAATGTCAAGGTGGCCTTCGGCGATAAGCCTAATATTGCATACACATTGAAGCAGGAGGAGCTTAATCGGATAGTTGCCGGTGGCACGCTTACCGTAGGCAGCTCAGAGGTTCACAAGTTGTGGGTCTCGGGCATCCGCAGCAACCGCACGGGTGCAACCAAGATCGTTGCCTCTAAGGCTGGTGCCTTCATTCTCATGCACAAAGAATATGACACGCTTGCTTTAACTTGGAGCCCTTCGCTTTATTTTGCTGGTGCTCTTACGCTTCAGGGCGGCGACGGAGTTTTTGTGAATGACTCACTGCACGTTGGCGGCCACTTTGCTGTGGATGCTAATGCCGATAGCTCTGGCGGCGACGAATTCTACTGCATCAATGGCAACGAGAAGCCGTCATGCAATAGCGACGCCGACTGTGGCCGTAAGTTGTGCTCCGATATGGTCACCTTCTGCGACGGTGGCCAGGTCAATTGCGCTGGCACGGTGTGCAATACACCGAGCGTCATGGGTTCATGCGTTTCGAAGGGTGAATTTCGGCTAAGCCACAACATGACTATTGCCACTGGTGGCGCTTCGATTGAGGCTGATGCCATAGTCCTGATATCCCAGACTTTTTCCTGGGATACGTCCAACACTTCCATTGGCGGGCACATGCACGTCCAAAATGGAGGCGATATGGTGATCATGCCAAAAACTGCGCGTGCTGTGAGGCTCGGGCAGTTCCCTGCATCTGCCATCTACTGGCGCGCCTATCAAGTGTACCAACAATATGGGACCACCTTTGGTCTCGATCATCGCACTCTTGAGTCCATTCATGCACTGGGATCCTTTACGATAGGCAATGACAAGGCGTCGAGTATAACAGTGACGGGGCTCACCATGACTCGCTCGTCTGGCTTTTTGAGCCTCGTGTCCACCTTGAGCAGTGCAGCGTCGATTGCCTTTGTCAACAGCAGCGAGTGCTCAGACTTACCAACCAAGTGTGACGTCACAGTGTTGGGCCCTCTCTACTTGACCACCTTGGGTTCCTGCAGAATGAGTGTGGACATTTCCGTTTTTTTGTTAACTGCAACATGTGATGGTCAGACAACACAGACAGGTGAGCAACAACAGAGAGGAAAATGCGTTCAGGCAAAGTGTCTGATCATAGACTCTCTTGAATGCAGGCGTCTTAAAGATTCAAGGGACTGGCGTCGATCTCCAGTACGTTGCAGTCGGCGACGTGGTCATTTCCGGCATGAGTTCCTCCCCGATTTAATCCTTCTGTTGTTTGTTACTTGAAAATGCACATTAATGATTTCGACTGCATAAATGATCGCAGGTGACGTCATCAATCAAGATCGCATGGTATTTAGAGCAACAGGACACGTCAATATTTCTTCTTCCATGACTTGCCGGTTTGAAGCCTCGAGCTTCTTGACGAACTATTGCCTTCCTTGCTATCACTGTCGCCGAAAATCTCTGTCTGCACTTTCCTAATCTCTTTTTTTTCGTTAATGCAGGGGAAAGATGATCATCACAGCAGACTCGGACAATGATGGACACGGCACATTTTTCCTAGCTCCTGGCAGTGTTCTCACTTCCAACAGTCATGACATTGAAGTGTGCTTTCCTGCCCATGACCCATCCTCACGCCGCGCAAGCAACCTCTAGCTGAATGTTTTTTGGCGCCCTTGCTGATGCACGCACCGCGCGTCGGCGCACAGCTTGAGTGCGCGTGCGCTGATCACAGCGGCGTAAGCGCGATAAGCAAGCTCTACTGCCGGCGACGCGAGCACGCTGCTGCCCGTTTGTTCGCGTCGCCGGTGCACGTTGTGAGCATAACATAGAGAACAAATTTTGTTTGGCTATGTTCTAACATTTCATGGTGTTTATGATGGAGGTAGATTCGGGCAAAAAACATAGAGCTTGGCGATGCTGGAGTAGCTATACGCGCGGGCTTCGCCGACATGTCTATTTCTGTGAGGTACATTTCTTGTTGCCCGTATGGTCCTTACGAGACTAGGAGTGTGCGTCTTGTGGAGCAGGAGTTTTTCCATCCATGTTGACGCTGGTTCTGCGGCAATGATGTGAAGTTAGGAGAAAGTGAAAAGTTAATGTGCTTGCATGGCAGCGATGGGGCAGAAATCGGACTCAACGCTGCAGCTTCAGGGATGCAGATATCGGACAAGGAGCTCAGCAAATTGTCGTGCCGCAACCTTACAATTGGGGGCATTAACAGCCACGTGCGCATAGGGGCTCTTCCACCAGAGTCGTTGGCCGGGATTGTTGGTTACGTTGTCATACGCGCTTTATCTGCTGGTGCGGAAGCCCACGTCGGCGTCCAAGGTAAATTTAACCACTGCATTTTTTTCTCCTGTTCAACTGCAGCAGCGCCGTCGTCAAAATATTTTGATTCAATCTGAGCGCTGTCTCTGTCCATGGAGATGCAGGTATTTCCAATTAACTAACGGTTTTGGTTTTTGACACAGGGGCGTCGAATCTAACGTTTCCAGCGCTTGATCTCGAGGTTGCTGGAAACATCACCGTCTACAAGAGTATTTTCACATCAGAAATCTTCAGAACGGGCCCACCCAGTTCTTCCACCATCGCTGCTGCCCTTCGACTGGCTGCCCTCGGTATTTCCTTGTCCGCCGGAGTCCAGGTATATTACGCCGCATACACTCTTGTTTACGTCTTGGTTTGTTTTTCTTCTGGACAACCCTCGATCTAATGCATAACCGTGCACTCACGTTGGCGCGGACCCAGCTGTCTTCTGCAGGAGACATGTTTCTTGGACACTACTCGGGAACCAACGGTGCAAGCGCCTGGGGTTTTGGTGGTTTTCCGCGAATAGGCGACTTGAGCGTCAATCTGCCTTCTACCTTTAGTTCGGGCAGGTCTTAACCTTCACATGTTTCAGGATTTTAATGATGTTCCGTCTTTTCTGTGTGTGTGCACGAACCTTGTCAGGAATCAGGGGATACGGGGCCCTTATTCTTTCTGACTGGGGAATGGTGAAGAAAATGTCAACTCTGTCCATCGAACGAATGATCCACCCACATCCACCCTCTGTTTGGACGTGTTTTTCTGGGTCATTCGTTCGATTGACTGAGTTTCACGTTTCCTCCTCAGAAAGAATCAGGGGCCCGTACCCCCTGATTCCTACGATGAATCCACTCCTCGCTTGACATGCTTCTTTGTGGCAATCAACCATGTGCATGTGCTTGCGGGAATAATGAGTTATATGTGTCACGCGGTCCCCCTCAGTGCACTCAGTGTCCCCTTGCAAGCCCCAATATCCGTTGATAAGCATCAACATCCCTGGATGGCCCTAAATACAGGCATCTGGTGCTTCTGAGTCATATCAAGACATCAGGTCCAGGGCTGTTGGCGCTCATTGCAGATCAAGACGGAAATTTAGATGGCTCTGTCAAAGTGTCCCCTCAGGAATCCTCCCTTTTCTATTTCTCTTCGCAGTGAACGTCTTGCGCTCGATCGCATTTGGGACTTTGCATTTTGGCCAGTGTATATGCTCGCAGCGACTGAGTTGATATCGCGAGTATCTGTGAATGAATGGCCTCTGTAAATGCAATTATCGCTGTGTTTTGTTTGTTTCACGCTTCCACTCCAAACAAATGTATCCCACTTGGGTTGTTTTGCAATCTGTACCAGGAAAGGAGTGGATTTCTTCTGTTTCCCCGAGTTCACGCTTCCTCCTCCGCCCCTAATTAGAGGGCCCCTGTGCATTCTCAACGATCAAATACGTGCGATTCGAGTTCGATGAGTACACTCACGAGCACCGTTCACACAGAGATGAGTGTGATGCCACAATGACGTTGACGATGCTTCAGGTGCAAATACACGGCGCAAAAGACGTCACCAACGGAACTATGTTCTTAGCGGGCAACGATGTACAAATAATGCAGGGCGCTCGCTTGCACTTAGACCGCGGGGACTTGCTCGTAACGGCCTCTAATTTTGCGTTCGGGCCGGCTCCAGGTTCGTTGACTTCCACTAACGACAGTGTTGTTTTTGCACTGTCCTTTAGAGGTTTTGCGTGTGGAAACACATTCAGCGTATGCCCGCGAAATGTTGCTCTCGCCACCCACTCACAATTCTGGGAATGACAGAGTGTGCAAGAGGGGCGTCTATGTCTCTGGAACTTGTAAACCGATTTGAGAATCAGTGGTTCCTTACTCGTTCGAATTCAGCGCCCGGGTTTGCGTTTTTTGAGCCTGTTCCCACCGTTCTCTCCAGGTGCGCGTTTGGCGCTACCGTATCGACCGCTTCACACTTTTCTGCTTTGCATGTGATTCCTGTTGCTGACAGCAAGCAACAATGCAGCATCTCGTCGTATGTACCGATTCTCAATCAGGCGACAGGCGAGCGTGGGGCAGGGCGCGGGCAGTTCTCTCCTGCAGGTGGCGACATTATTACAATCGCTGGAACAGCTTTTGGGCCTTCAGGCTTGAATTCTCGTTTCTCAATCAAGGTTAAATCTGTTCTTGTGGACCTGCTTGAAGATCCTTAGACCCACGGTTGGATATAACTAAAAGCGAGTTGTGTGATCTCACAGAAATGGTGAAAAAAACAGGTTGGAGACCGGTTCTGCTCTCTGTCAGGCGGTGGGTTCTCACGGCACCTTGTTCCGCTTTCTGGTGTCTTCCACGACACCTCACAAGGGTTAGTTTGTTTCGTCAATTCATGTCTGTCCATGCCCGTGGCGAAGGCGTGGACATTCGCGCGCGCACGAGTACGAAAGAATGTAAAACGATGAGAATAATGATTGTGCTGCCGCAGCGGCCCAGGCAGCGAAGGCGCGCCCGTCAAAGTGGAGAACGTTCGCGAATGGAACTGGCAGCTCCTAAATGGAACGCTTGTTCGTCGTTTCGCTTACTCATTCATCCTTACTTGTGCCTTGCCGCCAGGCTCTGGCGAAAGTTTAGACTTGCTCTTTGTGGCGGGTTGGTGTGGAGGAGTGCATCGGGAGAGGTCATTACTGGGCTATTTGCCTCCGCGAATCTCCTCCATCCTTCCCGCCACCATCCCCGTAGGCGGCCCGGGTGGAGGAGGGGTCTCGTTGACATTCCTCGGCTCCCACTTTGGTGTTTCACCTCCGCGTTCCGTGTGTTCAAGTCAGTCGGCCACCGGAGAGACCTGTGAAGGCACCAAGCACCATGTTGATTCGCTGGCTGGATACTTGCGAGGTTCTTCGGCTAGTCTCAGCAGTCCCACGCCAAACTTGCTTCCTTGTGCCTCACTTGCTTGGACTTCAGGTTCTTCTATCCGTTTGCTTGTTTGTTTGAATGTTTCAAGAACAATTTTTTTGTACTTTCAACAAGGGCTGTGCGACCAAGTAAGGGGAAAAGGTTTGCTTGGTGCCAGATTCATCCGTATCGTGCGGTTTAAGAATTATCCAAGGTATGTCGTCTGCTACTGCGGTCGTCGTCGTCGGAGGCCAAGAGGCAAGTGGGGGTCATCTCGATGTTGTCGGCAGCGCGTTGTATTTGGCAGGTCCATCTCGTTTTCGTATTGTGGCCCAGCTTTTGTCCCCCATGGTGTTTTTGTTATGTGCGCGAGGGAGCCTGCGCGCACTGTGCGCCTTGCTCATGCGTAGTTGTGATTCGCGGAGTGCGCAGAGTGCGAAGAAAAGGTTCGGGGACTGGCGTGTGAGTCAGGCGACTGCAGAACAGACTGTTCTTCATGCTGTCGACGCAGCTGCCAGCAACAGTGGCATTCTGATCCCCGAGCCAGGCATGTACCTCTGTTCCTTCACCCGTGTGCTTGACCGCTTGAGAATGTGAGACACAAAGTGACTGATGCTGATGTGGCGAGTGCGAGCGGCAACAGGCAATCGGGGGGAGGATTGGCAGTGGCATCACTTTCGGCCAACGCTTACGCGCAATGTGCCGTCTTGTGCGAGGGCTACTGCAAGGATGCTGTCTCACAGCCGCGCGACTGGAACTAGTTCGCGTGGGCCCACGCTTTCAGAGTCACAGAATCCCCGCGCGCAAGCAGCGCTCAGATTTTGACTTCTCATGTTTGTTTGTATTAGGTAAAGTGGTAATAAATAAGGGTAATGTGAGGTGGAAATGGGTGGCGAATGGCACCGCATTCCATGCGCTCATATGACACCTACGCACGCGCCGGGCAGCGAATGTTTTAAAACGGCAACACAACCTCTCATGAGTAGCTCGCATTCCCACGGAGCGGTATCACGGTAGAGTGTGCAGAACTAGAAAAAAAAGCTCTCTTATCACTACTCGCGCAGCGCTTCACGCAGCCTCGCCTCCAACTCTGCTTGCCAGCGCTGCTACACTCGGCGGGTGAGGAGAGTGACGGGTATACAGACCAGGAGCGGCGAGGAGGCAGCAATGAGCAGAGACAGGCCAAAAAACGCAGCATCACCCCGTGTCCGGAGCCCAGCAGGTCAGCAGCAAATTGGTGCAAGGCATACTTGACCGGAGCAGATACGCCCATGGATAACGCCGCCTGTTGCAGTGCGTCTGCTTACTGGATGATATTCCCGGGGACAGAAACGCTATCCTACTAGACACATGCAAGCAACCCGACACCAGACACCCCTGTGCATGCACCCTGCGGCAGCACAAACAAAGCGCGCCCCGAGGCTCACGCAACAGACGAGGATTCAACGGCATCGCAGCCCGGGACACGCGGGCAGAGCGAGCAAGCCATATTACCGCTGCGCCCACCGCGCGATCGCTGCGGCGGAGCCCAGAGGGCACGAACAGATATTGCGCGGCCAAAAAGCCTGCCAGCACCGCCACATCCAGCGCCGCCGGACCCGAAAAACTAGCGCGCTCCAGCGGAACCAAGAAGACAGTCCAGCGAGCGCCATCTACTGCGTGGCATCAGTTCACGCACACTCGCGCCGTCCTCTATGTGTTCGTGCAGTCCGTCGAGAGCGCCGCCTGGCACCGCGTCGCCTCCTGGCACGGCGAACCACGAGGGTGCGCCCCACAGAAGCCAGCGCTCGACCGCAAAGTCTTCGATGTGTTCGAGCAGCCCGTCGAGAGCACTGCCTGCCACTGCGACCACCCCAGGCACGCCCGCAGAAGCAAGCGCTCTTCCGCAGCGGCGAGGCGGCCGGAGTCGGCGGCCCCAAGGAGTTCAGGCGCCAGCGAAGCCGCGCAGAAAGACCAGCCTCGGGCCCGTCGCCGCCAAGGCAGCTGCGAGGTTGCTTGCACGTGACGCGTCGTCGGTCTCTGCGTCCTCCTGCGCGCCTGCCATCCCACCGTTCGATCCCTCGGCCCGAATGTTGCTGTTGCGCACGTCCAACTTTCGGATAACCTCGTTAATAGCACCGGGGGGCTCAGTTGCAGACATGGACGCATCATCCACCTGAGTGTGGCTTGTTGGTGTAGCGGTTAGCACAACAGACTCTGAATCTGTAGACCGGGGTTCGAATCCCCGACGAGCCTGGTAACATGTACCAGAGACAAACA
>Ga0315905_10005075_pt1 | contig 13424 bp, 8 predicted proteins | sample LakEriMetagenome_5_FD_203522 | JGI IMG/M metagenome (GOLD analysis project Ga0315905, IMG submission 203522) | Freshwater fungal communities from buoy surface, Lake Erie, Ohio, United States - Buoy 4 MA121 | ecosystem: Environmental > Aquatic > Freshwater > Lake | place: USA: Lake Erie, Ohio... | reverse complement strand
GAAATTCAATAGCTTTTTTTAAATCACCTAATTTTTCATGCAATAATGAAAAATTTACAAATACTGCATCATTGTTTTTATTATTTTTATTATTATTTATTGCTTGAGTTAAGTATTCTAAAGCTTTATTATATTGTTTTAAATCATAATAAATTAGACCTAAATTATTTAAAGTATTAATAGTTTCATTGCTTTTATCTCCATATAATTCAATATTTATTTTTAAATTTTCTTCTAATAATTTTAATGCTTCCTTGATCTCTCCAAGCTTATGATAATCAACAGATAAGTTGAATGCCGATAATTGTGTTTTTGGATGTTTTAAACCTAAAATTTCTTTTCTTATTTCATATGCTTTTTTGTTCCACTTAAGGGCTAATGAATCTAATCCTATTTTTGAATCATAATAGGCAAGTTGATGAAGTCCATGTGCGTATTCTAAATTTTTTATACCCCGTCTTTCAGAAATTCTTTTCAAACACGACATTTCAATATCTATTGCTTTCCAATAATCATTCATTCGACCAAAAGCATCACCTAAATTTTGTAAACATTCAATTGTAGTTGGATGATTTAATCCTAAAATATTTTCGGATATTGTAACTGCGGAGTCTAAATAAATTTTTGCAAACGCAAAATCATCGTAATGAAGATAATAGTTTCCAAGATTATTTAATTTTATTATGTAAGATTCACTATTTATACCAATAGATTTTCGAGTATAAACAAGTGCTTTATTTAAGTAGAATAAAGCAGAGTCTTTATAATCTAGTGAAATTAATATACTACCATAATTACTTAAAGTTGTAGTATAAAGCGAAGGATTATAATTTGATGTTTTATTTTCTTCTTGTAAAGAAATTGCTGTTAATAAATAGTTTCTTGATTTTTCAAAATCTGATAATAAATTCAAGTCTTCAGATGTATTTATTAAGCTAATTATATAGTCATCATGATAAAAACCAACAGTTTGACTTCTTTTTTCAAGTATATCTAAATTTATTTTTAGACTTTCTTTAATTTTCCCTAAATTATTTAAATTTAAAGCAAGACTTGTCATAGTTTGAAGTGTTAAAATATGTTTATCACCATGATATTTAATATAAATGGGAAGAGCTTTTGTAATAGAGTCAATTGCAGATTGATAATATCCAATTGAATTATAAAAACTTGAAATATCTGAAAGTGACTGCGCATATAAAAATGATCCATAACCATAATTAGCTATCGTAAAATCATGTATAACTTTCAAATTCTTCATTGCTTCTTCATTTTTACCTTTTCTTTGTAAGATATTTGTTTGAATTTTTAGTGATTGTATGTAGTTTAATGAATTTTCGCTATATAATAATTTAAAATTTTCAAGCGATTTGTTTATAAATAACTCTGAGGAATCCAGGGAGCTTTTGTTTAAGTAATAAAATGCTAAATTTTGAGTTACTATTGAGTATAAGTTTTCTTTATTTAAATTATTTTTTTCTAATAAATTAAACGCTTTTAAGTGTAATATAAAGGAAGAATCTTTTATTGAAAGATTTCCGTAATCTACTGCTAAATTAGATAAGCTATGGATATAGGATAAAGTATTTTCTGATAAAATTTCTTTTTTCTTATTAACAAGTTGCTGATTTATTATGAATGACTTTTTAAATTCACCTTTAGATGAATAGTTTAAGGCTAAATTATTTAAAGAAGTCCATGTTTGCTCATTATTTTCTTTAAATAAATTCTTTCTTATTTTATAACACTCTTCATTTAAAGCAATACTTTTATCATAATCTCCTAGGTATTGGTAACAATTCGCTAAATTGTTTAAAGTATTTGCATAAAGAAAATGATTCTCCCCATAAATATTTTTTCTAAGATCTAAACATAACTCATTGTTTTTAATAGATTCATTAAAAAAACCTAATACCATGTTTATTTCACCAAGATAAAACAAACTTGTTTCATATGTATAGTGTTTTTCATCAAATATATTTTTCGATAATTCAATACATTTTGTAAATAGAATTTTCGAATCATTATATTTCTTTTGATTTTTATAAATCTTAGCTAAATTGAAAATTGAAAATAAATAAAGCTGGTTATTTTCACCATTTAAAATCTTTGTTCTTTTAACTTGTTCGATCGCATATAGTGCAGCGCTATCTAATTCATTAGAAAGTTCAAATGTTGAAGATAGATACTGCAACATACAAATACTATAATTATTTTCTGATCCTTTAAAAAAATCAAATTCTTTCAAACATTCTTTTGCTAATGATATAACTTTTTCACTATTGTTAAGGTTCTTGTAAGAGATTACGAGAGCATATTTATGAAAAGTGGTATTATAGTTTTTTTTGCCGAAAAATATTTCACATAACTTTAATGATTCTTCTAAAATATTTATCGAGTTTTTGTAATCTTTACGTTCGCCGTATGCATTGCCAAGTAACAATAGAAAGTCTAAATATATGCTATCAACAGCATAATTATTTTTTTTAAAATAATCAACAATCTTAGGTCCGTAAAGTATTTGATCATTATAGTTCTTATCGTTAACCGCTGTCCAAAATTTTGCACTTATATCTTCAATTGATTGCGAAATACTGTAATAACATATAAAGCAAAATAGTAAGCATAAATAAATTTTGTTCATTTTATATTTTATTTTTCAATTTGACTTTAAATTGAGCTTAATATAATAAATTTATAGTAAATGGATAAACTATATTTCGAATAAAATTAGTAGTTAATTCATTATATTTGTTACTTTAACTTAAACTATATTTTTTGTAAAAGTAAATTTATATAGTAAAAAATATTTTCATGAATTTACAAAAAAATAGAAATTCCAATATTGATATTTTAAGAGGTTTCGCTATTATAATAATGATAATTGCTCATTTAGCTCCTCATGTATATTCAAATGATATTCAAGGTTTTTTTGGTTTTAGATTTATTTGTTCAATTGCAGCTCCAATTTTTTTATTCATTTTAGGTTATGGTTTAAAAAATTTTTCAAATTTTGAAAAAAAGAAATATTTCATTAAAGGTGTATTTATTCTAGTTAATGCTTGTTTAATAGATGTTTTTCTGTGGAATATTATACCTTTTTATTCTTTTGATATATTATATATAATAGGATTTTCAATTTTATTTTATCCTTTTTGGTCTAAAATAGCATTTAAATATTTAATTATTATTTGTTGCTTTTTATATTTTTCCACTCTCATAATTGATTGGTTAAATATTTACACTTTAAAAATAACCGAGATAAATTTTAATCAAATTTCAGATTTTAAATTTGAAACATTAATTTACAATCTAGTTGTTAATGGATGGTTTCCTTTTTTTCCTTGGTTTGGTTTTATTATCTATGGTTATGTTTTTGATGAAATTAGACTTTTTGATAAAAGATTTTATCAAAGTATTTTTTTTCTAATTACTTTATTTTTAAGTTTATATAACTTACAAAATTCCTTTAATTATAATAGGGAATTTGCTGTAGAATTATTTTATCCTGCAAATATATATTACTTCACAAGCGCAATTTCGATTGTTACTTTAATTAAATTTTATTTCTTAGACAGAAATAAAATTCAAGTTAATATATTGTCAACAATAGGTAAGGTAAGTCTTTTTATGTATAGCTTTCATTTAGTTATGATAACTTTGTTTTTTAATTTGGTTTATACATTTTGTAGAGAAAATTTCATTATTACTTGTTTAGTATTTATTATTTTTTGTGTAATCATTTCATACATTTTAAATGTAATCAAGAAGAAATATAATTTCCATAATATTTTTCTAAAAATATTATTTGGTACCTAAGTATATTTATAAGTTTAATATAAAGTTTTCCAAACCCACTTTTATTAACTATTTTTATCCCAAATTATAATTTAAATTCTAGCTTTTATAAAAAAAGCTCTTTAATTAATTAAAAACTAAAAGTTTAATAACTTTATGAAATCAATTCTTATTTTTTGCTTTTTTATTTCTTTAAACGCTTCAAATACAATTATAGCACAAGGAAGGAATTGTGAAGAACCAGGTGCTATATCAGGATATAAAGAGGTAGATGACCTAGTTGATCAAGCTAAGACTGCGGGCAATAATGGTGAATATAAGATCCAAAAAGAATTAGCTAAAAAAGCTGTTACTTTATCAAAAAAAATTGAAAAAAAATATCAATGTTATAGTATTGTTGCATATTGGGCTTTATCTGATGCATATGCAAATTTGGGTGATTTCGATGGTGCATTAAAAAATTCGCAAGAAGCACTAAATTTTTGTGATAAATTTAAGAGAGACGACTGTAAATGCAAATCAACAACTGAAATGAAGATAGGTACAGCCTATTCTGCAATGGGAAATGATTCATTAGCTTTAATTGAATATAAAAAAGCTCTAGATCTTTGTAAAGATGAATATGGGCAAAAATTGATGCAAGCTTATATATTACAAGCTACTGGTTCACTAGAATTAAAAACTGGGAATTCAAAGTCTGCTTTAGAAAAACTTACTTTAGCAAAAAGTATTGTTCAAGAAACAGGAATAATCAATGAATTTTCTCAACAAATTTTAGGGAGATGCTATTTGTCAATAGGAATCGTTCTATATCAAAATGGGATTTGTGATGATGCTCTTCCTAAATTTTTAACAGGATTGCAAATTGCAAAAGATATTTATGATAACAAAACCGCTGCATTTTGTAATTATTACATTGCGCGAATTTATGATAATAAAGCAAATTATTCTGAAGCTTTACTTAATTATTCTGAAGCAATTTCTATAGCTGAAAAAATGGGGGATACAACTCTTATCGTTGACTCTCATAATTTTATGGGAAGTATATATACTTCAACTGGAAAAAATGATCTTGCTGCTGAAAAAGTAGCATTATCATTTAAATTAGCTAAATTAAATGGATATAAAAAAGGAATGGTTGATTCTTATAACATTGATGCTTGGAACAAAAAAGAATTATTTACTGATAGTAATATGATTGTTATTGATATTATTTCACAGGCCAAAACAGCTCTAACAATGTCAATGGATATAGGGTATAAAGAAGGAATGGCTGAAGCTTACAATAATTTGGAAACCTATTATGAAAATAAAAAAGAATATAAATTAGCTCTTAAATATGCAAAACTTGCATATTCTCTTGCGGATTCAATTGGTTATACAATGGTCGTAGCCGATGCATTAAATGATTTTGGAGACATTTGGTTTAAACAATTTAATAATTCAGACTCAGCTATTTATTATTATAAGCTTTCAATTGAAAAAGCCAAGTTAGGAAGTTATAATGCTTGTGGTATCTACAAGGAGGGTATAGTTGATTCTTATAATAAAATAGGAAATGTTTATTTAAAGAAAAAGAAAAAAGATATTGCATACGAAAATTTTTATCATGCACTTGAATTTTCAAAAGAAATAGACTATGAAGAAGGTGTAAATGAGGCTATAAACGGAATTAGTTTAGTTGAAGGAAATCCAGCCTCGAAAGGTAAGTCTAAAAAACCTAAGATTAATTAATTGGTGGACACAAGTCATTAATTAATTCAACTTGTACATTGTTATTAATAATTTGTGAAATTATTCGATTTGTGTATAAATTACTAACTTTTGTTTAGTTTTTCTTAGCACATTGAAATTTGTCTTTACTGATAATGTTAAAATAATAACACTTTTGTAAATATTGCCTAAGAAAATATTTACTTGTAGTTTTGCTACTTCAGCAATTCGTACTATAATATTCGCAAATATACTTTTAGTGAAATACTCAATTTGAGTAGTAAAACGAATATGTTTGTGCTTAACCTTATGTCTTTTTAACACTTTTTTCGGTTAATTTTGCCTTATATTCTCTACTCTTAAATTATAATTCCATTAGATTTCCCTATGGTTAAATAAATTGTATTTATTTAATTTTTGTCAATCAAACATTGATTTAAGCCATCTTTTAATAATACCTGAATTGTGTACCTTTGTTCTAAGGTTGAATAGCTTATACTTTGTAATTTTGGCAGAGAAGAATGTTGAGATTTTTTGTAAAAGGGAAGATATTAATACTCTTCTCTTTTACAAAAAAAATTAACTAAGCTTTTCCAAAAGTTACATTTGTTATTTGAATTTAAGTTTTTAAGGTTACTTGCTTTTTTAAATTTTTTATGTAAGTTTTACATATGTTAACGAAAAAAAATATAATTAAATTTATCTTCTTTTATTTATCAAGTAAGATTATTATTTATTTATTGTCATTTATAGTGGATGTAAATTTTCTTCAAATTTTTAAAATTGAAGATATTGGAAATCCAGATTTAGAATGGAATGATTTACATTATAAAACTGTAGATACACAAAATAATTCTCATTATACACGAGAAAAAAGTGTTGTATTAATAAATTCAGGCACACTTGATCAAGATTCTTTTCGATTAGAGTTAGCTCAAGTTATTTCAAAAATTAAACAATTTAATCCAAAATCAATAGGAATAGATATAGATTTTGATAATGATTCAAGAATTGGAACAAAAGAATTAATAAATGAAATAAATTACGATTCAAAAATTGTGGTAGCGATTGATACAGCCGTAAATCCTAAATCAAAGGTTGATTTTAAAGTTAAAAAAGGGATTGTAAATTTTCCTAGTACGAATTATGGTAGCATAAGGAGTTATTTTAGTAATAATTCAACTTTTGGTTACATGTTAGCAAAAATAGCCTATCCAAATAGAATTAAAAATGAATTATTTAAAAACAAAGAATTTACCATACATTACTCAACTTTAGAAGGAGGAATTTCTAATTGTGATTCTTTTGCAACTGGAATTAACGACTTTAAATACATAGATGCTAATAGTTTATTAAATAAGCTTGATCAAATTGAATTTTATAAAGATCATATTAAAAACAAGATTATAATTATTGGACATTTAGGGGAAATTTTAAATGATTCAAATGACAAACATAGAATTCCTTGTGATACATCTCAGTTTATTTTAAGAGATAGAAAGATGTATGGTGCTGTAATACATGCAAATGCCATAGAAAACATAATTCATCCTTCATCTCGTTATTTAGAACTTTCTAAATTTGAAAATATGATACATGAGGAAATATTATTTATAATTTTTTTGTGTCTCTTATTTTGTGAATTTGGCAGATTACTAAATATTTTAATTTTAGTTCTTTTGTCTATTGTTTATATTATTTTTATTATTAAAATAATGGATTTTAATATTTATATTAAGGTCTCAAACACCTTATTATATTTACTTATCATCGAAGAATTTTACGATATATTACATCCTTATTATTTAAAGTTTTTAATAAAAAAATAAAATTTGATAACTATGAAAAAAAATAAAATCAATGCTCTATGTTTAGTCTTAATTTCTTTTCTTTTAAATATTAATGCTTTAAATTCTCAATCTATTTTCATCAAAATTAAAAAAGGGAGTATTTATAAAAATAATGACAAATTAACTTATGAAGCTTCAATTTTTAAATTAGATAAGAATGATACTTTGAAAGTTGAAAGAGCAATTGTTATTGCTCAAATTGATAATGCGTATGAAGAGATTCCTAAACGATCAAAACCGTATACCTTTAAGGAAATAGCTAGTCTTAGATCGTCTAATAAACAGATTAAAAAGAAGTCTTTAGGTGTATTTGATGTAGTCATTGCAAACTCATTACAAAAGAATACCAAAAATGTTGGTTTAGTAACTCGAGGTTTTAGTAGAGATGCAGAATTTTATTCTCCTTTAGATAGTTTGTTTATACTTTCAGATTCAGTTTTCCTTGATTTCGGCAATGAAAATACGATTCTCCTAACAAATTTGGTTGTGAAGAATATTGAAACTGGAAAAGTATATTATGATGAAAAACCTATTCATAATGAGGTTGTTCTCTTTAACTTGCCTTCTGGTGAATACTCTTGGGTTTATACAATGTTAATAAATGAGAATAATAAAAAGTCAACATCTACCTTTGAACATATTTTCAGGATTCCTTCGATAGATTTTAAAACCGAATTTTATAAAAAATATGATTCTTTCAAAACTTTTTTAAATGATGAAACTGGTTTTACCGAAGATTTAAAAACCATCTTGATAAAAGAGTTTTATGAAAATGAAATGGTGTTTAACCAGGAACAACTTTAGAAAATTAATTTAGAATTTTTTAAGAAGCCTAATTGTCATTTTAAATCCCTTTGATTAAGGTATAAATTACTTAGCCTTTAACTAAAGTTTATTATATCAAATTATAATGGATGGTTTATCAATAACGTCAATAGATAATCGAGTATAGATCTTTTTTCGCATCTTTTATTTACTTTAATATACGAAAATCTATTTAAATAGTGCCTTTTACCTTTTAATACCTTATTTTACAATGTTTTCAAACTTTAACGGCCGTAACAAACAACAATTTATTGATAATCAAATTTTTAAGTCTTTAACGTTTTTTGCCGTTTTAACTCGTTAACGGCCGTAATTATTTTCTAAAATAATCGCTGTTTTGATTAAGCTTTCAAAAAGTTATTTTTTAAAATAACTTTAGATTAACTAGGGAAGTATAAATTGGAAGATGACTTATCAGAAATCATTACAAAAATTAGAATACTATATATTTTTTAAAATAATTCTAAGTATATTCGTTTATAGATATTGGATAGAATTGATTCGTCATTTGAATTTCTTTCAACCTGTCACATAATCATTCATGTGTATCTATCTTAAAATCATCAATTTTTGTGTTATATATGTGTGTAACACTTGTATCTTTCTGAAATACAGATTATTTTACTTTTTGTATCGGGAAGTAACCATTACTCCCCACCATTCACTTCCCGCATCACTTTCGCAAAAAGCTCCACTGATTTAATTCGGTCTTTCACGTCAAACACATGCGTAGCAACGATTAATTCATCGACTTCTGTTTGATTGATAAAGGCTTTCACTTTCTTTTTTACTGTTTCTTTGCTGCCGATAAAGGCGTATTTCGACATTTGTTGGACAGAAGGATGTTGGATGATATTTTTGAATTCATCCGTTATTTCAAATGGGGGCTCTAATGGATTTCTATCTCCGGTTAAAATCCCGATTACCCTTGAATAGTAAGAAGTAGATAGAAAAGCTGCTTCTTCGTCCGTGTCAGCGATGATGACTGAAATTCCTGCTATGGTATAGGGTTGAATTAAGTTAGCTGAAGGTTGAAAATGTGTTTTGTAAATCCTTAGCGCATCTATTAATTGTGCACTTGAAAAATGACTTGCAAAAGCGTAAGGCAACCCTTTTTCAGCGGCTAAATAGGCACTTGTTGTACTTGAACCAAGTATGTAAAGAGGAACATCCACACCTTCTGCCACGTTTGCTCGAACAGATTCGTGTTTATTGTCCACCGAAAAGTAATCTTGAATTTTTTGAACTTCCGCAGGAAACTGCATCGCTGCTTCGTAAAAATCAGAGCGAATGGCACTCGCAGAGGCTTGATCTGTTCCCGGTGCTCTTCCTAACCCTAAATCTATGCGATTAGGATAAAGAGTGCCTAAAGTACCAAATTGTTCGGCAATGATAAGCGGAGAATGATTGGGTAACATAATTCCACCCGAACCTACGCGCATGTCTTGTGTTTCCTCAGCAATTTTCCCAATTAAAATAGAAGTAGCACTACTGCCAATAGCATCCATGTTGTGGTGTTCGGCCAACCAATATCTTTTGTAACCACTACGTTCAGCAAGTATCGCAATTGTCACAGAATCATCAAAGGTTTGACGAAACGATTTCCCTTGAGAAACAACTGCAAGGTCAAGAATGGAGTAAGCAATTTCTCTTTTGAGCATAATTCAAAACTATCTAGGTGCAAAAGTAATCTATTTGATGAGGATTTATTTTAATTAAAAAATAGTATTTACTTCATCAGTGATAGAAAATCTGATATTGTTTTTAGTTTTACTTTAAGAATTTTACCAAAGAATACTTTTTAATACGTTAAATTTAAAATTATTAATTTTTAATCGTATATTAGATTAATAAATAGTCAAATTAAATTTTTATGGAGCAACAAATTCTATTTTATCAAAGTGAATCAGGTAATGTAAATCTGAATGTCACATTTTTTAATGAAAGTTTTTGGCTTACACAAAAGAATATAGCAAAACTTTTTGGAGTTGAGGTTCCTGCAATTAGTAAGCATTTAGCAAATATCTATGAAAGTTACGAATTAAAGAAAGAAGCAACTATTTCCATTTTGGAAACAGTTCAATTAGAAGGAAAACGTAATGTAAAACGTAATGTTGAATTTTACAACCTCGATGCAATTATTGCTGTGGGTTATAGAGTAAATTCAAAACAAGCAACGCAATTCAGAATTTGGGCAACCAATACATTAAAGGAATTCATCATCAAAGGCTTTGTATTAAATGATGAAATGCTTAAAAATGGAAAACCATTTGGGAAAGACTATTTCAAGGAATTATTGCAACGAATTCGTTCGATAAGAGCAAGTGAAAGAAGGATTTACCAACAAATTACCGATATTTTTGCTGAATGTTCAATTGATTATGATAAAAATTCTAATATCACTAAAAATTTCTATGCCTTTGTTCAAAATAAATTTCATTTTGCGATAACTGGAAAAACAGCCGCTGAAATCATTTATAAATCTGTAGATAAATCGAAAGAAAATTTAGGTTTAACTACTTGGAAAAATTCTCCTGATGGTAGAATATTAAAATCGGATGTATTGATTGCTAAAAACTATTTAGAAGAAAGAGAGATAAAGCATTTAGAAAGAGCCGTTTCAAGTTATTTCGATTACATAGAAGGTTTAATTGAGCGTGAAAATACGTTTACTATGGAGCAATTGGCAGAAAGTGTCAATAAATTTTTGACTTTCAATGAATACAAAATTTTAGAAGGCAAAGGTTCTGTTTCTAAATTAGAAGCAGATAAAAAAGCAATTCAAGCATACGATGAATTTAACAAAACACAAAAAATTATCTCAGACTTTGATAAATACATCAAAAAGTTAAGCAATTAAATTAGTCACTTATCCAATCCTAGAACTTTGTGTAACTTTGTCTGCAGATAAATTAATCAATTTGGTTACGCTTATGGAACAGACTAAAATGCTTAGCTACGTTAAAAATGTATTGGAAAATATGCCATCGGATTGGCTACATCTTACTACGCATCGTTTAGATATTTACAATGAAAAGTTAGCGAAAACTGAATTTTTAGACCAATTTGAACGTTTATTTACTGCGAATAATGCAACAACGGATGCGCTTAAGGAATTACGTACAGCCTATGATTACATCCGTTTGGGTCATCCCTTATCGTGTGTGTTGGAATGGGCGATTGCTAAATTGCATAACATCAAAACTGAAAATGTAATTAGTTTTTCTTCTAAAACAACACCAATTTTAGCTGTTTTACGAAAAAACTTACTAGAGAATAAACACACTCAAATTGCCTATGTTGGAGAATTACCTGCTCATTTTGATGCTGAATTAATCAAAAAAGTGTACGGCTATCAATTTGACTTGGTAAAAGTAAACGATTTACACGAAGTTACTCCGATTGAAGGAAGTACAATTTTCATTTCACGTCCAACATCGATGTGCCATTTTGAGTTAGTACCTACGGTTGATTTTTACATCCATCTCGATGATCAATTAGGAAGTATCTTACTTGTAAATGGAGACAAAAACGACAACTACGTTTCAGAAATTCAACACGTACGAAGAAGAGAAACGATTGCCATGACACCTGCAAATACCTTGAAAGTACTTCAAGTTTTAACGAATACAAATTCATCTCAATTAGAAGAAAGTAATTACGAACAACATAAATCGATTGTGTTAAATGCAATCAAAGAGATTACCAATACAGATATTAAAGCGTTGGTAGCTTCTAGTGGACTTTCAACGCAATATGGTATTGTGATGGGGTTAATTCACGATGCAGTGGAAAATCATCCAGGAAAAGCGATTAAAATCGTCGTTCCACCGAATTGCTATGGTGGCACAAATGACCAAGCTCGAAGAATTGCAGCTTGTTTGAACAATGTAGAGGTGTTAGATTTACCAGTTGATGGAGGAAATAACATGGTAGCTTGTATCGATGAATTATTAGAAAAAATCGCACAAGAAGATGCTATTCCTTACATTATTGCTGAAATCCCAACCAATCCACGTGTTGAAGTTCCAGATTTAATCCAATTAACAGATGCATTAAGCAAAGAACGTAAAACAGCAACGGGTACACTGGCGATTGATCCGGTATTTATTTTAGATCAAACTTTTTGTCCGAATGTTCACTTTTTAGGCGAAAATAATATCCTTTCTACTGTTCGAACCATTGCGTATGTTAGTGGTTCTAAATTCCCAAGTGGAGGAAAATGTACCGCTGGGTATTGTGTATCCAATGAGAAAGCAAAAGTGTTGATGGAGAAAATCGAACTTCATTTGCAATTATGTGATAATGAAGCAACGCCACTACAAATGGAAATTTTAGCGAAGCAATTGCCTTCGATGAATCAACGTATTCAAGATGCATATAAGAACACCCGTGAATTCGTGAACTTTATCAGCGAAACATTGCCAACAGCGAAAATCAATTTTGTATCGGAAGAGTTAGCAGAACAAGGATTTACACCATCTGTTTTTTCGTTGGACTTACCGACAAAAGGAACTACTCCTGAAGAAAAAGAGGAGTACAAAAGAGCCTTGAATTTGAAGTTAATCAATAAGATGATTACTGAGATCTCAATGGAAAGTAAGTATTGTGTGAGTTACGGACAATTAAAAGGCTGTTATTGGACCATTCCTGCAACATCTACCCAAGGAACTACAAAAGAAGGGGATAAAGATTATATTGCTCGAGTAGCGCTTTCTCCTTCCTTGGATTTGGAATTGCATAAGAAAGTGTTTTTAGATTTTGTGCAGGGAATGGTTTAAAAAAATTGAATTTTTGATTTTTATGAGATTTTTATATTTGATCGTTAAGATTTTCGCAAATTATTCACTTCGAATTTATTTTCCTAGAATTTTGAAAATCAATGCACCGAAAAATCGATTTGGTCGTACGATTTATGTCAGCAATCATCCATCTTCGTTTATGGATCCAATTGTGATCGGTACTTTGCAACGTCCGATTGTGTTTTTTATGACACGTTCGGATATTTTTACCCCTGTGATGAAACCCATTTTATGGATGGCGCAAATGTTGCCGATTTACAGACAGTTAGATGGTGATGGTGCTGTTGGGAAAAATGCAGCAGTTTTCAAAACAACGTCAAACGTATTGAGTTTTGGTCGCAACTTATTAATTTTCGGAGAAGGATTTACAGATGATATTTTTATACGTCGTTTGAAACCAATCAAAAAAGGAGCAGCTCGTATTGGGTTTAGCGCC
>Ga0315905_10005074_pt1 | contig 13425 bp, 16 predicted proteins | sample LakEriMetagenome_5_FD_203522 | JGI IMG/M metagenome (GOLD analysis project Ga0315905, IMG submission 203522) | Freshwater fungal communities from buoy surface, Lake Erie, Ohio, United States - Buoy 4 MA121 | ecosystem: Environmental > Aquatic > Freshwater > Lake | place: USA: Lake Erie, Ohio... | reverse complement strand
ACAAAAACATCTCTGTTTACATAAAATCCACTATTATTAATTGAAGCACTTGCATTACCATTAATAATTTTATCTAATTGTAATCCTGTAACACCACTTGCCGGAATATTGTATAAACCTGAACCATCACCAATAAATGAACCTGTGAATGAATTTGTGGTATATGAACTCGTAAATAAATTTAAAGAATCAACAGAACCGGTGACAACATCTATTCTATCTTTAACAGAAGAACTTAAATCGGTGATTGAACCAGTGACAGTATCTATTCTATCTTTAACAGAAGATGATAGGTCAGTGATTGAGCCTGTAACTACATCAATTCTATCTTTAACTGATGAACTTAAATCTGTAATTGAACCGGTTACAATATCAATTCGGTCCTTAACTGATGAACTTAAATCTGTTATTGACCCTGTAACGATGTCAATTCTATCTTTAACGGAAGATGATAGGTCGGTGATTGAACCAGTGACGATGTCAATTCTATCTTTAACGGAAGATGATAGGTCGGTGATTGAACCAGTGACAGTATCTATTCTATCTTTAACTGATGAACTAAATGTTGTGTAACCATCGGTTCCTGTTATATCAATTTGAGAAGAACCTGAAACTAAGGTTGGTTTGTTTGTTATGTTTGAATAATCAATTGAACCTGTAAGTCCACCAGTAACGTTTAATGAACCGGTAATTGTATACTCACCAGTTAATTGTTTACTGTGTTCCCATAGATTTGTTGTTGAATTATAAACTAATAAATCACCATTATCTGGATTTAATATATCAACATCATCCAAATCGTGTAATGACGCAAATGTTCCAGTGCCTCCGCCAGAACCTACAGTATTTCTAAATAAACCAGCTTGAATAATTTGGTTTTCATCATTTGCTAAATTACTTGTACCACCTTTATGAATAATATAACCAACTAAAACATAATGGTGTGAACTATATTCCGCTTCAACAAATGGGTCAGACGATAAACTTTGAAAAGCGGCAGTTTTTGTTCCGTAATAACTTTGTCCATAATAAACGTGAACTCTTGTTGTAAATGGATTAAAGAAAACTCTTTGAATGGCATATGAACCTCCACCCAAACTATTTAATGTTCCAGTTCCATCATCCCATTTTGTTGGGTCAACTGTTGTATAAAATGCACCATTATTATTATCAACTACGAAACCACCATTACCATCTCTACGTACACGAGCAATTTGTGGTGTAACAACAGGTGATGTTATTTTATGTGACGTGTTGTTTGGGTCTAGTTGATAGAATCCACCATAAATATATGACTGTCCTGAACCAATTGTAATTTGTAAGCTTCCTGATTGCGGTGTTAATGTTAAACCCTCTAATTTCATTGGGCCAAACGCCTGAATAAAATTGGCGGTTTGGTTTACATCATCATATGCTGTTAGTACACTGTTTGTATAAGATGTAATTGAAGTTTTGTTAGTATGATTAAACATACCAAGAGGAATCGTTTCTCTATACTGATTTACTGAAAAATAATTGTTTTGTTGGTATAACGAACCCGACATATCAACACCAACATATGTTACTAAAGATGATGTTAAATTTTGACAACTTGCAGTAATGTCATTCCAATTAACATAACTTGTAACTGGTGAAATCTCATTTGTTGCTGACGCACGTTGGTCAACAACAATACCACTACCTTTTGTGATGTAAATTGTACTACCACTATATGATAATGCACCACCCCAAAGAATACCTGAGTTTAATTTACCTTCAAACCATTTCCACTTAACAAGATTATCTTGTTGTCTAATGTATAAATCCTCACCTGTTTGGTTATTGGATGCAGATACAAATAAATGTGTTGCTTGCGTTGTTAAACCATTAGGGTCAGGGTCTAATGTTGGGTATAACGAAATTGAGCCGCTGATTTGTTGTGAACCTGTAATTGATTGTGGTCCAATGTAGTTAAAACTACCTGATACAGTTAATGAACCCGTGATTGTAACACCTGTGTTAATTACTAAACCTAAACTCGGCGAAATAGATGCACTAACGTTTCCACTAGTAATTCTATCTAATTGTAAACCTGTTACACCAGTTGCCGGAATATTATATAATTGAGAACCGTCACCAATAAAAGCACCTGTAAAATTTGACGCAGTTACACTACCCAACAGATTTATCGAACCTGTGTTGGATGTGTTTGTAACAATTATTTCCTCGATTGAAGGACCACCCGAACCTGACTTCGCTAAGAAAATCTTACCGTCCGTGGTGTTCTGAGCTAATTCTCCTAATTGTAAGTTAGTGTTCGTTGGTTTTTGACCTGATACACTACTTCTACGCAGTTTTACTATCTGTGCCATATATATGGTTTCCTCAATGTATTTGTGGTATATACCACGGTTTAATATAACCTATTTAGGTCTTATTATAAATACATAAAAGTTCCAATTAGAATAATAAAAAAAGGGAGGATTTTCGTCCCCCCTTTTATATTGTGTTTGAATTAGTATTAATATGTTCCTCCGTCAATTACGGTTGAGAATACTAACGCTCCATTTGAATTTTTATAACCTAAAACTCCATCAAGAACATCTGTTGTTTCTGTTGTCGAAACAAAACCAACAACATTACTTGAATTTCTAAACATAATTGCTGACGTTTTAGTACCATTATCCGTTCCACCTGAATAACTTAATGTAAAGTTACCACTTACTAATGTGTCGCCGGTTCCGGAATTAATTGTAAATTTATTTGTGTTAAAAGACAATGTTGTTCCACTATATCTCAATAAACTATCACCAATTGTGTTTGGTCCCGTTGCGATTGGGAAATATGTGGCTGTTAAACTATTTTCTGAACCGTATGTTCCTGCGGTAGTACCAAGTAATTTACTTGACTGACCTGAACTTGATACAAACATCCAATAATCATTCAATCCGTCCCAAACAAGTGATGCTGAAACACCAGTTGAACCTGAATCGATTACTTCAAATCCTGCATATCTTTCAAATGGTGAATATGCATTTAATCTGATGATATTATCATCCAATTCCACTGTTGTAGATTGGATTGTCACGTTTGTTGCAGAACCTAAAACTTGTAAGTTACCTGAAACATATAAATCACTTTGTAATAATGTTTGACCTGTTACTGTTAAAACGCCACCGACATTAAGAGCATCTACTATTGTTAAGTCATTACCAATCGTTAATGAACCGGATGTTCTAACGTCTCCATCAGTATCTACTTCAAAATTACCTGAACCAACTTTAAAGATGGAACCGTTAAATGTGAAACCTGAATTATTTTGTAATTCACCTAAAGCACCTGCGGTTACTATTCCGTTTTGTACTAAGTCATCTACAACTGCGTGACCCATACTAGCCGTACCAACAACATCAATAGTTGATTTAAAGGTTGCGGAACCTGTAACATCTAATGTTGAATTCATTCCCACAGCACCCATTAATTCTGTTGTACTATGAGCTTCTAAAACATTATAAACATCTAACGAACCTGATGTTCTAACACTACCATTGTTAGTATCAACTTCAAATTGACCGTTACCGATTTTGAAAACGGTACCGTTATATGTAAATCCTGAACTATCAATTAAAGAACCTCCTGAACCAACTGTTACGATTCTATTTTGTGTTAAATCCTCAACTGTTGCAGATGATAAAGTTGCCTCACCATCAACATTAATTGTGGATTTAAATTGTGCAGAACCAGTAACGTCTAATGTTGAGTTCATCCCAACCGCCCCTCTTAACTCTGATGTTGAGTTTACTTGTAAAGTGTTTTGTAATATTGTAGCTCCACTAACAGTTGTGGTTCCTGAAACAGATAAATTATCTTTTAATGTTGCAGAACCTGTTACCGTTAGAGTACTTTCTAATGTGGTTGCACCTCCAACATTTAACGTTCCTGAGGTGTCTACGTTACCACTACTTTGTTGAACTGTGAAATCACCTTGACCAATGTTTAATTCTGTCCCATCGAATGTAAAATTAGCGTCATCATCTAACAATCCATTTGTACCAACGATAACAACTCTATTGTCGGTTAATGTTCCAACATATGTTGAACCACTAATATAAACATTGTCTCCTGAATCGTTTCCTAAAAATGTATCACCATTTACAATAAGGTCTTCAAAAACGGTAATTCCACTAAGTGAAATGGACTCCGCTTGTAGAATTCCTACATATGCGGTACCACTAACGTGTAGATTTCTCCAAGCTTGTGATGGTGCACCCAAATCAAATGCATTATTAACTTCAGGTAAAATTGATGAACTAACCTCACCTTGGAAAACAACCAAGTCGGTTGTTTGATTACCGATAGTGATGTTACCACCTAAAGTTACATTTCCCGTTAAATCAATAGAACCTGTTTGAATTGTGTTACCAGTAATATAAAGGTCGGCGTTTATTGATGTATCTCCATCAACAAACAATGTTCCACCCATTTGAGTATTACCAGACACATTTAATGCTGATGAGCTAACAAATGTGTTAAACGTGGCTCTACTACCTGTTAAACTGTTGATTGTTACACCAGAGATTAAATTCCCTTCAATGTTACCTGTTAAATCGAGTCTATTGTTACCGTCTTTACTTAAGACATATAAGGATTTATTTCCTGTCGCATAGAAAGGAGTACCGTCAATTACTGAACCGTGTGAACCTAATGAAATTGTTGGTGCTGATGAACCCTGATAGATTTTTGAAACGGGTCTATACGCCCCCGCAACTCCTTCAGTCTCACCAACAAATAGGAATGGACCGTTCATATCTGAGATAGAACCGGTTGCCATCACCAATTCACCGACTCTTGCGGTAACGTCTTTTAATTGGGTGACACTACCCCTTCTGTGTTTGATTATTTGCGCCATATTCTAATTTTAATTCTTTTTATATAAATACTTTATTTTTAATTAGAAAAACCCATCTCCACAATCAAGTACCGCCGATTTGTTAACATCTGCAAGTTCACCTAAACCTTGTATTTTGAGTGATGCTGATACTATTTGTGTGTTTATTTGATTTCTCACGATATTCATTGCACCTGACACAACCAAAGATTCCACATTTGGGTCTAATTTCTGTACTAAGGTTGTTTTACCCTCAACAAGTAAATCTCCTTTGATTAAAACTGAACCCGTAACCTGTAAATCGTGTGTGGTTGCATAAAATGAACCAGTCTCTCTCCAAATTCCGATTTCATCAATAGTTGTTGAAACTGAACTTGAAAAGTTTGTAAACTCCGTTTCTTGAATAAACGGTTCTTCATCACCCAAAGGACCACCAATCCATTTGTCATTCAATGTGTCCCAAAGTAGTGAGCCTGATATGGTATTTGGAGCCGTAGGGTCTTTAACTAAGAGACCACCGTAAGCTGCTGCGGTTCCATTCAGTTCGACAATATTGTCACCTATAGATACAACATTGGACTCTACAGCCGTTGTTGTACCTTTTACTAATAAATTACCCTTAACTGTTAAATTTGACCCTGTAAACTCTAACGATTCATTTACCGACGATGTAAATGCATTTAATTCATCAAGTGATAAAAAATCTAAAATGTCTTGTCCTGATACATATAAATGTTCAGCATAAACTGCGTGAAGAGCACCTGAAATCGCACCCAAATCTATCTGTGAGCCAGATGGGACGTTAGTCGTGTCAATTTGTAACCAGTTGATTTGTTGTAATGCCATTTAGAAAGTAAAGTCTTTTACATAAATACTTTTTATTTAAGATACCAGCATAAAAAAAGGGGATTTTTTTACAATCCCCCTTCTTCTGTGTGTTTTTTTAAAATTTCTACTATTTCATCTTCAGTTTCGTAGTCTCTACTTGGAATATAAATCGGTCCGACATCGGTTCCGTCGGTTCTTATAAAGACTGTGGGTAAAAGATTATGTCCTGTTTGACTAACGACTTGGTCCCATATCTGTCTATTCTGATTTATTTCCACTTCCTGAAATGGAATGGAGATTTCGCCTAATCTTTTTTTTAGACTACTACAATGTCCACATCCATTTAAAGTAAAAACTATTATTGTGTCTGCCATTATAAATTAAATGATTCTGTAATAACTTTATTATAGAAAGCCTTACCGTTTGCTCCTGATGTTCTAAACACCTCATCTTTTCCGTTAAATAGAATTACTGTCGGTACACCTCTAACCCCCATACTAAGAGCTAAGTCCATATTTTGGTCCACATCTACTTTTACAAATTCCACTCCATCATAATCGTCTTGAATCGATTCTAAAATGGGTACTAATGTTTTACAAGGTCCACACCAAGTTGCAAAAAAGTCAACTAATACTTTTTTATTTTCATTTAATTTTTGTGTCAATTCATTTGTTGTAATTTCTCTCATTGGAATCCTATCTGTTTTTTTTCTTTTGTTATTCTTACCTCGTCTGAGTCTATATTATATATATCTGCTAATGTTAAAGGTTTATCCGAAACAAAGTCTTTTTTTAAGAATTTAAGAAGGTTATTGGTTTCGTCTAAACTTAATTTTTCAAATTTATGTTCAGCAATTAATCTACCCTTTCTAAGTAAAGCTTGGTCGATTCTTTCCCTTTTCATATTAAATGTTGCCACGATTTGGATATTCAAACAATCTCCCAAAATACCGTCAGTTAAGTTCAAAATGTTTGAAACTCCTGCAGGTGAACCATTACCTTCTCTATCTGAAATTACTCGTTCCGCATCCTCAATAATTAAAATACTGTTTCTCTTCTCCATTAAGAATGGGATGATTGCAGGTTCAGATAACATTTCTGCCATTGATGGTGGGATAAATAAAATGTCCTTATCCTTAACTTGTTTAGTTAAGTATTTTAAATATGATGTTTTACCTGTACCAGGTTCTCCGTGTAATAAAATAATACCCTTATCTTGGTCTTTGTTTAGACGTTTAATTATGATGTCGTGAATCTTTTTAAATTCCGCACCATAGTTTATTTCTAAATCCATATCAGGAACTGCTAAATCATATTCTTCAGTATCCAAATGACCCATATCACTTTTAACTAATTGAATATTTGATTTTTTCTTTTCCTTAACGTAATCATTAAAAGTGTTAAAATCAATTTGTTGGTTTATTTCTCCATTATTTAGGTTATAATAAAACTCCAAATAAATTAATTGTGTCTTTCTTTCGGTTGAAAGGTCGGCACGAATTATGATTTCTTTTTCTTTGTTGATATAGAGTGATTCTACCGCTATGTCATAGTTTTTTTTAGTGTTTTCAATCCTGAAAGATTCTTCAAACCCTATTTTTTTTAAGTGTTCCAATATTTCAGTATTGTATGTTGTTCTTGTTGATAGCTTTGACGGCATATCTCCAAATAATATAATGTAATATTGATTATCTGGAAAATCGTTTGAGTAAACACTATCGAATAGTTTTAACTCTGCGGGAATAATTCTTTTCATAAAAGAAATATAAGAAAAATATAGGGTAAAAAAAAGTTAATTCAGTGAATATCCACCAAATTCTGTATAAATAAAAGTTTGGGGTTCTTTTTTGATTTTTGGCTTTCGTATTTCCTCAAATTGTTCAACACTTAATTCGGGTTGACCATTCTTTTCTAAATTTTCTTGAGAAAATAGTTTTACTTTTTCGTAGAACTCATCAACACTTACTCCTTGGATGAAGTAATCTCGAGCCTGTTCATTTTTTTCTAAAAATGATTTGACTTGATTTAAATAAACTAATACTTCAGTTTCAAATTTTTTCATATTCGTTCAATATGTAGTGGAGATACTGTTACAATGGTACCCCTACCAAATATTTTAACTTCAACTTCTATTTTATCTCCTTTGTTTGCAGATACAACACCATTAAAATCAACGAATGGACCTTCTGTAATTTTAACGTTATCACCTGTCGTGAAATTACCTTTCATTGAGTGTTGATGTTCTTCCAACATCTCGTCTTTTAAAATTCTCATTACATCAGACTCTCTCAAAAGCACAGGTACTCTATCTCCCAAAATACCCATAATCGATTGTTGCGATGCTACTGTTTTCAATTCGTCATCACTTAATTTTTGTGATGTTTCAAAATACAAATATCCACTGTATAAAACTTTTTCTCTGATTACTTTTTTATTCTTAACCACAACGAGGTTTTTTTCAAGTGGACATACAAATCTTAAAATATTAGGGATTTTACCCAAAGATATCTCTTTATTGTATTGTTCTGTAAGTTGTCTTTCTTTTCCCGGTAAAACTTTTACCAAATACCAATTGTTCTGCATAAACTGTATATTTTAATAAATATGAACTTAGTAGTTCATAATTAGAAGTTCTGTTCCCATATTCTTTTCCTTTTTAGTTGACGCGGCTTTACTAAAATCTTTCTGTTCCCATCTATATTGGTCTTTAGGGAACCATTGTGATAATTGTGGAAAATCATAATATGATAGACTGAATTTACCTTGAATACCTTTGATACATTCTGCAAGTCTTGTGTGGTCATTCACATCAAAATCGTGATTTGAATAATAGTTTTCAGTCTTCCAATATGGTGGGTCCATATAGAAGTACGTTTTAGGTGAATCATATTTTTCAACCACTTCTTGGAAATCCTTATTTTCAACAAATGTTATTTTGTCAAAGTGTTCACGATACTTTGGATTTTTTAATTTATCCATAAAAACTAAAACCTTACATCTGTACTTTCCTTTGTAATCCATATAGGATGCGGTTTCAGGTTTAGAACCGGAAAACACCTGACCTAATACATAAACGTATTTACACGCAATCTCTAAACTATTCTCATCAGTAATAACTAAGTTCTCATCAAATATCTCTTGTTGATATTGATTGAACATTTGTCCATACTGAGGTGGGGTATCAACAACACCTAATTGTTGACAGGGATAATGTGACAACCCTTCCCACAAAACATCATAGTCTTTAGCCCACTTCATTAGGTTATGATTTAACCTATTATAGTCGTTATATATAACAGTATTAAGGTTTGGGTACTTCTTTAAGTCCATATTAAAGAAGACCCAAAACATACCTGAAAATCCCTCCACATACGTTTCGATGTCCTGCGGAATATATTCTTTTATCCACTTACCAATTCTGGCTTTTCCTCCAATGTATGAAATCATATTTTTTCGCTTATAAAAAAAATATAAACAAAAAAAATTGGAAAAAGAAATTGGTTTGATTTTTAATTGAAATATAGTTATATTTTATTATGGCGTGTTCAGAATGTAAAAAAGCGAGAGATGAGCAAGAAAGATTCATCGAAAAAACCGACAGAATCACAAAGATGGTTTTGTTGGGTATTTTAGTTGGTGGTACGTTGGCAATTTATGGTTTGGTTACATTAATAGGTAAATTTCTATGATTAATTACAAATATTTTATATATCTATATTGTAACCGAAAGAAACAAAAAATTATTCATAAATCAGCTAAGAGGTCTACCATTTTAGAAATTTGGCGTGAACTAAAAACAGAGAAAAAACCACCATACGTCAAAACAAATTCAGGTCGAAAAAGAGAATCCACCAATTACGAATTAGCATTAATTTTTCCTAACACTAGATGGTCAACTAAAACCTTCATTAAAGATGATATGGGGAGAAATTTAGAGGCTACGATTGATAATGACAAACAAAGAATTAAAGAACTGATACCTTATTGGGTTGAAGAGTTAGTTTATGACTTTGATGCCAAAAAAAGAATTAGGTATCACGAACTAATTGAACAATTTATTTTAGTAAAAGACATTGCACAAGTTTTCACTTTAAATAATAAAATATTTTTACAAGTTGATAATAATGTGAAAATGTTCGGTAACAAGAACTTGGATGATTCGGATAGATTATTTGCAATTATCCGTGATGATTTATTAAAAAGGAAGAAAAGTAACTTTATCTTTGTGAAAGATATAACAACACATCAAAGAAAGTTATTGTATAATTTATTGGTGGAAAAGGGTTATAAAAGGACTGAATTGTTTAGACACTACTCTTACTAAAAATAATATTGACCTCACCAATCACTATTGAAAATTTATTTTTAACGGTTGTAATATTTCCTTTTGTTTTTTCGTTTATCAATTTATGAATTCTATTAAACTCAGAATCATTTAGTTCGAATATAACAGTTTTTGATTCGGATTCTGTATTAATTTTTTCTAATAAGTCGGATATGATTGCAATCTGATTTAAAAAATCACCCTTTTTTTCCATAACCCAATATTAGTAGAATTTTTTTAAACAAAGATATTTTTGGTTTTTCGGGTTTTTCAAACATCTTTGTTTTATCTAATGATTTAATTTCTTTAATCATTTTTTCTTTGTGGTTGTTAATCTCTTTCTTGTCCTTCGTCCTCTCCTTCTCCAACCACTCCAGACCCTGTTGAATCTTCTTGTCCATAAGTATCAATAAAACTAATTTCTTTTAATTTGTCTAATGACTGATTTTGAAATAATGCCTGTAACTCCTTAACTTTTGCGTGAAATAGTCTTTGTTTTTCTTCCTCTTCTTTGTTTACTACTATCACTTCTCCAGCACAAGCAAAAACTACATCATATCCCTCTTGTGTTGCTGTTGATACTAAGGACACCAAATGAAACTTATCATTCTTATCTTGAACTTTGACCTTAACTAATTTATATTGTGAAATGATGCTCTCATATTTCCAAGTCAATGGAAATTTAATGTCAAGACTGACATTGTTATCAATTTCACGAAGTGAAAAAAAGTAAGGTCTTAATCCTTTTATGTTTTCGTACACTAATTTCTAATTTATAAAAACGTTTATTAGTGATGTTATTATATATGCAATCGCTAAGTATAAAAACACACGTTCAGTATTCGACACTGTAATCGGTTCGGGGTTATCTTCTTTTAAAGCTGTTATGAATTCAAATATAAATTTGAAACAATAAACAAAACTTAAAACAAGAAGGAACAACTCAACTTTCTGTATCATATTTTTTAATTTCCTCCAAGACTTCTCGTCTGTATACTCCAATTAATTGTTTTATTTCTTGAGCGTACTTTCTGGCACGTATAGATGCACTACGATTTCCTTTCTCATAAACTTTATGGGTATCGACAGACATTTTTTCAACCAAGTCCTTGATTTTTTTTAAAGTTTCCATATCATTTTATTTGGTTTTTAATACCAATATATGGAATAAATTTTACTTTTTCAAGTTTTGGTCTAACAATTTATAAAGTTCTGTCAGCATATCTAACTCGGAGCGAGTCTTCTTATAATTAAAGGTAAATAATTTATAAAAGTATTCACGTATTCTATTTATATTACCTTCTAAATCATTTATGTAGAACGCCTCATAAAAGAATAACCATAAATATTCATAGTGAGGTCCTCTTTCTTTGAACTCAATACCCTCTTTTGTAAAATTTGTGATGATTTTTTGAAAACACCAATCGAAATGATTCTTTATGTTTTCTTGTGTATTAAGAACATCCCCACCTAAGTAGGTAGTTTCGATTAAATCTAATAGACCAATTAAAAAATCATAATATAACTCTGTTTTTTCAAGAGTTATATTATAAGCCTTATACCAAATGTCAATTTGATTTTTGTTACTTTCCGAAGTTAAAAACTCAATATATCCTTCTCTGTTTTCCATATAAATCCTATAACTAAAATATAAGAATAAAAGAAAACAAAAAGAAGACGATTACTGAGTTTTCTTATTGTAAGATGCCATATCTTTCATTCTCTTAATTTCTTCAAGAACTACTTCTTTTGACTTCTTTTCAGATTCGTTTACATCTGTGGTAGGTGCTGGGTCCTTTACATATGAAACTAATTCTTCTTCCCTTTTTTCTTTTTCCTTATCTATTGAATTATACAAATCCTTTCCAACATTACTTGGAATAGTATTTGCAGTGTCTTTTTGTCCATTACCCATTTTAGGGTCACCTTCTAAAGCCATTCTCAATCTTTCGATAAACTCTTTTGAAGGTTTGTTATCATAATCTAAATCTTGTAAACCTTTACCTCTGTAAGTGTCTACATATTCATTCTCATCTTCCGTATTTCTATATGCTTCCTTTTCTTTATCTTCACCAACTTGTTGTGGAAATTCAGGGTTGGTATTTCCATCGAATGATAAATAATCTTTAATTTTCTGTGCGGAATCTTTAAAATCTTTACCATCTGCTTGACTATGAGCTCTTTTTACTGCTTCTAAACCGGGTACTGATTCTTTAACAATTTTAGTAATCATTTCCATTAATTCAGCTTCTGTAAGTCTAACTTTTACAGATTTCTTAGACTCATACATCTTTCCTCCACCACATTCCAAACACATACCTTCTTCATTCAACATTGTACCACATTCTTCACACAAACCTTTATCACCTTCTTCAATCTCTTGTTTAGCCTGATTAAAGAAATCTTCGTGGTCGTCGTGTGTTGAACTACCCGGCATTTCTTCTGGTTGTATTTGAGTATCAAAATCATCAAGTGGTTCAGACATATCATCATCTTTCATTTGTAATTTGAATTTTTCAAATGATTTACCTAAATCAACTCCTGGTCTGAAATTCTCGTTTATCTTTTTAGTTTTCTTACCGTTTCTTAAATCTTCTAAATCGTCACCCCCAATATCTCCATCACCATCAACATCTAAGTTTTTTTGTTTTCCTTTTAATCCTTCTTTGGTTTCTTTTTTACCACACTCACACTCTTTACATCCACAAGTTTCACAAACTTCTTGGGTTTCCATTACATCACCAGAACAACCTGCACCTTCGCACATTCCTTCTTCCTCTTCTAATTCTTTCATTGTTGTGGTGCATTTGTGTTTTTTACCACTACCTTTAGGGAATTCAAATTCATCTTCACCTCCTTTACACCCCATCATTGCTGCGTATCCAAAGTTTTCGTTTGTGTCTTGGTTTTTCATATCTGTATTTTCTTTTTCTTCTAATTGTTTACCCATTTCATCTAATGTCTCAATCATATCTTCATAAGAGTTATATGTTTTCTTATCTATCAATAACTTCTTCTTTCCCTTAAGCTCTTTACTGTGTTTGTTTTCCTCACACCATTCTTTAGCTTCATCTAAAGTATTAAATGTTGCTAACGGTTCACCTTCACAAGTAACGTGATAAACAACCTTTTTATCTTTTTTAGATTCGGAAAGTATTGCGTTCTTTACTTCTTCTTCAAGAACTCTTGATATGATGTCATTTAATTCATTAGATTTCATACTAAATAAATATATCTTTAATTCCTTTTAATACGATATTTTCCACTTGTTGAGTAGATAATCCGTGTTTTTTGGATAGTTCATTTATTGATTCACGAAGAATCTCAATGTTATTTATGTCTCCCTGATTACAATAAGGGAATTTTTTACACTTTTCTTTGATTTTAATGAATACACCACCGGGTCC
>Ga0315905_10005073_pt1 | contig 13430 bp, 13 predicted proteins | sample LakEriMetagenome_5_FD_203522 | JGI IMG/M metagenome (GOLD analysis project Ga0315905, IMG submission 203522) | Freshwater fungal communities from buoy surface, Lake Erie, Ohio, United States - Buoy 4 MA121 | ecosystem: Environmental > Aquatic > Freshwater > Lake | place: USA: Lake Erie, Ohio... | reverse complement strand
AGGAAGAGAAAAATGCAATTAACCACTAACCGGGGCTTTGCCCCCACCACCCTCACTGAGGCCATGACCTTCAGTGACATGTTGGCCAGCAGCAACATGGTGCCCAAGCAGTACCAAGGCAAACCCCAAGACATCTTGGTCTGTGTCCAGTGGGGCATGGAGATGGGGCTGGCACCCATGCAGGCTCTGCAAAATATCGCAGTGATCAATGGCAAGCCATCGGTCTACGGTGATGCTGCCATGGCGCTGGTCCAAGCCAGCCCAGTGTGTGAGGATGTCGAAGAGTATTTTGAGCATGAGGGCACACCCAACCCGGTGGCTGTATGTGTGGCCAAGCGCAAGGGACGTAACCCAGTCACATCTAGGTTCTCAGTTGAGGATGCCAAACGAGCTGGCTTGTGGGGCAAGCAGGGACCGTGGTCAGCGTACCCCAAGCGCATGATGCAGATGCGAGCTCGCGGGTTTGCGCTGCGGGATGCCTTCCCTGATGTACTCAAGGGTATGATCACCGCAGAAGAGGCGCAGGACTACCCTGAAGAGGCCAAGCCACGGCCAACCAAAGACATCACGCCACGCAACCCGCTGGACATGCTGACCAAGCCAGCCCCGGTGGAGATCCCATCGGTTACCAGTGACCCGGCCATCATTGAGCAGGCATTCGCACAGGACCAAGAAGAAATAGATGTAGTACAAATAGAATCTGTGGCTGAAACGCCACAGGCAATGCCAGACTACAGTGAGGCCAATGACTACCCAGCGTTTGAAGATGCTGGGGAATTCAAGCTACTGCTGCCGGGTAAAGAGCAGGCGCATTCTGCTCACGCTACGCTTGCAGAGTGGCAAGATGCGTATGAGTCCATTGCGGACAAGACTGCGCGAGCTGGTAAGCGGCCTGCACGCGAGCGCATGACTGCTCTCAAGGAGCTCAAGAATGTCAACGAAGAGACTCTCAAGCGGGTTGATTCTGTAGAGCGGATCAGGCATACAGCTGCGTACTCCAAGCGGATCGCAGCATTGGGCGCAGCTCAGTAATTAAGCAAGCGTGCTGTTGGCCATCGAGCCAGCAGCACTGGCCACCTCAGTCACCCTGCGGCCCCACCCCTTACCAAAGGTTGGCCAAGTATTTAAACCCTGCAAGAAACTCATGCTATGTACAAAAGCCCAGAATGAGTAACGAAATACCCAAACTGGGTGTATATATCTTGTATATACAAAAACTTGTATGTCTTAGTGATACACCGACAAATCAGTCTTGTTTTAAGTCAGATTCGTCTGCCTCTGTTGCAACAGCCAAAGCCTCATCTTCATCTTCTTCATCTTCAATTACAGCAACGTAATCTACAGCCCATCCGTTGTCCATTTGGAACTCAAGGAATTCTTTGATGATTTGAATTTTGTCAAAGTCGTTGGACTCAATAGTAATCTTTTCGTCTGCACCCCATGTAGAGATGTCGATTTCAATTTTGTACATGATGATTTCCTTAAAGGTTGATAATTTTTCCACGGAACTCTACCTGCTTGTCTGCCCACTTATGCACCAGTTCAGGCCAAAGCAGTTTGCCATCAATAAATGTCAGTACTGCGAAACCTGATCTGTGGTTTAGTGGGTTGTCTTCCCCATAGGAGAACTGGGGGCCGTAAGGTTCAGCTAGTGTGCCTGTGTCTACTCCAAATCGGTTGCCGTTGTAGTCAGCGTAGGGCGTGACCTTGAGGCTGTGTAGGTGTCCTGTGACAATGGTCTTGCCAGATCCAGCGGTATTGTTATGCGTGGCGTGTACACCGCCCTTGTACCTGTGCTTAATTACAACATCGTCTGTTGCCCAGCAAGTCATCTGAAAGTCCCAAGCAGGAAAGTGGTCTTGAAGTTTGAACCCATACGTTTCAGCAAACTGGGGAGCATTTAGCGCAAGCCTTGCATTGAACCTAGCATCATGGTTACCCCATGTATACACAAGCTTTACATTGTGACGAGCTTCTTTGGCTGCTTCTTCTATTTCATCAAGTGCAGCTTGGCAAGCTTTAAGTTCTTCAATAACGCTGGGTTCTTTATAGTTTGTTACCCCACTGGGGGCGTGTCGGCTAATAGATGCACCATCCAAGGCATCACCATTACAGATAACAGCCACTGGTTTAAGTTCTTTGATTGCCCACAATAAGCCTTCAAAAGCTGTAGTGCGGATACCAGGCCAAAAGTGTGCATCACTGAACACAATGACAGTGCCGTTAAGAATGCCGAGGTGTTTGCGTTCGTATGCTGTGGCTAATCGTGGAAGAGCATTGTTTGGATTCCTAGCGTGGAGTACAACGCCGTATCTTTTTTCTAATACTACTCTGCGTTTTTGCACACCTCTGACATCACTGCCAGTGACTTTTGCAATTGCCGCAGCAGACCCATGCGTCTTCCATGCTTCAAGAAATTCTGCGTCAGATAGCGTAGGTGTTTGAGCCATGATTACTCCAGTTTTAATCGCCAGTAAAGAGTACCTTTACCACCCCATGCAACAGAGGGATCAAATAGTTTGAACCCACAAGAAATAAGACTGTTTGACGATGCTGGGTTGTCGTGTGTATCCGTTACCAACCAGTTCATACCTAGCGCTTTGGCTTGTCGAATCCTGACCCGAATAAGTTTTTTCTGTATGCCTTGTCCACGGCTGCTAGGCACAACGCCTGCCCGACACAGATAACCGCAATCAGACCACCGAGAACTATAAACAAGACCTGCAAAAGCAATGTCACGACTAGATGCGTCAGTAGCCGCCCACCAGAAGCCAGTAGTTGTGTCATAAGGGTTGTCTGACGGTAAACAAGTCTTTTGAAGTGTAAACAACCTGTTTACATTTTTCGATTGGCGAATGTCAACACGGTTGATTTTCATACTGCTATTAGACCTTAGCAGTATGAAATAATTGTGAATTACGCTAGTGCTGCCGCTGCGGATTGAACTTCAGATACTCTACGGCTCCAACCTTTGCCAAAAGTTGAAAAAGTAGGCAGTGATTCAAGGAACTGTAAACGCTTGTCGTTGTACTTCGCAATAAGGTCTTGTACATCCATTGTGTGTACAGCAGCCAAAGTACCTTTACCGATAGCCCCGTCAGCAGTAACACTCACAACTTCCTGCAACCACTTTGCCGCACGTCCGGGCCCGCTGTTAATCGCAGCATCAAAGACGGCATAGTCAACCCCTGACGGCAGATCATCCCCAGCCACCTTGTCCCAGTACTTGCGTTTGTATAACGGAGCAACTAACTCGGGTGTTAGATTTCTCATGTCAGTTTCTGACACTGGGTGGCCTACGTAATCCTCCCACGTAGCCTTAGTGCATCCAAGGTTTGTCATTCCTCCGGGGTCAAGTTTGTGGTTAACAAAACCCCCTTCGGATTTAAGTACGTGGTCTAAGGCTGCTTTAAAGTTTGAGTTCATTTCTTGGCTCTCATTTCCATAATTTTTTCTAAAGTACGTCCGCCAAAGTAAGCAGACATGACCAACATACCCCATTGCCCAAGCAGTTCAACATAGGATGCCTGTGCGTTGTATCCAAAAGCAGACATAAAAGCAAACAGAAAGTATCCGGCAAAAATAGCAACAAGGGCCATAGGCCGGATATTTTTAGACAACCAAGAATCGGATGACATATCCGCATCCCAGCGTTCAGATACGCCAGCTTGCTCAGTCTTGTAAAGGTCAGTCTCGTTAGCCATCTTTGCCAGTTCACCGCTTTGTGCAAGTGTGGCAAGTTCCAATTGGGCCTTGGCTTTGGCTTCTGGGTCAGGGATGAGCTTGTCTATGAGCTTACCGCCGACTGCTAGTAATCCAGTAATGTCAAACATTAGAATTTTCCTTTCATTGCAATTACACCCCAAGCCACCAGCATAAAGATGGCAGCAGCTACCAAGATACAAAGCCCCATTGTGATGGCTTCATCTATTTCTTTCTTTCGATTCTTTGCAGCAGTTGCATCAAGTATTTCTTGTGTTCGTCTGCGCTGCACAATTGCATTGCGTTCCAAAAGAATCTGACTCCACAACTGCGAATGGCCTTGGTTGATAAAGTGCCACTTCAGTTCTTCTTCAGCCCGATTAAGCTCATGCAACTGCATGACGGTAGACATTGCTTGGCTGGTGTCGGAGCTGTACTTTTTCTTTGGGTCCTTAACTGCTTCCTTGGCTACCTTGTCTTTGGCATCAAAAAATTTCATCACATCGTTTGTGATGCCCTGCACATCCTTGCCCATCTTGATGGCTGCTTGGATGCCTTTGATGGCACCTTGTGCAACTGCAAAGGCCGTTATGGGGTCAATCATGGCGCTCTTTCTTGACTACCTCCATAACCCAACGGCACACCCTTCCGTCTTTGTCTAGGAATTCATTGGCTCCATACTTCTCGCTCGGCAACACAACGCGGCACACCAACACAATTTTCTGTTCTGTGTTAGGCCACGGTATCTGTGCTGATGCAAGTAAGTCAATCACTTGAACCCATGATTCTTTGCAAAGTCGAACACAATGTAAGCCAGGCCCGCAAGGGCAGCCCACACCAAGCCGCCCAAGGTCTTCTCAATGATTGCCTGGCGTAACTTAATGGACTGCTCCTGCTTTTCAATGGCGAGTTTTACCCAACGTACCTCATCATCAGATAGGTTAGACGATGCCTTGATCGCCGCAGCAATGTCGGCAATTAGTTCGGCGCGTTCGGATTGGTTCATGATTAGTTGCTTTCAGGCCATGCAGCCGTTACAGCCATTAGAGCAGGTACATCAGAGGCAGCAGCAATAGCAGCCAGCAGCCTGTCGCATTCGGTAAGCACAGCAGCACGGTAGGTCACTGTTGCGGCAGGAATCGCAACATCACGCTCTGCCTTGCGGATAACCATCCAATCTGTTGCTGACAGGAGTTGGTTTGCTGTAGTCTTTGTCTGCGCTAGGTGGTTGCTCTTTAAGCCTTTGGTCACTAATCGTTCTGCTGAATCAACCATTGCTGGTTTACCGTCAACAACACCAAGAACCTTGACATACATTGGGTTGCCTTCTTGGTCAACTTCCTCACGGTCATTCAGGAGTTTTGGATTGCCAACACCCCAGTAGTAACGGTCATCGTACCAAGGGGCATCAGCCACCTCAGTGATGCCAATGGCAGCACGTTCCGCTTGGCTTGCAAGGCGCAGCCAGTTGGATGGATAACGTGTGTCGTTGTAGATGAATGGGCTGTCAATGCCCAATGGTGTTCCGTTTAGTAAAAACATAATGTTTCCTTATCGAGCGTTAGCGTATTTAAAAGGGTTTTCGGCAAAGGCCATGTAGATGTAAGTTGCTCCTGATGTATTGCACAGCGAGTTGGTAGTTCTTGCTTTGAACCCATTGGAAAGAACATCAAGCATTACAAAACTAAATTCGGCACTGCTTTGGTTTGCTACCAATGCTTCACCAATTACGTTAAATGTGTTGCGTGTTGTGTCAAATAAGTACCAACTTTCACCAGCAAAACTAGATGCCTTAATCATTAGCCAACGAGGTCTAAACCCAAGGTACACAAAAGGCCCATCAGCACTTCCATTGCCTGTGTAACTACCAAAGGCTGAATACCCTGCTACTGGGGCGAAGCAGTAGGCTACATAATTTATTGCGCTTGTATTGCTATAAACACTTGTTCCAATACTAAATACAGAACTGGTTGGTGCTGTGTTATTCCACAATCCAGTAAGAGGGCCAGCATAATTTCTAGCACCCGTACTAGAAATCGCTAAATAATCGGAATCCGTAGAACCACCAAGTGATGTGTGCCAAACGGGTTGAACATATCCTGCATTATTTCTAGGCCAGAGAATTATCATCTTAGGCGCAACACCCAATCCATGACCAACAGTAGCGTTAGCACCCGTACCCGTATAAGTCACCACGCTAAACCCTGCCGTGGTGTTAGCCGACACTGACGAGGTTATTGAGCCAGCAGTGTTAGAGACAGCAGTGCCTCCTGCTTTCCATTGCCAAGCAACATAGGTTGCCGCTAAATTGTTGTAATCAGTGTTTGTGCCAACAGTAAATCCACCGCTACTAAATGCAGTTAGTCCTTGCACATCAGTTGTTTCTGCGTCTGTGCTATTTGAAACCAACCCTTTGGTAACACCACGAACGCTGTCAGTAAGTTTGTGGGAGGTTGCAGCGGAACGTGATTTGAGCCACACCCAATCAGGTTGAAAAGACACACCATTGACCGCATTAGAAACAGGATTGCTTAACAGCGTACCCGTGTACAGCGTAGCCGCCATTGCCACTCGACCATCAGGAATTGCGTATGTTGTTGGCATAGTCTTATAGGTTGAAAGTGTTGAGGGCTACATAGCCGCTTGGGGGTGTGTAGGTGAAACCTTGCTGACCAAAGTTGGCAGTTATATCAGTTGCGGGTGTACTTGAATAGTTGGCAAATACAGGAAACGGTTGGGTAGAAGGCGCAGTAATTGTCATTACGCTTGAAAGCGTATTGTTGACATATAAAGTAAGTGTTCTAGCCGAGTTGTTCCATGCCAACCCAAGTGTATTTCCAGCAGACCATGACGGAGTTGCGGATTGAGACGCAGTAGCATTTTGTGTATATACCGCTCCACCTGATACAAACATTGCAAATGAAGACGCTGATGGAAACCAAGTGCTTCCTACATTTGGCAATTCACCAAACATGACTCCAGCAACTATGTTAGTGTTACCCACGCCGATGCATTCCCAATAAGTGTTTCCTGTGATTTGCATTGTTGCAACAGCAATAATGCTTGCTAAACCTCCTGTGTAAGCATGAAGGTTTCCATTATCAATTGTCCCTTGAGAAGCCTTTGCTAGTGGATTCAGCACAGCATAATTAGCCGCAGTCGCACTGGTCAGCGTAGGCACATCGGTCATGCTGTCGTAGGTTGAACCCGCAGTGACGCTGATGTTGTTGGTTGTCCATGTGTTGCTGTTGCCGCTGAAGTCGTTGCCAAGTGTGGCTGCGCTTGCGTTGTTGGTGAACGGCAGGTAGAAGCCATTAGTGCCGTATGTGCCAGCGTACTTCTTAGGAAGCCATTGGTTGTAGATGCTGAACTCACCAAACGCTGTTGGTGCTAACTGCTGACCGTCAATGAAGTTGACTTCTGCTAAATAGCCATCAAGGTAATTTGCAGAATTTACTTGCCCCATAGTATGAACACCTGTGCTGTTAATACTTGTGTCTAGATTTAAAGCAAAGTAACCGTAAAATGCACTAACGGAATTTTGTACTCCGTTGACGTATAGCTTTAATCGGTTTGTATCTGTTGCTTGCGTGGTATCCATAGCAAGAACAATATGATACCAAGCAGCGGGGTCACGATAAACTGCGGATGTGCTTCCACCGTAGTCCGAAGCACCTTCTTGATATATAAATAAAGTATTGTCATTATCAAAACGAAGAATAAATGCGTTCCCCCCTGTTGTAGCACCAAATACATTTTGGTAGGTGCTTAAAGTACCACGCTTAAACCAGCCACTCCAAGTAAATGTTTTGCGGTTAGAAGCCGTTGCAGGGGTACGATTCAAATAAGCACTTGCACTAGACCGAAACCGTAGGCTGCGGGTGAGGTTGTACCCGCCCTCATCACCTAGAAGTAGAGGGTTGCCTATCACTTGCGGTCTCCAATGAAGCGAGTTGTAATGTTACTTGCGCCATCAACATAGTAGGCCAAGATGTCTACAGCACTAGCAGTGGTTGTCAGTGTGGGTGCAGTGCCGCCAGCAAAGTCCCAGTTGGAGCCATACGCCAGAGTGCGTGAGCCTGTTGCGTCTTGCGTAACCTTGATGACACCACTCTGTCCAACAGTTAAGTTGGTAGGGTTTGCCAATGTGCGGTTACCGCCAAGAGTGACAGAGAAGTTGTTAGCTACAGCAAAGTCAGGGGTAATGGTTGCTCCATCGGTCAAGGCAGACACGGAGCCACGCTGTGCTGCTGTAAAGCTCTGAGCAACATCTGTCTTGGCTGTATCAGCATCATACGCTTGCACATCAGTGCCGATAGCCAGCCCCAAGAATGTACGAGCCGATGCGCCGCCAGCACCCAAGGTGGTCAGGTCTGCATCATAGGCTTGTACGTTTGTGCCAATGGCAAGGCCAAGGTTTGTTCTTACTGTTGACGCAGTAGCAGTCAGTTCAGACAGGTTGTTTGCAGTCAGTAGATATGAACCGCCAGACACATAGGCCGCAACCCATGCGCTGCCTGTGTACAAGCGCATCTCTGGCACAACGGTGTTGTAGTACAAAGATCCAGCAAGTAGGGCATTACCGTCATTGTCTAGCGTTGGATCGCTTGCTTTAGGGCCAAGGTAGCGATCATCAAAGTTGTCATATGCAGACAGCGCTGAGTCGCGTGCAGCTTCAGCAGCAGTCTGTGCTGTGGCCGCATTGCTGGCGCTTGTGCTCGCGGCAGAGGCAGAGCTGGACGCATTGCTTGCGCTGGTGCTTGCATTGCTGGCTGAAGTAGATGCATTGCTGGCTGATGTGCTGGCTGCCGAGGCAGATGCTGCCGCGTTGGTGGCCGAGGTTGTGGCTGATGCGGCATCAACCAGCAGAGTCCATTTTGCAGAGTCAGCGTTGGTGGTAATCGGCAAAGCCCCGCTTGAGGTATGCGCCGTGATGACTTGGAAAATGTTGTTGGTGGTGGTGTCCTTTGCAATGTCTCGCACAAAATACACGGTGCTGGCTGCCCAGTTGCCACGGTTGGTGCCCAAGGTTTCACCCAAAGTTGGGTTGCCGATAGAGTCAAAACCCAACGTCTTGTTGGCTCGCAGTGATGCAAGCGGCAAGGTCATGTTGATGCTGGTCGGGTCGGTCTGTGGTGCAGTCAGCGCCCTAGTCAAGCCTTCAGCATTTTGCTGGGCAAAGATGGTCTGCTGATCCAACTCATCATTGAGCGTGTTGGCAAAGAAGTCACCACCGGTTGTGAAGTCGGTTGCCCTAGCAATGGTGCGGTTGCCAACAATAGCGTATTGGGTTGGCGAGGTTGGTGTCAGCGCCAAGCCCGTGGCCGTGATGGTCACCGAGCCGGTGCCGTTGGCGTTGATGACCACCGTGTAGTGGGTGGTCAGCGTCAGCAGTACATCGTCCTTGAACACAGCAATGTCAGTGTTGGCCAGAATTTCAAAGGTAAACGCATAGGGGCCTGCGCCACCAGTGCCACTGGGTGCGTAGACTGTTCGACGGGTTACGTTGCTAATTGGGATGGCCATGATTTAATCCTTACTTATGGAAATTGTACGGTTTTAATTGGGTTTATAAAAGAGGCCGCGAGACTTTTGTAGCTCTTTAAGCTCATCAATTTTGGCCTGCAATTGCGGAAATTCTGACTTGAGCTGGCTGGTGGCCATGGCCATATACTCGGAATGTCTATTCTGGACCGTCTTTTGCTGGTCATCCAGCGATAACAAGTCAAAGCCCGGCATTTGCATGACAGTCAAGATTGCTTCTTTTGATGGCAGCTCTTTGCCATAAATGGTCAGCAATCGGTTGTACTGGAATGCATCTATCTCCACGCCATCAACCTTGTAGTCAGGCATGCCAACTGGCGATCCAAGCCGAACCAACGCATCATCCACCTCAGAGAATTTCTCTGGTGTCACGCGGGTTGGCAGCACCATCTCGTAAGCTGATCCAGTGCCTGACTTGGTTGCATCACCCCACAGGTTTAAAGTGTCTGGAAGGTCAGCGTTGAAGTACGGCAGCCTGGACTTGTATTTGTTGAAGGCTTCCACAAAGCCACGCACACCCATGGGCAGATCGGGGCTGGCGCGGGTGTTTTTGTTGGTTGGATCTGACAGGCGCTCAATGCCAGCCAGCAGCGAGCTGTAGGCACCAGCTGGTGACCCACCGATTACAAACCCACCGTATTGCTTGGCCAAGCCATCAACAATCTTTTTGCCATCAACTGCGCCTTGCTGGTTGGTGCCAATGAGCTTGGCCACATCAGCAATACCTTGCAGGTATGGTTGCTCTTTTAGGTACTCATAAAGACCGTATGTGGCACCAAGAAAAACTTCCTCGATCTTACTGGCATCAGTTTCATATTTTGCGTATTCAGCATAGTCAGCCGCAATGGCCATAAATGCTGACATTGGCTCCATGCCACCATAGCTGTAGTAGCTGTCACCAATTTTTATGGAGTAAGGTGTTTTGCCATCACGCAACAAAGCATCACGGTCAGCCTTGCGCTCTGGTCCCCGGCCAGTGATCTTTCCTTCTGCAGCCAAAGCAGCATACGTGGCCAACATAGCAGACCCAAGGGTTACCTTGGCCAAGGCCATGTCGCGGTACACGCCACCCTTGGCTATCTCCTCACGCCACTGAGATGACAGCGGTGCAAATGGTGTGCGCTCAATGACCTGCAAACCAATGTTGGCAGGAGTCTTAAAGAACGGCACCACCACTTTTAGAATTGGGCTATTAAATGTTTGCTGCAGCTGCTTTAGGGCTGGTGGCAAATCAGCAGTAAATGTTCCCTTTTGAGCAAACAGTGTTGCCGCCTCATCCAGATCGCGTGGTGGATTCTGGAATAAGTTTAGAACTTCAGCTTCAGACTTTGCCAGCGCGTCAGCTTCTGGCATGCCAGAATCAATGGCCTCTCTGTACACAGATTTACCGCGCCGGGTGATCTGAGTGTTCATCTCCATACGATAAAGCACACCCTTAAAGAACTCATCTTCAGCCATCAACGCTCTGCCGGGAAGAGTAACAGCAGTGCCATAGTAGTCAATGGCTTTGCCAAGCCACTTATCTTGCTCAATACCAAAGGCAGCAGAGCTTATGGGTGGCAATTCAGTTCCGCGTTGCGCCTCGATCTTGCTCATCAAGTCACTGGGCTGGTTTTTCTTAAACGCAGTGGAAGCCAGATCAAAGCCCTCCATTATTCCATTGCGTAATGATTGGACCAATGTCAGTGCCTCGTCATACGCGATCTTATCGGAAGCACTACCCGGCAACAATGCATTCCATGAGCGAACACCTTGCGGTAAGGTATTGCTGTAGAAAGATGCAATCAAGCGTTCAGGTATTTGGTACACACCAAACATGGTATTTCCAAATATGTTCTTGGCATGCGATACAGGGCTGGACAATAGGCCATTGATGTAGGTTGTAAACCACACATCCTTAACGCCAGACATCATTGACTTGTCAATCATCTTGTTTTGCTCTGCTCTGGTCTCAAGTGATAGGTAAGACTTGGCCATGTCAGACAGAGCCGCGTCACCGCCGTACTCATCAATGACTTGGCGCACGACAGCAGCGTTGCCATCACGCGGGATGCGGAACACGGCCAGCGCTCTGGCGGTCTCGCTCTGGATACCCTTAACGCCGCGTTGGATCAAGCCATGAAAGGCAATTTGCTGGCGCAGGACCAGCTTGTCCACATCAGTGGCCGCTCCACTGTTAACTAGCTTAAACAGGCGATCCAGCTCGTTGGCGCTGGACTCTAGCACCTCAAGCGCTTTGTAAGTTTCTACCGCGTTGGCCATCATCTTGCCATCATTGCCAATCAAGCGAGACAGGAAGTTTTCAGAGATGCCCTGCTCTGCTGCCTTGTCTTTGATCTCTTGGAATGTCACTGCCTTGGTTTTGATATTCAAGGCATCGGCCACGCCACCCACAATAGCAGCTGCGTCTTCTGTCTGGTAGCGGCCAAGGTTGAATGGCTCCACAGCAATGCCAGCTGCAGCCTCTTCTGCAGATACTGATGGCTTGCCTTGGGTAATGCCAAAGGTTTGCCTGCGGCTGACAGCCCGGCCAACCTCATCAGTTAAAAGTTGGTCAGCCTCTGGGATCAGTTTGAATCGTCCAGCCTTGGCAGCTTCCGGCAGCGTACCTTCAGCTGCACGCGCAGCTTCTGGCACCAAAGCACGTTCTGCCTTTGGCGCTTGCTTTGTAATGAACTTGCGGAGTGCTGCGTCTACAGGCCCGGCGATCTGCACACCCCCAGTCATGCTTGGAGTGCCAGACTCATCTGTGACTACAGGCTCTGCAGGCACCTCTACAGCGCCCGGCAGCGGCTGCAATGCAATGTCTTCAAGTGGTGTTGCTGGAGCTGCGCTAGGCAGGATCTGGCCTAGTCGTTGGTCAAGGGATTTCTGTTCAATGGCCATTATTCAGCTCCTTTTACTAGAGCGCTACGGCCCCCGGTTACGTTTGCTGGGGTTGCTGCTGGTTGAGCTGGCGCAACTTGTCCGAGGCTGACTGTATCCCTTGCTCCTCCTGTGCCTTGCGGTTCTGCTGCAACTTGACCCGCATTGCTGCGGCCTCTAGCTCCAGCGAGCTCGGCATCGGTGAAGGGGATGCCTCTGGTGTTAAGTAGGGTTTTTGCTCCATCTGAGAAACTCTCCGATCTGGCTGATTTAATGCCTAAATTATAGTACAAGCTCTGCTCGTAGTACCAAAGAACAGCTTGGTTTGCCTGCTCATCCAAGCTCATATTGTTGGCTACCGAGCGGTTCCAAATTTTCATTACAGAACGCTCAGACTCATTGCGAGGAGAATCAACAAGACCCTGCTCACTCACATTGCCAGAAGTCAATGTTCCGGTGTGTCGGTTGTAGGTTCTTGTAAACCATTTGTCGGCGGTTGTTTCCTTGATGCCGTTAAGATTTAAGAAGAATGCGCCGCCTTTTTCACCCATGATGAAAGAGCCCATCTTCATATCGTTTGCCTTGCCGGGAATGCTTGGTGATTTATACAAACCAGAGGCTTCCTTCATACTGACAATTTCTTTGACTGTATGTGGTGTCAGCAACCATTCGGAATAGCCATCCATCCCCATCTTGTTGATCATAAATTGGTGCAGATTAAGTTGCTGCTCCATGATCGGCCCAGTAGTGCCTCCCCACAATTTACCGTTTTCTGGGTTTTTTGCTGGAATTTTTCCAGTTTTCATTAAGTCTTCTGTTATTCGCATTGCAACAGACCAGTTCTCAGACGCTCGCTTGTTGTAGCTGGTTGATGCCGCAAAGGCTGTAGCCATTACACGCAATGGCTCATCAGTTGCAAGCTCTGGAACAATTTTTGCACCCAAAGCAAACGCTTGAAATACATCGTCTTCGTACCATGTTGCTCCACTAATTGGTTGCGACATTTGGTATTCAGCTTCAGCGGTAGCTGAGTCAACCATTTTGACCAAATCTTTTGGCTTTGTTGGATCTAGCGTTTTACCCTTGTTTAAGGCAAGCTGCGACTTCTCCAAAACCACGCCAATGTCAGCAACTGTCAAGACACCTTTTTCGCCAGTGCCTTGAATTTCTGGTTTTGCCAAGCGCAAGGCCACAGACGGAGCGCGTTGTGCTTGCGGCAAATAAACGCTCAATGCTGAATCATTGGCAACTATGTCAACAGCTTTTGGCAGCTCAATTTTTGGATTAAATTTTGAGGGCTCAACAATGTTTAACCCCCG
>Ga0315905_10005072_pt1 | contig 13430 bp, 13 predicted proteins | sample LakEriMetagenome_5_FD_203522 | JGI IMG/M metagenome (GOLD analysis project Ga0315905, IMG submission 203522) | Freshwater fungal communities from buoy surface, Lake Erie, Ohio, United States - Buoy 4 MA121 | ecosystem: Environmental > Aquatic > Freshwater > Lake | place: USA: Lake Erie, Ohio... | reverse complement strand
GCGATGTGTGTGTGGGGGAGGGGGGGGGGGGCTGGGCCTGCACATACCTGAGGCGTCAGTCATCCCAGCGCTCGGAGCCGCGTGTACCAGGCAGCACATGGAACCGGTGCTTGGTGCTTGGTCCAGTCACCAGTCAAGCCCCAGTCAAGCCCCAGTCAAGCCCCAAGCCCCAGCCCAAGTCAAGCCCCAGTCAAGCCCCAGCCCATTTCAAGCTGGCTTCAACCCAGGTCCAGCCCGCCACCCCACTCAAGCCCACTGCAGGTTCCGTGACTGATGCATCACGAGCACGGGGGGCCTGCCGAAGGACAAGCGCCGGCACACGCAAGCAAGGCGTCTGCACCGCCGGGCGGGCGGGCGGGGGGCAGCGGCGGCCACGTGCGCGGCATCTCCGTCGGCTGCTGACACCCAACTTGCCAGCGCTCGCCCTCCACGGCAGTGCCGCCACCAGCTGGGTGGCCAGCACACCTACCTTTGCAGCGAGCCGTTCTCACAGCGCGCCCGCAGGGGGGCGAGCGGGAGAGCTGCGGCGCGCCTACGGACCCCACCTGGGGACGGTCCAAGGTTGCGGATTGCGCGCGTTTGCTGGCATGCCGCGGCAATGCATGTCGCGCCCGCACAAACACCTAGTGGTGCCGAAACGCTCCCCAAGCGTGTTGTTGGCTTCGTCCTGACGCAACAATGGCCGATCAGCCGGCGAACACCGGCACACCGCCCCGCGCCACCCCGGAAGCCGAGCCGGTGCGTTTCACAGACATGCTGATGGCAGACGACGCGCAGAGCAGCCCGGGCGGCGCGAGCACCAGCGGCCGCAACGCCCTGCCGCCGCGTGCCGCGCCCACGAAGAAGCGGCGCAACAGGCAAGCCCGAGCGCCGCCGCATCAGCCGGCGCACAGCCAAGCTGCACAGACGGATTCGCTGGACGTCACGCTGCATGCTGCCTGTCCCCAGCTGCACCACCCACCACCGCCATGCTGGCTGCTTGCACCTCACCGGGCAGCCACAGCGCGCATGCCCCGCCCGCTGCAACCCGCCCGCTCGTTGCGCAGGTCGGGGCCCAAGAGCAAGCACTCCCCCTTCATCGGCGTCTCCCAGTACAAGCGCACCGGCCGCTGGGAGGCGCACATCTGGGACAGCGGGGAAGCCGACGGCAGCCCAGCGGACGCCGCCGCCGTCGGCGGCGCACCCCAGCAGCAGCAGCAGCCCGCCAAGGCGACGAAGAAGGCGGACGGCAAGGAGGGCAATGCGAAGAAGGGCCGGCAGCTGCACCTGGGCAGCTTCCCCACAGCGGAGCAGGCGGCCAAGTGGGTGGCTGCCACACCGGACTGCCTAGTGTTGGGCTGCTCGTGGGGCGCCTGGCTGGGCCGCTGCTGGGGCCACGCACCCTGCCTGGCCGCCACCCTGCACGCCACCGCCCCCGCCCACAAGCTGCTGGCCCCCTACGCACGTGCACTGCTGCAGGGCCTACGACAGGGCGGCGCTGGTCATGCGGGGGCGCGACACAGACCTCAACTTTCCGCTGTCAGACTATGACAACGACCCCCTGCTGGAGGTGCGCCGTCCGCGGTGGGGGCCTGCTGCATGTGCAGGCGGCACCTGGGCCCCCCACCCCCCTTGGCAGCCGCAGTACAGCGGCCACCCCTATGCCTGGCACCCCTGGCACATGCCTGGCGCTGCTCCTGAGCAGGTCCTGCATCCCTGCCACCACGTCGTGCAGGAATTGAAGGCCCTGCCCAAGCAGGCGATGATCATGGCGCTGCGGAAGAGCGTCAGCAACCAGGAGGTGCGCGGGGCGGGGCGGGCCGGCGGGCTGCTGCCTGTGGGCGGTGCGGGACCCCGGCCAATCTCCAGGGATGCCAGAAGGAAGCGGGCTGCAAGCCCAGCCAGCGCGCTGCCGCCTGCCCACACCTCCAGTCACTGCTGCTGCTGGCGCCTGCAGAACGCGGCAGCCCTGCAGAGCCTGCAGACGCGGCTGCCCGTGGGCCTGGCCTCGCTGCTGACACAGCTGGGTGGCTCCGCCCTCATCCACCCCCAGTTCCACAGCAGCCTGGCGCAGTTCCAGCAGCTGCAGGCGACAGGGACAGGTGGGTGGGTCATAGCGGCCCCAGGCGCCGGGGGGGGGGGGGGCTCTTGCCTGCTGCCCGCAGACTTTTGGCTTCTGCCATGCAGCAAGACAGCACTGGGCGCTCCGGGGCACCAGCCTGCCAGTGACTACTAGGGGCATGCATCGCCACCCGTGCGTGTGTGGTCACAGGCATGCTGCATCGCTGCCTCGCAGGCCACCCCTCCGAGCAGCACCAGCAGCTGTTGCAGCAGGCACAGCAGGATGACCGCAGCCTGCAGCCAGCTACTGGGGAATTTCACTGTGTGGGGCTGCTGGAGCCGGAGGCGGTGCTGCTGGGCACGCCCGTGGTGCTGCCCTCCTCCGTCATTGGGCACGTCGGCCATCAGGCGCAGCACCTGCCGCCCAGCGCCGCAGTGTCGTCGCGGGAGGCAGCAGCCCACACCGCTGCAGCCGCAGCACACGCCGCAGCGGCAGCCGCCCACACCGCTGCGGCGGCAGCATCACTGCCCCAGCCAGGCCACTGCCGGCTCCCGCTGCTGGCTGCTGGGCCTGCCAACAACTCCGGTACCCAGGATCAGCCAGCGGCAGCCGGCGGGCTGCCCACGCTGGGCTCGCTGGGCTCGCAGGCGCCCTTCCGGCTGGACAGCTTCGCAGAGCTGGAGGCCCTGCTGAACGGCCTGAGCAGCCCCAGCAGTCCCGCGGGCGAGCTGCCCGCCGACCTGTTCCAGCTGCATGGCAGCCCGGCGGCCCCGGGGGTGCCGGAGGCCTCGGCCAGCGGCGCCGCCCCTGCAGCTGGGTCCCCCCTGGGCGGCCTGCAGCGGCAGCAGCTGCAGCAGCCGGCGGCGGATGTGGGGGCTGGGGCTGACGCTGCACCCAGGCACAGGCTGGTGGATGAGGTGCCTGGCGCCATGGTCAGGCTGGTGAGCGGCATAGCAGAGGACCTGAAGCAGGCAGCGGCCGCCGCGGCGGCGGGGCACCACGCCTGCTACTCCTGGTTGGTGGCGCTGACCAAGATGGAGTGAGAGCTGCTGCGCCGGCTGCGTGCGTGTGGAACGTACCATTGCAAATGCTTTGCAAGAGTGTTGTGGAGCCCAACCGCGCTGCGACCGCGCAGCTGATCGGTGATCTGGGTTAATCCAGCTGCCGCAGGCCGCCGCAGCCACACATTAAACATATAAACCTGGCGGTTTGGGCCCCCCAGCGCACAGAGGGCAGCGCCAGCATGCGGTCGTCCTGGTTCCAGGGCTCTCCCGCCTATTCGGACAGCCTGGTGTCACCCTCTCTGGCAGCCCGGGAGGGGGTTGACGGCTTCTATTCCGAGTCCGTGCACGTCAAGCGATCCCGCATCAGCAGTGTGCTCCCCGATCCTGCGGCGCAGACGCATGCATCATGCCCCATGCGCCCGCCCCTCGCCGCCGCCGCTGCTGACGAGGCCGCGTGGGCGGCCGGGCTCCCTGGCGCCCATGATGAGGCCGCCACCAGCACTCACACCTGGATGGTTTGCAGCTTCCATGGCAGCGCCCTGGGAGTTGCGGCATACGACAAGCTCACCAACCAGGTGGGTGGGTGGCCACTGCTTGCCGTCCGGAGCGAAGTGACTCCCCGGCCCCACCCGCAGCGCAGCAATGGAGAGATAGAGCTGCGGCCACGTCTTCCTTGGCCACCGCCTGGGCATGCTGCCTGCAGATCCAAGTGCTACAGGTGACAGACGATGCGGCAGGCCCCTGCGCCCACCAGGTACAGCTGCGCTGCCAGCCATGCGGTGGCCTGCGCTGCTGCTTGCCAGCCGCCGCTGCTGCAGCCATGCCACCGCCTCTTGGCGTGCATGGCTGCAGATGTTGCAGTACGTCAAGCTGCAGCTGGACCCTGACGTCATCTGCATCAGCAGCAAGTGAGGGCCGCTTCTGCTTGCGCCTTTGTCGCCGCCCTTCACTGGCGCTGCCACAATTCTGCACGGTGCGCCAACCTGCAGCCATCCGCAGCTCGGGAGCGCGTCACGTTCGTCCGGTGCACACGCTGCATGTTGCTCAGCCACATCCACGCTGCGCCACCTGCCGCAGGAGCGATGCCGACCTGCTGGCGGCCTGTGAGGCGCCCGTGCCGGACGCGGTGACCAGCAGGGGGAGGTACAGGGTGCAGCTGGAGCGCAACGCGCTGTTCATGCACGACAAGGTGCGCGGCCGCGGGTGCAGGCATTCATGCACAACAAGGTGCACGGCAGCGGGTGGAGGCACTGGACCAGCAGCCGCATGCAGCTGCAAGCAGTCGCGAGGCCGGTAGACAGGAGGTTTGGCCAGGGCAAAGCAAATGGCAAGCAGATGCTGCGGCACTGCATCAGGCAGCCGTCTGAGGGTGTGAGTTGTGACGATGAGCCTCCTGCGGGCGGCTGCTTTGCCGCTGCCTGTTGTGCAGGCGCTCGCCGCTCTGCAGGGCCTCCGGGTGCGCAGCCTGGGGGTTGCAGGTGGTCCAGACGCCCAGCAGCAGCAGCGCATGGGAGCAGCCGGGGCGGAGGCCGCACCCCCCCCTCAGCAGCACCTGCAGGCGTTGGGCACGGCGTTCGACCTGTCCTGCGAGCGCCTGGTGTGTGCCCTGGGGGCGCTGGTGGCCATCCTTCGCAAGGTGTGCGTGCATATGCTGCTGGATTGTGCGCAGCCTTTGTTTATCAGTTTTGTGGGGCGTTGTTTGCGACTGGGCTGCTCCACCTGCATGCGCGTCGGTGCAGATGATCTGTTGCATTGGCGTTGCACCGGCACACCTCATCCCTCACACCTGGACCCCCCCCCAGACCCGCCCTCACGCCATCATCCATGCTCCCCACAGGAGCAGGGCCTGGACTGCACGCACGCAGCCGGCGACCCGCTGTGCGTGGATGGCCTGTCTGAGCTGTCGCTGGCAGGGTGCGCGAGCATGCCTGCCGCCGCTGCTGGACACCTCCCTGCCCGCGTCCCCGCCGCCACCGCCCCCCTGTCATCAGCTGTCCTCATTGCTGGTTGCTGCCCCCTTGCAGCTGCTGCTTGGGGCTGCCAGCAGCCAACCAGGGCATCACATGCGCACCTGTAGCTGCCTGTCTCAGGCTGTGACGAGGCCCTGCAGGTGGCACCCTGGTGGCAACCTGTTATTAGCCTCACCCCTCCAGCCACCTCTCCCGCCCTGCTGGTGCGCCCACAGGCACCTGCAGGTGGACGCTGAGACGCTGCGCGCCCTGGATGTGTTCCGTGCGGAGCGCCACCCCTCCAACATGGGCATCGGCGCCACCAAGGAGGGGTTCAGCGTGTTTGGGCTGCTGCAGCGCTGCGTGACGCAGATGGTGCGACGCCGATGGCCGGCGATCACCAGGGCTGCTTCTGCCACCTCTGCCGCTGCTGCATCTACTGCTGGCCGGCCTCCATCCCTTTGTTCAACCGTGTGGCTTCTGGCACCTGCAGGGCAAGCGCCTGCTGCGCCTGTGGTTCCTGCGGCCCGTGGTGGACCTGGATGTGCTGAGTCAGCGCCACGACACCATCGAGCGGCTGATGGCGGCCCCCGACCTGATGGCGCAGCTGAAGGCCCTCATGAGAAAGGTGTGCGCAGGGGGGGGGGGGGGGGTGGCCAGCAGGGCTCTTGAATGCAGTGCAGCTGCTGAGGGCATGAACACGACTGATTGAACGCGTTGCATGCCGATCTGCTTTGACACCAGACCTCGCTGTTTGACGCCTGCTGACCGGCGCGCGCCGCAGGTTCAAGACCTGCCCCACCTGCTGGCGCGCATGCAGCTCAGCCAGAGTGCGCCAAGCCCCGCTGTGTTCAAGGTCCGGCAGTCTGGGGGGCCATAGGCGAGCGCTGCACCTGCTGTCGGCGCTGCATCCCGGGCGGCAGTACCAGTAGTGCCACCTGAGTACCACGGACAAATCGCTGCCAGCAGCGCCATTTGAGCCCCACTCATGGTCATCCTCACCTCATGGTCATCCTCACCTACCAAATGATGTGCCGCGCACCCTGTGTTGCAGGCGCTGCTGAGCAGCTTCACAGCTCTGCTGCAGCTGTCAGGTGCCCTGGACGACCTATGTGCCCAGGAGGAGGCGGTCGAAGATCGCGGGCGCCTGCTGCAGCGGCATGCAGCTGGCCAGCACCTGGGCGCAGGGGAGGCTGCAGGGCGGTGGAGCCGGATGGGCATCACACGCGTCCTGAGGGGCGCAGCAATGACGCAAGTGCAGACATGTGAGCTGAGTGTGTTGTGAGGGGGCAGCGGAGGGGGCAGACACCGCAGACCGGCAGCTTGCAGCTGCAAGCGCCAGTGGCTGGGTGTAGTAGAGAGCACTTGCTTGGTGCGGCCTTGCGCCGCCAGGGCGGCTCACCAGGCAGTGACCCCAGCAGGCAGCCGTGCCCTGCCTTGTACATGCACCACCCGCAGGCGCTGGGTTGATCGAGGATGTTGTGGACCTGCAGCAGGCACTTGGTGAGCAGCTGGGTGCTGGGGACACGCATGCGGCCACCACACCACTTGCTCGGCGGGCTCTGCGGGCAGTCGGCAGTCGCACGAGTAGTGCGTATTTTCTGGCCCGTCCCACTCTGCAGTACAGGGCTGACCAGCTTACTGCTGTGGGTGTGGTGGGGGAGCGCAGGCGGCGGCTTCATGGTGCGCCCGGGCGTGTGTGCTGACCTGGACGCCATGAAGGATGACTACGACCGCCTGCCCGACACGCTGACCCAGGCGCGCTGCTGCCGCCCGGACCCTGTCATGCGACGGCGCTGACCAGTGTGGCCATTGCTGCTGTCGCGCCCTCTTGGCAATACCCCATGGCCATGCTAGTTGACTTGCAGCTGACGTCCTGCTGCCCGCCTTCCCCCCTTGCAGCTGGTGGAGCTGGAGCTGGGACGCGTCCCCGCCAGCGTGGGCCGCCGCTACGCCCAGCAGCTGTGGAGCATTGTGTACATGCCACAGGCAGGTGCCAGGGCAGGGCGCCCCTGATGTGCAGCGCTTGACTGTCCCTGCCGAACCTCAGCTGTGCCCTATGTGATGCTGCGTGCCTATGCCAAGTTCGTGCTGCACAGCCTCAGCTGTGCCCTATGTGATGCCGGGTGCCTATGCCACGTTTGTGCACGGCCGGGTGCCTATGCCAAGTTCGTGCTGCACGGCCTCAGGCTGCGCTGCATCCAGGCGCGGCCCTGTGCTGCATGCCTATGCCAAGTTCGTGCTGCACGGCCTCAGGCTGCGCTGCATCCAGGCGCGGCCCTGTGCTGCATGCCTATGCCAAGTTTGTGCACGGCCTCAGGCTGCGCTGCATCCAGGCGCGGCCCTGTGCTGCATGCCACATGCCGCCAGCTGCGCTTGTCGTGCTCATGCCTGGTGCCTGCCTTGCGGGCCGGCTGCTTGCAGCTGGGCTACGTGATGCAGGTGACGGGCGCGCAGCTGGCAGAGGAGCTGCGGGAGCTGCTGCCCGATTATGAGCTGGTGCACACAGGTGGGGGCCGGGTGGCGGGGAGCGTCCTCAGGGGGCAGCGACCCTGAGGGGGCAGCCACCCCGCCCAATGACGCCTCTCCAGCTGCCACTGCCCTGCCGACAGGCGCCATTGCAGCATCCTGCCCTCAGGTGCTGTCCGACACTGCAGCGTCTGCGTGACCTGGTGGCCCTGCAGGTGAGGACCCGCACGGCGCGGGGTTCAGCGCGTACTACGCATGCGACACCACCGCCGGCCTGAACCAGCGGTACGGCGACTGGCAGTACAAGATCCAGGACCTGGAGGTGCGAGCAGCTTGGGCTTCATGACACGTCCCAGCACGACCGGCTGCTCTGCCAGCAATCTTGGCAAGGGGCGTGCAACCGGCCTGTGACGGCGCCCCTCTTTGAGGCTGCGGGTCAGCGGTGCAGGCGCTGGCGCGTGTGTGCTCATCATGCAGGCCGGCATCTGTGCCGAGCTCATCCGGCGGCTGCTGGAGTATGGACCCGCCCTGCACCAGGCTGCGGCCGCCGTTGCTGAGCTGGACTGCCTGGTCAGCCTGGCAGCCACTGCCCGGGACCTGGGCTACTGCCGGCCCCAGCTGACCACCGACAACGTGCTGCACATCACGCAAGGTGAGCCTGGGTGTGCATGGTCAAGGAGAGGTGCCCGGCATGCTACAGCCACCCGACCGCTGCCCTGGCAGCAGCCGACCCTCCTGGTCAAGTCAAGCTACTGCTGCTGGCCAATAGTGTGGCAAGGCTGGTATACCTCCACTGATAGGTATCAGTGGAGACTGCAGGCCGCCACCCGCTGACCGAGCAGCTGGTGGATGCATTCATCCCCAACGACACCTGCATGGGCGCCACCGGGCGCTGCCACATCATCACTGGCCCCAACGCCAGCGGCAAGAGCTGCTACAGCAAGCAGGCGCGTGTGGGTGCTGGCTATGCTGGAGGGGCAAACTGCCCGCTCAGGCCCTGTGGTCTGCATGCATTGGATGATACGGGCAGGGTACCTGCTGCTGGGGTGGATGGGACACAGCCTCCAGGCGCCCACTGTGGTGGCGTGCTCTGCAGGTGGGGCTGGTGGTGTACCTGGCGCACGTGGGCAGCTTCGTGCCGGCTGCCTCGGCCACCGTTGGGCTGGCCGACCGCCTGCTGACGCGCATCGTCAGCCATGAGGCCCTGGCCGCGGGGCGCAGCACCTTCATGGGCGACCTGCTGCAGGCAAGGGCGGCCTTGGCTGGAGGGTGGTGGCAGCAGGCATGGCCGCATTCAAAAGGCACACACCCTTCACACTTTCGTCACCTGGGCGTGCCCGCTGGGTGTGCTCCCTGCGACCTCCTGCTATGGCTCCTGGCCCCCCGCAAGTGCACATGCTCTGGCTGCTGCTGCCCAGGCTGGGGGCCTGCTGCTGCGCAGGTGGCGGGCATGCTGAACAGAGCCACCTCCCGGTCCGTGGTCCTGATCGATGAGGTGAGGCCACCCCCACCCCAGCCCGCGGCGGCCGTGTGGTCTGCGCTCCTGGCAGCCCCGGCACGCCTTCTGCTGCTTCCCAGTCACGCACCCACCCACCTGCCACTGGCCACAGCCGGCACACTCTGCCCGATGCCTGCAGTTTGGCAAGGGCACGCTGACGCACGATGGCGTGGGCCTGCTATCTGCCAGCCTGGAGCACTTGGCGGCCATGGCGCCCCTGCCGCCCCGCCTGCTGGCCAGCACCCACTTCCAAGAGCTGCTGCGCCCAGAGGTGCTGGCGCCCAGCCCCCAGATCGAATTCTACACCATGCAGGTGCGGGCCGGGGAGCTGGCCGGACACGTGCTCCTTGGGTGGGGCACGGGGTGTGGCAGCGCGCGCCACTCTGCTGTAGACCAACCACGCTGTCACTGCTGGTTTGGACCGGGGTGTGACTGACATGCTGCCCAAGGCGCTGTTGCCAGGTGCTCACCGCTGGCTGTGGCGACTCAGCAGCGGCAGGGGAAGCACCAGGCTCGGCAGCTGGGCCAGCAGCAGCGGCAGACAGCAGCAGCGCTGCAGCCGATCAGGTGTTCCTGTACCGTCTGGCGCCTGGCGTGGCGGCGCCCTCCTTTGGGGTGAGCCGTCGGCCTGGCGGTGCTGGTTTTTTTGCACCGCTGGTGTATGTCACTGTATGTGACGCCCCTGACGCCCCTCACCGAGGAGTGATCGCTGCACTGCATGCTAACAACGCCAACAGAGCTGCGCTGCCCGGCTGCCAGCAGGTGCACTGCGCCCGCCTGTGTGGCGTGGGCGAGGCGGTGCTGGAGAGGGCGGCGGCGGTGATTGCTCTGCTGGAGGCGGGGCAGCCCATCCCTCGGCTGGGCACGCCCGAGCTGGCAGCCAGGTGGCGCGGCGCTGCTGCAAGGCGGCTAGTGTTAGGCTGCTGTCTGCTCCTGGAATTATGATCGACATGATGCAGAGGCGGTGTCGAAGCACGCAGATGTCTGGCTTTGCTGGGGTGTGCTGATGCCTCGGAGGATGCCCAAGAGCATGCGCAGGCATTGCTCATCAGCGGAGCCCTCGCTCCAATGCCCCCCCCCCCCGCTGCAGGGAGGCGCGCTACCAGGAGCTGGTGGCGCAGCTGGCAGCGGTGAATGTGGCGGATGAGGGGGATGTGATGCGGCTGCTGCGGGCCGCGGTGGCGGCGGAGGGCTGCCGGCAGCAGCAGGCGGGCGGCGAGGCGACGGACAGTGAAGCAGGGGCAGCGGCGGCAGGGCGGGCGGCAGCATGAGCGTTGCAGGCAGTGACGGGCAGGGGTTTAGGCCGAAGCACGGCCTCTGGCATGCTGCTGCTCCCAGGATCCTCCTGGCTTTCCGATTACACAGCCTGAGCCGGCGCTAAAGAGCAGCTGCTAAAGATGCAAAAAACCCGCGCAAAGGCATCCCCAGCTACAGCACGACCAAACGGCCAGCAGCAGCACCCCGCATGCCAGGCAACCACTTTGCTAGCCCGCTCCACAGGGACGGCAACTCCAAGGCACGGCCGGCTGCAGGCTCACAGGCAGCCACAACTCCCAAGGTCCAGGAGCAATGCACGGCCAGCAATGATGATACACGCTGCCAGGGCGTCACGCACGACCCTGGGCAGCAGCAAGCCAACACAAGCCATGCACAACAAAACACATGCCCTGATGCTGCGGCACCACAACCCGCGGCCGCCTGCCTGCTGTGCCTGTGCCACAGGCCAGCCTGCCCTGGGCAGCCGCAGCTGGAGAGCATGCCCCTCAAACCCCCAGGCAACCCCCCCTGGCACGGCCCTGATTATTCACCAGCAGGCATGCCACCCCTCATCACTGCAAGCTGCTGGGTGACCACGCAGCGCTGCCGGGGTTGTAGTGCCACGCCCCGCCCTCACTTCCGGCCGTAGCTTTTGTAGGGGTAGAAGCAGGAGCCGGAGTTGGCGTTGGCCTGGGCGAACGCCTGCGCCTGCGCGAAGCTGTTGCCGCCGTAGAAGGGGCTGAAGCCGCCGCTGCCGGCAGTGGCCTGGGCCGCGGCCGCTGCAGGGGCGGGTGGTCAAGGGAGCGGCAGGGGGGGAGTGTAAGTTGTGGGCCCAGACACGGCAGCGATGGCTGGGCGAGGTGCTGCTACCACGCTCAAGCACCAGCAATTTAGGCCGGCAGCAGGGTGCTGGGCCGGGCTGGCTGCTGGCACTCATCAGGAGCCCCGGTGCGCCAGCATCATCCCCCCCCCCACACGCACACCTGCGTTCGCGTTGGAGCCGCCACCGCAGGGGCCAAAGTAGCCGCCGCCAGCGTTGGCGAAGGCGTTGGCGCTGGCAAAGGCGTTGGAGAAGCCGGAGGTGGGGAAGGGGCTCCAGCCTGCGAGCAAGCGGGCGGGGGGGGGGGGGGGGGGGGGGGGGGCGCTGATGTCGCCATCCGCGGAAGGTGACGCCGCGGATGGCTCCTGCCCGCGCCGTGCATGCGCGCAGCAGCCCTGCGCCCGACGTGCACCTAGACATGCCTGCGTGGCTGGAATTGCCGTGCAGGGGGCTGCTGCTGCTGAGCTGCCAGTGGTGCATCGATGCGCGAGCGCGAGCAAGCTACGAGAGCGCTCGCCCCGATCGGGCTGCCCCCCCTCGAAACACCCGCGCTGCAGGAGCAGCGCGAATCAGTCGCACCTTGCTGCAGCATCCTCCTGGGCGTGGCCTCACCTGCTGCAGGGGGTGGGGTCGGGGGGCGGGGGGAGGCGTGGCAAGGGTTGGTGGCTTGGTCGATGCTGGCGTGTGCATGAGCGTGCTGGCGGGGAGGGGGGGGGGGGCGGCAGCCCGCCCCCGCCACACATGCATGCATGGGCACATCAGCCCGCCCCCGCCACCCATGCACGCCCCAGCGCAGCATTCAGGCCGCCCTGTCACCTCCAACACAGCGCCGCGCACCTGAGGCGCAGGGGGCCAGCCAGGCGGCCGCAGCCAGGGCGGCGACGAGCAGGAGGGCCTTCGACACCATTGGGCGCTGGGCGGGAGTGGGGTGGCAGGGTGCGTTGCAGACTGGGTCGCAGGACGGGGGGGAGGGCAAGCTGGGAAACAATGGTGTGGCAGCACCCCGCGGGGCTTGGTACTGACGCAGCGCGCAGGTGCCGCCCGAGTGCCACCTTCCCGCCGGCGAAGGCGAGCCGAAAGCAGGCCTGGTCCCCGATCAGCCAGTGCCACGCTCACGCAGCAGCAGCAATCACATCGTCGGTGCGCCCCGCACCGCCGGGCGCGTCCCCGCGTTCAAATTGAATTTGAACAGCCTGCGAAGCTGTTTCCCCGCACGCCCGGACCCACGCCAAACTCTTCGTTATCCATCAGCGAGTGGATCGCATCATGCCCGGCCGCTGATCGTGCGCACCCATTTGAACGCGTTGTGAGCGGTGCCACTGGCAGCGTGAAACGCCCGGGCTGAACACCGTGCCAGCAGCATCGTGTGGTCATGTGGCCCAGCGTGGGCGCGAACCGGCCGGGGATGGTTCAGGATGGGTTGGCGGGCGCATTCACCGCCCGCGGTCACGACTGGTCTGGCATGCTCAACCCGAGGCCCCAGCCCAGCCAAAAGCCCCATCACAAGCCGGCGGCGCCCAAGCCAGCGAAGAATGACACGGTCAAGCTGGACGATGATGACGACCAGCTGGGCGATGGTGAGGGTTGGGCCGCCGCATGCCGGCGGCTGCCGCGCCGCATGGCGCCCCATGCGAAACGTCGCCGCCCAGCAATGGTCAACAATGGTCACGCAGTCCCCTGGGCGCCGCTCTGAGCGCCCACTCCCCCGCAGCGGGGCGGCAGCACCTGCACAGATGACTACCACGGGCGGCGCGACACCGCTCCCCCCCCCTGCCCGGCCTGCAGACCTCGATGGCGAATGGTTCCACGCGGTCAGCACTGAGAGCCTGGAGCAGCTGGGGCTCCGCCCCCACCCCTACCCCATCAGGTGGGCGCACCGCCGCCTGCCGGCGCCCTGGGCCGCCAAACCGCTGCTGCTGCCTGTACCTGCTATGCCTGGGCCGCGGCCGACCTAAGCCTCCAGCCCGCCGCCGCCGCCTGCGCCAGGCACGCCTCGCAGCGAATGATCGAATGCGTTTGAATTTTGTTGGGGTCGGGGGCATCAGGCAGCCCCCCCTGCCAGCCCCCCAGAACCAGCCATCCTGTGCCCCTGCAGTGAGGCAGCGTCCCTGGCGTCCGTGCCCACGCCCCAGCCCAGCGTGAAGCTGCGCCTGCCATCCCACGTCCTGCAAGGTGGGTGGCCTGGTGGGTGGGGGTGCACCCAAAGATGCTCTCCCTGCATCCCACCGACCACGCCGCCGCACATTGCCCACGCCCTGCCGCGCACTGCCCGCCCCCGCAGACGGCATCAGCGCTGCCCAGTTTCAGACGGTCAGCCTGGCGGTGGCGCGCCACGAGATGCGCCTGCAGGACGGCAGCAGGGGCGGCTTCTTCCTGGGGGACGGTGAGCCCC
>Ga0315905_10005070_pt1 | contig 13435 bp, 9 predicted proteins | sample LakEriMetagenome_5_FD_203522 | JGI IMG/M metagenome (GOLD analysis project Ga0315905, IMG submission 203522) | Freshwater fungal communities from buoy surface, Lake Erie, Ohio, United States - Buoy 4 MA121 | ecosystem: Environmental > Aquatic > Freshwater > Lake | place: USA: Lake Erie, Ohio... | reverse complement strand
CGAAGATGTCGAACACCAGCGGCACGTTGGTCGGCAGGACAGGGTGCAGCGACAGCGGCGGCTTCCACGCCTTGTAGCGTACGCCCGCCACCGCCTCGCCATTGCCCGTATGCACCAGCGGCGCCGGCCTGCGGTTGACCGCCACGCGATAGCGCTCGGTGTTCGCCGCCGTCAGCTTCACTTGCACGCGCTCGGCGGATGAATCCGCATAGCGCACCGTCCCGCCGATCGCGCCGGTCTCACCAAGCACATGCCACGGCTCCAGCGCCTGCCGAACCTCCAGCTTGACGCCCTCGACCTCGATCTCCCCGCAGAACGGGAAGCGGAATTCAAGCTGCGCCTCGAACCATTCCGGCCGCAGGTCGAAGCCATGCGCCGAGAGATCACGCAGCAGGTCGAGGAAATCCTGCCACACAAAATGCGGCAGCATGAACCGGTCATGCAGCGTCGTTCCCCACCGCACGAGATTGCCCGTGATCGGGGACTGCCACAGCCGCGCGATGATCGCCCGCACCAGAACCTGCTGGGCCAGCGACATGCGCGCATCCGGCGGCATCTCGAAGCCGCGGAATTCCACCAGCCCTAGACGCCCCGTCGGCCCATCCGGCGAGAACAGCTTGTCGATACAGATTTCCGTGCGGTGCGTGTTACCCGACACATCGACCAGCAGATTGCGCAACAGCCGGTCCACCAGCCATGGCGGCGTGTACTGCCCGCCAGGACCACCGCCGGGGGAATGGATCTGCGACAGCGCAATCTCGAGCTCATAGAGCGAGTCGTGCCGCGCCTCGTCGATCCTCGGCGCCTGGCTCGTTGGCCCGATGAACATGCCGGAGAACAGGTAGGACAGCGAAGGCCGCTTCTGCCACAACAGCAGCAGGCTCTTCAGCACATCCGGCCGGCGCAGGAAGGGCGAGTCCATCGGCGTCGCGCCGCCGACCACCACATGGTTGCCGCCGCCCGTGCCCGTGTGCCGCCCGTCAATCATGAACTTGTCGCAGCCGAGCCGGCACTGTCGCGCCTCGTCATACAGCGTCTGCGTATTCTCCACGCATTCGCGCCAGCTCGCCGCCGGATGCACGTTGACCTCGATCACGCCTGGATCAGGCGTCACCCGCATCACATTCATCCGGGGATCATGCGGCGGCGCATAACCTTCGATGTGCACGGGGATGCCAAGCGCCTTCGCCGCCGCTTCCGCCGCCGCGACGAGTTCAAGATAGTCCTCGATCCGCTCCACCGGCGGCATGAACACGCACAGCCGTCCGCCGCGCGCCTCAACCGACATCGCAGTCCGCACAGAGCCCGCAACTTCCGAGAACGACTGCTCCTGAACCTGCTGCCGTCCGCCCTCGCTCGCCGTGAACTGCGCTCGCGCCTGTTCCGGCGCAGCATAGTCCGGCAAAGGCCCGCGCTCTTCACTCGGGTCAGCTGGGATCACATGCGGATACTGCGCAGGCGGAATCCACGTCAGCGATTCCAGCGGCAGCCGATAGCCCACCGGACTGTCACCCGGCGCAAGAAACATGTGCCCCCGCCGCAGCTTCCACTTCTCCGATTTCCAACGTCCCCTGGTGGCGACACGACCGGACGGCGGCGCAGCGCCCTTCTTCGGCGAACCCTTGCCGACTTTCTGTGTTGTCGTCGCCTTCGCCTGCCAGCGCTGGATCGGCAGCACGTACCCGCTTGGCTCGGTCAGCCCGCGCTCGAAGACACGCGCGATGCGGTTGCGCTCTTCCGGGTCCTTCAGCTTGGAATTGTCCGGCGTCACATTCTCCGGAAGATTGCCCTCCTTGAGAATCCAGTTCGCCGGATCCTCATAGGCCGGGATCACCATCTCCGCGCCGACGCCCAGCTCCTCCGCCATCACCTTCAGCAGCTGTTCCGCCTCGACCTTCGTCGCCTTGCCGGCGCCGTTCTCGCCCGCGACCAGCTCCGGATCATGCCAGATCGGCTTCCCGTCGCGCCTCCAGTAAAGCGAGAACGTCCAGCGCGGCAGCGTCTCTCCGGGATACCATTTGCCCTGCCCATAGTGCAGGAACCCGCCGGGCGCGAAGCGATCGCGCAGGCGCTGGATCAGCTGGTCCGCCAGCTTGCGCTTGGTCGGGCCATCCGCGCCTGTATTCCACTCGTCGCCTTCGAAATCATCGATCGAGACAAACGTAGGTTCTCCACCCATCGTCAGCCGCACGTCGCCCGCCTTCAGCGCGGCATCCACCTTCTCGCCAAGCGCATCAAGCGCCGCCCATGATTCATCCGAGAACGGCCTGGTGATGCGCGGATGCTCGGCCACGCGCTTCACCGTCATCGCAAAGTCGAACGTGACGTTCGCCTGGCCCGTATAGCCGCCCGAGATCGGCGCAGCGTTCGAATAGTGCGGCGTCGCCGACAGCGGAATGTGGCTCTCGCCCGTCAGCAGGCCCGATGTCGGATCAAGCCCGATCCAGCCCGCGCCCGGCAGATAGACCTCGCACCACGCATGCAGGTCGGTGAAATCCACGCTCGTCCCCGGCGGCCCGTCGAGCGCCACGAGATCCGGCTTCAGCTGGATCAGATAGCCCGACACGAACCGCGCCGCGAACCCCAGCTGGCGCAACGCATTCACCAGCAGCCAGCTCGAATCCCGGCACGAGCCCGACGCCTTTTCGAACGTCTCCTCCGGCGCCTGCACGCCGGGCTCCATGCGGATCAGGTAGTTGATCTCGCGCGCCACCCGTGCATTCAGGTTCACGATGAAGTCGACTGTGCGGATCTTCTCGCGCGATTCCGTCGACAGGAATTTCTGAAGGAGCGGCCCCAGCGGCTCAAGCTTCCGGTAGATCGCCAGATCATCCACCAGCTCCGGCGGATACTCGAAAGGATAGTTTTCCGCGCTCGGTTCCACGAAGAAGTCGAACGGATTGTAGACCGTCATGTCGGCGACGAGATCGACCTCGATCTTCAGCTCGCGCACCGGCTCGGGAAACACATACCGCGCCAGCCAGTTGCCGTAGGGGTCCTGCTGGTAGTTCACGAAATGCTTGTCTGGGCTTACCTTCAGCGAATGCGAGATCACCCGCGTCCGCGAATGCGGGGCAGGGCGCAGCCTGATGATCTGCGGTCCCATCACGACCGGCTGGTCGTATTTGTAGTGGGTGAGGTGGTAGATTGCGGCCTTGATCGACATGGGCCGCAGCGTTCCACAAACCGCGCGCCGGGGCCAGCACTAGTCGGGCCGCCTGGGGGTTCTGCACAAAGTCCGGGCGCCTGTCGCTTGCCCCAACTTGTCCTCCGCCCGCCGCATGCTACCCTCCCGCCCAGGGAGAAACATATGAGCCAGCCCAGCCTCGTGCGCGGCGTCACGGAACCCGCGCTACTCGAACACACGATCGGCGACGCCCTCCTGCGCGCCGCCCGGACGTGGCCCGCGCAGGAAGCCCTCGTTTCGGTCCATCAGGGCATCCGCTGGACCTACCAGCAATTCTCCGACGCCGTTGACCGCCTCGCCGCCGGCTTTCTGGCGCTCGACCTCCAGCCCGGCGACCGCGTCGGCGTCTGGGCCCCCAACTGCGCCGAGTGGACGCTGGTCCAGTTCGCCACCGCCCGCGTCGGCCTCATCCAGGTCAACATCAATCCTGCCTATCGCCTGTCCGAGGTCGAATACACGCTCAACAAGGTCGGCGTGAAGGCGCTGGTCTGCGCCGAAAGCTTCAAGACCTCGCACTATGTCGCGATGATCAACGAACTCGCGCCCGAGATCGCGGCATCGCAGCCCGGCCATCTCCGCGCAAAGCGCATGCCCGCCCTGCGCCACGTCATCCAGATCGGCAGGGCCCCGGCGCCCGGCTGGCGCGCCTTCGCCGACATTGCAGGTCTGGCGACCGACGCGCATGTCAACCAGATGGGAGCCATAGCCCCGAAGCTCGACCGCAACGAGGCGATCAACATCCAGTTCACCTCCGGCACCACAGGCCTGCCGAAGGGCGCGACGCTTTCCCACCGCAACATCCTCAACAACGCCTTTTTCGTGGGCGAGGGGATGGGCCTCAAACCCGGCGACCGTCTGCTGATCCCGGTGCCGCTCTATCACTGCTTCGGCATGGTGATGGGCAATCTCGCCTGCGTCGTTCACGGCGCCACGATGGTCTACGCCTCCGAAGGCTATGAGCCGCTGGCGGTCCTCAAGACGGTAGAGGCCGAGCGCTGCACCGGCCTCCACGGCGTACCCACCATGTTCATCGCCGAACTTGAACACCCCGACTTCGACACGTTCGACCTGTCATCCCTCCGCACCGGCGTCATGGCAGGCTCGCCATGCCCGATCGAGGTGATGAAGAAAGTCATCGACCGCATGAACATGCATCAGGTCGGGATCGGCTACGGCATGACCGAAACCAGCCCCGTCTCCTTCCAGACCGCGATGGACGATCCGCTGGACCGCCGCGTCTCCACCGTTGGCCGCGTGCAACCGCACCTCGAAGTGAAGATTGTCGACGAACAGGGCGCAACCGTCCCGCGCGGCCAGCCCGGCGAACTCTGCACGCGCGGCTATTCCGTCATGATCGGCTACTGGGACGATCCGGAAAAAACCGCGGAAGCCATCGATCCGGAAGGCTGGATGCACACCGGCGACCTCGCCACCATCGACGAGGAGGGCTATTGCAACATCGTAGGCCGCATCAAGGACATGGTCATCCGCGGCGGCGAGAACGTCTTCCCACGCGAGATCGAGGAATACCTCTTCCGCCATCCCAAGATCGAGGACGTGCAGGTCATCGGCGTGCCCGACCCGAAATACGGCGAGGAAATCTGCGCCTGGATCAAGCTCCGCGCCGGCGAGATCTCATCGCGCGAAGAAATCGCCGCCTTCTGCAAGGGCCAGATCGCCCACTACAAGATCCCCCGCTATGTGAAATTCGTGGACTCCTTCCCGATGACCGTCACCGGCAAGATCCAGAAATTCGAGATGCGCAAGGCGATGATCGCCGAACTCGGCCTCGCGGAAGCAAAGACGGCCTGAACGTCGTCTACCGGCCGGCCGGCGCGACCTCGTCGCGCGCGCGTTCGAACTCGCTGACGCCTGCCTGCCCCTGCTTGTCGATTGCAGCCCATTCTTCCCTTGTTCGGCAGACACGCTCGGTCACGTTCGAGCCTGTCATCGCGATGCGCTTGCAGACCTTGTCGGCCCCAGCCGACGCTGCCGCTTTGTCGTTGGATACCGGCGTGGCGCAGGCCGAGAGCAATCCGGCAACGAGGATAACGGCAAGGCGCATGTCTCGGCTCCAGTCCAGCGCAACAACGATCAGGTCAGACAGCTGAGACGCTAGGGGCCCGGCGGGCTGTTGTGCAAGGTGGCGGAATTCATTTCCTCTGCCGTCAGCGTGGCATCGGCGGGCAACGGACATCCAGGTCCGGGAAGGGCGAACGCCGGGTTCGTGACGAACCTCTCATCCGTCAGCGACTCCAGAAAGGCCACCAGCGCCGCCACCTCGCCATCGATCACCGTCTGCCCCAGCCGCGGATCATCCCCGCCGCCCGCAAAGTGATGCCGCACCGCGCCCTCAAGTCTCGCCACCTCGCCATCGTGCATGTACGGCGCCGACAGCGCCACATTACGCAGTCCCGGCGTACGAAACTTTCCGGCGTCCTCAGGCTTCCGCGTGATGCGCATCAGCCCCGCATCCTTGCCGTCAGCGGGCAAAGACAGCCGATGAAACGCCTCCTGCGGCTTGCGCCCGCCAAGCGCCGCATCGGTGAAATGCGGCCCCGCATGACAGCTCGCGCACTGCTTTTCTTCGAACAGCGCCGCGCCTCGCTTCGCCTCGTCCGAAATCGCCGACACATCCCCACGCCGCCAGCGATCATACGGCGCATCGAGCGACACCAGCGAGCGCTGGAACGCCGCTAGCGCCATCGTGATCGTGTCCATGTCGATCTTGCCCCCGCGCTCGGGAAACGCCGCGCGGAACATCTGCGGATAGCATGCCTGATCGCCCAGTCGCTGCGCCAGCGCGCCTTCCGGCTTGCCGCCAAATCCCATCTCCACTGGCACGAACCCTTCGATCGGGATCAGCGCCTGATGCTCCAGCGTGTCGACATGCGGCCCGCCCCAGGTCAGCGAGCTCATCCATGCGAGGTTCGCCAGCGTCTGGATATTCCGCTCGCCCGGCGTTCCGTCAAATCCGGCCCGCGTCTTGTTCGGATCGGTAAAGCCGCGCTCCTGCTCATGGCATGTCGCGCAGCTCATCGTGCCGTCCCACGACAGGTCGCCATCATAGAACAGCCGCCGCCCCAGCTCGATCTTGATCGGCGTCGGCGGATTGTCAGCCGGGAAGGGCGCCGCCATGTCCGCCGCCGGCCACGGCTCCATCGCCGGCGCCAACGGTTGCGCGCAGGCGCTCGCAAGAAGCGCCACGCACATCGCAGTCAAGCCACTCAACAGGACCGGGCGCACGCACGTCTCTCCACAAGTCATACAGCCCGTATACCCGTCCGGCGCCGGAACGGAATGCAAGCCGGTGTGATCTTTGGAGCTTACGCAGGTTTCTTTGAGCGCCGTGAAACCACTTCCAGGTTCCGGTGTTCTTGTCCTGTCACGGCGGCCTCCCATCCGTCCCCCCCCTACCCCAAGAGGCGGCCGTGGCAACAAGTCAAGCGGGCGGCGCCAGACCAGCGCCGCCCGCTCTGGCTTTGGCCGTCCGTCTCAGACCCGCGCCATCATCGCATCCCGAACGCGGTCTCGATACCGGATGCATTCGGCGATGTAGCGCCGGTACATCTGCACCTCCACTTCCTCGCTCTCCGTGCAGGGCAGCAGCATGTCGCCATCCGACTTGAAGTTCCCGTCCCAGCGCATCAGCTCATCATCGCTCATGTCCGGATCGAACGTCTTCAGCTTAGCGTCCGGCATCGCGTCAAAATAGGCGCACAGGTTGATCCCCGCCTCAGTGCGCGGCTCGAACGGCGGCTCGCCCTCGAAATTCCAGCTGGGTTCACTCACGCGTGCTGCACCCAGCCATGATAGTCATTGTCCCGCAGCCCGCCGCGATCGAGATACGCCTCCTTCACGCGCGAGAGCGCATCCGCGGGCAGGGCGTTCCGCGCCGCCTTCACATCGATGCCGTAAAGCTTCGCAGCATTCAGCCCGAAAATCTTCGCGCGATCCTCGTCAGTTATCTTGGTGTAGCCATGCTTCTCGCATAGCTCGTCCGAGATCTGGAACCGCTTGAACGCATCGATCCCCCATTGCGGCGAGCCCCACCACAGGCAGTCTGTCCCCCACACCACATGGTCCGCGCCATAGGTCTTGATGTTGAGCCCCATGCCATGCATCGCCATGACAGGGTCCTGGATCGCCAGCGTGTTGAAGAACGATCCCACCTCCGGATAGACGTTGTTGATCTGCGGGTTCTTCCGTTTGATATCCATCAGCACCTTGTGCCACAGGAAGTCGCCCGTCTCCGGATTGTACTCGTTCATCGCCTTCCAGTCCGGCCCATCCGATGCGCCATGCTTCAGAGCAGAGTGGTAGACCACGAAGTTGAAGTCCGGATTGCGCAGCGCCGCCTTCTCGATGTCCTTCGGATTGGCGAGGTGGCCAAGCGTGCGCGACTGGTAGGAATATCCCTTGTGCACCGAGAGCAGCTTCATCCCGCGCTTGCGTGATTCCTCGATGAACCACTGAGCATTGTCATCATCGAGCTGGAAGCCATTCCCCGTCCGCGCCGGGTCCGTGTGGCAATACCACTTCCACGAATTGATCTTGTAGACATTCAGCTCGCGCTCCATCTGCTCGAGCGTTGCAGCCTTGTCGATCGAGTTGGTCGCCGTGTTCCAGTAATGGTTCGGCGCCAGATTTCCCTGGCAAAGCGCCCGCTGCGATCCCGCCATCGCGTTCAGCTCATTGCGCGACTTCGCCATCAGCCAGCTCGGCAGGATCGCCCCGCGCGGCGTGCGCTCGGCATCCACCAGCACGCGCCCATCCGGCGCCCGCTGCTCTTCCTTGCCCGGCACGCCCGAGATCACCACCATCGCCGTCTCGGAATCGAGGAACATCTCCTTGGTGAAGGTGCGGAAGGAGTACGACTCCACATCGTCCTTCAGGCTGAAGCCCATGTTCCGCGCCGTCTCCGAGTTGCGGAAGCTCAACGCGATCCCGTTCGAATAGTGCGCCTGCACGTCGATAACGAAGAACTTGCCCTTCTGGCCATTGGCCTTGACCGTCTCGGTCTCGCGCGGCTCGAACTGCTCGTCTTCGCCCACCTCGAACGCATCCTGCCCATAGACGCAGTTGGACGCGAGAAACGCCGTCGCCAGCCCCATGGACGAGGCCATGTAGCCCCTCCGGCTCATGCCGATCTTCTTCGCGTTGCGTGTCCCCCATTCCATGATGAGACTTTCAACCTGCTTCTGCTTTTCCGTCTGCGGCCGCGGGATAAACTCCTCGTTCGAAACCACCTGCGTCGGAATGGGCGAGTCCACGCCCATCATCCGGTCGCGCTCACCCTTGCGAATCCACATGGCGTTCTCCCGTGCTGGCGCATCCTGCTGTGCGCGAGTCTGTCGTTGTTTTGCGCATAGTCTGCACACTTTCGCACGCAAGGGAATTGCCGCTGAGCCGCCATTGCCGATGAAGTGAATTGGCGTGTTTGCGCGGCCTGTCCCAAGCCCTCGATGGCAACAGCGATACATCATTGCGCTCTGCGCGCAGGTCGCTCTATTCATCTTCGTCAGAAGGCGAGCGATCACGCTCGCGAAGCGGAAAAGCAACGCAATGTTTCGTGCGGTCCTGGGGAGTCTCTTTCTGGCGGTATCGGCCATGCCTGCCGCCGCGCAGGGCTACTCGGAGGTGGAGGCCGGCCGTATCCGTGCTGCTACGGAGCGGTTCGTGGTCATCGCGCCGGTCGACGGAAGGACGGGCGCCAATCTCACACACGAGGTCAAGCCCATCAGCAGCAGCAAGACGCTGCCTGCGGTCTATCTCGCCCCCGACTTCTGCGCAGCCGCGATCCGCTCCGCAGGTAAATCGGACGTTACGGTCGGCGTTCCCAACAGCGGTGCGGACGCAATTCTTGCCACGCATGGCGAAGTCGCGTGGCTAGCCGAAGAATCTGATGCGTTCGGAGCAATGGTTTTCTTTCCCGCGAACAATGGCGGCCAGCAGGTCACCGTCGATGTTGGCGGTCGCGCCGTCGTTCCATTCTACGCCAGCCGGAGTGAAGCCGAGGAGACTCAAGAGCTTGCCCAGAAGGCGCTGGGCGGATCTGCGTCGGTAACGCTGGAGTCCTATCCGCTTGACGGTCTGATCCAGCAGATCGCCTCGGGTGGCATGCCGACCGCCTACCTCGTGTCTCCCGCCGGAATGTTCGCGTGGGTCGACGCGTATGGGCGCGGCGCCCGCCTCATCGGCAAGGACTGGCAAGGCGACGGGAATTTAGATCGCGGGAGGCCGACATGAAGAGCGTAACGGTCATCGACCACCCGCTGGTCCAGCACAAGCTCACGCTGATGCGCGACCGCACCACGTCCACTGCGGGCTTCCGCACGCTGTTGCGCGAGATCGCGCATCTGCTCTGCTACGAAGTCACCCGCGACATCGAACTCGAAACCACCGACATCGAAACCCCGATGGGCCCGATGACCGCGCCGATCATCAAGGGCAAGAAGCTGGTCTTCGCGTCCATCCTCCGCGCCGGCAACGGCCTGCTCGACGGCATGCTTGATCTCGTCCCCGCCGCCCGCGTCGCCCATATCGGCATGTATCGCGACCACGACACGCTCGAACCCGTCGAATACTATTTCAAGGCGCCGGGCGAACTCGGGAACCGCCTCGTCATCGCCGTCGATCCCATGCTCGCCACCGGCAACTCCGCCATCGCCGCGATGGAGCGCCTCAAGCAACGCGGCGCCAACCGCATCCGTTTTCTCTGCCTGCTCGCCGCCCCCGAAGGCATCGGCAAATTCACCGCCGCCCACCCCGACATCCCGATCTACACCGCCGCCATCGACAGTCACCTCAACGACAAGGGCTACATCGTGCCGGGTCTTGGCGACGCAGGCGACAGGATGTTCGGAACGAAGTAATGACTGCCGCATGACCACCGAACCGTTCTGGAAAACCAAGAAACTGCACGAGATGTCCGACCCGGAGTGGGAATCGCTCTGCGATGGCTGTGGAAAGTGTTGCCTGGTGAAACTCGAGGACGAGACCACGGGCGACCTCTACATCACGAAGCTCCATTGCAAGCTGTTCGACAACAAGTCCTGCCAGTGCAAGGACTACCCCAACCGCAAGCAGTTCGTGCCCGTGTGCGTGAAGCTCACGCCCGAAGTCGTCTCCACCGTCGATTGGCTGCCGCAGACCTGCGCCTACCGCCTCGTCCACGAAGGAAAGGATCTCTACGACTGGCACCACCTCGTCAGCGGTGACCGCGAAACCATCCACCGCGAGAACTATTCCTGCCGCAACAAGACGGTCACAGAGGAAGGTGTCGATGACGAAGACGCGTTCGACTACGTCATCGACTGGTTCCACGGCCCGCCCAAACGGCGGAAGCTGCGGCGAAGCTAGCCGCTACTGCTGCCCGCCCGGCGCCGTCGGGACCGGAAATCCCCGATCCCGCAGCAGCGCATCCGGCGTCGCATCGCGCCCACGGAAAGCGCGATAGGCCTCGCCCGGGTCAACCGCGTTGCGCACGGTGAAAAGGTTGGCGACCATCTTTTGCGCCAGCTCCTTGTCGTAGAAGCCGCCCGGCGCCCCGACGAACGCCTCAGCCGCATCCGCCGTCAGCACCTCGGCCCAGAGATAGCCGTAGTATCCGGCCGCATACCCCTCGCTCGAAAAGACATGCCCGAACTGAGGCGAGCGGTGCCGCATCGGAATCTCCTTCGGCATGCCGAGCTTGGCCAGCTCCTCCTTCTCGAAGGCGCGCGGATCGAGGTTGGCCGGATCGACCGTGTGATAGCGCATGTCCATGATGGCGGAGCCCAGAAACTCCACTGTCTGGAATCCCTGGTTGAACGTCGCCGCCTTGTTGATCTTGTCGATCAGCTCTTTCGGCATCGGCTCGCTCGTCTGGTAGTGACGGAAATACTTGTCCACCACCTGGTCCGTCAGCAGCCAGCGCTCCAGAAGTTGCGAGTGGAATTCGGTGTAATCACGCACGCCTCCATTCAGTCCCGGATATTCGACGGTCGACGACAGCCCGTGCAGCGCATGTCCGAATTCGTGAAAGAACGTCTCCGCATCGTCAAACGAGATCAGCAACGGTTCACCCGGCGCCGGCTTCACGAAGTTCGAGTTGTTCGACGACAGCGTCGTCACCGGCCCGTCGAACGTCGAATGCGACCGATAGCTCGACGCCCAGGCGCCCGATCGCTTTCCCTGCCGCGCATACGGATCAAGATACCAGTAACCGACATGCTTGCCCGACGCCTTGTCGGTCACCTCCCAGACACCCACATCCGCATGGAAGACAGGGATCGATCCAGCGGCAACCGGCGCAAATCCGAACCCGAACAGTTCTCCGGCAACATAGAACATCGCCTCGCGCAGCTGGTCGAGTTGCAGATACGGCTTCAGCTGCTCGCCATCGAGATCGTATTTCGCCTTGCGCACCTTCTCCGCATAGAAGCGATAATCCCACGGCTCGATGGTGATCTTCGCGCCTTCGCTGGCGGCTAGCGCCTGCATGTCCGCGATCTCTTCCTTTGCGCGCACGACTGCTGGCCGCCAGACAGCTTCCATCAGCGCAGTCGCCGCCGCCGGGTCCGGCGCCATGTTGTCCTGCAGCTGCCAGTCCGCGTAAGTCTTGTAGCCAAGCAGCCCGACGCGTTCGTGCCGCAGCTTCAGGATCTGTGCGATCACCGCGTTATTGTCATTCGCATCCCCATTGTCGCCGCGCGAATAATAGTTGCGCCACACCTGCTCGCGCAGCTTGCGCTCGGTGGAGTAGGTGAGGAACGGGTCCATCGACGAACGCGTGTTGGTCACAGCATACATGCCCGGCTTGCCGAGATCGGCAGCCGTCGCCTTCGCCGATGCGACATAGCTCGCGGGCAGGCCGCCGATCTGCGCAGGCGTGAGATACGTAACCCAGCCTTCCTCGTCCGCCAGCAGGTTGTTCGAGAATTTCGTTTGGAGCTCGGCGAGCTCCTTGTTGATCGCCGCATAACGATCGCGCTTCTCGGCCGTCAGCTCGGCGCCGTTCAGCTGGAAGCGGTCATGGACCAGTTTCAGCAACCGTGCCTGATGCGGAGTGAGTTTCAGGTTTGCCTGATCGTCATGCAGCGCCTTGATGCGCGCAAACAGCGCCGCATTCTGCGTGATCTTGCTCTGGTATTCAGAGAGCTTCGGCGCCATCTCGCCTTGCACGGCGCGGAATTCCGGCGTCGAAAGATTCGACGACCAGATGCCGTAGTAAGTCATCGCCCGGTCGAGCGCCTCGCCCGCGCGCTCCATCGCGACGATGGTGTTCTCGAACGAAGCCTTCGCGGGGTTGTTCGCGATCGCATCGATCTCGGCAAGGTGCGCCGCCATTCCCGCTTCCATCGCGGGTTTCAGCTGGGCGAGGTCCATCTTGTCGAAGGCCGGCTGTCCGCCATGTTCGCCCGCCCATTCCGCCAGCAGCGGATTGCTTGTCAGCTGCGCCGTCGTCGCCTCGTCATAGGTCGCGGCCGGCACAGTCGTCGGGTCCTCCGCCGGTCCGCAGGCGGCGAGAAGCGCGATGGCGCTCAGGGACGAAAGAAGCAGGCGGCGCATGGAAACCCTCCGAAATCCGAAGGGCAGACCTTACCCACAAAGGGCATGTTGGCCAGACCAACTCATCCGATTGTGCGCCGATGATGAAACGTCAGTCCGCGATCGACCGCTGGCTCTCATAGGCCAGCCGGGCCATGTCGCCGAACCGCAGCTCCATCGCGCGGATCAGGTTGTCCAGCGCCTCGCGCTCCGGATTCCGGCCGCCGTCGAACAGGTTCAGCGGATCGCGCGGCGGGACGTCGGCATGCGCAGAGGCCAGCGGCATTCCGCCACCGACATCCAGAAGGTGCGCTTCTCCGCTGGCGCGCCCGTCCTTGTCGAACTCGCCCTGCAGCCAGGCAAACGTGTCGCCGAACCAGCCCTGTGGAGGCGCATAAATCTGCTGGCCGTCGTGGGTCGAATACAGGATCACCTGATTGTATCCCGACTTCATCGCGGCTTGCCGCGCCACCATCGCAGAGTTCGCGCCGCCCTCGATCTTCGGCAGCCCGCCGCCGAGCATGTCGCCCGGCTGCATCGGCGCAAGCGCATCGACCAGTCCGCCCATTCGCCCAGCCATGTGCGTCCAGGCGGCCTGCTCGCCGGACCGGATATGCACAAAGCCCTCAGGGGACACGCGCGCATAGGCGATGCGCAGCGGGAAGCTGACCAACGGCGCAGCAAAGGCAGCTGGGGTAGCCAAAGCGGCGCCAAGGC
>Ga0315905_10005068_pt1 | contig 13438 bp, 10 predicted proteins | sample LakEriMetagenome_5_FD_203522 | JGI IMG/M metagenome (GOLD analysis project Ga0315905, IMG submission 203522) | Freshwater fungal communities from buoy surface, Lake Erie, Ohio, United States - Buoy 4 MA121 | ecosystem: Environmental > Aquatic > Freshwater > Lake | place: USA: Lake Erie, Ohio... | reverse complement strand
ACCGGTGCCTAAGTTAAGGTTGCTTGCCAGCTGAACGGTATTGGTACTGGTTCCGTTACCGGCATTCCAGTTCGCATTAGCTGTGATGGAACCTCCGGATTGCGTGATGGTCTGAGTACCTGTGGATTTGCTAAAAGTGAAATTCAATGCAACTGTTCCTGATTTCGAAATCGTTCCGCCGCTTTGGGAAAAGTTACCTGCAATGTTGATGGTGGCAGATCCTGTTGTTGTACTGCTGACAACATCCAGCGTTCCAGCCGAAAGGGAAAAATTCCCTGCGATATTCATTGTCAGGACTGTTGTTCCGGTAAGGCGGAGAGTACCTGTACCTGTGGATAGAATTGAAAAATTGCCTCCCACATTGGTAAGGTTACCGGTGAAATTCATGCTGCCTGTCTGAGCCGTACAGTTGTAAACTACATTACTGAAAGCCTGGTTCAGATTGGCTGGTGCTGTTGTTGCAGTAGTGTATCCAATGAAAGCAAGCGTAGAGCCCGCCTGCCATGTTGCCAGAGGAATGGTAACGGAAGTAGTTGTACTGTTATGTTCAAAGGTTCCTGTTGAGGAAAAGGTAAGACTGGCGGCAGTGGCACCCGTAATTGTTCCGGCAGTTCTCAGAAATCCGTTTACAGTATTTCCTGAACTGGGAATGGTAAGAGTAAGTGCTGCCATGTTAAGCCTTGCGTTGGCATCAATGGTCAGCCCCCCTGATACGGTTACTGCTGCGGCAGCCGTAACTGCGGCAGATGTATTGGAAATAAAAAGGAATGCAAAACTTAATCCACCGGAAGCAATACCCTGCGCAGCTGATCCATCAAAGAAAACAGCTCTGGAGTTGGCTGTGAATGTTCCTGCATTGGTCCAGTTACCACCAATCCTGAGGTCACCACCAGAAGCTGTTGATAAGGCAAGCGTAGTTGAAGCTGCAATATTGAGATTTCCACGAAGTCTTCTGTACTGGGTTGATGCACCGAAATTAACACTGGTGGAAGCGGTGGTAAGACTCACATTCTGAGGAACTCCCTGTCCTGTAAGTGCATTGGCTGTCCACTCAGTCCCGGCAGCATAAACAGCGCCGGTGTTATAGGTAAGGGTTGAAGTTGCACCATAAGTGGGCGCATTGGTTGAAACAAAACCACCGGCATTGATGGTAAAGGTTCCATTGATGGTAGAAGAAGCACCGAAGTTAAGTCCGGTTGTGGTGCTGACACTATTAAAAGCAGCAGTGCCGGAAACCGTGTGGGTTCCCGTGCCGGTGAAGGCAACAACATGGGTTCCGGAAAGAGCCAGTGTTCCGGAATTGGTAAAGTTTGTACCGCTGGTATTATTATTGATGGTCAGTGTATTGGCGGTTGCGGTTAGAGTTCCGGCAGCATTCACTGTCACACTGGAAGCAACAGCGGCAACATTCTGCGCAACAGCATGGTTGATGGTAACAGAACCCAGGTTAGCAGTTAATGAAGGAACAGCATTGGCCGTCCAGGTGCCGGCCACATTCCAGTTACCTCCTGCGGCCGTGGTCCAGCCGCTGGCTACGGTGTATGAATAATTGGATCCTGCGTTATTGTTAAGGTTGATGGTACTGAAATCTGCATCAGAGCCATTGGCCGCCGGAGCTATATTTCCGGAAGTAAAAACATAATAACGAACCACTGCACCAGGTGTGTTCGCGGTTGCCGGAATTATTCCGGTTCTTGCGGTGGTTGTACCTGTGGTCATCGCCACCACGGCTGAAGTTGCAAAATTATCCGTAGAGTAACGGATATAGGCGGCCTGTCCGGTTGCAAATGCTGCACTGAGATTGGCCGTAATCGTAACCGCCTGACCTGGAAAAACGCTTGCTGCCACCGGTGCCTGCGTTACCGTATTTACTGTCTGTACCGCCCCCTGAATTACATAAGCAATACTGCGGTCCATTCCATCATTTCCACCATCAGTTTTGAACACCACCGTGGAGGTGGCGGTTGGAACATTAATACGCCAGGCGTTGGCACTGCCGCAGTTGGCATTGGGTAAAGTAACCGCCACATTGTGCGTGAAAAAATCGGCATTGGTGGTAGGCTGATATTCACCACATGGCGAGCCATCTCCATAAAATCGAAAATATTTATCACCAAGAGTGGCCACAGTTTTGGTAATAATTAAAGACCCGCCTGCGGATGCGCTCATGGCCTGACCGCTTCCCCAGGTACCACCCACAAAATCGCCGGAATTAAGGGAATTCTGTGCTGCTGCCGGGAACTGAAATGCCCCTGCCATCACCAGCATAAAAACCACCACAGGCTTTAGCTGAAAAAAATCAAATGGCTTAATCGTACAAAAATCTAGGGTAAACCTTTTCATCATAGGAGAATAATTTGGTTTCATTCATTTTCCGGATTCACTCAGAACATGCGATGACCGTATGAACTGCATTCGCCGGATTTTTTGTTAATCGGATAAAAATTAGAAGTCGAAAAGTAATAAAAAGGAAACTATCCTTCAAAATACTTTTTGAAAAAAATCATGGCCAAAGATTAAGAACTGGTTAGAGTTATTTTTTCTTTTCGCTGATTTTTAAATAGTTATTGAAATAATGACTAGAGCGAAATATAACAAAAACTATATTTTTACTAGATTATATTACTTTCCAAAATTTGGAAAAAGTAGGCTTCGAAAGTTTGTAAAACAATAATACATGAAATCTAGGTGTACTTTTTGACTTGATTTTTGAATGTTATTAAGGACCATATTCGGGATATATCTCTTAGAAATCATAGTGTTTTACTTCCATCAAGCATTAAATCTGAAGCCTGAACCTTACCTTTACGGCAGGATTTCCGAATGATAACAACTGTTGTCCGCTTTGTTTTAAACCGGCAAATACGCTGCCTGCTCATATCATGTATGATTATGGTTCTGAATGGAACCGTACAAAGTTTGGCACAACAAAAATCCCGGAAACAGCTGGAAAAAGAACGAAAGGAAAACCTTAAAAAAATCGAACAAACCCGCGAAATTTTAAAAGAAGTAAAAAAAGAAAAACGCAGTTCGATCTCAGAGCTCAAAGCACTTGAAGAGCAGGAAAAACTGAAGGAAAAAACCATTGGCGGCATTAGAGAGGAGTTGGGTGTCCTGGACACCGACATTTCCCATCTTCAGTCAGAGGAAGAAAAGCTTGCCTACACGCTGGCCATTCTCAAAAAAGAATATGCTGCCATGATCTATGCCGCATCCAAGACCGGAAAATCTGATTTTCTACTCTATATGCTGGCCTCTGAAACGGTCTATGGATTTGTTAACCGCCTGCGACATCTCCTCCACTATTCCGAGGAACGAAAGGTGCAGGAGAAGCGCATCCGCGAAATCAGCCTTCAGCTGAACCAGCAAAAGTTAAAACTTGCTGAAGAAAAGCAAAACAAAGAGGTATTGCTCAGCGAGGAACAAACGGAAAAAAGACAGCTTCAGATGCTTGAAGAAGACAAAAAACGCGTTGTTTCCGAACTGAGCCTGAAGGAAAAGGAGCTGAAATCAAAAATCGAAAAACAGCAGGCCTCCCTGAAAAAACTTGAAAATCTTATCGCTTCTCTGGTAAAAAAAGAAATCCGGAAATCACGGGCGCCTGAAAAAGGCAAAACTGCCGCGACAGGAAAAAAATCCTCCGAAATGGTGCTGACTCCTGAGGGGCAATTGATTTCTAATTCCTTTGCCGGAAACAAGGGCAGACTTTCCTGGCCGGTAGAAAGTGGTTTTATCTCCTCCGGTTTCGGAAAACACGAACATCCTGTGCTGAAAAGGGTCTATGTAGATAACCTCGGAGTTGACATCAGCACAAAAGCAGAAAGCAAGGTTCGTGCAGTTTTTGAGGGAGTAGTGGGGCTGGTGGGCTCTGTTCCGGGGATGGCAGGACAAATCGTACTAATCCGCCACGGGGATTATTTCACCGTGTACAGTGGCCTTAAAAATATAAAAGTAGCGGCTGGTAAAAAGGTAAAGGCAAAAGACCTGCTGGGTGAGGTAAATTCCGGCGAAGACGGACCTGTACTTCAGTTTCAGGTCTGGAAAAACGACAAAAGACTGAACCCCCAATCCTGGCTTGCATCACGATGAGAATTAAAGGCAAAAAGGAAGATGAAGCGGAAAAGAAAAGGCCTGAACCTCGAAAAAGCGGTAAAGGTAAAGGCAGTTTTGGACTTCTGCTTACCTTGTTTTTTGCCATCCTGACCATCGGATTCTATTACTCCAGCACCATACGGCCAGAAAAATACTGGCTTGCCGGTTTCACCGGTTTTATGATTCCACCTGCCATCATAATCCAGTGCCTGTTCCTGGCATACTGGTTGTGGAAAAAACCTTTTTTCGCTCTCATTCCAATGCTTGCCCTTTTTCTGGGCATGCGGTTTATACGGGCAAGCTTTGGATGGCATTACCTGATCACAGAAAAATGCCGTGAATTTAAAGTGCTCAGCCTGAATGCAAAGGCTTTCAGCGCCATGCAGAAGGATACCATCAACCGTTCGGTAAAAGTACCCGCTACCCTTGATGCCATCATTGCTTCGGATGCCGACATTCTCTGCATTCAGGAAATGTACGATTTTCCGGGTGTTCAGCCCTTCAGCATCATCCGCAGACTGAAAAAGGCCGGATACCCGCATGTCTTTTTTTCTGTAGCAGAAAAAAGCTGGGGCTCCAGCATTGGCATGGCCATTTTCTCCAAACACCCAATTCTGGAAAAGCAAACCATCCTGAAAACCAAGAAATCCAATAACCAAATCATCCTTGCAAGAATAAAAATCGGCGAGCGACGGATCTCTGTGATCAATATGCACCTGCAATCCGTAGCACTGAAGGATGGTGAAATACACCGGTCCATCGAATCTGAGGAATGGATGGACAAAAGCTTGTCTGTAGGTAAAAAACTGAAAAAGGGCTTTCAGATTCGTGCAAGGCAGCTGGATGAATTACTGAAAGCCGCTGAAGAGGAAGGTGATTATGTGCTCATTTGCGGAGACCTTAACGACACTCCCTACAGCAATTCTTACCTTCGGTTGAGAGACAGGTACGAGAATGCCTTCGAGAGACAGGGAAAAGGATTTGGTTTTACATTCAATGGAGAGATTCCATTCCTCAGAATTGACCAGCAATTCTACGGAAAAGGACTCGTGACAAACCGTTTCGATACCAGGAGAAACTTTCCTTCATCCGACCACAACGGCACTGAAGCCTGCTATTTCTTCAAGGAGTAATTTTTGCCGGAACTTCTCGTACGGTCTGAAGCTGAGAATTTACAAGGAATTTTCTAAGCTCCAGCAAATGAAGTCCGGGATTCAGTAGGGAATCCGAAACATGGCGAATTACCATGGAAGAATCCAGATAATAAGTGAGCCTTTTGGTAAGGAGACCAAAAGGGTAAACCGCATCGTACATCCGGCATACAACTCTTTTCGGATCAGATAAAAGGGTAAAAGGCAGGTTGTAGCGCTCCTGAAAGCGGAGTAGAGTATCAGACCCATCGTGCGAAATTCCAATCAGGCGGATTCCCTTCTGCTGGTAAAACTCATAATCACCGGCAAAACCACACACTTCTTGTGTACAACCAGGCGAAAAAGCCTTGGGATAAAAAATCAGAACGATACCCTGATCAGCTGGCTCGGAATACAAATGAAACTCCCGGCCAAGGGAATCCTGTAATCGGAAATCAGGGGCTTTACTGTTGATTTTGAGTGCCATATGCCTTTTATTCCTAAACACACTTTGTACATGATTGTTTTCAATGAAAAAAAAATTCTGCACAAGTGCCCTTTGAACAGCCTCCATGTATTTCTTCCACAAAAAAATCCTACCCAACTTGCGCACTTGAAACAGACAAGAAGAATGTCTTTTTACCTGAAGTTTCTACTGCAACTTCTTTTTCTTGGGAGCAGTGCCGGAGCAGGTGCACAGCACTTGTCTGTTCAGGTTTTGTCGCAAAAAAATATCCCCTTGCCCAAAGCCATCCTTGAACTGAAATGCGGCAATCAAACGCAGCTTTTTGAAACAGATAGTTTAGGCAAAGTACTGATTCCGGAAAATCAGGAAATAGGGGGCTGTAAACTAAGGGCTGTTTGCACTGGATTCCAGGAAGACAGCATTTACTTGAGTGGCCGGAATAATCTGCGGATCCTGCTTCAGGAAATTCAGCAACTGGATGAAATTGAAATCAAAGCCAGGGCACAGGCAGCTTTTCTGGAAAAAACTGCTGTGATAAAAACGGAGGTCATCAATCGCCAGGAACTAAAAAAAGCCGCCTGCTGCGACCTGGCCGGTTGTTTTGAAACACAGGGAACGGTGCAGCCTCAGGTAAGCAATGTACTCAGCAATGCCAAAGAACTCAGGATCCTTGGTCTGGCAGGTGTTTACAACCAGTTGCTGGTAGACGGAATGCCAACGCTGGTGGGACTATCCTACCCTTTTGGCATCAGCGGGATTCCGGGACCTATGGTGGAAAATATCTATGTTTCGAAGGGTACCAACAGTGTACTTCAGGGGTTTGAAAGCATCAGCGGACAGATTAATGTAATTACCACCGAAGCCGAAAAAGCCGAAAAAATCAAATCGAGTTTCTACATCAATCAATTTCAGGAAGCTCATTTAAATGCAGCCATCAGCCAGCACTTTGAAAATGGTTCTTTCGTTGCAGGCATTCACAGTGTTCAACCGGCCGGCCGCCGCGACCGGGACGGAGATGGCTTTCTCGATGTTACACGCCTTCGCCGAAGGATGATTTTTCTGAATGGAAAATGGCAATCAGACCGCATTTTCGGAGAGTACGGGCTGAGGTATTCGGTGGAAAGCCGCAGCAGCGGCCAGTATGAATTCAATCCGGAAAAAGATGAGGGAAGCAATCAGAAATATGGACATTCCATTGGATTCAGTCAGCTGGACGGAAGGAAAAAACTGGAATACCGCATAAGGGAAGACCAGCGAATAATCCTTCAGGTGGCTGGTCAGCTGCATCGCCAGGAAAGCTGGTACGGCACTTTGAATTACCGCGGACATCAGGTACTTGCCTACGGTAATTTTCAGTATGAAAAAATCTGGAATGGACATCTGCTGAAAACCGGCCTCAGCCAGCGCTTTCTGGATGCCAGTGAGCAAATCCGTTTGGGCTCAGACCCGGCAGCAAGGACTTTTGACGGCACCTACCGGAAGCTGGAAATTATTCCGGGCATTTTTGCTGAAAACAGTTTCTCCTTCCGTGATGAGCATATTAAGCTTATTACCGGAATCCGTGCAGACCATCATAACAAGTTTGGCTGGAAAGTAGTACCCAGAATTATGCTGCGAGCCGATTTCAGCAGCAACAGCATACTTCGCATCAATGCGGGCCGCGGATGGCGAACGCTCAACCTTTTTACCGATCACGCACAGATTCTTGCCGGCAACCGGAATCTTCAGATAGACGACAATCTGATTCCGGAATCTGCCTGGAATTCAGGAATGAGTTTTACGCAGAATTTTGAGGGAGAATCCTTCAATGCATACCTCAGCGGAGATGTTTATTACACTTTTTTTGAAAATCAGCTTTTCCCAGATTACCGCAAATCCGGCAGCAGCATTCAGTTCCGCAACTTCGGGCAATCAGCTGGTAATGAACCCTCTGAATCCAGCCAGAGCTGGTATGCACAGTTGGAGGGGAAGCTAAGTCTCCGCCAGGGGCCCAGCCTCCGTTTCAGTTATTCCTATACGGAAAACTTCAGAAGAACTCCGGACGGGAAGACTGTTCTGCCTTTTACGCCATTGCACCGAGGCCTGCTGGCCATTTCCTGGCGGAAAGCTGCCTGGCAGCTGGACATGAATCAGCACCTTTACGGCAGCCAGTACCTGCCAGACACCCGGCAAAATCCGGAAGCATACCGGACACCGCAAAAATCACCTGCGTTTCAGATTACGAATCTTCAGATTATCCGCTTTCAGAAATCCATTGAAATCTACGCAGGATGTGAGAACATTTTTAATTTCCGGCAATTACGACCTATGACCGCCTGGCAGGAGCCATTCAGTCCCTGGTTTGATACAGCGGGTGTATGGGGACCAACCCGGGGAAGGGAGTTTTATGCCGGCATTCGTTTCAGAATTTCGAATCCATAATCCTTCCATGAGCCGCGAAGGCATAAAAAAACCGGCCTGAGCCGGTTATCATTGACGGAATAATCACTTATTTCCCTTTACGCCTTTCGAAGGCTTTCTCTTTCATTTCAGAACGAAGCGTTTGAAACTTGGTGAATTGCTCCTCTGAAAGAACGCCTTTCATGCTGGTCGCATAGATATCTTCGATGTTTTTCATTTTCTGACGGCGGTCGGCTGCATTCAAACCGGCCTGAACTTTTACCTCCTCGATTTGTTTGAAACGATCCAGACTGATTCCCTTTACTCTTTCCTGCTGTGCAGCATCCAAACTGAGCTCGCTGGTAAGCTTTTTAGTGAACCGTTCTGTTTTTTCATCCGGAGATTTAGGAGTTTTAACCTTTTTCAGATCCTGTGCGGAAGCGCCTGCGATGCAAAATATTACAGCCAAGGCACTGATGATGAGTTTTTTCATGACGATGAATTTTTCCAATAAGAAGGCAGGCAATAAAAGAAGGTTTAATGAAACAGAAAAAAAAAATTGCGAAGGCAAATTAAACATCATCCGGGTTCGCCAGGCTTTTGGGAATGGTTTCAATTATGATTTTCTTTGCAGCTTTTATTACAGGTCTTTCTGAATCCTTTCAGAGTTAAATTCCATGAAGAAAATTGCCATCTTTACCTCCGGAGGTGATTCCCCCGGTATGAATGCCTGCGTTCGTGCTGCCGTTCGCGCCTCTGTTTATTATGGCCTTGAAATGTATGGCATTCGCCGGGGCTATACCGGAATGATCAAGGGCGACATTGTTCCCATGGATTCCAAATCGGTCAGCAACACCGTACAGCGCGGCGGAACCATTCTGAAATCTGCCCGAAGTGAAGAATTCCGGACGCCGGAGGGTCGCAAAAAAGCCTACGAGAATCTGAAGGCTCTGGGCATTGAAGGCCTGGTGGCCATCGGCGGAAACGGAACCTTCACCGGTGCCGACATCTTTTACAACGAATATGGTATCCCAACCGTTGGCGCCCCGGGTACCATCGACAATGATTTGTACGGCACCGATTACACCATCGGCTTCGATACGGCTGTAAATACAGCACTGGATGCCATTGATAAAATCCGTGACACAGCAGATTCACACGACCGCATTTTCTTCGTAGAAGTTATGGGCCGCGACTCCGGCTATATTGCCATTCAATCAGGTATTGGCGGAGGTGCCGAGCTTGTGATGGTGCCGGAAACAAGTTCCTCCATAGAAGAAGTAATTGAAACGCTGAAAGGGGGCTGGAACCGAAGCAAGACTTCCTCCATTATTGTGGTAGCCGAAGGTGATGAAGAAGGCGGTGCACTGGCAGTTTCAAACCGGGTTAAAAAGCATGTTCCCTATGCAGACATCAAGGTTACAACCCTGGGCCATATTCAGCGCGGTGGCGCTCCGTCGGCCTTCGACAGGATTTTATCTTCCAGACTGGGCGTGGCCGCTGTAGAAGGATTGATGCAGGGAAGAAAAAATGTGATGGCGGGCATTGTGAATAATGAAGTTATTTACACGCCATTCAAGGAAACCATCACCATGAAAAAACCAATTCATCCTGACCTGATCAGACTCGTAAACATCCTGAGCGTTTAAAATATGGGTTATGTGCCTTTTTTTGTAGTGCTGGCCGGGGTGATTTTTCTTACCCTCGCCCTCTGTTACCACAGCCTAAGGAATTACCGTGACACCGTTCTGAAGAACCTGTCTGCCATCAAAGACCTACGGAACCGTATCCGTGGAGAAGTGGACGAATTTGAGTTTCTGTCGGTTCCCGAACTTGAAAATCTTTGCGAATCGCTGTGCAAAGATCTTGCCGGAAGCATTTCACCAGCACAGCTGGAAGAAAAACTTCAGCAGGTGAACGAAGCATTTACCAAGCTCTACAGCGGCATGGAATCCAAGCATCTTCAGGAAGAACTGCTGCAAACCATCAACCGGGATGTGCGGCAGATTGAAAAAATGGCGTTGGAGGCAAGCCAGGCGGCCAAATCCTATGAAAAGCTACGCCTGGAAAATCCCTACCGCTATGCAGCCCACCTGTTTGGCTTTGGTCAGCTGGAACTGCAGGCCTGAAATCAGGCTTCCGATGATTTGTTTTGATACCGCCCGGGCGATAAAATGCCTGCGGGATCAAGGCTCTGCCTGAGCAGATTAACCAACTCCCGGTTTTTGCTTTCTTTGGCAACAAATTCCTGCATCAGCTGCACATCAAGCCTGTAAAATCGGAAACCAGCCTCGTAAAACCGGATGCTCATTTCCCTGTTGGCTGCGTGGGCTCTGGCTACAGCCTCCGGATCGTTCCGGTCAAAGTAGATATTGATGACCGATTCGAGGCAAAGCTCATTCAGCGGATTCAGGGTGGAGGCCGGCTGAATTCCAAAATCCCGGTGAATGCTGTTTAAGATGTCAATGCAAGTCTGAATGGAAGATGCTTCCAGCGGAAGAACCGGCAGGCAGCACAGCATTCCAAGCGGTCCGTGATCAATTTGCAGAGGATGTTCTTCCGGATTCAGATCCTCGCTCCGGTACATAGCCCTGAGGAAATAATCGGTAGGGATGCCAATATTGCAGCCAAAAACGGGTCCGATGCCGGCAATTTCCGCTTCTTCCTGCGTATAAAATCCAAGAGACAGGCAGCGGCTGCCTATCTGCCGGGGAATTTCTTTTTCCAGAAATTGCATGTATTCTTCCGAACCCTGTACCATACCGAAAGAGGTCCAGGTACTTGGCTGATCTGCGCCCCGGTGTTCGATTTTCATCCGCTTATCGTTACCGATGTGCGTTACAGAAACCAGGTATTTGCGACGGTAAAGTTCCCCAAGACCTTCCACCAATGCCGGCAAACGAGCTTCCTCTACCTTGCACCAAAGCATTTTCTGAACTTCCATGGCGGGGTGCAGACGAACCACTGCTTTGGTAACAATGCCAAGATTCGACTGCGAAAAAATTCCCCGCCAGTCGGGACCAATTCCATGCGGGTAATGGAATATTTCGCGGTTTCCCTTTTCTGCCCAGAATCCGGAACGAAAAACGCGGCCATCGGCCAGCATCACTTCCATACCTTTCAGGTCATCGATGCGGTGTGCCATAAAACCAGAACCCCGTTCCAGCATATTCGCGAGTACTGAAGCATCAGGCGAAGAACCGGTAACATTGAGCATAAGCTTCAAACCCCTTCGGCGGATTTCGGCAGAGAGTTCACCCTGCGATACACCGGGTTCCACAATGGCATAATGGAATTTTTCGTTGATTTCCAGAATCCGCTTCATTCTGCTCAATTCTATCAGCAGACATCCGTTTCCGGGTGGAAGCTTTGAACCAAGACCCCAGTTGAGCCCTTTGCTGAAGGTGTAGACAGGTATTTTTTCCCGGCAGCAAATCTGTAGGATTGAGGAAAGCTCTTCCACACACCCGGGCTTCAGGAGGGCCGGAACTTCCGGCTTATCGAAGCCAGTAGTATTCTCCAGGATTTGATCCAGTACCTGAGAAGAATGAATAACAAATTCTTCCCCGAGAAGAGCGGAAAATTCACGGATCAGCGAAGTATTCAGCATGCATCAGGATTTATTTTCCACTACTGCCACGATGAATGGTCCGCCTGCCAATTCCAGATTATTGGCCAGCAGCAAATCAGCCTCGAGGCAAAGCTGGCGAACGCGGTCATTATTGAAAAACTGCTGAGGAAAAATGGAGGATATGGATGGAAAAGTGGAAATGGAGCTAATACTGAAAAACTTCTCAAGTTCAGCCTTGATTTCCGGCACCGAATAGGGCACCACAGGGATATTGAACACCTTGCCCTGGAAATGCACTTCCAGCGTTTCTTCCTGATGATTGAGCCGGGAGGAAATGGCTGGTGCCCAGCCGAGTTCAAGCTGATTTACAAATGCCTGTGAATTATAAAACGAGAAAATAACCTTTCCATCCGGCTTCAGAACCCTTCTAATTTCCTGAAAAAACGGCGCCGGATTAAGCACAAAAGAACCCATTCCGAAGGATGAATTCACAAAATCAATGCTCTTTTCCGGAAATGGCAGCGGATCGTTTTCCACATCAAGGGTCATAAAAAAGGTATTAGACACCTTTCGCTTTGCCTGATTGGCCTGTGCCTGGCGGGTCATTTCCGGGCAGAAATCCAGGCCAAATACCTTTTCAAATTTCTCTGCCAGTGCGAAACTTTCCCGGCCCGTGCCGGATCCGAGAACCACCGCCTGCTTACGGTTGGAAATACTGCTTATGGTATTTTCAATGAGGTCTTCCTCATAGCGCATGTAAATACCGGTGGCATGATTGGACTGCGCATACATTTCATCGTACTCCGCGGCGGCGGCAGTAGATAAATCCAGATGAACCTGTTTTAGTTCCTCCCAATTCTGCTGCATGGTGCAAAACAAGAAAGGCGAAAGGTAGAAACCAATCGCCTAATAAGTAGAAAAATTTGGGTTGGTCAGGCAGAAATCACCGGCTGCAAAGCGCTGATGTCCTGAATTTGCCCCATGTGTCTTGTGGTATGGGCAGAAATGAGCAGAATGAACTGGTAAACATCCAAAGGGCCCAAACCCGGAAAATCGATGAAATGAACCCGAAAATCTTCTCCGGAGCCTTCCAGCCAGGCGATATTTTCAGCTCTCTTTGCCTGAAAAGCTGCCATCAATGCCCCCTTATCGATGACTTTATCGGAAGATTCTTCCCAGGGCTGCCCCTTAATTTTGCTTTCACGGCTCTCCATGGCAGCAATAACCATGCTGTCTTTGCCGGAGGCTGCTTCCATTCGTGAATGGTCTGCAGGTTCTGAAAGCATCTTGTCAATGGAAGACTTAAAGTAATACAATTCTGTTTCCAGCAAATGCTGAGCGCATTCAGCAGCAGACCATTGCCCTTGTCCGGGACGCATGTACCACTGCGTTTCATTGAGGTCTGAAATGGCATCGATGAAAGCTTTTCCTGTACGACGGAGATGGTCGATGGCAAATTTTTTTTCCTGTGCTGTAATGGAATACATGTTTGAGTTCATGGTTTAAGCAGTTTTTGTTCGCTGCAAATTTGAACTCATTTCCAGCGCCACTCTCCGCTGATTTCAAGCTTTTCCTTGAGCTTGTGGGATTTCAGCCATTTCGCAAGTTTTTTGGGCTTCATTCTGCTGAAGCCAATTTCTTCCCGGCTGGCAAGATCGAGTACCATAAGGCTGTGGGCGATGGCCGAATTCTTCATGTAAAATTCCTTTACGAGATTTATGTTGTCGCAGTCTGCATGGTAGCAGGCATAGACCGAATCAGGCATGGACGAAGTCATGGAGAAGCTGGGAATTCCCTCCA
>Ga0315905_10005067_pt1 | contig 13439 bp, 10 predicted proteins | sample LakEriMetagenome_5_FD_203522 | JGI IMG/M metagenome (GOLD analysis project Ga0315905, IMG submission 203522) | Freshwater fungal communities from buoy surface, Lake Erie, Ohio, United States - Buoy 4 MA121 | ecosystem: Environmental > Aquatic > Freshwater > Lake | place: USA: Lake Erie, Ohio... | reverse complement strand
TGCGTGTAAAGATAAGGATAACGGGTGGTAAACTAAAAAATATTTTATTGGGTTTCTATATTTATGTAAGCTATAGATTATTTAAAAAGAATGTAAAAATGTGATTGTGATACTTTATAAAATAGATGATGCTGTTGACCAAATACGTCCAATACCACTTGATAGCATTAGTTTATAGAATTTCTTCGATATGTTTCTTGATTGTTGCTGCTATTTTCTGCGTTGGTAAATCGTTTACATCATTGCCGAACGGATCTTCAATTTCTTCTGCAATTAATTCTAAACTTGCTAAAACATAAAATATAAAAATCACCACTGGAATCGTGTAATATCCTAAACTAAAAACATATCCAAATGGTAAGGTCATGATATAAATGAAAATAAATTTTTTAATAAATGCACTGTATGAATACGGTATGGGCGTGTTTTTTATTCGTTCACAAGCGCCACAAACATCAGTAAATGATTGTAATTCACTATTAATTATTATCAATTGGTCGCCAGTTATTTTTTTGGTTAAATACAAATCATTTACCTTTTGATAAATAGCTTTTGCAACTTGGTTTGGTCGGTGTTGATGATGATCAATTTCCAAATCTACATCATCAAATAAAGTCATGGAAGTTTCCTCATCGGCTAAATGTTTTTGTAAAACGGAAGCATAAATCGGTATAATTCGACGGAAGTAAATTTTATCGCGTTCATCGTTTAAAATTACAGCCATTTTTAGTGCGAGATTTCTGCTGTTATTGACTAATGATCCCCACAATTTTCGTCCTTCCCACCAGCGGTCATAAGCTGTGTTTGTTCGATAAGCCAATAATAACGAAATGACAAATCCTACCATGCCATGCATCATGGGGATGTTTTTGATGGGGCTTTTTTCTGAAATATGCCAAACAGTTGTTTCTAAAAAACAAATCATTGCCGAATAACATCCAATAAACACCATCATTGGAAGTAGTTGTCGAAAAGTATCCGATTTATGAAATCGAAATATAAAGATGATCCAGTCTTTTGGATTGTAATGTACCATGGCGATTTTTTTCTAAAAGTATAAAATAGTCTGTAAATGTGATTAAAATGGATGAAAACTAACAATTTGTAAACGAAATAGTTAAAGTAATTTTAACTAATATAATTCCATATATTTTTCTTGCGACTAAGTTCGAAAAACACCTTTTTTAAAGTTTGGTGTTGTGGGAGATCCATCGCAGGATCGTTTTTCAATAATCGTAAAGCATAATTACGCGCGAGTTGAAGGATATCTTTATCCTTTACTAGGTCTGCAATTTGTAAGTTTAAAATACCGCTTTGCTGCGTACCCAAAATATCGCCTGGCCCCCGTAATTTTAAGTCGACTTCTGCTATCTCAAACCCATCATTTGTAGCACACATGGTTTCGATTCGGGTAATACTTTCGGTACTCAATTTATGTCCTGTCATTAAAATACAATAACTTTGTTCGGCACCTCGACCTACACGACCGCGTAATTGGTGCAACTGCGATAAGCCAAATCGTTCTGCACTTTCAATTACCATCACCGAAGCGTTGGGTACATTAACACCGACTTCAATAACGGTAGTTGCTATCATTATATTGGTTTTTCCTTCAGTAAAGCGCTTCATTTCAGCTTCTTTTTCAGCCGGCTTCATTTGTCCGTGTACAATTGAAATTGAGTAGTGTGGCAAAGGAAAATCGCGTGAAATACTTTCATAGCCATCCATTAAATCTTTGTAATCCATTTTTTCGCTTTCTTGAATCAGCGGATAAACAATATAAATTTGGCGCCCTTTGGCTATTTCGTCTTTTAAAAATTTCCATACCCTTAAGCGGTTATTGTCTGTGCGGTGAACGGTTTGAATCGCTTTTCGTCCCGCGGGTAATTCGTCAATAACCGACAAATCTAAATCACCATACAAACTCATCGCTAAGGTGCGTGGAATTGGGGTCGCGGTCATTACTAATATATGGGGAGGGAGGTTGTTTTTTTTCCACAATTTACTTCGTTGTTCAACCCCAAATTTGTGTTGTTCATCAATAACAGCTAATCCCAGGTTTTTAAATTTTACTTTATCTTCCAATAAAGCGTGTGTTCCTATTAATAGATCGATTGATCCGTTTTCCAATTGTTCATGAAGTATAGCCCTTTGTGCTGCTTTGGTTGAGCCCGTAAGTAATTGGATGTTGAGATTTAATCGTTCTGCCAATTCGGTAATTCCGTTGTAATGTTGTAGGGCTAGTATTTCAGTTGGTGCCATTAAGCAACTTTGATAGCCGTTGTCTTTGGCCAACAAAATAGTCATCAAAGCGACAATGGTTTTTCCCGATCCCACATCGCCCTGCAATAAACGGTTCATTTGTGCATTGCTTCCTAAATCATTTCGAATTTCTTTGATTACACGCTTTTGTGCATTCGTAAGTGGAAAGGGGAGGTGTTGGGTGTAAAAAGTATTGAAGATATCACCCACTTGGGCAAAAGGCATTCCTTTTATTTTATGTTTGCGCACCAAATTTTTAGTGATCAGTTGGAGTTGGATGAAAAATAATTCTTCAAACTTTAAGCGAAATTGTGCACGTTGCAATAATTCCTGGCTTTTCGGAAAATGGATGTTAAACAATGCGTCATTTTTTGGCAGCAGTTTGAGTTCTTCTAATAAATAATTGGGAAGTGTTTCACCAAAATTAGCTCCCGTTTCTATAAATAACTGCTGCATAATTTTGGAAAGTACCCGATTGGAAATTCCTTTATTGGTCAATTTTTCTGTGCTTGGATAAATCGGTTGCATAGCCGAACGTAAATTGGTTTTGTGTTCTTCCAACACTTCCAATTCTGGGTGTGCCATACTGAATTGACTTCCATATTGATTGATACGGCCAAATGCGACATAAGGAGTGTTAAGTTTTAAACTTTCACGGATCCATTTATGACCTTGAAACCAGACCAATTCCATTTCGCCGGTTTCGTCAATAAAAGTGGCAACTAACCGACTTTTGGTTTTACCCATTGGAACGGTTTTGATATGCGTAATTTTTCCTAAAACTTGAACTTCGGCATTGCTATTTACCAGCGCATTAATTTTATAATACCGCGTTCGATCAATATGTCGGTTAGGGAATAAATGGAGTAAATCGCCGTATTGGTTTATATTCAATTCACTCCGTAATAGTCCACCGCGCTGAGGACCGACGCCTTTTAGGTATTCTATAGGAGTTTCGAGAAGATTAACCATGGATTAAAAATGAAAGGCTAAGATACTTTAAAAACCCGAATTTTGAAATCTTCCGTTATCTTTGTGAAAAGCTTTTGGTATGCGGTTTCAATTTCTTTTTATTGGTTTTTTTACGATTTTGATTTCATGGGCGCAAACAAAACCCAATGTAGATTTTTTATCACTTAAGGCGATTGTATTTCCACAATTTGAAAAAAAGGAAATCTCAGGAAATTGTCGTTTCGATTTTCGCGTACATCAAAACATAGATACTGTTCGAATTGATGCAAAAAATATGCGATTTAGTCGCGTAATGCTCAATGGTAAAGCGGTTGAATACAAAAATAATGGCAAAGAGTTGCTGCTGTATACGGGATACCGAAAAGGGAAAAACAGATTGGAACTGAATTATCAGGCGAAACCTAAGCAAGCCTTGTATTTCATAGGAACTCCTCCCAATAACCAGATGTGGACGCAAGGGCAAGGACGGTATACCAGTCATTGGCTTCCGAGTTTTGATGATGTTAATGAAAAGTTGACCTTTTCTATTAGTGTAACTACAGTTGAAGAGGCTATTTATACCGCTCCCCGAAAAACAGCGGTTAGTAATGGGGTGTTACTTAAAAAAAATACACATCATGCAATTCAAGAGGGGAAAATTTATAACACATGGGACTATCAAATGCTAAAACCTATGGCGTCCTATTTGGTAATGTTGGCAATTGGTGAATTTATTTTTAAAACCCATACAAGTGCATCGGGTATTCCAGTAGAACTTTATATTCAGTCCAAGGATCTCCAAAAGTTTACACCAACGTACCTCCATTCGCAACACATTTTTGATTTTATGGAAAAGGAAATCGGAGTGAATTATCCTTGGAAAATTTACCGTCAACTCCCTGTTCGTGATTTTTTATATGCGGGAATGGAAAATACTACCGCTACACTTTTTGATCAAGATTTTGTAGTAGATTCGATTGCGTTTAACGACCGGAATTATGTGAATGTTAACGCGCATGAGTTGGCCCACCATTGGTTTGGTGATTTGGTTACGGCCCAATCGGGTAAACACCATTGGTTGCAAGAAGGATTTGCCACTTATTATGCCTTACTAGCTGAAAAAGAAGTTTTTGGAGACGATTACTTCTATTATCAGTTGTATACTTATGCCAACCGAATCAAGACGGCTGCAAAGTCAGACACAATTCCGATACTCCATGAAAAGGCAAGCGCCTTATCGTTTTATCAGAAGGGTGCTTGGGCATTGCATTATCTTCGCGATCAAATAGGTAAGAAAGCGTTTGATAAAGCGGTTAAATCCTACCTCAAGCATTATGCTTATAAAAATGTAGTGACAGAAGATTTTCTAAACTATGTAGCAAAATACAGTGCTTTTGATTTAGTAGCATTCCGAGAGACCTGGTTGGAGCGGTATAACTATCCCGAAACTGCAATTAATGAATGTTTAGCGAAGAGTTTGTTTATACAAGAATTAATTCAATTGCAAAAAATACGTTCCCAACCCCTGAGTGCTAAACTTACACGATTTAATCAAATTCTTCAATCGGATTCCTTTTGGCCTTTAAAATCGGAAGTCATTTACCAGCTCAAAGGTCAACCCTTTGAACAAACTGAACCTTTGTTGCGTTTAGCGTTACAGCAAAAAGCGATTAAAGTGCAGTTGACCTTAAGCGAGATTGTTACCAAAGTTCCTCTTTCCCTTAAAATCGCTTACGAACAATTGCTTACCGTACCGTCTTATGAGGTTCGCTCCAATGCGTTTTTAAATTTATTAAATTCGTTTCCCGACGACAAAGAGCGGTATTTTGAGATAGCAAAAGATTGGCAAGGCGCAAATGATAGGGAGTTGCGGATTTTGTTTTTGAGTTCCTTTTTAAATCTTATGCCCGAGTCGGATTTACGTGGCGTAGGTTACAAAAAAGAATTGATTGATTATACCGGACCCGATTTTGAAAGTGTCACACGTATCCCGGCGTTTCAGAATGCATTGAATGTTTTTCCAGAAGACTCCCAATTGCTTAAAAACTTGGTTAATGCGACAGATCATCCCAAATGGCAAATGGTAAAATACGGTCGGGATATGATTCGAAAATTAATAAGAAAAGAGCATTACCGTACCATTTTTACCGCCTTAATACCTGAACTTAACCAAAAGGAGCAAATCGAACTGCAACGTTTATTGGACGAGAAGTAGGAGTGTATTTTAAGTATGCTGTTTTTAAATGTAATCAGTAAAAACTTTCAGTTATTTTGACTAATTTTTAAAAACATCTCTGCAATTTTTGAAGTTTCAGCAGATGAAAAAACGGGCTCAAAATAATGAATATAGCTAACAAGTTCGCTTAAATTTAAAACTTTCACATATTGAAAATTTTCTTTTGGCTTGGCATTTGTTAAGACAATTAAATTTTTAATTGGAATTTTTTTATTGCCCCAATGATGGCTGTTTAAGTTTAAATGATACTTACTTTTTTCGTTGTTTAGTAAATGAAAAACAGCAAAACTGGACCTTTTGACTTGCTCTACTGGAGAACGTAAACTTAGGTTCGTAATTGATTTTTCATTCCAATTTTTTGTTTCTATTAAGAAAACTCCGCATCGAGTTACAAGAATATGGTCGATTTGAATCGATTTGATATAATCATTTTTTTGTCTGTTAAAGATTGCCCGTGAAAATGTTACTGAAAAATCATTGATTAAATAAAAATCATCTGATAAAATTTCTAAAGTCCTAACTACTTTTTGTTCACCAATAGCTCCATAAATATAGCTATTTAATTCATCAATTACGTTCTTCTTTCTATCAAGATTTGCCAATTCTATTTGAGCACTTTCTTGAACGGCAATATTGAAATTAGAAATTAAAAAATCATGCCGATTTTTAGTTATTTGATATCTTTCCTTTATTCCTTGTGTTGCTAATTCTAAGGTATTTTCTAAATTATTTTCTAAAAATTTAATTTTTCTTTTAAAATTCCAAACTCTAAAATAATTCAAAAATTTGAAGTTAAAAAAATTATGAGACGCACTTTTCGTGATTATCAAAAGTTGCTTGAAATGATTTATTTCGTTTTTTAATTGATTAGTTAATTCAGATATTTCTTTTTGAATTTTATCCTTTAAAATTGGTAATTCAGAACTAAGGGTTTTCTTTTCTAATTCAATATGATTTTCATGATTTGAAATTATTTGATTTCGCAAATTAAAATATGATTTTTGAAATTCTATAACTTCATGGATTGATTTAAAGTCATCAATTCCATGCTGCTTTAATTTTGTTTTTAATGTGGTTAATGAACCAATCGTATTATATGTTTTACACATGTTGGTAGGATTGTTTTTAGTAGAAATCGGTTTTTAGTTCGATAATCAACTTGAATAACCAATAAAATTTAGTAAAAAGATTAATATTTACACAATTAAAATAATGTAAATACGAACTTAACATTTATACATACTCACTTCAAAGCAACTTGTAGTTGGTTGTCTAGTTACGATATTTACACGGTCAAAAGCCTCTTAAAAAAAATCCGATAATTCGCTTTTCAAAAATTCCAAAGCCAACTGTGTAGCCGATTCGCTTTCAAACAACGAACTAAGCACTTTCATTTGGTATTGGTCTGCATCGGTTAATTCAGTGTCAGCAGCTACATTTCGAAGATTTTGTATAATCGCATTTTTAGCATTACTAATCATCATCCAACACGCATCACTCAGATAGATTTGCTGGGTTATATTGTGCTCAAATTCTTGCTCGATATTCTGAATTAATAGATTCATATAATCGGTTTTATCCGAACTTATTGGGGCAACGCGAATCATCAATTTTACGGGATTGATTCGTTCTAAAAATAAGGCCATTCGCTCGTAAGCCTGAAGTCGAATGGGAAGTGCTTGTTTTTGATTTTCGCGCAAGAGTTGAAATTTCCGGCGATTGGTATCTAAATTCACAAATTTTTGAATCATTATATAGGCTACACCACCCGTAACTACTGCGGGTAAAGTGTACATCGCCAATTCAAACCATTTGTCTGTATCCATAGCTGTTTTTTGTTTATTTAAGGATAACAAAGAAAAGAAATTCTTAACCAATCCCAAAAAATAGTTGATATTTACATCGGTCTGCATTTGTATAACTTGACGCGTAAAGTTATTTTTGTAAGTCCCATATAATTTGCATTAGTTTTTATGATTGAACAATATATCAACCAATTGAATGAAGCCCAGCGAGAGCCGGTACTCCAAAAAGACGGCCCGATGATGGTTATTGCTGGCGCAGGTTCGGGAAAAACCCGGGTACTCACCATGCGAATTGCATACCTCATGAGTCAAGGGGTAGATGCGTTCAATATACTTTCACTTACTTTTACCAATAAAGCTGCGCGCGAAATGAAGACGCGTATTTCGGCAATTGTTGGAAATAACGAGGCGAAAAACTTATGGATGGGAACTTTTCACTCTGTATTTGCAAAAATTCTACGAATTGAAGCCGATAAATTAGGCTACCCTTCCAATTTCACCATTTATGACACCCAAGATGCTGTTCGCCTTGTTTCGGCCATTGTGAAAGAAATGCAATTGGATAAAGATATTTACAAACCCAAACAAATTATTGGTCGAATATCATCGTATAAAAATTCATTAATTACGGTTAAAGCCTATTTCAACAATCCCGAACTGCAAGAAGCCGATGCCATGAGTAAACGCCCGCGTATGGGCGATATTTACCAGGCCTATGTGAACCGTTGTTTTAAGGCAGGGGCTATGGACTTTGACGATTTGCTCTTGAAAACAAACGAACTTTTGAATTTGTATCCCGATGTTCTGGCAAAATACCAAGATCGTTTTCGCTATATCATGGTCGATGAGTACCAAGATACCAATCATTCGCAATATTTAATTGTTCGTGCGTTATCCGATCGTTACCAAAATATCTGTGTTGTTGGCGATGATGCCCAAAGTATTTATGCATTTCGTGGAGCCAATATCAACAATATTTTAAACTTCCAAAAGGATTATGATCAGGTTGCAACCTTCCGTTTGGAGCAAAACTACCGTTCGACAAAAAATATCGTTGAAGCGGCCAACACCATTATTGAAAAAAACAAAACGAAGTTAGATAAAGTCGTTTGGACAGCCAATGATTTTGGTCCCAAAGTAAAAGTCCACCGCAGTCTCACCGATGGGGAAGAAGGACGGTATGTAGCAGGAGAGATCTTTGAACTCAAGATGCGCAACCAACTGACCAACGGGAAGTTTGCAATTTTATACCGAACTAATGCGCAATCACGAGCAATGGAGGATGCATTGCGTAAGCGTGATATTCCGTATCGCATTTACGGAGGATTGTCGTTTTACCAACGAAAAGAAATCAAAGATGTATTGTGTTATTTACGGTTAATAATCAATCCCAAAGATGAAGAAGCCCTTGTTCGGGTGATTAATTATCCCCACCGTGGGATTGGCGATACGACCGTTGAAAAATTAACTATTGCCGCCAATCATTACAAACGTTCCATTTTTGAAGTAATGGAGCATATTGACAAAATAGATTTAAAACTCAATTCAGGGACCAAAAACAAGATTCATGATTTTGTGAACATGATTAAGAGTTTTCAAATAATCAATGAAAATCAAGATGCGTTTTATGTGACCGAGCATGTGACAAAAAAGACGGGCTTAATTCAGGAATTGAAAAAAGACGGCACACCCGAAGGAGTGGCGCGCGTTGAAAATATTGAGGAGTTGATGAACGGGATCAAGGACTTTACCGAAGGACAGAAAGAAATCGACGGTGCCCGTGGTGCTTTGACCGAGTTTTTGGAAGATGTAGCATTAGCAACCGACTTGGATAAAGATACTGGTGATGAGGATCGTGTAGCCCTTATGACCATTCACTTGGCCAAAGGTTTGGAGTTTCCCTATGTTTTTATTGTTGGAATGGAAGAGGACCTATTTCCTAGTGCGCTAAGCTTGAACACCCGCTCTGAGCTCGAAGAGGAACGGCGATTGTTTTATGTTGCACTTACCCGTGCCGAACATCAAGCGTATTTAACGTATGCACAATCGCGCTACCGCTGGGGAAAATTAACCGATGCTGAACCCTCGCGTTTTATTGAAGAAATTGATGCCCAGTATTTAGAATATGTCAATCCTGCAGAGACGAGTACTTACCGATACAAACCGATGATAGATATGGATATTTTTGGCGATGTAGACAAGTCTAAATTGCGCACCAGTAAACCCGTTTCTGGAACTCCGCCACGTAGTATTGATTCGGATTCATCATCGGTATCTCCCAATATTCGTCGTTTAAAACCCGTCAGTAGTCCGACAAGCTCTAGTACACCGCAGCGTTCGGGTGATTCCAAATTGGTTATCGGTGCTATGGTCATTCATGAGCGTTTTGGCAAGGGAGAGGTTTTGAATTTGGAAGGGGTAGGAGGTGATCGTAAAGCGGAGATCAAATTTGAAGTTGGAGGTATCAAAAAACTCTTGTTGCGCTTTGCTAAACTTGATATTATTGATTAATTTTAGTAACATTTAAAATAATGTATGGCACAATTCATCAAAATATACAACGACAATCCCAATGAATCGGCCATCAAAAAAGTAGTTGAGGTGTTGCGCAATGGTGGAATTGTTATTTATCCTACCGATACGGTCTATGGTATGGGTTGTGATATTACCAATACTAAAGCGCTGGAACGCGTTGCTCAATTGAAAGGGATTAAATTGGAAAAAGCCAATCTTTCTTTCATTTGTTATGATCTAAGTCATATCTCCGATTATGTTCGTCAAATTGATACGCCTACTTTTAAGTTATTAAAACGTGCTTTGCCTGGTCCCTATACCTTTATTTTACCGGGAAATAATGATTTGCCAAAAGTTTTTAAAAACAAGAAAACAGTGGGAATTCGTGTGCCTGATAATAACATCATTCGAAGTATCGTTAACCAATTAGGGAATCCAATTATTTCAACCTCAATTCATGATGACGATGCACTTTTGGAATATTCTACCGATCCGGAGTTAATTTTTGAAAAGTGGCAGCGTCAAGTTGATATAGTTATAGATGGCGGTTATGGTGCCATTATACCATCAACGGTAATTGATTTATCGGGTAATATTCCTGTAATCATTCGAGAAGGTAAAGGTAGTATTGATATACTATAATAAAAAAAAAACGCCTCTTAAGGAAGAGGCGTTGCTTTAACAAATACAATTATTTCGACATTGTTTTCATTTCTTTTTCTATCATATCATAGAACTGATCAATCTTAGGAAGAATCACAATCCGTGTACGACGGTTAGTAGCCCGATTTTCTGCCGTTTTGTTTTCTACCAACGGAATATATTCGCTACGACCAGCAGCAATTAGTTGTTTTGGGTTAACCCCCAATTCTTTAGTTAATACCCGTGTAATTGCAGTCGCACGTTTCACACTTAAGTCCCAATTATCCAATAAAATAGCATTTCCAGTAAAAGGAACATTATCGGTATGCCCTTCAACCATACATTCAAAATCGGGTTTGTCGTTTATTACTTTAGCTACCTTTTCTAAAACTACTTTTGCTTTATCCGTAACGACATAACTTCCGCTTTTGAATAACATTTTATCTGAAATATTAATAAAAACAACCCCTTTTTCAACATTGATATTGATATCTTGGTCGTCTAAACCAACATTTTTCTTCAGACTGCTTACCAATGCTAGAGTCATCGAATCTTTTTTTGTGATAGCGTCTTGAAGACGACTAATTTTAAGATCTTTTTCCTTCAAACTTTCCAATGATCGTTCTAAGTTTTCGGCTCCTTTTGTAGTTAAAACCGCGAGTTCTTTTGAATTATTGATTAAATCGGTATTTGACTTTTTTAAATAATCATTTTGTTGCGCAAGTGCTTCTTTTTCAGTCAAACACAAATTCAATTTAGTGGTCGTAGAATTTAATAATTCTTGACATTCTTTGTTTTTTTGTTCAAGTGCAGCAATTTTTTTCTTTGCTCCACAAGATGCTAAACCTAAGGCTACGAAGGAAATTAAAAGTACTCTTTTCATAATTTTCGCTATTTAGTGCTACAAAAATACAATATGTTAAAATGTAAATACCTGCAAAAAGGTTAAGAATTGTTAATTAGTGCTTAAAATATATTTTTTTACGAACAAAATAGTTCCACACAATACTTTTTACTTGATAATAATCGCTTCGCTGTGCAGTATTTCGTTTACGAAGGGTAGGCCCTATTTGCGCATAAAACGAAAAGTGAGCCTTTAGAATGGCTAAGGTATGCTTGAAATTTCCCTTAACAAAAAAATGGATACCAGCTATTCCGTCAATACACAAGCGAATCAATAGTAACGGAATTAATTGGTGTTTGGGTAAATTTTTTAATAACATGAAAAGCGAATTCCGAAAATTAAGGAATGTTTTTTGTGGAGTCCCTGTTTTAAGGGTTGCACCACCCACATGAAAAACCGTAGCATCGGGTAAATAATAGCAATCGTAATTTATATTAAAAACCCGCCAGCAAAGATCAATTTCTTCCTGATGTGCAAAAAAATCAGGATCGAGTCCCCCCACTTCCCAAAACACTTCCTTCCGAATAAAAAAACATGCACCAGTAGCCCAAAATATTTTTTCAGGCGTATTGTATTGTCCATGATCCCGCTCAAGCGTTTCAAATACGCGTCCACGGCAATACGGAAATCCGTACTGATCTATAAATCCACCTGCGGCTCCTGCATATTCAAAATAGGACTTGTTTTTGAAATCCAATAATTTAGGTTGAGCAATGGCTGTATTGGGATGATTTTCAAAATGGGACATAAACGGTTGTAACCAATTTTCTGTAACTTCAATATCTGAATTAACCAACGCATATATTGGCTCTTCAACCTGTTTTAAAGCTTCGTTATACCCTTTTGCAAATCCATAATTCCCTTTGTTTTGTATTAATTTTATTTGGGAATATTGCGATTGAACAAAGACTATCGAATCATCGGTTGACGCATTATCGGCTAGATAAATTTGTGCTGCATCAGAGTGGGCAACTATTGAGGGTAAAAATTGCTCCAACAACTTCTTTCCATTCCAATTGAGTATTACGACGGCAATTTTTTTCAAAGGTTTATAGCGTTTTTAGTTCGGGTAAATCGGTTAGAAATCGATAGGTTTTTTGATTAAAATCCATCTGACAAAAATAATGTTGCAATCCATTGGTAACCATTAAATAATCGGCATTGAGTTCGAGATTGTAGCGTGCAATTTGATCAAAAACGGCTTGAGTGATTTTGACTTCAGGGGCTTTGCATTCTACTAAAAGTTTGATACCGCCATCCTTTTGAAACACCACAATATCATAGCGTTTAGTCAAACCGTTTTGTTGAATTGCTTTTTCAATATTTAAAAATGATTTGGAGGCTTTTTTGGTCTCAGTCAAGAATTTAACCGTATGTTGTCGAACCCACTCTTCGGGAGTAAGGACCACAAATTTTTTCCGTATTTCATCGAAAATAGCCGTTTTATTTTCACTATTTTTGAAGCGGAAGGAAAAGCGTGGAAAATTAAGTTCTTGCATGATGCAAAAATAGTTAATTTTTAACAGCTTCCAATTTGGAATACAACATGGATCAAGCAGTCAAAATCATCAACGATATCAAGTCGGGAATTATTCAACCCATTTATTTTTTAATGGGGGAGGAGACGTATTATATTGATATTATTACGGCATATATTGAAGAGAATTTGTTGTCTGATGATGAAAAAGGGTTTAACCAAATGGTCATTTATGGCCGCGACACTACTGTTGAAGAAGTGATTGCACATGCAAAGCGCTATCCGATGATGGCCGAACGGCAAGTTGTCATTGTTCGTGAAGCACAAGAATTGTCGCGCACTATTGATAAGTTGGAGACCTATGCAGAAAATCCTCAAGCCTCTACGATTTTGGTGTTGGCCTATAAATACAAAACACTGGATAAGCGTAAAAAAGTAACCAAGTTGCTCGAAAAAAACGGATTAATTTTTGAAAGTAAAAAACTCTATGAGAATCAGGTGGCAACATGGATTACCCGTGTTATTCAAGGAAAAGGATTGGCAATAGAACCTAAAGCTGCAGCCATTTTAGTCGAGTTTTTAGGCAACGATTTAAGTCGCATTAGTAATGAATTGGAGAAACTGAAAATTATTTTTCCTAAAGGACAT
>Ga0315905_10005065_pt1 | contig 13441 bp, 17 predicted proteins | sample LakEriMetagenome_5_FD_203522 | JGI IMG/M metagenome (GOLD analysis project Ga0315905, IMG submission 203522) | Freshwater fungal communities from buoy surface, Lake Erie, Ohio, United States - Buoy 4 MA121 | ecosystem: Environmental > Aquatic > Freshwater > Lake | place: USA: Lake Erie, Ohio... | reverse complement strand
GACCGAATATGGTGCTCTGTTTGACAAACTACCAATTTCTGCATATGTATGGAAGCCTGTAACAGAGTGTTTGCCTCTAGATCATTTGCAAATTTGGGATTGTTTATCATATGATATGGCAGTAATTGAAAAATCTAACTTGCGTGGACTCAAAGTAAAGTATTTTGGTAAAGACCGCAAATTTTATTTTGGAAAATATTTGTTTACAATAGATTTTGCTGCACCGGATTTTAATCGTATAGACACCAGCTTCTCAGAAGGTGTGCAAGAACATAAATCATATAATTTTATTCAACTTGATAATGGACAATTTGCTTGTCAACCTAATAATCGTTGCTTATGGTATGATGTGTCGTTAGTGCCTCCAACAATTAAAACACCTGACTTTAAAATACCTACAGAAGTTTATTCGGTAGAAAATGTATCTAAGTGGAGCGTTGGCACTCCTGATACTTGGTTCTACCAATTTGATGAAAAAGAATGAGTGATTTAATAATAAACAAACTTAATGAGGTATACTTAAAAATAACTTGTGAAAAACATTTCGCAAAAGAGTTATCCGAATACTTTACCTTTTTTGTCCCAGGATATCAATTTGTTCCAGCATATAGAAATAGAATATGGGATGGAAAAATACGTTTATTTGATTTAAGAAATAATACATTATACATTGGTCTTTTATCATATGTAAATTTATTTTGTAAAGAAAGAAACTATACTTACGAAATCCAAGATGGTTTAGATATTCAAGATGAGTTTTCGGCATATCATGCACAGAAGTTTGCAGAATCATTAAATTTGGAATCTGCTGGTAGGCCAATAACTGCAAACGAACACCAAATAAAAGCCTTCATTCATGTCATGCAGCAAAGAAGAGCTTTGATTCTTTCTCCTACGGCATCAGGTAAATCTCTAATCATTTATTTGATTGTAAGACAATTATTAGATTACCAAAAATTAAAAGGTTTAATAATTGTTCCAACCACATCTCTAGTAGAACAATTGTATTCAGACTTTGCTGACTATGGTTTTAGTTCAAACAACTACGTGCATAGAATATATCAAGGCAAAGAGAAACAAACAGACCTTCCTATAACAATTTCAACTTGGCAGTCTCTATATAAATTGCCTAAAGAATATTTTCAACAATTTGATTATGTTATTGGAGATGAGGCACACTTATTTAAGGCACAATCTCTTACCACTATACTCACATCTTGCACAAAAGCCAAATACAGAATAGGTCTTACTGGTACTCTAGATGGAACAAAAACACACAAATTAGTATTAGAAGGACTCTTTGGTGAGGTAGAAAAAGTAATCACCACAAAAGAACTTATAGATCAAGGAAAATTATCTAACTTTGATATTAAATGTTTAGTTTTAAAACATTCAGATGAAGTATGTTTGCAATATAAAGACTGTGATTATCAATCTGAAATAAAATACTTGATAGAATCTGAAATAAGAAATAAATTTATCAAAAATCTTGCGGTATCTTTACAGAAAAATACTCTCGTACTATATCAAATGGTTGACAAGCATGGCAAGATCCTTTATGATATGATTAGAGAAACAAAAAATATTGGCGACAGAAAAGTTTTCTTCGTTCATGGCGGCGTAGATACTGTGGACAGAGAAGAAATAAGAAAAATTATGGAAATAGAAAATGATGCCATCGTTGTTGCATCTTATGGTACATTTTCTACTGGCATTAATATTAAGAATTTACATAACATTATATTTGCAATGCCAACAAAATCAACCATAAGAACCTTACAAAGTATTGGTCGTGGATTGAGACAAAAAGAAGGCAAAGATTTAGCCACACTTTATGATATTGCAGATGATATGAGACACAAAAAGCATATGAACTTTACTCTAAAACATTTTGTGGAAAGAACTAAAATATATAATGAAGAGCAGTTCCCATTCAAAATATACAAAATAGGCTTAAAGAATGGATAATATTAAAATAGTCAGACTACAGAATGGAGATGATATTATTGGTAGTATTACCAGTAATAATTCAGGAATTTATGATATCTCAGAACCAATGTCTGTAGAAGTAACTTCACGCAATGGCGTACCAATGCTTGGCATGGCACATTGGCTGCCTATACAATTGGTTAAAACAAATGAGGTTACTCTTACCGACAAAGACATACTTTGCATGGTTGATCCTTCTGATGATTTTATCGAATACTATACAAATACCGTGGAAAAACTTCGTGATTTAATTAAAGCAAAAAATTTATTAAAGAAAGAAATGGAAACTTCTTCTGATACTTTTGAGGAAGATATTGAAGAAATTATGAATCATTTGAAAGCTATGCCTGGAGATAAAGATATTATCCATTAACATCTTCTTTCCAGGACATACTCGACTTTACACGCTTGTCAACCTTTTGTCAATAACATTATGTGGTAATCATGAAAAAAGAAAAACACTATATTAATAACGCAGACTTCCTAAAAGCTTTAGTAGATTATAAAGATGCTAAAAAGTTAGCAAAGAAAAATAAAACTACTGAACCTCCTATACCAAATTACATAGGAGAATGTTTTATGAAGATTGCAGAAGGTCTGTCTCACAAACCTAATTTTATCAATTACACTTATCGTGATGAGATGATTTCAGATGGCATTGAAAACTGTCTGATGTACTTCGATAACTTTGATCCTACCAAATCTAAAAATCCATTTGCATATTTTACACAGATAATCTATTTTGCATTTCTCCGTAGAATACAAAAAGAAAAGAAACAACTATATGTGAAATATAAATCTACAGAAATGTTTGGTATTCTAGATGAATTTGAAATGATGGAATTGGAAGATGGTACCACAAGGCAGTTTGAAATGTATGATAATATTGCCGAGTTTATTGAAAACTATGAAGAAGGCAAAAAAGCAAAGAAAACGGCAAAGAAAACGAAAGGTGTTGAAAAGTTTTTAGGAGAGTGATATCATGTATAAGATTAGTTGGTGCGAAAATGAAGAGCCATTTGTTTGTTTTGAATGGTTTGATAATATAATAGAAGCGGCTAAATTTGTCGAACAGAAATCTAAAGACTGTGTAATTGAGATTAAATATGAAGATTGCAATAATAACGGATCAACACTTCGGTGCGAGGAACGATTCACAACACTTCCTTGATTATTACCAAAAGTTTTATTCAGAGGTATTTTTTCCACAAATCGATAGTAATGGCATTAACAATGTCCTTATACTTGGTGATACTTTTGATCGTAGGAAATATGTAAACTTTTATTCACTCAAAAGAACAAAAGAAATGTTCTTTGATGAGTTGGCAAAAAGAAACATCAAAGTAAATATGCTTGCTGGTAATCATGATACTTATTTCAAGAATACCAATGAAGTAAATTCAGTTGACTTATTGTTGCGTGAATATAACAACATCACAGTCATCGATACACCACACACAATCTATATCGGTGGTACCGCAATTTGTATGATGCCATGGATTTGTCCTGACAATCACCAAGAGTCCATGGATCAGTTAAAACAAACAGAGGCAGACATATGTATGGGGCATTTCGAGATTGCCGGATTCGCCATGCATCGTGGTATGCCATCAAATGAAGGATTAGAACGTGATTTATTCTCTAAGTTTGATATGGTCTTTAGTGGCCATTATCACCATCGCTCTTCTCAGGGAAACATACATTACCTTGGAAACCCATACGAACTCACTTGGCAAGATTATAATGACGCTAGGGGTTTTCACATTTTTGATTTGGATAATAGGAATCTTGAGTTTGTTGTCAATCCTAATGTAATGTTTCATCGTATTCTCTATGATGATAAAGAGAAATCGATTACGGAAATTAATGAGATGGACTTAAAAAAATATACCAATACCTATGTAAAGGTTGTGGTAGTCAATAAAACTAATCCATATCTGTTTGATAAGTTTATGAATAATCTGTACAATGTGAATCCAATTGATATTACCATTGCAGAAGATTTTACTGACTTGACAGAAGGCGTTGAAGATGATATGATTGATCAGGCAGAAGATACTATTACTATAATTAATAAGTATGTGGATTCTTTACAAGAAGATCATATTGATAATGATAAACTAAAGACCGTGTTGCGTGAACTATACGTTGAGGCATTGAATACCGAACAGGCATGATTATATTTGAAAAAGTCCGTTGGAAGAATTTTTTATCAACAGGCAACAATTTTACTGAAATCAATTTATTAAGATCAACAAATACCCTCATCATTGGTCATAATGGTGCGGGTAAATCTACTATTCTAGATGCTTTGTGTTTTGGTCTGTTTGGTAAACCATTTCGAAAGATAAACAAACCACAATTACTAAACTCTATCAATGCACAGCAATGTGTTGTGGAGATTGAATTTTCTATTGGTAAAAAGAAATACAAGGTAATTCGTGGAATAAAACCAAATGTATTTGAAGTTTATTGTAATGATGTTCTAGTAGATCAAGATGCCAAATCTAAAGACTACCAAGAATATCTAGAAAAGTTTATTCTAAAATTAAATTTCAAATCGTTCACACAAGTTGTTATTCTTGGTTCGGCATCATTTGTTCCGTTCATGCAACTATCACCGGCTGATCGTAGAGCAATCATTGAAGATTTATTGGACATTCAAATCTTTTCAACGATGAATTCGTTAGTCAAAGAAAAGGTGGCAATAAACAAAGATGCCATGTTAAAAACCAAATATGATGTGGATCTCACCAATGAAAAAATGGAATTACAAAAACAAAACATTGATGAATCTAAAAAACACAATGAAGCTGAGATTGAAAAGAAGAAAACGGAAATAACTTCCTCAGAACAACAAATTGAACAACTGAATAAAGATATAAATCTTATTCAAAAACATATCGACATGATGCAAAGCAGAGTTTCTGATGAACTTGCAATGAAAAATAAAAGTTCTAAATTAATAAATTTGGAATCGAAACTTGAATCTAGAATTAAAAAAATAGAAAAAGAGGTTGCATTTTATGAAGAACATGACAGCTGCCCAACTTGCAAACAAGGTATTGAACAATCTTTTAGAACTGAACAGATTACCAATTTGGGACAAACCAAGGGACAAGTCAGAACTGCTCTCTCTGATCTATCAACACAAATTGAAAAAACAAATGAAAGAATTGGCGAAATCCAAAAAATCTTAAAAAACATCACATCACACAATAATGAAATTGTAAAACATAATTCTACCATAACAGCAGTTAATAATTATATTGGTAAGATACAAAAAGAAATTGAAGAACTTTCAAATAAAAAAGATAATCTTGAGGAAGAAAACCAAAAGTTAAAAGAACTCAGAGAACAACTTAAAACTTTAGAAGTTAAAAAAGAAGAACTAACACAAGAAAAACAATACTATGATTTGGCTGCATCATTGTTGAAAGATACTGGAATAAAAACCAAGATCATTAGACAATATTTACCTATCATGAATAAACTGGTGAACAAGTATTTGACTTCAATGGATTTCTTTGTTAATTTCAATATCAATGAAAATTTTGAAGAAACAATTAAATCTAGGCACCGAGATGAATTTAGTTATGCAAACTTTTCAGAAGGTGAAAAGATGCGAATCGATTTGGCTCTATTGTTCACATGGAGACAGATTGCAAAATTAAAGAACAGTACCAACACCAATCTGTTAATACTCGATGAGGTTTTTGACTCATCATTAGATGGTACTGGCACAGAAGAATTTTTAAAGTTAATACATGAAATGGGTTCTGATACTAACATATTTGTTATATCACATAAAGGTGATCAATTATTTGACAAATTCAGATCAATTATCCGTTTCGAAAAGAAAAATAATTTTAGTCAGATTGCGAAATAGGAGATTATTATGCCTTGGTTTTTAAAATATAACCATGTACCCGATGAAAGATGGGCTTTCGTTGAAAACATTTTTACAAAAGAAGAGTGTGATGAAATTATAAATTTAGGAAAACAAAAATCATTAGAAGAGGCTCTTATTTCAAATTCTGTATCAGATGATAGTGTAAGAGTAACTAATATCTCTTGGTTTAAAACAGAAAAAGAAGAACTGCCAAAATATGAATGGATATACAGAAGGTGTACCGATGCAGTTAATTTGATTAATGAAAAATATTTTAAATATGATTTAACTTTTATAGAAGAATTACAATTTACTGCATATGATAAAAAAGGAAGTTTTTATGGAAAACATATTGATGCTGAATATGATGGTTTGGGATATAGAAAATTATCCTTTACAATACAATTAAGCGAAGAAAAATCATATAAAGGAGGAAGTTTGTGTATGTATAATAGTGGTGATCCAGATTTCGCTCCAAAAGAAATTGGCACATTTGTTGCTTTTCCTTCCTGGCTCTTACATGAAGTTACACCAGTAATAGAAGGTGAAAGATACTCTCTCGTTGGCTGGGTAAATGGTCCGAGATTTAAATAGGAGATTGGTATGTCAGAAATTATTAAAATTGATACTGGTAAAGAGGCAATAGTTGCACCTCCCAAACCAAAAGAATTGTTGAGATTAGTTAAAGAGAATGATCCTATTTTGGCACAAACGATGCCAAAGTTTGATTTTGATAATCCTCCAATAGATCCTAATACATTAGCTTCAAGATTGGTGGATACTTGTAAACAATATCGTGGATTAGGACTGTCAGCAAATCAATGTGGATTACCATATCGAGTGTTTGTTATGGGTTCAGAAGATGAGTACGTGGCATTCTTTAATCCAGAAGTTACACACGTAACAGAACAAACAGCACACATGACAGAAGGTTGTTTATCTTTTCCTTTTTTAGGATTGAAAATAACCAGACCTGCCGAGATAAAAGTTAAGTACCAAGATTTTACAGGAGCAGAAAAAGAATCCACATTTAGTGGCATATCTGCTCGTTGTTTTCTACATGAGCTTGATCATATGAATGGTATAGTGTATACTGAAAGAGTTAAACCACTTGCACTATCAATGGGCATGAAGAAAAGACATAAACTTTTAAAGAAAATGAAATTTGCATAATGGCAACACCCATAGAATTTGTAGATAAACAATGGCAGGATTGGCAAGAAAGCAATCCTAAAATTGAACATATTGATACAGGTGTAGTCAAAGATAGACTCATTGAGAATTTGACTTATGCATCACAAATGGATGTTCGTGAATATACATTATATCAAAAATGGTGTGAGGTTAAAGAACGATATCCAGTACACGAAAAAACTACACTATTTGGTGATGAGATTCAAATGGTTAATATAGAACAAGAGAGACTTATTAAAAAAGTTAAATCTAATTTTTGGATGCCAAAAGAACCTGATGATTATGAAAAGTTAAAGCCTGTTATGGAAATTTCAAATGGCGATTTGGCTGAAACTTGGAATGCCATTCGAACATTTTCTTCTACAATGAAAAACAATTCAAATATTGGAAGAAATCTATTCTATACAGTTGTTGATCAAGTAACGAAAAAATATCTTGGAGTAATTTGTATATCTTCAGATTTTTTAGATTTGACACCTAGAGATAAAGAAATTGGATGGTCAAGAGATGTTAAAACACAACAAGGCATGATTAACCATACCGCAATTGGTTCTACTATCGTACCTTTACAACCTTTGGGATTTAACTACATGGGCGGCAAGTTACTTGCTTTGTTGTGTTTATCTGATACTGTACAAAAAGATTGGAAAGAAAGATATGGAGATGTGTTAGTTGGTGTTACCACAACATCTTTATATGGAAATACAAAATCTAATGGCCTTTCACAATACGATGGGTTAGAACATTGGAAAAAGATGGGTTTTTCTTCTGGCTCAGTTGCGTTTGAACCATCAAGAGAAACAAGCAAAATGGTTTTTAATTGGATTAAAGAAAACCATACACGAAAATATTTTGAATGGTGGGAAGCCAAAAACACACAAGGCCTTCCACTCAAGCGAGATCATAAAAATAGATCCTTGAATTTCGCTTATTCAAAATTAGGTATTCCAAAAAATCTAATAAGAACGGAACACCAAAGAGGTATCTATTTTTCTTACCTCTATAATAATACTTCCGAATTTCTTAGAAAAGAAATCAAGGAAGATAAACTGGTAAAGTCGTTTGATACCAGTGAAGAAACCCTTGCCAATATTTGGAAAACCAAGTATGCTAAGGGTCGTATATCGATGTTAAAGAAAAAGAATACCGTTTCATATGATTCTCTTTTCTATGACGATTTGATATATCTGTCTTGGGAAGAAACCAAGGCAAAATATCTTCCACAAGTTGGAAGATAGTCAAGTATACCACAAATATTCTTGACAAATCATATACATAATAGTATACTGTGAGAACTTGCTTAAAGCAAGGATTTAATTTAACTATGAACAAGGAGTTTTTATTATGGCACATTTGTCCGCAAAAGAAAAAATGTTGAGCGCACTTAAAGCAAAAAGCGGTTACAACACTTTCACCGTAGCACAAGCACAGAAACGTTTTGGTATTAGCAATGTTTCTGCTCGCATTGAAGAACTTCGTAAAGAAGGTCATTGCATTTACACAAACAGCAAACGCCTCTCTGACGGTCGCTTGATCAAATACTATCGCCTTGGATCACCTTCCAAAGCAATGGTCAAATTTGCTCTCGAAAATGGTTTTTCTTTTACAAACTAATCATTGCTGATTTGATGGCCGGAGAGATATCGAAAGGTATCTCTCCTTTTACTGTTTATTGGAGTTATAATGGAAATATCAATTAAAAAAGAAGATTTACAAAAGAAAAGTTTATTCGTTGCAACCCCAATGTATGGTGGCCAAAACTACGGACTCTATATGAAATCGTGCCTTGATTTACAAGGTTTGATGATGTCTTATGGTGTGCCTATCAAATTTTCTTTCCTGTTTAACGAATCGTTAATCACTCGTGCAAGAAATTATCTTGTCGATGAATTTTTACATCGTTCAGATTGCACACATATGTTGTTTATTGATTCTGATATACACTTTAATCCACAAGATGTAATTGCACTTTTAGCGTTAGATCGTGAGGTAATCGGTGCGCCATATCCTAAGAAAGCAATTAAATGGCGTTCTGTAAAGCGTGCGATGGAAAAGAATCCTGATATTGATCCAGGTCTTTTGGAAAAAGTTACTGGTGATTATGTATTTAATCCTGTTAAAGGTACTGCACAATTCTCTGTCACAGAACCACTAGAAGTTATGGAGATTGGAACAGGATTTATGATGGTCAAACGTGAAGTATTTCCTAAATGGGAAAAAGCATATCCTGAATTTCGCTATAAACCAGATCACATCGGTCAAGCAAACTTTGATGGTACTCGTTATATTCATGCTTACTTTGATACAGTAATTGATGAAAAATCAGAGCGCTATCTTTCAGAAGATTATATGTTCTGCCAATGGTGGAGAAACATCGGAGGAAAAATTTGGTTATGTCCTTGGATGAGAACTTCACATATTGGCACATATCATTTCCAAGGAGATATGCCTGCTGTTGCAAATTTTGTTGGTGAAATGTAATGAGAATAAAAGATGTAGTCAAAGCCTCACAAAATGCGGACACCGGTGGTCGTAAATTTGATGGCGGAAAATTACAATATGGTTTAGTTCCACCTCTTGCACTAAAGGAAATGGTTAAAGTATTAACCTTTGGTGCGGAAAAATATGAACCAGATAATTGGAAATATGTTCCTGATTCCAAGCGCAGATATTTTGATGCTATGCAAAGGCATCTATGGGCTTGGAAAGAAGGAGAAATTATAGATACTGAATCTGGAATACACCACTTAGCACACGCTATGTGTTGCCTTTATTTCCTTTATGAACATGATGTCAAATATTCTGTTGACAATAAGTAAGATTTGTGATATTATAAATTTTTATTATGGAGAGTACAATGAAGTTATCTAATGAAACACTAGAAGTACTAAAGAATTTTTCATCAATTAATGGAAATATTCTTGTCAGAAAAGGTTCAAAAATAAGTACCATTTCATCTACCAAATCTATCTTGGCACAGGCAAATATCAAAGATAATTTTCCTTCAGATTTTTGTGTCTATGATTTGAATCAGTTTTTATCGATACAGCGTTTATATAAAGATGGTGAGATTGATCTTAACGATTCAAACATTATTCTTTCCAAACAAAAAGGAAAGAATACGACCACATATCGTATGTCTGCAAAAGAAACTTTAGTTCTTCCTCCTGAGAAAGAACTCGTAATGCCATCTGTTGATGATAGCTTCACTCTATCTGCTGAAGATTTTCAAGACTTAAAAGAAGCGGCACAAACACTCTCATCACCTAATATTGGCATCGTTTCAGATGGCGAAAACATTGAAATTATTTCCTTTGATGCAAAAGATGATGCCGCACACGTTAACTCAATTACTGTTGGCAAAGGTAATGGCAAGAAGTACAAGATTGTTTTTAATATTGAAAATATGAAAATGATTAATGGTTCTTATGCTGTTAGCATCTCATTCAAAGGAATGGTCAACTTCAAAAATACAAAAGAAGATATTCAGTACTGGATTGCTTTTGAAAGTAAACTCACTAAAATTGGTGAATAAATTATGGCAACAGTTCAAACACTATTTGGAAATTTCAACGATGAACAATTGAAAGCATTGAAATCTGCGATTGAAGAAATTAATGATTCAATGAATAAAATTGAAAGAGAAAATGAAGCAATAAAAGACATTGTTAATGCTACATATGATTCGTTGAATGTTCCTAAAAAAATTATTAAGAAGTTAGCCAAAGCACAATATAATCAATCAATTCAAAGTGAGACTGCTGAATTCAATGAGTTTGTTGCTTTATTTGAAGGCATGAATGAAGTAAAATGATGTTGTACTTTTATATTATGGAGTCTGTGAATGGAACACTTATTATGGGTGGAGAAGTATCGTCCTAAAACTATTGAAGAATGTATTCTTCCTGATGCGTTAAAGAACACATTTCAAGAATATGTAAATCGTAAAGAAATTCCTAATCTACTTTTATCTGGTAGTGCAGGTGTTGGCAAAACAACAGTAGCCAGAGCTTTGTGTGAACAAGTTGGATGTGATTATATCATTATCAACGGTTCAGATGAATCAGGCATTGATGTTTTGCGGAACAAAATCAAAAACTATGCCTCATCTGTTTCCCTCATGGGAGGACGAAAAGTTGTAATCATCGATGAGGCCGATTATCTAAATCCTAATTCAACTCAGCCTGCAATGCGTGGTGCAATTGAAGAATTTGCATCCAATTGTTCTTTCATCTTTACTTGTAATTACAAGAATCGTATTATCGATCCCATTCATTCTCGTTGTGCAGTTATTGATTTTAAGATCAATGGTTGCAAACAGAAAATGGCTGCTTCACTAATGAAGCGCATTGAATATATTCTTGAAATAGAAAAAGTAGAATATGAAAAGCCAGTTCTCGCCGCACTCATCACAAAACATTTTCCTGATAACCGTAGAATTCTAAATGAATTACAAAGATATTCCGTATCTGGTGTAATTGATAAAGGTATTCTTGGTAGTGTTGCGGATGTTGATTTGTCTAACCTTATCAAAGCATTGAAAGAAAAAGATTTTTCATCTGCTCGCAAATGGGTTACAAATAATTTGGATAATGACCCAACAAAACTATATCGAAAATTATATGAAGGTCTTTATGAAGTTCTAAAGCCTCAATCTGTGCCTCAACTGGTTCTTATCTTGGCCAAGTATCAATATCAGGCAGCTTTTGTTGCTGACCATGAAATCAATACTACAGCCTGTTTAACTGAAATTATGGTAGATTGTGAGTTCAAATAATGAAAAGAAATATCCTTTTTGAAATTCTACTTGAACCCGAAGATTTTATTCCTTTAATTATGAATGAATTGAATAATGAAGATTTTCATACTGTATATATTAAAGAGAATACCGATCACGGATTTTCAACGACCGTTAAATTGCCTAGTCAAGGAATTTACATAATCTATAAAAATAAAGAACCAATTTATATTGGTTGTTCTACCAATTCGATACACTCTCGAATTGGTAGATTTATTGCTGGTGTTCGTGGAACAGAAAGATTTGATGAAAATCATTCAGCAGCTTATAAGTATATTGAAGTGTTTGGTCGAGATTTGACTGATATTAGTATAAAATCAGTTCCATTACAACCTTCAGATTTGCCAGATTATTTGGATGTGGAATCTATTGAAAGAGCTTTGATACTAAAATTAAAACCTCTTTTCAATAATGAAACTCATTATGATTATGTTTTTGAGAAGGGTGTAAAAGTATTCTCATCAAAAGAACAAAAAGATGCCAGATTTATTTAAAGAAATTATACCCTCCATTCTACAGACCAAAAAGAATCCTTTTAGGGACGAATTGGATCTAAAGGATTATAACGGTTTTGTCGTTAACCGTGCATTGTCATACCACATGGATTGTGTACTTTATGTTAATGAGATGAATAAGAACCCTGGACTGTCACCAGATTTACAGTTCCAGTACCTTCTAAATACCATTAGGCCGATGAAACGGAAATTCGAACCGTGGCAGAAAGCATCGGTCCATAAAGATCTAGAATGTGTCAAACAGTATTTCGGTTACTCTAATGAGAAAGCCAAAGAAGCTTTGCGTATTCTAAATGATGAACAAATCGCTGAGATAAGAAAAAGAACAGACAAAGGCGGAATGAAAAAATCATGATTTCGATTACAGATTTAATAGAAGTTACATTAGAAGAAAAAGATGATTTCTTGAAGGTGCGTGAAACTCTTACTAGAATCGGTGTGGCTTCCAAAAAAGACAGAACTTTATACCAATCTTGTCATATTCTCCACAAACAAGGAAGATATTACATAGTACACTTCAAAGAATTGTTTGCCTTAGATGGTAAACCTAATGACATTTCTGAGAACGACCTTTCACGCAGAAACGCCATTGCTAAATTACTTGAAGATTGGGGCTTAGTAAATATTGTCAACCGCAGTAGCGTGGAAACACCACAACCAATATTCCTTTCACAGATTAAGATAATCTCTCATAAAGAGAAGGAAGACTGGAATCTGGTTACCAAATATAATATTGGTAAAAAACCAGGAACTTATTGACAATTAGTATAAATACTGATATAGTATATGTGCCGTGCCTATTGGGCGGCAATTTTGATTAACTCGCTTAACCAAGGAGAAACTTATGAAACAGTACCTCAACACGGCTATTGATTCGGTTCAATACGCCAAAACTCAATTCCTTAACACATTTGTAAATGAAGAAGTCATTCGTGAGCCACTACAACTTTTTGTAGATGCTCAGGCACAATTCGCTCGTCAAATGGTTCACGCCTCTGATGTTTTTATTGATTCTGCCACAAAATATGATTTCGCTGGTGCTTTCGAAAAAGC
>Ga0315905_10005064_pt1 | contig 13441 bp, 13 predicted proteins | sample LakEriMetagenome_5_FD_203522 | JGI IMG/M metagenome (GOLD analysis project Ga0315905, IMG submission 203522) | Freshwater fungal communities from buoy surface, Lake Erie, Ohio, United States - Buoy 4 MA121 | ecosystem: Environmental > Aquatic > Freshwater > Lake | place: USA: Lake Erie, Ohio... | reverse complement strand
CAGGCAAAACTTACAAGCGCTTGTCGTTGCTATCGGGTGGTGAACAGGCACTAACTGCCGTTGCCTTCTTGGTGGCGTTGTTCAAGTCCCGGCCAAGTCCGTTCTACATCCTCGATGAAGTTGAAGCAGCACTTGATGATGTGAACCTTGGTCGATTGCTTGAGATTTTGGCTGAGCTCCGCGCTAACTCGCAATTGTTGATCATCACTCACCAGAAGCGCACTATGGAAATTGCCGATGCGCTCTACGGTGTATCGATGCGCGGTGATGGCGTAACTCAAGTTATTAGTCAGCGCATCACGCACGATGATCATGACAATCCAGAGCAGCGCGCCGATGCTCAAATGGCAAACAATTCCTAATCAAAGGACCATTCGATGATTGATTCTGGATTGGCCATTTACGTTGCTATTGCGGTCGCGCTGGTAATTGCAGTTTTAGTTTTTGTTCTTGCCAGAAAGTCCGGAAGTAAAGCTAACGGTGTTCCCGCATCGGTAATTCCGGCTAAGGCCAGCGCCAATGCCGAGGTGATCAGTAGGGATTTAACCGATAACGAAATTCTTGGCACGATTGAGTCCAAATCAATTCCAATGGATATTCCAGAATCCATGGAAGGGCGAAAACTTAAGTTACGTGAACGTCTTGGACGTTCCCAGGGATCCTTAGGTCAGGTTTTCAAACAAACATTTTCTGGATCAACCATTAGCGAAGATGCTTGGCAAGATTTAGAAGACACCTTAATCATGGCTGACTTGGGTGTTACTGCAGCAGCTGGAATTGTCGAGACGCTAAAGAATGCAGTAAAGAAATCTAGCGCGAGTTCTGCCCAAGACTTACATGAGATTGCTAAATCAGAATTAATCAAATTAGTTGATGGTGGATTTGATCGGACGCTTCACACTGATCGTCATGCGGATCGCCCAGCCGTTGTTTTGACAGTTGGTGTTAATGGCACAGGTAAAACCACCACCACTGGCAAACTCGCGCGAATGCTTTCGGCCCAAGACAAAGATGTGTTACTCGGCGCCGCTGACACTTTCCGCGCAGCTGCCGCCGAACAATTAACTACTTGGGGAGATCGAGTCGGCGTGCCTGTCGTCAGGGGAGCAGAAGGCAGCGACCCAGCATCCGTTGCATTCGAATCAGTCACGGCGGGCTTAGAGCAGGAAGTTGATGTTGTATTAATCGACACTGCCGGTCGCTTACATACCAAGCAGGGTTTGATGGATGAACTAGGCAAGGTTTATCGTGTCGCTGGAAAACTTGGGGCAGTAGATGAAGTGCTTCTGGTTATTGATGCCACAACTGGGCAAAATGGTTTGACGCAAGCAAAAGTGTTTAGCGAAGTAGTTCCAGTTACCGGAGTTGTTCTGAGCAAATTAGATGGCACAGCCAAAGGTGGAATCATTGTGGCGATTCAAGAAGCTTTAGGTGTTCCAGTTAAGTTGGTGGGACTTGGTGAAGGTCCAGATGACTTAGCACCATTTGATGCAGTCGATTTTGTCTCTGGACTTCTAATGTAATCAAAGCGTTTGAAAAAGTCATTAAACATTGAAGACTTTCGTAATAATTTAATCTCAATTGTCGGGTTTTCCCCGTATATCCACTTTGTCTAGATTACGATATGTAGCAAGATTTAGATCATATTGGGAGTTCAGATGAAAACTCGGAAACTTTTATCAGGCATTTTGATCGCAGTATTGGTTGCTGGCGCGAGCGCAGCACCAGCGCAAGCTGCATCCAAAAAGTATCAAGTGACAGGCACCATCAAAGGCGCCACAGGTAAAACTGTTTTGTTGATTGCAAACACAGGTCAAGTATTAGCTACTCAGAAAATAACAAAGAGCAGCACTTCACTCATTCTCAAATCTACTCGGGCGACAACAAATTTGAATGGTTCGACCTTGCAACTAGTTACAACTTCAGGTGGCGATTATTTTGGTCCAGTTGTACTTGGCTGGAAAACCAAGTCCCTGGTCTATACCCAGCTGAGCACAACACCAACTAGTTCTGGTAAATATTCAATTGGCACAGTGACCGTAAAGGTAGTCTCTGCTAGCAAACTTCAGGGATACGCATTGGTATCAAAGAGCTTGTCAACATCAAAAAAAACCATCAAGAGCGTCACCGTAAAGGCGAGTAACTATAAGCCGGTTGGTGTTGGTACTTACGGCAAAACTGCAGGAGGTTCAACAGCTGCATTACTCCCGCAATTCAGGGGACTGCTCACGACCGGAATTTTTGGTGACATTGACATTCGAAATGCCATCACGGAGGACCAAAAATTTGATGGCGGTGACGCAGATGGCGATGGTTTAACAAACGCATTCGACGTAAATGACGATGGCGACGCTGTCCTAGACCAAGCGGACTCCAATAGCCCAACACCAAACGCTGGCGCAAACTGTCAAGTCGGCGCTTCATTCAACATCTTCACTAACTTCAAGAACACTGCAACAAATCTGGTGGGCAATATCAATGTTTACGGCTCTGGTGATTCCGCTGCTACCACTCCCAAGATCGCTACCGCATTAACCGACACAATGTCGATCGTGCTGCAACCAATCACAAGTGTTTGTGGATCAAATGTGACAAAGTCGGAATTCAAGGGAGTTGGCGCGTTGCCATACGCCCCCGCTAGTTATGTTGACATCACTGGCAAAAGTGGTGGCACTGGTGATTACCAATGGACTGTAGGAAATGGCCAAATAAGTGGCAATACAGTCACTGGCTTAGCAGCATTTACGTTTACGGCGTCAAATCAGATTTCGGGCCAGGACGTATTGATGCAACGAGTAACCACGGCGAATGGCAATGTCTATGAGTTTGCCGGGACAATGGGATTCGTTTTTGTAACCCATCCACTTCCTCTTCGCTACAGCATTGATGATGGGCTCAATTGGAACGACTTCACATTTAGCGGCGGGTCAGCAAGTTATGGCACGGCTCAAAAGATTGCTCTTGCGGATGACACTAAATTGACAGTTGAGTTTGCGGTGCCACAGCGTCTTGCTTTCGATGGTGAAACTGCTGGGTATTGGGATCTTGGAAACATGACCTACTCTCCAGATGCGCCAAATGCTTTCGGCGGCGGCAATGGTCCTGGTAAGTGTGATAGCCAGTCGAAAACTGATTCAACTGCAGACTCAGCAGTTACGATGAGCGCTCGAACTTTCCAACTCGCATTCACTCTTGGAACTTGCTTTGCTGAAAAGACTAGGAGTTGGGGAACTCCTGGACAGGAACTTCAGGGTGGCGTAGACATCCAAGTTGTGCCTGTTGGTGGTGGAGGCAACTCCGCTCAAAAGTTGGGAATCTCGGCATTTGATCCATCGTAAACAAAATCAAAATAAGTGTTCTTAACCGATTGACGTTTTTGTAACAATCCCATTGTCAATCTCGAGATTGATTCGAGAAAGACTGTAATCCTGAGTGACAGCGTAGCTTTCGTCATCGCGACGAACCACGCGAGCAGTGAGCTGTTCGCTACTAATACCTTCGATTGTTTGAATTGCATCTTCTTCAGTCATGCCAATGACCTCAGCGGCAACTGCCAACGCTGTACTTGAAGGCTCCGTTGGGAACTCAGAAAATGAAGCACTCGGTGAGGGATTGTTACTTGATGTAGATTTAACAGCATCATCTGGACTTTGTGAGCTGCAGCCAGTCAATAAAAGCCCCGCGACAATTACACCAATAACTGTTGTTTTCACATTTCTATTATACCCAGATTTACTCGCCCTAATCGTGCACTAAAGTCAACTAAAGATACTTAGTGGAGTTATAAATGAGTGGTCCAATATCTCGAATCGCAAGCGCAGTAACAGCAAAGCAAGTTACTGCGACTCAAGTTGTTAGTAAAGCGCTTGAAAACATCGAATCGAGTAATTCTGCGCTTAACTTCATGGCGCAACATTGCCCAGAGTCTGCTCTAAAAGATGCAGCTAATTACTCCGGGTTTGGTCCACTAGCTGGAGTTCCAGTCTTAGTAAAAGATTTAGAAAACGTGATTGGCCTACCGACGCGCAAAGGAAGCCTGGCATTCTCAGATGCGCCACCTGAGACCGTCGATGGCACAGTAGTTGCGCGATTGAAGGCGGCTGGGGCAATTGTTGTTGGCAAAACCACGCTTCCAGAGTTTGCAATTGAGGGCTACACCGCAAATCGTGCAACAGGAGTTACCCGCAATCCTTGGAATCTTGAGTTATCACCAGGCGGTTCAAGTGGTGGCTCGGCTTCGGCGGTTAGTGCAGGCGTAGTTCCGATTGCTACTGCAACTGATGGCGGCGGATCAATTCGAATCCCAGCAGCGTTTTGTGGTTTGGTTGGGTTAAAGCCATCCAATGGAGTTATAGGTCGCTGGCCCACACCAGATTGGATCGATTTTTCAACCGAAGGTCCGTTTGCAACTACCGTTGCTGACTTACGCCTTCTGATGTCAGTCATTGCGGGACCGGCCTCAGGTGATCCAATTGGACACGTCGGAGTTGCACCCGCAGATTACTTGAGCTTTAAAAATCAAACTCCGACAAAAATTTATGCTGCGACCAGAACTTCAGATTTTGGAGATCTGCCAACTGAACTTGAGCAAGTATTTCGCGGCGCAGTATCTGAGTTAAGCGTCCAGTTGAATCAACAAGTGACCTGGATCGAACCAGGTTCACTTTTTGGCACTGCTGATCCTGACTTGGACTGGTTCACTATGGCAACAGCCGAACACTTAGTCTCTCTGGGTCGTGATTGGGTGGTCGAAAATTTTGAATTACTGCATCTATCAAGTCAAGAGTTTTTCACGCAAGGTATGAATGCTGACTTGGATGAATACATCGAGGCTCGTCGTCGCAGATTTGATTACATTCGCGTAATGGATGAATTGCTGGCAGGAGATGAAATTCTATTAACTCCAACCGTGGCAGAAATTGGTTGGTTTGCTGATGGAAGGTTATCCACGGATACCCCAGCTGGACTTTCACCACCAGAAAGTTATTCAACTGCGTTACAAAACATCACTGGCCATCCAGCTATTTCGTTACCGTTACCAGTCATGAGTAGTGGACTGCCTGGAGCGATCCAAATCACCGCTCCTAGGTATCGTGACGATTTATTACTCGACCTGGCTCAAAACTGGGAGCGCACTAATCCATGGCAGCGAAATGCCACGGGCTATGAAGCCTTTGATAGTTTTCTAGACTAAATCGATAAGTGTTATGACGGCGCCATAACACTTAGTAAGTCATAAATCACATGTGAGGCTGCGATACCTGTCATCTGCGCATGATCGTAAGCGGGCGCTACTTCGACAACATCAGCGCCAACAATATTCATGTCGCCAAATGACCGAATAACTTTAAGCAATTCACGACTGGTTAAGCCGCCAGCTTCTGGAGTTCCGGTTCCTGGTGCGTGTGAAGGATCCAAGACATCGATGTCAATTGATACATACATTGGCCGGTTTTGAACTCGATCACGAATCTTGTCAATTGCGCCCTGAGGCCCAATGTCTTCAAATTCAATTGAAGAAAAAATCTCAAAACCTAAACTCTTATCTTGATCAAGATCTTTGGCAGAGTACAACGGTCCACGGATACCAACATGCATGGAACCTTCTCTATCAATTAGACCTTCTTCAGATGCGCGCCTAAAGGGTGTGCCATGTGTGTAATCCTCACCAAAGTATGAGTCCCAGGTATCAAGGTGGGCATCAAAGTGCACCACGCTAATTGGCCCATGCTTCGCAGCCATAGTGCGTAATAGTGGCAGTGCAATTGTGTGGTCGCCGCCGATCGTGATCAGGCGTTTAGCGCGTTCATGTAAATCCCTTGATCCGCGTTCAATCTGCGCGATTGCTTCTTCGATATGAAATGGATTGGCGGCAATATCACCAGCATCAGCAACTTGCTGTGAGGCAAATGGAGACTTACTGCCAGCTGGATTAAATGGCCGGAGTAAGCGTGAGGATTCGCGGACATGGCTTGGCCCAAACCTAGCTCCAGGACGATAGCTAACTCCGGTATCAAATGGAATACCAACAAGTGCCACATCAACATCGGATACTTCGTCGATGAACGGCAGGCGAGCAAAGGTGCCCAGACCGGCATAACGCGGAACTTGCGTGGCATCTACTTGACCAACAACGTCGCCAGTAAGTAATCGCGGCAGGGAATTTTCCATTAATGCTCCAGAACTAGGACTGATTCCCTTAATTTAGTGCAAACCAATGCCTACCGTCTGGAACTGCAGAACATTAGTCTTGGTCATTCATGCTTTAGGTATTTGGCCTAACATCCATGTCTTCGCCAGTTGCAACGTCGCCAACTTCAACCAGCACTATTTGATCAGGGTGCTCAGCAATATAGGAACGGGCGCCTTGATCTCCAGTTGCACTCTTAATGAGATCTGGCCAAGTTGCACTTGCAAACTTCACAGGGTGTCCACGCATTGCGTCATATGCGGCAACAACAATGTCTCCTGGAGTTTCAACGATTCGAGAAACTGCGGCAGAAGTTAGCCCAGGCAAGTCCACCAAAGAAACGACAACTTCATCGATGCCTGGTTCAGAATTCAAATGCGACAAACCAACTTGCAGTGATGATCCCATGCCAGTTGGCCATTTATCATTTTCTAAAACTGTTGCACCAGGGACGTCGCCGACCCAAGCGCCAAGGACTACGAATATCGGATTACATCCGGCGGCTGTTAAAACTGACACTGCTCGGTCAACCAGGCGTTCTCCGTTATGAACATAGGGAGCTTTCGGTCCGCCGAATCGCTTGCCTTCTCCGGCGGCAAGTATCAATCCAGCAGTTGTCATCGTGGCGCGCCGGGATGAATAGTGCCGTCAGTCTGTGCCAAGTTCTTGCCTGACCCACCCCAGCGATCTTGAATCACTTCGGCCAAAATTGAGATCGCAGTTTCTTCTGGTGTGCGAGCACCCAAATCCAAACCGATTGGAGATTTAACGCGCTTCAAATCTTCTGGATCAACACCGGCTTCAATTAAGCGAGCAACTCGATCATCATGAGTCTTACGAGAACCCATCGCGCCAATGTAGGCAGCATTAGTTTTTAGCGCTTCAATTACAACCGGCACATCAAACTTAGGATCGTGCGTCAGAATACAAATCACCGTACGAGAATCAACTTCCTGAGTTGCCAGCCAGCGATGTGGCCAGTCATTGATGACTTCATCAGCATCAGGGAAGCGCTTCTTAGTTGCAAACACTTCACGGGCATCACAAACTGTTACGTGGAACCCGAGAAACTTTCCGGCCTTAGCTACAGCGGTTGCAAAATCAATTGCCCCAAAAACTAGCATTCGTGGTTTTGGCGCAAACGTGGAAACAAAAATCTCTAAGTCACCTTCAAGGCGCTCGCCATCAGATCCGTAATGCAAAAATCCAGTGGTTCCAGACTCCAATAATCCAAGCACATCACCGCCAACTGCAGAATTAAGTCGGTCGCTACCCAAGTCACCTGCAGTTCGATCGGGCCAAACAACTAAGTGCTTGCCGACATGCGCTGTGCCATTCACAACAGTTGCAACGGCAACTGGCTGATCTGCTTGCACGCTGGCATATAAGTCAGGAAGTTCAGGCCAAGTCTCTGCAGTGATTTGCTCGACGAAAACTTCCAGAATTCCACCGCAGGTGAGTCCGACCGCAAATGCGTCATCGTTACTAATTCCGTACTTTTCAAATTGCGGCACTCCATTTGCAATTACTTCACCAGCCATTTCATAAACAGCGCCTTCAATGCAACCGCCACTCACAGAGCCAACTGCTTCACCTGCTGCATTAACCATCATCGAGGCTCCAGCTGGACGTGGCGCTGAGCGCCAAGTGCGAACTACGGTTGCCATTGCAGTGGTATCGCCTGAGTTATACGCGGCGATTAAGTCCTCGAGTACTTCTTTCACGGTGCTGTCCTAATGGTTTAAGTCGATTGATTTAGAAAAATTAATTGCAGGCGATATGTCGGCTTGCCATAACCCTAAGGCAGATTCAGCCAAGGAACGATCTGACCCGCGTCTGCACCGCCGGCAGGCAAGACCGCATAACCATCAGCCTTTACAAAACCTCGCAACATTGAAGAATCTAAGTGTTCAAGCGGTGTTGCGATATTGGATTCCAGCGAACATAAAGCCAAGCGCACTTCTCTGGCTGGACCTTTAAGCGCTGCGCTGATTTGGCAAGTTTCAAGTTTGGGTAGAGGTTGGCCGTTCGCACCGGCAATAAACGGCACTGCCAAACTCAATAAACCAATCACTGCGGATTGTGGATTACCAGGCAGACCAATTAAATGTCGATCTCCAATTTTTGCCATTAGCTGGTGATAACCCGGGCGGACGAGGACTGCATCAATAATGAAACGTCCACCGGCATCCACGATGGCGTTGTGCAAGTGATCAACTGGACCGGCAGCAGTGCCACCTGTTGTCACAATCAAATCTGCCTTTGATGTTGAAATCGCAGCGAAATGATCTTCGAGGGAATCGGCGACAAGTTTTACTTGATTCAACTCGGCGCCAATGTAGTCAATCCAAAGTGGAAGTTGTGGTCCAAGTGAGTCTCTAACCTTTCCATCTCGCGAAGGCCCAGAACTAAGGAGTTCGTCACCAAAGATGAAAACATCGACAACTAGTTTCTTAAAGACGATTAATTCGTCATGGCCACCAGCTGCGGCAACACCAATGATGGCTGGCGTTAGTTTTGTGCCGTTTGGAATCAAAACTTCGCCGGTCTTTGCCTCGTAACCACTGGGCCTGACGTCATGGAAATAGGGGAGCGCGCCGGATTCGTCGAGCAATCCCGCAGCTCCATCGATCGCGCATACTGACGCGCCATCAATCTGACTTTCTTCGTCCTTTAATGCAGCAGTTGCGCCATTTGGCATGACTGCGCCAGTTGCAATGTGAACACATTCACCAGCTGAAAGTTTTTCAACAAACTCATGGCCCGCTAAAGCGTCCCCGATTCGAGTCCAGGGACCTGGACCGCTAACAGCCCAACCATCAATGCGCGAAGCCGCAAATGGTGGCATGTCACCTAAGGCGAGAACATCTTGGGCAAGCACGTGACCCGAGGCATCACGCAAGGGCAGAGTCACGGCAACGCTAGGCGAGGCACTATGGTGAGCCAATTGCCTAGCTTGCTCCCAGGTAACTTCGAACTCAGGGCCAGTACTCATCCCTCTATTGTTCTAGATTTTCACAATGCGAGACATGTTGCGGATAAATCCCATTGAAATCAAGCCTGCACTATCGCAATCGGACAAATCCCACGATAATAAAGGCATGTCTAACGTCTCGGGGGCCTTTGTGACCACAGATCTAATCTCGGTTTCAGAGCTTTCGACTTTAGTTCGATCCAATACAGCCGGCGCGATTGTCACATTCTCGGGAGATGTCCGAGATAACGATCATGGCCGAGAAGTTTTATCCCTTTCTTACGAGGCACATCCAAGTGCCCAAGCATTACTCGAAAAGGTTGCGGGCGAAATCGCAGCGAAATTTGAAGTTGTCAACGTCGCCGTTGCACATCGCCATGGGGACATTGCAATCGGAGAAGCAGCCCTTGTTGCTGCAGTTTCTGCGAAACATCGCAAAGCCGCATTCGATGCCTGCGTTGCTTTGGTAGATGAAGTTAAAGCTCAAATTCCGATCTGGAAACATCAGGTTTTCGCAGACGGTACTGATGAATGGGTGAACTGCGCATGAGTACCTTGATTGACACATTTGGCCGCGTTCATCGTGACATCCGGGTTTCACTCACTGATCGTTGCAACTTGCGTTGCACATACTGCATGCCACATGACTTTGCGGCCTGGATGCCCACCGAAGATTTGCTGACAACTGATGAATTAATGACAATCCTTGAAGTCGGAATCGATGCAGGAATTGATGAAGTTCGCTTAACGGGTGGCGAACCATTACTTCGTCCAGACATTGTTGACATCGTTGCCCGAATAAATAGTTTGCCCAACCCACCAAAACTTTCGCTAACAACAAATGGAATTCGCCTGGCAGCGCTGGCTCAGCCACTTAAGGATGCGGGCCTTGAGCGAGTAAATGTTTCCCTAGACACTCTGAGCGCTGAACGTTTTAAGTCCATGACTTATCGTGATCGCTTTGAAGATGTCTTAAAAGGTTTAAAAGCTGCCCGCGACGCGGACTTAACTCCAATCAAGATCAACACAGTACTTATGCCAGGTGTTAATGATGATGAGTCGGTTGGTTTGCTGAAGTGGGCACTTGATGAAGGATTCAAACTTCGCTTCATTGAGCAAATGCCATTAGATGCCGGCGGTATTTGGGATCGCTCAACTATGGTTACCGCTGATGATGTATTCCATGCCCTCAATCCAGTTTTCTCGCTGACTCCAGTTGAAGCTCGCGGCTCAGCACCTGCCGAAGAATTCTTGATCAACGGTGGTCCAGAAACCGTTGGAATTATTGCAAGTGTTACAAGGCCGTTTTGTGGTGCATGCGATCGCCTCCGCTTAACTTCAGATGGTCAATTGCGATCTTGCCTATTTGCAACCAGTGAGACAGATTTGCGACTAGTACTTCGGGAATCCGATGGCACGGACGAAGAAAAGCGCGCTGAAATTGCAACTCGATTCGGCAAAACAGTTTTAGCAAAACTTCCAGGACATGGAATAAATGACCCAAGCTTCATCCAGCCAGTTCGGCCAATGTCAGCCATTGGCGGTTAGCAAATGGCTGACATCAATATGCATTGCCGGTACGAGTGCGGCACGCACGAAGCGATCGGCGGTTAGTTAAGTGGCGGTTAGTTCGTGTCGGTAACAGTTAGATTTTTTGCTGGTGCACGCGCAGCAGCAGGAGTAAATGAAATCACTTTGGAATCTTCTTCTGCAATGCACATTCTGGATCAAGCCGCAGCGATACATCCAAAGTTGGGCCAAGTTTTGCCACAATGCAGCTATCTGTTGGATGAAGTTTCGTTGCGAGACTTGAGCGTAATTGTGGCGGATGGCTCAACGCTTGATGTTTTGCCTCCGTTCGCAGGCGGGTGAAATGCTGAACCTGCAAACCACCGACTATTTAATTGCACTTTGCTTAATGTTCGGTGCGATTCTCTATACCTCGGTAGGACATGCTGGCTCTTCGGTTTACATCGCCATCATGTCTCTGTTTGGAGTCCCAGCTCAAGTTATAAAGCCAACAGCGCTAGTGCTGAACATTATTGTGTCTTCGTACACAAGTTTTCGATATATCTCCGCCAAACTATTTGATTTAAAGCTTTACCTACCGCTAGCAATTGGCGCGATCCCAATGTCTTTCTTAGGTGGATCAATCAATCTTCCAGGAAACATTTACAAACCAATTGTTGGCTTCATCCTGCTATTTGCTGGTGTGATGTTTCTATTCCAGTTGGCACCTAAGTTACAAGGCGAACCTAAGCATCCACACGTTGCAATTTCTGTACTTACCGGCGCACTCATCGGACTGCTTTCAGGTCTCACTGGAACGGGTGGTGGCATCTTCTTGTCGCCGTTGATTCTTTTCTTTGGCTGGACTTCGGTTAAAGGTGCATCTGGTACCGCTGCTTTGTTTATTCTGACTAATTCGGTGTTTGGCCTTTTGGGACACATTTCATCGATATCAAACCTTCCTGATGCGTTATGGATTTACGCGCTAGCAGTAATCATTGGGGCATTAGTTGGTACTCGACTTGGAATTAAACAATTCTCAAACGAGGGTGTTCGCCGAGCCTTAGGTTTAGTGCTGATAATTGCCAGCGCAAAACTCATCTTTAATCTCTAGAGATAATAGACAAATCGCGAAGACTAGGTTTTACGCGCATAATTAAGAGGTAACTCGGGAGGTGGACATGCCAAAGATTCTGGCATCACGAATTGCAGAGCTGCAAAAATCACGCACCCCGTACGTACACGCCCGCGTAGTACTTGCCGAAAAACCAACTTCGGCAAAGCCAGGGGATGAAGCAATCATTTTCTCTGATGGAACCATGGAAGGTTTTGTTGGAGGATCCTGTTCTGACTCAACTGTGCGATCCCAAAGTGTTTCCTTGCTTGAAGAAGGAATTCCAATCTTGCTTCGGATCGCGCCAATGCCTGAAATCGACACCCAAGTAGGAAAACGAACTGTTCACAACCCATGCCTTTCGGGTGGAACCTTAGAGATATTTTTGGAGCCAATCATGCCAGCACCAGTAGTAGCCATTTATGGAGATAGTCCAATTTCAGGCTCATTGCTTAAGCAAGGACCAGGAGCGGGTTACGAAATGGTCGAGTGGAGTTCCGAAGTCGATTTGAATAACACCTTTGCCGTAATTGTGGCAGCGCACGGGCGTGAAGATGAAACCATGTTGCTAGAAGCTGCAGTATTGGCTGGCGTTCCTTACGTTGGTTTAGTAGCAAGCCGTAAGCGTGGCGCATCGGTTATTGATATGCTGACATTAACTCCAGAACAGAAGGCTTCAATTTTTTCTCCGGCCGGACTTGATATCGGTGCAACCAAACCAGATCATATCGCCATCTCAATCCTTGCGGAAATGGTTCAAGCTGCTGCAAATCAATCCGAGACCTCTGCGCCTAAGCCAAGTTTTGAAACTGCGATTGATCCCGTCTGCAATATGACCGTTGCAATGTTGCCAGAATCAATTCACGCGGAAATCGAAGGGCAAACGGTTTGGTTCTGTGCGCCAGGTTGCCTTAAGGCATATTCTGCAAACCCTGCGGCTTACGCAAGTTAAAGTACTGCAACCTGCATTAATTGCTTGAAGGTTTCTTCACCTTCACCAGTGATTGAAATTCTTGGGTCTGAACTATCGATACGTCCCCATAGATATAGATCCATAGCTTCGGCGTCGCCGCAAATTACTAATCGGGCGGCCGCATTAGGTTCGGCAGCGGCAGAAATTGTTGCCAAGTGTTCAGTAAAGTTCAGATCCCAAATCTTGGAACCATTCTTTGTAGTTGCAATAATTGAAACAATTCCAAAATCAACATTTGGGGCTTCTGGCCAAGAACCAAGCAATGGCAGAAAATCCAAAACTTCGTCCACGCCATCAAGAGCTAAAGCTTCATCAATTGAGGTCACTGCGCCAACTGCCTGCTCGGCATCAATGCGGTGAATCACAGTTTCATGAGCCATCCGACGAAACCAAAAATCAACGGAACGATCTGAGTAATGCCAAGACCAAGTTGGTCGCTCAGGACGATTGATGTCTAGTGCTTTTGTAATCGCTTCAAATCCCCAAGACATGAATTCCAAATAGTTTTCAGTACGAGGGTAAGGCGCTAAATGTTCTTTATTCGCGGCTTGATTTCCAGTCTCAACGACGAAAGCTTGACCCAAGTAAACGTGCGCCATGTGCTTAGCCAAGTCGTTGGTGCTCCACCCTGGGCAACTTGGGACTTCAACCGGTGTAGCGGGAATGGCAGCAGCTAAAAGT
>Ga0315905_10005063_pt1 | contig 13446 bp, 17 predicted proteins | sample LakEriMetagenome_5_FD_203522 | JGI IMG/M metagenome (GOLD analysis project Ga0315905, IMG submission 203522) | Freshwater fungal communities from buoy surface, Lake Erie, Ohio, United States - Buoy 4 MA121 | ecosystem: Environmental > Aquatic > Freshwater > Lake | place: USA: Lake Erie, Ohio... | reverse complement strand
TTTACTCTGTCAATAGGAGGAGCTGGTGGGGAGAGAGGGAGAGAGGGAGAGTATGTGAGAGGGAGAGAGGATGACAGATTCGTTCAAAAGTCAGTGCCCTAGTACATTTACTACAGTACATACAAATTACAATGAGGAGTACTTTTCAGAATTTTTGCCCGGTGGGATGCATTTCACAGCTTTCTTGTACTCCATTACCTCGTCGAGGCACTTTTGCACAATTGTTTCTGTGCGAGTGACCTCTATTTCAAAGCACTTCCCTAGAGAAATTCTGAAAAGTCAGCGCCCTGTTATATTCTCTAAATAGAGGCACTACAGAGGTTACTTTTGAGAATTTGTGCCGTCTTCAGCTCTTTGCCCGGCAAGGCGCACCCTCGAGAAGGGATCTCCCTTGAAGGGTGAGTCTCCTCTTGCACGCTTGCCGTCAATATGCGTGATGAGATCACCTCTCCGAAGAGGTGCGTCGCTGCAGAATTGCCCGTGCAGCCACAGTGCACCACCAGGATGGACAGCAGTGATGAGCACACCTCCATCCATTTCGACAGCCTGCTTCTTGAACGAGAAGCCAAGCCCTGCAAGCTCCGTCGACTTGAGGCTGAGCGGTTTCCTGCGAATGAGGGGCACGTGCGCACAGCCGTGTACCTTCCTCTTGAGCCAGACTGGGGTGCCCAGCTCGCCGTCCAGGAGGGTGCGGAGGGACTGCATTGAGCTATCATCCTTTGCCAAGGGGTTGATGCCGTTTATCTCCGCGATGACATCCCCGGTCGCGAACGCAGCGCTCAGGGCTGCCGAACCGCCGGGAACGATCTTCTTGATGAACACTTCAGTCTCCCCCTTTGCCGATTTGCGCAGAGCCAGCTGGCAGCCGATGTCCTGGCCAGGGTGCGTCTTTTCGTCAGATTTGCCCCTCCAGGAGGATAGCAAGTCCTGCACGTAGAATCCAAACTTGGGCATCGCCCGCGCGCGCCTCTCCGGCCCAAGTTTGCCCCCCCGCTGATCAAAGAAGACCAGTTGCTGTGTGAGAGCTGGGTGGCTGTGAATGCAGGTTGACCTCCTCCGACTCAAAGGTTGGTCTGTCACGTCATCTCGGCAGTTGAACTCGCAGAATTCCCGCGGGCCCGACACCGCGCCGTGCTGGTCGACCTCGCCCGTGCCCCGTGTGCGGCGAGTCTGTAGGCCGCACGCCCTTCCTCTGCTGCGCCCAGTGCACCTGCGGCCCCTTCCACCCGGCCTGCACGCTGCCGTGTGCAGGACGCCAAGTTTCCCTCAGTGCGCTCAGCCTGCGGCGCGATTCAAGGGGACCGTCACGACAGCGGCGGCGGGCCCGAGGGAGATCGTGGTGCTGGTGGGGATTTTCAGTGCCGGTGTGGGTGGCAAAGGGGCTGAGGCCGCTAGCGGGGCCGGGGCCAGTGGCGCAGGCGGGGGGGAGCGCAGGTGCGGGCACGGGGCCCTTGGCAAGTACTGCGAGTGCCGCGAGGGGCGACCTGACGGTAACGAGGCAGAACAGCACGCCGACGATGTGGAGGAGCTGGGGGAGGCGGCAGTTGGGGTGGAAAGGAGGAAGAGGCAGCGGGAGAGGACACAGCAGAGGGGGCGCAAGAAGTGCGAACATAACGAGAGGAGCAAGTGCAAGGACTGCGGGGGCTCTTGCATCTGCGAGCACAGCCGCCAAAGGAGCGGGTGCAACGACTGCGGGGGCACCAGCATCTGCGAGCATAGCTGCATCAGGACTCGGAGCAGGTGCAAGGACTGCGGGGGCGCCAGCATCTGCCAGCATAACCGCACCAGGAGCAGGTGCAAGGACTGCTGGGGCACCAGCATGATGGCAGCATCTGCCAGCATAACCGCACCAGGAGCAGGTGCAAGGACTGCGGGGGCGTCGGCATCTGCAAACATAACAGTCAGAGGAGCAGGTGCAAGGAGTGCGGGGGAATCAGCATCTGCGATCATAATGTTTAGAGTTGACATTTCGGGTCTCGGGATTTACTAACTCAGAGTCTGGGTTCGTGGATATTTAGAAGGGGCCCGCACAGTCGATGGAGATGGGATAGGACGCTGGTCGTACGCGGCATCAGCCGGAAAGAGCGGGGCGCCCGGGTTTGTGGGACCGTCACTGGCAATAAAAGAAAACAGTGATCGATCGTGTACTGCGCTCGCCGACGCTACGTGCCTGTCGCGGCGTGAACCTTCGTGTCTAGATCCAAGTCCTCAGGGTAGCATTGAGAGTGGCGGGTGGTTTTGGTGGAGCGAGTCCGTATTGTTTCAATTGGATAGCGAGACCAGCGAAATGCGAGGGTCGCGAAGAATAGAAAAGTGGGGTAAAAACTGGCCCACGCGGAACGCGCCTTTGAGCGGAGCGGATTCAGACAGCTGACTGTTTTCTCGAACGTGGCCCGGACACCTGTTTGCTTGTTAGGCATGTGTGTGGCCGCGGCACCGTGACTCACCGTGACTACGACAGGCTGGCCCCAGGCACTGGGGCACTCCGTCCAAGTCGGAGACGAGGCGTTTGTGGACGAATTTGAAGAACGACTCACTGACATTGCTCCTAAAGTCCGAGTCTTTAGGAGCAATGCTCAGACTTTAGGAGCAATGAGTCGTAGGTTGGTATGAAAGGAGGCCTTTTGGGACAAAGGACATAGGGAAGAATTTTTTTTTTGGATAATTCTACTACAGCGCTCTGGGAAGAAAGTCGTTCCATCAAAACACTGGTACAACAGTTGTCTCCAAAACCTCTCCAAAACCGAATTTTCGGCCCAACTTGAATGCGGCTTGGACTAAAAGCCTCACCAGCGCTGCGTCACCAAAAGCCCGGCCTCACCAGCGCTGCTTCGGCGCAAGTCCGACTGTCGGCGGACGAGCTGCGCACGGCTCCAGATGTGCCACGGGTGCCGAACGGCCACTGGCCCCGCCCGCAAGTGCGACAGTCGGACTTGCGCGACACGTGTTGAGATAAAAATTTCATTACAAAACGTAACTACAAACTGAACTCAAGCGATAGATATGATCACAACGTCATTACGCGACAACGTTTAGTAGATATATTCATAGTATCATTGAATTGATTTACTAAACTGGTCCTCTACATCCTCGTCCTTGCAATTTTTCTTATTACGTTTCAGATTTTCTTGTAGGGGGGTGGGTGGAGAGGTGGGCGAGGTGTGGGCGAAGGATGGATGTGTGGTTTATGAAGCTTGTGAAGTTTAAAAAAAGGGGAAAAGTTACGCTGTCTTTACTTCGAAAAAGAGATGTTTTTTTTAATATTTACGACGTCTTTACGGGATTTTTTTAAAAACGGCCCACTATTCACTTCCTCCCTCTCTCTCTCTCTCTCTCTCTCTCTCTCTCTCTCTCTCTCTCTCTCGCAGACCAATGCAGAGTCTCAGTCGTTCCATCTCAAATAGTCTTGTAGGACACTCGTTATTTACTGTTTGCAACATTCCAGCCAAGACAGTGGCTCAGTATACAGTCACATATACTTCTCTGAAAGTAGTACTGTCACATACACAACCTGGTGCTTCAAAGTTCCCGTTCGTCATTTCCCGTTGAAATCACCAAGGTGTTTGATTCCAGTCTGAGTATCATATCCGTGCATCACGTGTCCCAAGACCCTAACAAAAAACAAGTACCACACTAGTAGCGACAGCTACCCGGTTGGGCAGCCGTCGCTACTAGTGTGGTATTTGCTTGGTCATTCATTTATTTGACCAGGGCTGAGTGAGAGCCATGAAATTGTGGTATCGGCAAGAAGCGATGGAACCCTTGGCCACTTCGCGCTTCACGTTGCACGTCTCTGTCGGTTCGTTCCTATGCATGCAGTCTCGGAATCTGCACCCCTGCTCGCCAACATTTTGAAAAAAGGCTCAAACAAAAGTTAGTGGAGACACACGGAGCATTGACAGACTGAGAGGGACTGGGCCCCAGGTGAGACAGAGAGGGGCAGGGCCGCAGGTGCCGCAGGTGAGCGTCAAGGACAAGAGACACGGGTCGTAAAGACAAGAGACACGGCAGGTGAAGACAAGACAACAAGTAAAGACAACACAAAGGGGTTTGTGGGGAACACGTGTGTGCGTTTGTGAGGGCTCACACGTGGGCCGCTGGAGACTCAGACCTGGGCAGCTGTAGAGCTGCAGTAGTAAAGGCGTAGAGTGTGGAGAGAACACGTGTCTGCGTGCGTGCGCACTCAAGTGGGTGACTGAGGAGGAGGAGGAGGAGGAGGAGGAGGAGGAAAAGGGAAGGAGGAGGTTTATACTGTTTCAATAGAGGGTGAAGACACGCGTTGTCACACAGACCTGCGCAGCACGTGCAATATCCACGAAACCATTCTGGATATCCAGGTAGTTGAGGTGCCAGATTTCAAAGTCGCGGAAGCCCGCGCAATCAATCAGTTGCCCGCCAGAGGGAAGTTGATGCATCTCAGCGTGGGAGGTGGTGTGGGAGCCAAGACCCATCTCCGACAGCGCTCCCACCCGCATGGCAGCTCCCGGCACGAGAGTGTTGAGGAGCGATGACTTGCCCACCCCTGACTGGCCAATCAGAATGCTCGTTCGCCCCTTGAGCTTCTGCCGCACGTCTTCCATCCCCTCACCGGTCACGGTGGATGTCTGGATGACGGTGTATCCCATGTGGCGATAGACTCCAAAGGCTCCAGGAAGCAGGGGCCCCGTCTTCATGCGCCCATTCAGCGACCTGCCGAGAATACGCTTATGCTGCTCCTCAGGTCGCTCATCCTGCCCTTCCTCGCCGTCCTTGTGCTGGGCAGAGGCGAGGTTTTGCTGGATGAGGTCAGCCTTGTTGAACACCATGACAGGCTCGATGCCGCTCTGGAGACACGCCACGATGTATGAGTCCAGGATCACCAGCTCCGCTGCCGGCTCGGGCGCAAAGACAAACACCGCCTGGTCGACGTTGGCGCACAGGACCTTTTTCGCACCCATCCTCCGGAGCAGCTCCTCGCTCCCCACTGACTCCAGGTCCTCCTGCTTCACTTCACCGAGAGCGCGTGTGGGCCGTGACAGCTCGGTGGCACGTGGCAGGCGTTGCGTGATGACGCCACGTGCTCCAGCCTCACTCTCATCACCAGCCAACACAGGCGCGTACTTGACGAGATCACCAGTCACAACCCCAGTTTGCTTCAGGTTCGGGGTGAGGGAGCAGCTGTAGCGAAGAGCCGCCCTTCTTCTGTAGCCAAGAGCCTTTATTTTGCCAGCCCCCACCCCAGGCGTCTCGTAACGAGCCTCCGCTTCCTCCTCTTCCTCCTCCTTCTCCTCCTCCTGCTCCTCGTGGTCTTGACACTGCATGACCACGACGCGGCTGCCGTGATGCGCGACGACGCGCCCGCTGACTTGGGCCCCAAGAACAAAGCCAGGATCCTCTGCGGCTGTAGTAAGAGACTGGCGAGCATCGGGGCTGAGAGCCGCTCGTGTGGAGGGTGATGATGTTGATGATGTTGAGCATGTTGCTGCGGCGCCCTTGATGCGCAGTGCCACGTCCTGTGTGTGTGTGTGTGTGTGTGTGTGTACGTATTTTTTGGGGCATTTTGTATGGAAATACAAAAAAATGCCCTACATCAAATAATATTTTTTTGCCCCACATCTGAAGAATAGATGATACATATTACAAAATTCGCCCCCGTTTTTAACGCTAGATTATTGAAAGCATTGGCACATAGAATTAGTATGGGTTACTCACCGCATAATATATACAGGTCAAAGGCCGTTTATCTATTATTTTTTATTTTTGAAGTATTGGCACAGCGGGTAATATGTACAGGTTAAAGGCCGCATTTTATTATTATTATTGTAATTTGTCATTTTTATTATTATTGTAAGTATTTCATTTTTCATTTTTTTGTGAAGTTTTTTGGCAAATTCTCCTAATTTTCCCCCAAAAATATGTAGTCCATTACAAGGGGGGACCCTTGCGAGGCCTCTCTCATAAAGTACAAATCATTATATTGTAGGGCAAGTGTGTGCGTGCGCGCGCGCGCCCGTGGCGAGGGCGAGGCGAGCCTAGGGCAAAACAAAGTGCTGGCCTTGTCGACAATCAGATCATAATGAAGAAGAATGACTAAAAAGTCACAATAAACCACAAGAACCTGGGGCAGCATAGTGCTGGCCTTATCGACAATGATTTTGCCCTCATCGGCGATGACAGCCTTCTTGAGGATCAGCGCCAGCGCCTCGTTCGGGTGCGCCGCCAAGCCACGCTCCACCAACAGGGCATCCGCCCGCGTCTTGGGCACCTTTGCCTTCTTCTTGCTCCCTCCCTGCCCATCGCCCTTCGCCACCATGTCCGCACCTCTCATTCCATTACCCCACGCACAAAAGCAGCACGGCGATTCTCCGCCCGCCTGGCAAAGGGACAGATGGGTGTGTGCACGCGCGCGCGGGAGCGCCAAGGCGTGTCAGCGACCAAGTCCCTGCAGTGCTTGCTGCGAGAGAGCTGGCGGAGTTTCGCGCCAGCGCCAACAGTGGTGAGCACGCCCTAGCACACGCCGTGCGGCCGATTGCCTGCATGCATACCTGCAGACACATGACCACGAGGAGAGCCAGCACTGACAACATCCTCGCTGACATCCTCGGCCGGGAAGTTCAGTATAATGAGGAACAAAATTTTAAAAGAAGCGGGAGTGCTAACTTTACAAGGGTGCAAGGTGCGATGGGCATCAAACAGCTGACGAAGCTCATTGGCGACCAAGCGCCAGACGCCATCAAGGTCTCAGGCTCCCGCGGACACGTTCCTCCTCCGCACGGGCCCCGCCTGTGGGCAAGGGCGTTGCCTACTAGGGTGCCCGTCCGGGGTGCCCGTCTGGGGTGCCCGTCCGTGCCCTTCGCGGCCAGGCGGTGCGCCAGAGGGCCTGTGACACCGGCTGTAAGGCCCGAGCGACCGCCCGCGCCCGCCGGCGATGATCCCTTGTTGAACCATCTGCCGCCAGCTGGTCAACAAGTCGGCCATTTGCGCTACCCTCGGCACTGCCCCCCAATTACGCTGGGCGCTGCCGATGATGCCACTTGAGCGTTTGATGGCCGCAATCCCAGCAGGGGTGCGGCTGATGCCCCTCTTGCTCATGACCGCTTCATTTAGTCTCATGCTGGCGAAAGCTGTGCTGTCCTGCCATCGGCCGCTGACACGCAGGCGGTTTCAGGAAATCAAGATCGAAGCCTACTTCGGGTACAAGGTGGCTGTAGATGCCTCCATGTCCATCTACCAGTTCCTGATTGCCATGCAGCGTCCCGACGGCAGCAACATGCTGACCAACGACGCGGGCGAGGTCACGTCCCACATCACTGGCCTAATGTATCGCACAACCAAGATGCTCGAGGTCGGCATCAAGCCTCTCTACGTCTTCGATGGCAAGGCGCCCGAGCTCAAGAGGGGCACGCTCGACGATCGCAAAGAGAAGCGTGAGGAGGCTGATGCAGCCCTCGCCAAGGCCAAGGAGGACGGAGACCAGGAGGCTATTGAGAAGGTAAGACATGGCGTGATACCCGCGTACCATGATAATGATGTCTTATATTTGTTCTTGCAGAAACAAAATTAGCCCAGTGCTATATACCCCGAGGGTACCTACACCGAATGTGCGAGCAGTGCCTGGCGCACAGGCAGAGGCGCAGTAGAGTAGCATCTAGGCGGTGGGAGACGGCGCTGTGACGCTCTTGCACACTCGCCAGTTTGCCAAGCGGACAGTGCGCGTTTCGAAGGAAATGACGGAGGACGCCAAGACGCTTCTTCGCCTCATGGGCGTTCCCGTCATTGAAGCGCCCACGGAGGCTGAGGCACAATGCGCAGCGCTCGCGAAGGCAGGCGCGGTGCGCGCCGCTGTGTCGGAGGATATGGATACATTAACGTTTGGGGCGCCGATCATGCTGCGCAACGTCTTCGGTAAGTTTACTCGCGAGCCTGCAAAACAGCAAGGATTGCCTTCCTTGCTCTTCAGATCAAGCGCCTTTGTCGTGCTCACACGCGAGTCTGTGTGCATCTTGCAGTACCCGAGTCGCGGAAGCTTCCTATTCTTGAAATCACGCTGCAGAAAGTGCTGGATGGCTTGCAAATGAACGAGGACCAGTTCATCGATCTCTGTATTCTCATGGGGTGCGACTACTGCGGGACCATTAAAGGCTGTGGACCCAAGACTGCGCACGAATGGATCAGTAAGCACAAGTCCATCAACGGTGTGATGAAGGCCATTGACAACGCCAAGCACCCTCCTCCGGACCCCTTCAACCACGAGGAAATCCATGCCTTCTTCAAAGAGCCCGAGATCACGGCTGTGTCGGAGCTGGAAGAGAGAGGACTGCTAGTTTGGAAGCCCCCCGACTTCGACGGTTCGTGCCTCATGCTGCCTGCGTGCGATTTGGCACAGTGTGTGGGAGAAGCGAGGAAGGACGTTGTGTTTGGTGCCGAAGCGCGTTGTGTTTCGTTGAGCACGCACTTGGTGTTTGGTTGAGCAAGAACTTTGTGTTTGTCAAGCTAGCAACACATTGGCAGCAGTGTCTAGCAACCCATTGGCAGCATTAAGCCTTATGCACCATCGCAGCATTAAGCCTTATGCGCGGGACCTTCATTCTTCACTCCAATTTTCCGGAGACAAATGTTGTCGCAAGCAGGACCTGTACTGGACATTCAGCAGCACGCTCATGATGGTCTGGGCATGGATGCCTGACCACAAACAGCCTGAGGCAACGGCTGCCAACACCTGCGAGCACGAGGGATGGCGCTGACTGGGATGGCGTCTCGGCCGCGCATTGCCTTGCTGCCCCCTGCCCTTGACTTATTGTGTGTTTCCATGTGTGTGGGAATGCACGTTGCATGTGTGTGCGGATGCACGGGGCAGGCATGCGCAAATTCCTGGTGGAGCAGAAACAATTCAACCCCGAGCGGATAGAAAGCGTGATCAAGAGGCTGCAGAAGGCGCAGGAGACCAAGGGCACCCAGGCCCGTCTGGAAAACTTCTTTGTCAAGAAAGACCCCCCGAACGGTGTGAAGCGACCGGCACCTGCACCTGCCAAAGGGAAGGACGCAAAGAAGGCAAAGACAAACGGCACGGGTGGCGGGCGGGGTGCTGGTGGGAAGGCGTCAGGGGGAAAGGGCAAGTAGTGTCGAGTAGGTCGCAAGGCCCGTTTCCACGCCCTCGTGTAGAGTCGAGCAGTTTGGCTTGCCCTCGTTGCCCCGCTGTTGCCTTCCCCTGGTCACACCGCTGTTGTCTTGCACTGGTTACCCCGCTGTTGGCTTGCGAGACATGAGACATGAGACTTGATACACGATGCGTTGCATGAGACATGAGACTTGATACACGATTGGCTCCAGTTGTCTTGCACTGGTTACCCCGCTGTTGCCGCGCCCTAGTTACACGCCTGTCCCTTGTCTCATGCACATGAAGCGCATTGACCCATGGTAACTTTACTGACGCACATAGCACGCTTTGACTCGCTACTCACTCACACAGCACTTGGGGCTGACTGCAGCTATAGATCTACAGTGTGTGTTGCTACTATGTACCGTGTGTGTTGCTACAGTGTACCGAGTGTGTTCCTTCAGAGTCTCATCTACGTTGTGTGTTGCTTGCCGCCGCTTGCCGCACTGCACACGTAAGAAGGCCGTCTTGCTCCTGCTCCTCTTGCGTTGCCCGTGCGAACATGAGGCAGGAGTAAATTATTGCGAGCTCGAGAGCGTAGTAAATTACCTGGTCCTACTGCTGTCCTCATATTAGAATTTGCACCGGCTGCTGGAGCTTCCTCCCCGTAAGCCGCACCTGCTAGCGGCGTCCAGGCGCTTGCAGCGCCGCTTCACCGTGGTGTGCAAGTTGCGCGCCGGGAGATACAAGTGTAGCTTCCTCACACCACCGTGAGACTCGATGTAATTGGTCACCCTTGCGGCCCGGGTCCTGCCCACAGCCGCGGCTGCTTTTCTGCTCGTCGGTGCTGGTCTCCGTGGGCCCGGGCACCGCACCTGGTTACGCCATTCCTCGTGCAAGGGATAGATGTATTAAAGAACAAGTTCTCCAATTTACTACCAATCTGTGACAGACCCTCGACTCTCACGAGCTATTCGATCTGTGACCACTGGCAACAGCATATTCCAACACTCACATGTGGGTGAGACATGAGACATAGTGCGTCAAACGAACCCCATTTGTAAGCGCAAGGATATGCATCAACTCGGCACGACGCAGTGCTCGTACACTAAGCCGTGTACCGCACGTGGTTGTACCCATAACTGACCTATTTTTAGATTTGAGGAGGGTGGTTTATTCAAAGTTGGAGGAGGAGCTTTATTGCAAGCAAAGTTAGTCAACGCCGACGAGTGTTTTGTGTACAACAGGAGAAGGTGTTGCGGAGGCGCTGGATGCAAGTTGAGAGTCACCTACATCATGTCATGAGTCATGCGAGTCAACTGCATCATGTCATGATGCAACAGCCTTCACCCTCCTTTCACCTCATCCTTGTCCACCTTGTTCACAGTTTGTGCTCGAACAACCAGTCCCCTACCACCGCGGTACTCTACAGGACTCAGATCAGAGGATGTACACAAAAAAACGACAACACTGGAGATGATGAGCATGTACCCAAAAACGATGACATGTTGACACTTGTAGCAACTACGCCCACTGAAAGGAGAGAGCAAAAGGAGACACAAGCCTCGCAGAAGCGCTTGGCACGGCACTCGGTACACACTCGGTACACGCACACAAAGCCCTTGCCTCCAAGCGTGCACCGCCGGTGGCCCTGATGGCTTAAGCGCACACGCACGACAGACCGGAGTGCAGGGAGTAGAGGGATCAGCGAGCGGGCTTTCGCAGCATCTCGCTCTGCTGCCCCCCCCTGCTCCCGCAGGTGCAGTGCGGCGCATGGGCATGTGCAGAAGTGTCGCGCATGCGGCCGTGCCTGTGGTACTGGTTGGCTGTGGTGCTGTGGTGCTGGAGATGCTAGGCATGGTACTCTTGTTCTCTTGCTCGTTTTCGTGTCTCGTGTCTCCGCTTGGGCGCAGGCCAGCTCAGAGTGTTCCCCACCCAGCTGGTCGCCGCTAAGCGTCCCCTGACTACTGCGGGTTGCTTTTGCTCGAAAAGCATAAAGTTTAGGCTTGCCTGGCTGACAAGTGCGCGGGATCGCGTCGGCTGCTTGCCTTGGTCTGCCGCCCCTCCGCTTGCCTTCTGTTTCGCACGTACAGCGAGGGCGATGTCTTGCTGCTCCACGTACATGCGGCATCTCGAGGCTGAGCTAGGCCGTCTTCTGCCAGCCTATCACCCAGCCCCGGCGCTTGAGTTACATATATACATTCTCCGTGTGTGTGCTTGCCTTGCTTGCTTGCAGGCTGCACCTCCTCATCACCGCGAGGCATTCACGGGAGATCCTCGAGCGTCAGGCCGTGGCATCCCGAGAAGGTTTGGAGGGCCATTACCTCGTCCTCGAAGCGCGTCTCGACATCCTCCGACAGCGTGCACGGCACACATGCGTTCAGAGACGCGGGCTCCAGCGCATCTTGCTGCCTCACACGCTTCTCGTCGTCTCGAGCTTCGAAAGGACTTTGGCCACCACAGCAGTTGGCCAGCGCAGCCATGAGCGCGTCGTCGCCATCCTCCAACGCCGGGTGACGGTCACAGGCAAGTGCTTGGACATGCGCTGCCGACTCGGCATATTCGCTGTGCCGCATCTCGTCTGCCACGGCTGTGATGCGCTGGCTCAGTACCTCCGCGAATTTATGGTGGGGGCTGGGCTCGGGTCTGGCCGCACAATCCGCGAGCATGGCGATAATGTCCTGGTCTGACATGCCCTCTTGAGTGTCCGAGGCCTCCCCTCCCCAGCCACCGTCTTCCTCCCCCTCCATCTTCACCTCGCCCAACTCCGCCTCTGAGCTCATAATCTGGACACCCAGCGCCGGCGGCTCACACGGACTGTTGAGGCCCTTGGCATCGAAAGACATGTCACTTTGGCCCTCAGCCATCTTCTTGTACATAGCCGCACTCGGGAAGGGCAGGTCCCGGGGGGTGCAGCAGCCGCTGCATAACGGAGAGGCGAGGGAAGGAGAGGAACTGAATGATGGCGAGGAGAGGGTTGGTGTCGTAGCGTTGGACGCGTCGGTTGAACACAGCATCGGCGACTCCGCGCCGTTCCACCCAGCATGCTCGCTGGATTCACTCCAACGCACGTACCCGTGGACAGCGTGGAGCAGGGACGGGTCGTCCTTGGCGTGCGTCATGGCGGCATCCAGCGTGCGCAGCCTCTTGTCCAAGCTCTTGATCTGCACCAAATATAGCACCCGATGGTCAGTTCTATCGCGCCATGGGCCGAAGTTTGGGCCTGCCCGCCTCCCGGGCTCGTCGCGGATGGTATCGGGGGTTGGTGCAGGGCTGGGTGCAGGGGTAGGTGCAGTGACAAGCCGCACTGCACGCGGAAGCGTGTACGCCCATGCAGGCGGTATATCTCAAAGCGTTCCCGCGAGCCCGCGAGCTTGCAGATTCTCTCCTCCTACTGATGGCACTGATTGTACCTTGCGGTACGGCCATCGGTTGATGCCATTTGCGCGGCAGATCTTCTTAAGCGACGTGAGGCATATGCCCAGGTGCTTCGCCACGGCCTTCTCGGGCATCTTGAAGTACTTGGACAGCTCCTGCATCGAGAGCTCGATGACGTTGTGCGTCCGCATCGCGACCCTTGCTCCGTCGCTCCTCCCTGGCGACGCTCACCACACGTGTCCGCCCTGCCGCTGACGACCCACGTCGGGTGGCAAAGCTACCGCGGGGGTGGATGGTCAGCCGAGGACAATAAACGTTGTCACGGAGGGATGAAAAACAAGCCGTATCGGAGGTGCCCTCTCTCTGTTGGTTGTTTATTTTTAAGGTCACCGAGCCGAGTTCCGTACCGTGGGTAAACGACACAAGACACAGCAAAAGTTCAGTACGAGTGTGGTTTCCCCGGTCGTGAGTTGCGAATACGGAAGTGTAGAGGATACTAAATTGAGTACCACTCTCTTTACTTTTCTGTACTTTTCTCCGGTCGTGAGCTCTAGGCAAGAAGGTTGAAACCCCTTCAAAGAGGTTATCCCTCCATACAATTACGGAGGTTGAAACCCCACCTGGGTCCTCTGCCCGAGCGTTGCGGGCAGCCCTCTGAACGTAAACGAGTGCAGGTTGGTCGTGGCGTGTGCGCGCTCTCCACGTTCTGAAGAGCTCCGTGCTGTGGATTCGCCAGGGGTGCAGGGTAACCCCGTCTGTTTGTTTGGCCTGCTGGCAGCCAGCACATCAACGATATGTACCACTCTGCCGCCGTCAGCATGTATGCCCAGCGCCTGATGGACCTGCAAAGGAGCCTGGACGCGGTGGCGGTGGCGTCCGCTCTTGTGCATTCTCCCCACCGCCCGGCGATGGTGCCGGCTACCGCGGGCTCCTCCGGCCAGACCCAAGCCCTCCTGTCCGCCTGCCTGTCCGCGATGTACGCCCGTGCGCCA
>Ga0315905_10005062_pt1 | contig 13446 bp, 12 predicted proteins | sample LakEriMetagenome_5_FD_203522 | JGI IMG/M metagenome (GOLD analysis project Ga0315905, IMG submission 203522) | Freshwater fungal communities from buoy surface, Lake Erie, Ohio, United States - Buoy 4 MA121 | ecosystem: Environmental > Aquatic > Freshwater > Lake | place: USA: Lake Erie, Ohio... | reverse complement strand
GGCAATGCATTCAAGGGATCTCCCGGAGGCTTTGAAGCGAATTGCGGCCGAGCTAGCAGCGCAAACCGGTAGCCTTGATCTATCGAGGCTCCAGCTCACCGAACTACCCGCTGAGTTGCAGGAACTCACCAGCCTTCAGAACCTCGACTGCAGTGACACCCAGGTGAGCGACCTGGAGCCGCTGCGGGGCCTCACCAGCCTTCGGAACCTCAACTGCAGCTCCACCAAGGTGAGCGACCTAGAGCCGCTGCGGGGCCTCGTCAGCCTTCAGAACCTCGACTGCAGCGACACCAAAGTGGAAGACATGGAGCCGCTGCGGGGGCTCACCAGCCTTCAGAACCTCAACTGCAGCTTCACCCAGGTGAGCGACCTGGAGCCGCTGCGGGGCTTCACCAGCCTTCAGAACCTCAACTGCAGCTTCACCCAGGTGAGCGACCTGGAGCCCCTGCGGCGACTCATCAGCCTTCAAAACCTCGACTTCTGGAACACCCACGTAAGCGATCTGGAGCCGCTGCGGAACCTCACCAGCCTTCAAAACCTCAACTGCATACAGACCAAGGTGAGCGACCTGGATCCGCTGCGGAGCCTTACCAGCCTTCAGGACCTCTACTGCGCCTTCACCCAGGTGAGCGACCTGGAGCCCCTTAGCGGCCTCGCCAGACTTCGGGACCTCGTCTGCAACAAAACTAAGGTGACCGACTTGGAGCCGATCGTTGCCTTGAAAACCCTTCGAATTCTTTATTGCGGGGATCTGGTAATTAGCGAATTCCCCCGCAAGCTTGTTTTCTGCGAAAATCTTTTACAACTCAATCTTGATGGTGCCAGTATTCCAGGCATCCCAGAGGAGGTCTTGGCCTCCAATAAAGGGTTTTTTGACAATAGCTGCCTCCCCGCTCTCCGTGCCCACGTCCTGGATCTAGAACTAGAAGCAATCCCCATCAATAGCATAAAAATCCTCGTACTTGGCAATGGCGATGTGGGTAAAACCCAGCTCTGCCGCCACCTTGCCACCGAGCCCTTCGATCCAACCGTGCCCACCACCCACGGCATCGCCGTGCGCACCATTACACCGACTTCAGAAGGGGATGCCACCTACTACATCTGGGATTTTGGCGGTCAAGACATCTACCACAGCGCCCACACCCTGTTTATGCGCACTGCAGCAGTATTTGTGGTGCTCTGGACGCCGGAGCAGGAGGCCATGGTGGCCAGCGACAACGACGACGACGATCCCCTAGAGCGCCGCCACCCACTCACCTACTGGCTCGACTACGTGCGCACCCTCGGCCGCGCCGACTCCCCCGTGGTGGTGGTGCAAAGCCAATGCGATGGCCCCGGCCAAGCGGTGGCCGTGCCACCGGTGGATGCGGGCCTGCTGGAAAGCTTCGGCTGCCTGAGCGTCTGCAATTTCAGTGCCCGCACCCGACGCGGCGTCGCCAGCCTCAAGGAGGCCCTGGCCGATGCCAACACCTACCTGCGCGATCGCGATGGCATCAGCAGCATCGGCAGGGGCCGCCACCTGGTGTGGCAACAACTGGAGGCCTGGCGCCAGGCCGATCAACTGCTTCCTGCCCCACAGCGCCTGCACCGCACCCTCAGCCAAGCGGAATTTGCCAGGCTCTGTGAACAAATCGGAGGCGTGAGTTCCCCCAAAGCGCTGCTGCGGTTTCTGCACAACAAGGGCGTGGTGTTTCACAGCCCGGATCTCTTCCACAACCGCATCCTTCTCGATCAATCCTGGGCGCTTGATGCGGTGTACGCGGTGTTCGAACGGGGCTCCACCTATCCGCAGATCAAAGCCAACGACGGCCGCTTCTGGCCTTCCCTGCTCGCCGCCAGCGTCTGGAGCGAGTATGAGCCAGAGGCCCAGAAACTATTCCTGAGTCTGATGTGCACCTGCGGCATCGTCTTCCCTTACCGCGAGGCGGATGCCCTTTTGGGCCAGGAAGCCCAATACCTAGTTCCCGATCTGCTGCCGCCCCGATCATCTCCCCAGGTGAGCAGGCAACTGCAGGGCCGCTGGGAGGGAAATGATCCCTGCCTAGCTCTCACCTATTCCTATAACTTCCTGCATGGCGGCCTGGTGCGGGCTTTGCTCTGCGATCTGGGCAACCATGCCGGCGATGGCGGCGTCTACTGGCGCTACGGTGCCTGGGTGTACGACGCTCGCCAGGGCTGCATCGCCCTGCTGGAGCAGCAAATGGAGAACGACCGCGCCGGCAGCATCACGATCCGCTTCCAGGGTGACGGCAGCACCGAATTGGCCGATTGGTTCCAGCAACGCCTGGCCGAACGCAACCGACAATTTGGCTACCCCGATCTCCAGCCAATCTGCTCCGGCCCCTTAGTCAGCCAAGCTCTGGCCGGCGAAAAGCGCCTACGCCAGCACCTGAGCGATGGCGGCGAAGCTTCAGCCGCACCTCCTCCCGAACTGGTGCCAGCACCGGTGGAAGCATTCCACAAACCTAGCCGGGAAGTCTTCATCTCCTATGCCTGGGGTGATGATAGCCCCGAGGGCAAAGAACGCCAACGGATTGTTGATCGGCTTGTCGATGCCCTGCGCAAACACTCCGAACCGATCTCGTTACGAATCGATCGCGATGAAATGCGGCCCGGTGACTTGATCAGCGCCTTCATGGATCGCCTGGCCGCCGCTGATCGGATGATCGTGGTGATTAGCGCTAAATACCTACGCTCGGAGTACTGCATGTATGAGCTATTCAAGATTTATCAAAACTGCCGCATGAAAGCAGGCGATTTCCAGCGGCGTATCATTCCAGTCATTCTCCCCGATGCCGGTCTCTCTGGGAGGACCGCATTGAGATTAAAGCCAGCTATTTACTGGAAAAAAGAAGAAGAAGAACTTGAAGCAATGATGGCCGCCAATCTTAAGGCCGTAGGCACCAGTATTCACATGAAGTTTCGCTTGATTGGCGAATTCGCCCGTAATACCTCCGACATGATCGAATACCTCTACGACCAACTCCAGCCTCGCGACTACGACCGCCAAATGGAGGAGAGCTTTCCTGAGCTTTGCGAGCAGATCCTGGCGGACTGACTCTGGCTGCATCATCGCCCAAACTGTTTGGACCCAACTGGGGTCTGGGGTCCTCCCTGCTCCTGGTGATTCCGACAGGCAGGCCTGCAACTCCAATCCCCAGCTCGCTGAATAGCGGCCTGCCATCCACATCCCCTAGCCAACCATGACCCATGACTCTGCAGCGAAGGCGCCGTACTGATTCGAGGCAGCATCCGGCTCGGCTACCTCAACCAGGAGCTGGCCCGCCTCGGTTCAAGGCGCCAGAGCCACGTGCAGCCGTTGTGCGGCTTCGTTGAGCCGCCGGTCGAAACTGGCCAGGCTGCCGCCAAGCCGCTGAGCGAGTTCCAGATAGGACGCGTCGTAGCTGGACAGACCCTGCGCCCGGGCGATCGCCAGGATTCTCGGCTCTGTCTCCTGCAAGGGGGTTGCGTCGGTTTCGATCGGTAGGGCCTGCAGACGAGATCGGAACAGATCGCTGGCGCTGCTGGCGATCACGCCGCGCCGCTCCGCCACCAGCAAGGCGTTGGCCACCTCCAGATGCCATAGGGCCGGCACCCACCAAGATTCGCTGCCGCAGTCGCTGAGCAGTCGACTGGCACGCTGCCCATCCTCAGGTTGTTGTCGCTCGAATGCCCAGGCCAAGGCCATGGAGGCATCGATCACCAGCATCCGCACGGCTCTCCCCTCAAGGCTGGCTCGCTCCTAGCCATCCCGGCCGAGGCCGACCCGCTCACCGTCGCCCCTCGCTCACGAAGTTGGCCACGTCGGCATCGGCGACACCTTGAATCCGTGCAAACGCCTGCATGGCGTCCACAGCAGCCTTGAGGCTATGGGCGGACTGGCTCCGATGGGGCACCAGGTCGGCAATCGGCTTGCCGCGCACGGTGATCGTGAACTGCTCGCCGTTCTCCACGGCCCTCAGCAGCCGGGAGAGCTGGGCCTTGGCCTCGAAGGCACCGATGCAGGAGTCCATGACGGAGGGGCGGGAGGGGTGCGGCCGGTAGGGCTGCGGAGCTGGCTGGATGGGACAGATTGATCTGGTCTGTGACCTAGTTTAGTGAGGATGCGCTCAGCGAGCTAGCAGCAGACCATGGCTCCCCATGGCGCCTTCTGGTTGCCGTTGGCGTGGTGCACCGATCGGCAGCGCTGCCAGTTGAAGCAGGGCAGCTTCAGCCAGGCCAGGAATTCGGCCTTGCTGAAGTAGCCGGTAGGGATCAGGCGCCCACCTTCTGAATCCGGTCCACCCGCCAGGCCTCATCCACCTTCACGAAGGTGAAGTCGAGCGGCAGCTCCTCCTTGCCGTCGGATTTGAGTTTCACCGTGAGCATCACCTGGTCGTCCTGCAGGCGGGGGCGGCCGGATTTGAGGTTGCGGAACTTGTTGAGCTGCAGGCCCGCCAGGAAGCGGATGAACTGCTGGCGGGTGACATGGGAGCGGTAGTTCTTGGTGGTGAGCAGGTAGGCGCCATCCACCTGGCCGGAGGCCACCTGGGTGAAGAACTGCTTGATCAGCGGGTTGATGCCGCGGGCGCTGAGCACCAGCTTCACCGCCGAGATCGTCCAGTAGAGGAGAAGCGCGCCGGCGCCGGCAAACAGGGCCTTGCTGCCGATGCCGCGGGCCAGATCCCAGTCCATGGGTGTCTCAAGGATTGCGAGGATCTGAGTCTGACCGACGACCCCGCCCGGCAGTGGCGATACTGCCCGGGCCCCCGCTGCCCGTGGGGCCCGCTGCGGCCGCGCTTGCTGGCCGCTCCCCGTCCCGTCGGTGCCCCCGCCGTGCCCCTGGAACCCCTGCCGCCCCTGTTCCACCGGCTGAACCGCGAGCATTTCGAGGGCGCCCTGCTCCGCGAGGGCAGGCCCCTGGTCGACATGCGCTGGAGCGACGGTCGCCTCACCCGCACCGCCGGCCTTTATCGCAGCGGCCGCCGCGCCGATGGTTCCGACCTCTGCGAGATCGTGCTCTCCCGGCCGCTGCTGGAGCCCCTGCCGCGCCAGGCCACCCTCAGCACCCTCTGCCACGAGATGATCCACGCCTGGATCGACCGGGTGCTGGGGGTGCGGGAGGTGCACGGCACCCACTTCCGCAGCCGGATGGCAGCGATCAACGCCGCTCAGGCGGAGTTCGCGGTGAGCGTGCGCCACACCTATCCCGTGCCGGTGGAGGCCGCCCGCTGGATTGCCCGCTGCCCGCGCTGCGGTCACACCTGTGCCTACCGCCGCCGCCGGAACGGTCTGGCCTGCCGGACCTGTTGCGAACGCTTCCATGACGGCCGCTGGGATGCCAGTTGCCTGCTGGTGTTTGAGTCGGGGGCGGCCTGACCGGCAACCGCTTGCGACCCCGGCGCCGTGGGGAATGCAGGCCCTTTAAGGTCGGCCCACTGCATGCAGGGCCATGACCACCTTTCTCTGGACCCTGGAGTGGGGAGGGGTCACGATCGCCCTGGTGGGGCTGGGCCGTGAGCGCTGGCTGGCGAGCCGCCGCCGGTAACCTGGCGCTATGGATGAGGCATGGAGTCGTTGGGATGGGTTGCCGGATGGCCGTCCCGAACAAGCGTCCGATGATGGCGCCCTGCGGCTGAACCGCCGCTCAGGATCGTTCCGGGAGCCGCCGGGCATCGCTTCCTCCCGGAATCGCGCCGCAGCTTCCCCCCGGGATGGCCGTCGCCCCGGTCGCGACGGCCCTGAACCGCTCGACCAACGCCTGGACCGCTGGGTGAGCCGGGGTCGGGAGTTTGTGGATGGCGTGGCCGGCGCCCGGCCCGGTTCACGAACGCCCGGCCCCGAGGGTGCCGGGCTGGGCCATCGGGGCCTGGGGGCGGGAGGTCTCAATCCAGCCCGGCTGGGCCGCTGGGTGGAGGAGCGGTTCGACTGGCTGCTCGAGGACGACGCCGACGACGACTGGCGGGAGCCTTGGCAGGAGCCCGCCCGCGGCATCGGTCGCCGGCCGACCGGCGCTCCAGAGGCCCGTCGGCCGGAGCGCCCGAGCGATCCCTGGGCCGCTCCCCCTTCGGGATCCCCCTCCCCTCGGCGGAGCGACCCCCAGCCGCGCCCTTCGGAGGCCTCCGTGGCCTCGGAGCGCCGAAGCCTGGAGGCGGTCTCCCGCCGCCCATTCCGGACCGGCCCGCCCGGCTCCGCGCCGCCGCCCCTATCCGGGGGTACCGGATTCAGACCCGTGGCCGGCCCGCCGCCGCCGCCTTCCCTCGGGCGTGCCAACCTCAGATCCGATTCCGGCACTCTTGTGGCGCCCACAACCAAGGGCTCTGCTGCCCTTGGCGAGCTTGCGGCTGATACCTCGGGCGGCGCTGGTGCCGCCCCCAACGGGTCCGAGGCCTGGCCCGACGACGCCACCTTCACCCTGCAGCGCTGGCAACGCACGCTTCCCTCGCCGGGGCCCGCACCGCTGGCGGCGGAGCCTCCGGCGGCGCGGGCCGCTGCCCCGGGCCGGCCGCTGCCCCGCTCCACCCGGCGCCGCTAGGAGGCGGCCGCAACGGAGAGGGAACGCCAGCCCACTCCATCCCCCCTGCCCATTCCTGCGGTTCTGCACTTCGGTATGCGGGGGAAGCCGTCGAGGTTCCTATCCCGCCCGAGCGCCGGGGCCTACGAGCCGATCCGATCTCCCTACGGTGCAGGGATCAGCAGGCGGCCACGATGAGCAACCGATCCCCCAGCCAACCGACGCAGCGCGGCATCAGCACCCTGGTGGTGGTGGGTTTCCCCACGGTGGCTGAGGCCGAACAGGTGCGGCGCGAACTGGTGGAACTCCAGAAGGAGGCCCTGGTTGCCTTGGAGGATGCGGTGGTGGTGGAGCACGACGCCGAGGGCCGGGTGCATCTGCACCAGGCTCTCAACCTCACCACCGCCGGTGCGGTGGGGGGTGGCTTCTGGGGCACCTTGGTGGGTTTGCTTTTTCTTAATCCGCTGCTGGGGGCGGCCCTAGGGGCCGGGGTCGGGGCGGCTTCAGGGGCCCTCAGCGACCTCGGCCTCAACGACGGCTTCTTGCGGGAAATTGGCGGCACCCTGCCCAGCGGCGGTGCGGCCCTCTGCGTGCTGCTGCGGGAATCGGCGCCCGATCGGGTGATTGAGCGCCTGCGGGCCCACGCTCCTCAGGCGCGCCTGCTGCGCACCAACCTCAGCCATGTGGATGAGGATCGTCTGCGCCTTCTGCTGCAACGTGTGAGCGGGCAGGCTGAGGCAAGCCAGACGGCCTGAGGGCCGGCCGCACCTGAAAGCTGCAGCCCCGTTCCCGCAGCTCCCTGTTCACCGGTTGCACCAGATCGCCAGGCATCTCGTCGGCCATCTCCTCCGCTGAGGTGGCGATGTCGGGGGCTCCCTGCTGCAGGGCGGCCAGTAGGTCGGCCCAGAGGCTCACCAGGGTGCGCTCCTTCTGCGGGATCACGCCCTGGCCTTCGAGATGGGGGGCACATCCCTGCCGGTGCCACAGGGCCTGGCGGTGTTGGCCGGAATGTTGGCGCTGGGCCAGGCCGCTCTCCAGGGCGGCGGGGCTGGGATCGCCATCCGCCAGGCGAAGGCCGGCGGCCACCAGCAGTTTGCCGGTGTGCACGGCGGAGATTCCGTAGACCCTGCCGAGGTCTGTGAGGCTCAGCCACTCGGCAGAGAGCGGGGCGTTACCCGCTGCGGCGGCCCGGTGGGTGCGGCTGCTGCTGGTGGGAAGTGCCGGAGAGCGGCCGTTCGGGGCCCGAACGGGGGTGGAGGGGGCGCGGCGCGGTGTGGCCATGGCTTGATGGATGGGTAAGCGAATGCTGGCCACACCATGTAGGTCGTCAATCCGTCAAGTGGAAACGCCAACGCACCGTTACCAAGTTGATGAATTGTTGTGAATCGAGGCTGTCGCAGGCCCCAGCCACCGTTCCAGGGCGGGGGAGAACACCTCTCGGATCACGGTGAGCTCGCGGCCCTGGCGGAAGAAGCGGTAATGGCGGCTCCAGAAGGGCCCGGGGCACCCGAAGCGGTGTTCCAGCCAGGGGGCCTGCACCTGGCCCAGGCCGTCCACCTCTCGGAACAACTCGGTGCGGCCCTCCGTGAGGCTGCGCCAGATCGGCTGGCGGCGATCCCGCAGATGGGATTCCGCCGCGCTGCGGTTCCACCAGCTTTCGGCCCAGCCCAGGGTGAGGTCGCCGCAGGAGAGCCACACCTGCCGCCGCATCAGGGGCTCCTCCAGTTCCGCCACTTCCGGTGGCACCAGAGGGTCGCGCTCCGGTTCCGGGGCCATGGCGATCAGGTCCACCTCTAGGGGCTGGCCGGTGAGCAGTTGCAGGTGGCGGGTGGGGCTGCCGTCCCCCAGCAACATCAGTTTCCAGGCCCCGCTGAGCTGCTGTCCTGCCCGGGCCGCCAGCACATCGGCCATGGGGGCCTGCCAAAGGGAAGCGGGTGAGGCAAGGAGGTGTCCAGGGGGGGCGGGAGCGGCGTCGGGGTAGGGGTTGAGGGTTGGCCCAGCGGAATCAGCCACCGCTGCCGATCGCGATGCGACGCAGATCGCCGTCGTGCTCGATCAGCACGCTGTCGCCATCGGTGGAGCGCAGCCGCCAGCCGCTGCTGCCGATCGTTTCACCCACCGACACCGTGCTGGTGCTGCCGCCCATCTGGAAGATGGCGGAGCCCACCTTGCCCGGGGCACCCACCACCCCCACGAGCAGGGGCAGGGGGCCGGGTGGTGGGCTGCGGCGGACCGGTGCGGCCGCGGCGGCGGCCAGCTTCGGGCTCACCGGCACCCGCAGGATCGGCGCGCTCCGCTGGGGCTGGGGCAATTCGCCAAGCTGCTCGATCCAGGCTTCCTGAGGCGGCGGCGGCGGCGGCAGGTCGTTAGCAGAGGGCCCGGCTCCTTGGCTGTAGGCCTGGGCCTGCACGGCGGTCTGAGGGGCGCCAGCCTGGGCGGTCAGGCCGGTCGGCGGGGCCAGGGCGGGGGCTGGTGGGGTAGCGGGTGCCTGCGCGGCGGGTCCGAAATTGCGCAGCCGCTCCACCAGCAGCAGGCTGCGTTCCTGCTGAAGGGATTCCTGGAAACGGTTCCACTGGCTCAGGGCCAGCACGCCGCTGCTGGCGCTCACCAGGCCGGCGGCGGCAAAGGCTCCGATCAGCATCAGCGGCTGCTGGTGGGCCGTGAGAGTCGCCAGGGTTGCCTGCAGGCCCCGTTGCGGAGCCGGGGCGGATATCGCTGGTTCCAAGGGGGCCGGGCTGACTGCGGCTGACCTGAAAGGATCGATCTGGGGGCTGGCCTGGGGCCGTCGGGCCCGTTGCCAGCGGGGTGCTTTGGCGGCCGGAGCCGCAGCGGCGCCGGGGTTGGCTTCCTCCTCCGACGCCGGAAGCGCCAGGGCGTCGAGGTCGCTCCGATCGGCGTCGGTGGGAAGGTCGATGGTGTCCACCGGATCGAAGATCCGGTTCATCAGCTTCTCGGCCTGCAGGTCCCAATAGGCCCGGGAAGTCGGGATTCCCCGCGGTGCGTCCACCTGCCCCTCAGCCGATTGGATGGGTCAATGTAGCGGCAATCGCTCGGCGTCGATCCAGTTCAAGCCAGAGCAGCAGGGCGGTCACATCGGCCGGACTCACCCCCGGCACCCGTGAGGCCTGGCCGAGGGTGGTCGGCCGCACGACATTGAGCTTCTCGCGGGCCTCGGTGGAGAGGGTGGCGATGCCGCCGTAGTTGAGATCAGGGGGCAGGGGGCGCCCCTGGGAGCGCCGCACCTGCTCGATCTGCTGCTGCTGGCGGGCCAGGTAGCCGCTGTACTTGATGTCGATTTCGGCCCCCTCCCGAACGGCCACGGGCAGATCGGCCGGAGCTAGGCCGTGGCGCACCAGATCGCTGCTGTGGAAGCCGGACCGCCGCAGCAGGTCGGCCAGGGTGATCGAGCCCTTGATCGCCGCGCCGGTTTCCGCCGCCACCGCCGCCGCCACCGGGTCGCTGGCCTTGAGCCGCACGCTGTCGAGCCGGCGGGCTTCGGCGCTGATCGCCGCCTGCTTGGCCTCGAAGAGCTGCCAGCGGCGCCCATCGATCAGCCCCAGCTCCCGGCCTAGTGGGGTGAGGCGCCGGTCGGCGTTGTCGCCCCGCAGCATCAGGCGGTACTCGCTGCGGCTGGTGAGCACCCGGTAGGGCTCTCGAAGGTCCTTGGTGATCAGGTCATCGATCAGGGTGCCGATATAGCTGCCTTCCCGCGGCAAGTGGATGGGCTCCTGGCTCCGCAGCAGCCTGGCGGCGTTGAGCCCCGCCACCAGACCCTGGGCGGCCGCCTCCTCGTAGCCGGTGGTGCCGTTGAGCTGGCCGGCGCTGAACAGCCCCGCCACCCGCTTGGTTTCCAGGTTGGCCTTGAGCTGGGTGGCTGGCAGGTAGTCGTAGTCCACGGAATAGGCGGGCCGCAGCATCACGCAGCGCTCCAGGCCCGGCAGGGTGCGCAGCAACTCCAGCTGCAGCCGCTCCGGCAGGCCGGTGGAGAAGCCCTGCACGTAGAGCTCGGGGGTGTCGCGGCCCTCGGGTTCCAGGAAGATCTGGTGGCTTTCCTTGTCGGCGAAGCGCACGATCTTGTCCTCGATCGAGGGGCAGTAGCGGGGGCCCTTGCTGTCCACGAAGCCGCCGTAGATCGGCGTGAGGTGGAGGTTGGCCTGGATCAGTTCGTGGGTGGCGGCGGTGGTGCGGGTGAGGTGGCAGCTCATCGGCTCGCCGCTCACCCAGGCGGCCGGATCGAAGGAGAAGAAGCGATCGTGGGCATCGCTGGGTTGTTCTTCAAGCCGGTCGAGATCCACGCTGCGGCGGTCCACCCGAGCCGGCGTGCCGGTCTTGAGGCGGCCGGTGCTGAAGCCGAGGGCCGCGAGGGCCTCGGTGAGCCCCTCGGCGGCCTGCTCGCCGGCCCGGCCGGCGGCCATCGAGCGATCGCCCACCCAGATGCGGCCGCCCAGGAAGGTGCCGGTGGTGAGGATCACGGTGCCTGCGGCGTAGACGCTGCCGAAGTACGTGCGCACCCCCAGCACCCGGCCCAGGGGGCTTTGGGCCGGATCCGCGCCGCCGGAGGCGAAGTCTCCCTCCACCACCAGGCCTGTCACCATCGCCTCGCGCAGGTGCAGGTTGGGGGTGTGCTGCAGCAGCTGAAGCATCTGGCGGGCGTACTGGCGCTTGTCGGTCTGGGCCCGAAGGGCCCACACGGCTGGGCCGCGGCTGGCGTTGAGGATGCGCTTCTGCAGGGCGGTGGCGTCGGCGAGGCGGCCGATCACCCCGCCGAGGGCATCCACCTCGTGCACCAACTGGCTCTTGGCCGGGCCCCCCACGGCCGGATTGCAGGGCTGCCAGGCGATGCGATCGAGATTCAGTGAAAAGAGCGCGGTGCGAATGCCCAGCCGCGCCGCCGTGAGGGCTGCCTCGCAGCCGGCGTGGCCGCCGCCCACCACGATCAGCTCGAAGGATTCGGTGGGCTGCTCGCCCGTGGAGATGCAGGAATCCATCGCTTCAAATTAGGCGGCGATGCGGATGGCGGGCTGCTCCGGCCCCTGGCAGCCCACCGCTGGTGGGCGACCATGCTTTTCATCCTTCCGGTGTGGGCTTCGTTGGATTCCCGGCTCCCCCAGGGGTGGCAGCTGCCCCTGGCCCTGCACCTGCCGCTCATCTCCCTGCTGCTGGCGGCGATCACCTGGCTGTTGTGCAGCCTGCTGGCCCGCCGACTGGGCCGCGCTTCCCTGCTGCGTGCCCTGCTGCTGCGGGTGCGGCTGAGCCTGGCCATTCCCCTGCTGCTGGGAGGCGAGCTGCTCTGGCTGCTGAGGCTGCTGCCGCCCACCGATCTTCCCTTGCCCAGCGCCCAGGACCTGCGCCAGCTTCTGGTGGTGGTGGCCCTGGCCTGGAGCCTGGCCCGTTGCAGGGGGACCCTGCTCGTTTGGGTGGAGAGCACGGCGGCTGTGGCGGCTCTGGAGGGCCGGGAGCGCCTGGCCCTGCTCGATCTGCTCGACAAGCTGATCGGGCTGCTGGTGGCCGTGCTGCTGGGCTGGCAGGTGCTGCGGTTGCTCGGGGTGTCGGCGGGGGTGCTGCTCACCGCGGGCGGTTTCGGCGCCGCAGCGCTGGCGTTTGGGGCTCGCACGATCGTGGAGAACGGCCTCAGCGGCGTGGGGCTCTACCTCAGCCGCCCCTTCGTGGTGGGCGATGTGATCCGCCTGCCCGCCCAGCAGCTGCAGGGGGAGGTGGAGGCGATCGGTTGGTTCCACACGCGCCTGCGGGATCCGGAGCGGCAAACGGTGTACATCCCCAACGGCACCTTCATCAGCCAGGCGGTCCAGAATCTGGCCCAGATCGACCGCCGTCGCCTGGAACTGGAGGTGAGCCTGCGGCCCCGGGACCGGGACGCCGTGCCGGCCATCGTTGCCGAGCTGCAGGGGCTCCTGGCGGCGGAGCCGGCGGTGGATCCAGGGCTGCCGGCACGGGTGCATCTGGTGGGTTTCGGCACAAGCGGGCCGCTGCTGAGGCTGGTGTGCCATGCCGCCACCGCCGACCAGGCCGCAGCCCTCGACCTGCAGCAACGGCTGCTGCTGCTGATCGGGACCGTGGTGGAGCGCCATGGCGCCGTGATCGCCATGCATCCCCCCATCCAGGTTTGAGGGAGGCCCCGCGGTCATCGCGGCCAGCGGCAGCCCTGGCCCCCGTCGTGCTGCAGTGGTGGGACATTGCCACTGCCCGATCACCCTCACTGCACGACCCTCTCCTGGGAAAACCCCGGCCTCTGGCCCACCAGCGTCGCCGGCTATGCCCGGGAGCTGCGCCCGCTGCTTCCCGCCGAGGCGTTCGAGCCCGACCGCACCCTGCTGCCCTTGTCGGCGATCAACGGAGCGATCCTGCTGCTGGGCTGGCTGATGGCCGATCGACTGGACCGGTGGCCGCTGCCTTGGCTGCCGCTCTGGCTGCCCTTCGCTCTGATCATGGGCAACAGCGTGTTCGTGCTGGGTCTGAGCATGCATGAGCTGCTGCATGGCAGCGGCGTGCGGGGGCTGGCGCGGCGTCGGCTGGTGGCCCTGCTCGGCTTCGGCCTGTTGTGGATGACCCCGACCCTCTGGCAGGCGGCGCACAACCGGGAGCATCACCACCACACCAATGACCTGTCAGATCCGGACCGGGCCTACCTGGAGGCGCAGCCGCGCACCTGGGGCAAGCGGCTGTTCCAGCTGATCACTCCCTCGCTGGAGGTGTCCCCCCTGGGTCTGGTGCTGGGCATGAGCAGCGCCTGGGCCCTGCATCACTTCGGCATCATCTGTTCCGTGCTGCTCTGCCACGGCGGTGCCACCCCCTTCAGTCAAGCCCCCCTAGGGGTGAGCGCGCGCGAGCGCCGGCGCATCGCCCTGGAGCTGCTGGCGGTGATCGGCCTGCACGCCGCCGTGGTGATCTGGCTGGATGCCAATCCTTTGAAGCTGTTGCTGGGCTATTTCCTG
>Ga0315905_10005059_pt1 | contig 13448 bp, 8 predicted proteins | sample LakEriMetagenome_5_FD_203522 | JGI IMG/M metagenome (GOLD analysis project Ga0315905, IMG submission 203522) | Freshwater fungal communities from buoy surface, Lake Erie, Ohio, United States - Buoy 4 MA121 | ecosystem: Environmental > Aquatic > Freshwater > Lake | place: USA: Lake Erie, Ohio... | reverse complement strand
GGAGATCATCGACCCAAACCGCAATCTGGATTCGCGCTATCTGGTTTATGCAGCCACGCTAAAAAGCGGCCAAACGGTGGCTGGAATTATCACCATGGAAAACGCGACGAGCCTGACGCTGCGCCAGTCCGATGGCCAGGAGCGCAGCCTGTTGCGGACCGATTTGGAAAGTTTGGAGACCACGGGAAAATCGCTGATGCCCGAAGGGCTGGAACGGGATATTCCACCGCAGGCTATGGCGCACTTGCTGGCGTATGTGGAGCGGCAGGAGAGTCCGGCCAAGTCGATGCCCGGCAATACACCTCGGGAAATATCGGTTAGCGAGGCAGGCGGAGCATTGCAGGCGGCATTGGCTGAAATCCGCGGCGATGGCATCAGTTTTGAGACCGATTTTGGCAATGTTGGCAACTGGCATGGCCAGCAGGACACTGCGCGCTGGAAAGTGAAGGCACTACAGCCTGTCACTCTGGATGTTTGGATTGATTTTGCGTGTGCGCAGGCGAGCGCAGGTAACACGGTGATGGTGGAGTGCGGTGAAAGCAAATTCTCATGGAAAGTGCCGGCTACCGGGGCAGATTGGTCCAATTACCAACAACTGAAAATTGGCAAGCTCCGCATTCCAGCCGGAGAATCGGCAGTGACTATGCGCCCCGAGGGAGCGGTTGCCAATGCGCTGGTTGATCTTCGGACCATCTACCTGACTGCCGCTGGCACCCCACCTGTGCTGGTGGCGAAGGGGCAGACCGATGTGCCACAGTCGCCGGGTGAGTTGGTTCGGGCCATGGAAATGGGTAGTGGTGACAAGGCGTTGATACAAAAACTGGTTGAGCAGCGTTCTGACTGGGCCGCGGACATGCTGCAGGACATGACCAACGGTTTGGCCGAAGGCAAGGAAGAGTACAAAGCCATTCCGCTGATCTGGCGGGTGGCTATCGCCCAAGGGAAGAAGGGCGACATGGGCACATTGAAGGCCATCCTGCGGGTGTCTTTGCCCACGCTCGATGCCGACTTGCGCGACTGGCAGGCTGTGGTGGTGGGTGGTGGGCTTATCAACGGGTCCACACTGGCTGGGCGCTGGCCGCACAAGGAATATGGTAGCCTTTTGGCCTTTGAAACCGACCTGCGAAAGCGTTTGGACCGGGCCATTGTTCTGGCCTTTGCCATGGCCGACGACCCCAAGGTGAACACGGGCACCCGCTATGACGCATTGCGCATGGTAGCCCTTGGCGACCGCGCGAAGGCGCTTGAAACCTTGGCCCGCTACCTGAAGCCTGGCACAGACGATGAGCTGGTAATGGGTGCTGTGAGCGGATTGGGCGACATATCCGCAAACGATGACGCCCAAGTTGCAGCTCTGCTACTGGAAGCGTTACCCAGGCTGAACGAAGAAAACTTGGGCATGGCGCTTGGGGCCATGGTACGAACACCTGCCAGAAGCATGGCCCTGCTGGATGCTATCGCGGCTGGGAAGGTGGATAGGAAAAAACTGGCAGAAACTGCCCGCAAAGCGCTGCTCACATCGGCAGACAAAGCAGTGAGGGCCAAGGCGGAAAGCCTGTTCAAATAATTTGTAGTATTTCAGGCATGCAAAATATAAAAACTCCGGGCCGCGCGGTGGAGCGCGACCCGAAGCGGCTTCCGTCGGCAGGCCTCGAGGGTGTGCCTGCCGACTTGATCCAAGGTTTTGATCAGCGGATGAAAGTCTTGGAGGTGGTGCTGCCCGGGGCCGGGGTGGGCTGGGCTTGGGGTGTTCCCGCAGGTGGTGCCACGGTGTTTGGCGCCAACGGGGGCGGACTGGTCACCGGGGCTGGAGGCAACACGCCCGAGGGAATCACGCTGCTGGTTGCTGGAGGCGAACAAGGCATGGTGGGTGCCGGCATGATGCTCGAGACCGAAGGCATCAGCGTGCTGGCAGGGGAAAAGGACTCGGTCATGCAGGCCCCAACGGGGGTTGAGCATGCTGGCGGCGCATAGGCAGGCGCTCCATAGGCAGGTGCCGCGAAAGCGGGTGCCACATAGTTGGGCATTGCCGGAGGGCCTTGGTTGTACGACACGATGAATTCACCCGGGGCCAATGGCACGGGAGAATTGCTGGGATGTGGCTGCTCTTTGTGCTGGCCGGTGAGACGGGCCAGCAGGCTATCACGGTTTTTGTCGTGACTGCAGAGGCCCAAAAACCCTTTCTTGGGTGCGGGCTCAGGCGCGGAGCATGTGGTAGCCCCACAAGGGTTGCTGGCGGCAGGTGCTGGTGCGTGGGCGGACGAATTGCCACCCAGGCTCATGCACCCCGTCAGGGTGAGGCTCGAGGCGGCCATGACGGCAGCCTGAGCCGGTAACTTGAGGGAAAAACTTGCCATGGTGCGAAATTTCCCGACGAGACGCGACGCAACTGGCGCCACAACTATAATTGGACCCAAATAACCCTTCCCTCCTCCCGGCCAACTAGCAAATAAACTTGAGTAAAAAACAAAAACCCCGCCAAATTGGCGGGGCTTAAGGTCGTCAGGTTCGGAAGCTCTTACCTGACCGTTATGGTTTTACAAGCCGGGAGCCGCTTGACAAACGGCCGGACGTTGTTCAGCGCTGGCTTGCTCGCAACTGGCCGCGCAGATAGCCAAGCGCCGCCTGAAGTTGCGTATCCACAAAAGGAGCCTTCTCCTCATCTGTTTTCTTCTTACCAGCGGAACCATAGATCACTTCCGATTCGCGCATGGCCTCGAACAGGTCATCACGCTCTTTCCGGGTGAGCTTCACATCCTGGTCAGGCTTCACGCCCCAGGTGTCCTCATCTTTGCCGCCGGTGCTGGACTTGTTGAGGTTCTTGCCACTGGGGCGCCAGAAAGTCGCGGTGGTGAGCTTGAGCTCACCTTCGCCGAACTCGCGGATGTTCTGCACGCTGCCTTTGCCGAAGCTGCGTTCGCCGATCACCCAAGCGCGGTGGTGGTCTTGCAGGGCGGCTGAGACGATCTCACTGCCCGAGGCGCTGCCGCTGTTGACCATGACCACCATGGGGAAATCGCTCAGGCTGTTCTCGGCAGAGCCGGAAAACTGGGTCTCTTGGCGACCGCGTGGGCGGATGCTGACGATGAGGCCGTCGTCGATGAACATGTCAGAGATGAGAACAGCGCTGTCTAGCAGGCCACCCGGGTTGAATCGCAGGTCGAACACCATGCCCTTCATGCCTTGCTTGCGCATCTCGTCGAGGGCGCGGGCCATATCGCGGGCCGAATTGCGGGCGAAACTGGTCAGGCGGATGTAGCCAATCTTGCTCTTGGGGTCGACAAACCAGTTCCAGGTGGCGTCGGGCTTGCGGCTGTAGCCGAGCACGCTTTCCACCTCGATACGGTTGCGAATGAGCTTGATCTCGCGCTCTTTGTCTTCTCCCTCGCGCTGGATGAAGATGGTCACGGGCGTACCGGGCTTGCCCAGAATTTTCTTCACAGCGTCATTGGTGGCCAGTCCCTTGGTGGAAACAACCTCGGGCTTTTCGAGCTTAACGCCTTTGTTGTCCACATCGAGAATGATCTTGGTGATGATATCGCCCGCTTGGACACCAGCCTTGAAAGCCGGGCTATCCTTGATGGGCGTGACCACCAAGAGCATGTCGGTGACGCTGTCCTTGCGGATCTGCACACCTATCCCGGTGAAGTTGCCCTGGATCTCTTTGTCGAGGCTGGCCTTGGTCTCGGAGTCGATGTAAGTGGTGTAGGGGTCCAAATTGACCATCATCCTTTGAAGGGTGATGTCAACATCCTTGCCCTTGTCGAGATCCTCCCGGCGCCCCAGCTTCATGCGGGCATCGACCAAGAGTTTGTTGATGGCCTCTCCGGAAATGGTTTCGGGTTTTTCCAACTGGGAGGCGATCTCGGCTGGAATTTTCTCCTCCATACGGCGGTAAAGACCCTGAACCGCCCATGCGACCATCTGCCCGGGTTTGATCTCCTTGACATATTCGCGCTGAAGCAGGTCGATTGCCTTCTTCACGGTTTTGGCAAAGTCGGCCGCGGCTTCTGGTGTGAGCTTGGCGCTAGCCAGCAGTTCGTTGCGCTTGGTTTCAAAAGCGGCAAGCTCGCCACCCTTGGCCAAAGCCTGATACGCTTTGCGCAGCGAGCGCTGCATTTCCAGCTTGGGCATGGCAGTGAGCATGTTGCGGCCCTCCACCTCAAATTGAGCGGGAATCTTGCCGGCTTTCACAGCGGCATCAAAGGCGACTAAATCGGCGGCAGCTTTTTCGGCGGCTTCGGGATTGTTAGTCAGCGTGTAGTGGTTCGCACGGCCACCCAAAACGAAGGGAAACTGCTGTTTCTCTTCCTTGGTTTTGCCCACCTGACGGGCGAGTTCTGGCAGTTGCTTGTCAATGTATTCGGTCAGTTCGTCAACCGTGACACGGCCATCGGGTTCGCCACCCTCGTTGTCGGCCTTGCCAGAAAGGCCATCGGTAACCACCTTGGTGAAGATACCCTCACCGCTGGGCATGGTCAGGGATGGCTGCAGGCCGTTAGTGGCCAAAAACACCACATGGCCGGTAAGGGGAGCGTGCTCTTCGGTGCCGTCGTCGCCCAAAAATTCGCGGTAAGGGGTTTGGCCCAAAGTGGGCTCGGCAATTCCTTTGCCGGGCGCAGTGTAACCCTTGAAGTTGACGTCGAGGAAGGTTGCGACCCTTTGGCTTTTCAGGTTTTTGAGGATATCGGAAATTTCCGACTCGCCCACTGCTGTGCGATCGCGTGTGGCAAACTGGCTGTCTGACAGGAAATAGCAACGGCGGTCGCCGCCATCGCTTTGCGGGCCACCTTGGGCAAACAGACCAACGATAACCGTGTCACCGGGTTTCGCCTCTTTCACCAGCCAGTTAAGCCCTTCCAAAAATTTCTCACGGGTGGATTCTTCGGTTCCCACCAGCAGGCGAGAATCGGTAGGCGCCACCTTCAGATGTTTGCCATCGGTAAGGAGACTGAAGACAGCCTTGGCGTCTTTCTCCGCCCCAGGTCGCGCCTTGATGGCAGGATCCTTGAAGGTGCCCGCTCCGGCCACTAATACCAGTGTGCGGCCTGTGGGGAGCGCTTGCTCCACCTCAGCCGCCCGAGCGGGCAGCAACCCGGTTACAGCCGCCAGCATGCCCGCCAGCGACGCCATCCACCAACTTTGGCGCAAGCGCATCATCCATCCCCCGGCTTAGCCGAAAAGCCAAAAGTACCCCCCGTCCGGAAAAGTCCGAGACGGCAAGGGACTGGGCCAACTCATTACTAGCGAAGTATATTCACCAGCCCACCCAAGCAGCGCAACCCGGATAGGCAGCAAGCCATTTTGGTAGGGGTTTTGCAAAACAGAATTCAGGGATATTTAGATAAATAGCTAATCTAGGGAATATGGGATACATCCCCTGAAGCCTTCATCTCCCTTCCAATCCCATTAAGTTGTGATTCTTGAAGGAAACAGTTTTTTCAAAATTCCCCACCAGTACCCAACCCCCATACCAACAACACGGCGCGATTTCCTTGGAACTACCACCGGAACGATGACAGCGATATCTGTCATGGCCAGGGGTGATACCCGTGAAACCACCCGCACTCTTGAAAATTTTAAAGCCCAATACATTCGGCCGAATGGACCCAGAATTCAGCCTTTTCAAGACGGCTAACTGGTTATTTTGTTCATAAGCATCATGGCGATTATTACCTGAGAGTTCTTTAATCCTCTGCAAGGGGTATCTGCCATGCTAGCCAAGGGCCAGCAACCAATCGGCGGCCAAGGCAAAAATGGATGTGATGATCAGGCCAAGGAAAAGCCAACCCACAGTCAGGGCGGACTTGCCCCATGCGTGCGAACCCATCACCAAGGTATCTCCCGCAAGCAACAACAGTGCCACAACATGCACAGGCAACAAAACCGCATTGACTACCTGACTGGCATACATGAGTGGAATGAGTGACAAATTAGGCAAAGAAACCACGCTCACAGCCGCCACAGTTAGCCCAATAAAAGCGGCATAGAAGAGCTGAAAGTGGTGCGAATCAAGATCGAGCGAGGCGGGCGCGCCAATCCCCTCAGCAATGGAATAGGAAGTGGCCAAGGGGACCACCGCGGCGGCAAGCAGCGATGCCCCCAACAAACCAGCGCCAAAAATCAGGGTGGCAAACTTCCCGGCCAGTGGCTCGAGTGAGATTGCCACATCACGGGCGTCTTCCACCGGTATTCCAGCCGGATGAAGGGTGGCCGCGCAGGCCACAGCAATGGCAATGCCTATCACCCCTGTGAGTATGGAGCCAATCACCACTTCCACTTTTTCGGAAGGGAGGTCGACCACCTTAATTTTTTTGTCCACCGCATAGGATTGGATGAAAGCCAACCCCCAGGGTGCGAGGGTTGTGCCCAAGGTTGCAACCAAAGCGATCCACCCTTCTTGATTGATTGGAAGGTTTGGGACCAGTGAACCCTGAACCACCTCGGACCAATCGGGTCCGGCCAAAATTCCATCGAGTATGTAAAGGGCCAGCGTCGACGAGATGACCAGCAACACCCACTCCACCCGTTGAAACGAGCCCAGCACCACCACTAGAGAAATCAGTAATCCGGCAAGAGGGGCACTAAGCCAATTGGGAATGCCCACCAGCGAGGCCGCCGCAGAAATGCCAGCGTATTCAGCACAAATGGTGCCAAAGTTGGCGAATAAAAGACCTATCACAGCCGTGTAACCCACGGTGCGCCCCCAGCGCTCGCGAATGATCGCGACAAATCCCTTCCCGCTGGCAACACCAATTTGCACCGCAATCAGGTGGAAGTAAACCAGCAGGATTGTTGAGGCAGGAATAACCCACAGCAAACGGTAGCCATGATCTGCCCCCAATTTGGAATAGGTTGCGATTCCCGCAGGATCATCATCCGACAACCCAGCAAGAAGGCCCGGACCCAGCACCGCCAGAAAGGCCGCGAGCAACCCAGTCCCCTTGGCTCGAAAATCCTTGTACTGCTTGGCAATACCCCGCCTGCGGTGCGGCAGGCGGGGGTGATGGCGATGGTTGCGGGTGGACATTGGGGACCGCCACTGACAGAGCCGGTTCAAGGGCAGTTTCTAAGTGTAACGGATTATATGGCACAGCAGCCCACCCTTTTGGGAAGTGATAAAAACCTTCGGGCCCGGAACCGCGCTGCGGTTCCGGGCCCGAAGGTCTCGGCCTTTTGAAAATGCCTTTATTCCAAGTTCAGGTTGAGGTTCACGCCTTCACCCTGGGGAATATCCACCACCAAAGGAGTGGTCGCCGCCGTGCGGTATTTCTCGGGAATGGTGTTTTCCACCTTGGGCGCCTTGTCATCATCCACCAGTTTGGGGGCGGGGACAAAGTGAACCTGGTATTTGCCGGGGGGCAGACCCAAGGCTCCCCGGGGCGCATAGACCTCGAAGCTGCCGTCCTTCGCGGTGCGGGAGTTACCGGAAGTCCTCTCGCGGCGGCGACCATTCGCATCCACCTTGGGATCCTCGATTCGTGTGAACACCACCAGATTGTCGGTCGCGGGCTTGCCCGCAATGGTGATGGTCCCTCGCACGCGGACCATGCCCTTGGGCTGCTGGTTGCTGGCTCCACCCTCGCCGGTCTCGATGGGCTGCAGGTCGTCACGGTACACGCCGTGGAGGCCGATCTGAGAGATGACAGGTTCCTTGCCCTTCATGGTCACCCAGGCGACCTGGTCGATTTCGCCGTATTCTGAACCGCGCATGGAACTTCCGCCGCCCGTGGTTGCCAATTGGTACAGGTTGCGTCCCTTGCGTATGGACTTGCGGAAAACATGGACATGGCCGGCAAAGACTGTGTATTGGCGGCTTTCGAGCAAATCCTCAACAGGCAGCCAGCCATTCGTCTCGATTTCTTTGAAATTCCACAACGGATGGTGCAAGAAGATAAAGGTCCAACGGACCTGGGTGTTTTTTGCCAATTCAGCTTTTAGCCATTCGCGCTGTTTGGCACCAATGCGCGTCTTGGCAAAGGCCTTCTCGTCAGCGTCGGTATCTTCGTCATTGGTGTTCAAGCCAACAAACAGGCAATTCTTATAGACGAGGCTAAAGTTGCGACGGCCATAAGCCTCTTTCCAAACTTCAGCCTTAACCTTGTTGTTGGCATCATGGTTGCCTGGGATATAGAAAAAAGGCATTTGCAATTGCTTGACATAGCCGTTGAATTCAGTCCATTCCTTTTGGTTTTGTTCCTCCTTGGGTGAGCCTTCAATCAGGTCGCCCACCGACATAACAAATTCTGGCTGGAGCAAGTTGATTTGCTGCACTGCGCGGGAAAAAACCCCTGAGCGATGGCCCCCGGTACGGTCGGAAATGATGGCAAACTGAAACTGGTCGGGAGCTATGTTGGCCTGTAGCGAGGTCCAGGGGTTTTTGTCTTGCACCTCGGCGACAAAACCGGCCTTGGTGTTGGCATCTAGAGCGTTGCCCGAGTCGGACACGCCTCGTGAAAGCCACAGGGTTACCCCCAGACATCCAGCAACACCCACTAAAAGCAATCCGGCGCGCATATCCTGAACCCTCCATTCATTCGAGTCGGAAATATAATTCCTCCGGCAATTCATACACTGTGTCAAGCTTCGGGCCATTTTTTCTTTCAATCTTCGTCAAATCTAAAGATTTCCTGTGGTTTGAAATACAGGCTCCATTAAAATGATCGGTGGGGCCAGCAGGCCGAAAAATTTGGAATCCACCGATGAATCAACACATATTGTCGCAGACTATGGCTTCCTTGCCACTGGCCGGCCTGCCCCACGAAGAATTGCTGGCTATGGCTCTGGGCCGGCTTCCGTCCAACTGGCCAAAAGAGCCAATGGACCAGGGAACCCTGCGCCGCCACTACCGCCTGTCCACAGACCTCAGCCATCTGGTTGAACCTCTCAACCAGAACAACAGCGGCTGGGTAAAATTTTTATTTTTAGCCTCTGCAATTTCTTTTTCCTGAAACTTGTTTGCAAACACCGAGGTTGACCCCATGCGAGCCTATGCCCTTCTGATTTTTTCGACCTTCTGGACAGGAGCTCTTTGTGCAGCCGATTGGCCAAGGGTGGCCAGCGTGGAGCCCCAGCCTCTTCTGGCCCAGGTGCAACGGTTGGACCAAGCCCTGTCTTTCCTTGGCCAGCCCCTACCTGTAGAAACCCGAAAAGCATTGGCCGGTCTGAAGCCATCCGATGGCGAGAAGGCGGTGGCCGAGGTGCAGCGACTGCTGGATGGCCGCTGCCTGGCGGCGGTGGAAGTTAGTGCTGACGGGGTGAGCCGGGTCACCGCAGGATCGAAACCGGTGGAACTAGTGGAGCAGGGCTGGCGGGCCTGCCTGGTGAAGGTGATCAACAGGGCAGGCTCAACCGGCATGCTGCGGGCAGACAGTCCCAGTGCCCAACCAGTGCCCAACGGCCCAAAAGACAAGGTTGCCGAGCGCTGGATGATGCTGATGCCGCACACCGCCCAACCACTGCTGCCCAACCTGAGCGGATTGGGGCTAGAATACACCCTCGTGCAGGTTTACAGTCGAGACGCGGGCGACCGCAAGGCTCTGATCGATTTCCGCGTAGAGGGTGGCGATGGGGATGGCAAAACCCACCTTGCCCGGGAATGGAAGTTCGCCAAGGGAACCGATGGATGGCAAGCCGACAACCAATGCGAGCTTGAGGCCAAAGACGGCAAACTGGTTGTACGCTCGCTGGGCGAAGATCCGTTCCTCACCGCCCCCGTGGTCACCCCCAAAGGCAAGTTGACTCTTCGTTTCTGGGCAAAATTCGACAAGGCCGGCATGGGCCAACTGTTCTGGTGGACGCGCAGTCGCGACCTGCCCGATGGAAGCCATCAGAAAACCTTCCAGTTCGAACCCGGAGGCAAAGAATATGCCATCGAGTTCCGCGCTGAGGACGAATTGGCGGGAGTGCGGCTGGACCCGGGTGGCGAAAAAGCGACCATCACCATAGATTGGATTCGCCTGAGCAGGGAAGACAAACCGGCCGGCCCGCATTCGCAAACCGAGGTTGCTTTCAGCGCCCGCCCCAGCGTGCCTGTCACCTTCAAGGTGGCTGAATTTGATGGCACCCCCTGCACCGCCGCCTTCCTGATTCGCGATGGCGAAGGGCGTGTTTATCCCGCCCAGGCAAAACGCCTCGCCCCTGACTTCTTCTTTCACCCCCAGGTTTACCGGGCCACAGGAGAGACGGTGCGGTTGCCAGCGGGCAAGTATGCGGTGCTGTGCTCGCGGGGCCCAGAATCAATTCCGGAAGCGAAGGAATTGGTGGTGGGTGAACAACCTGTCACCTTCAGCTACAGCGTGAAGCGCTGGATCGACCCGAGCCTCCAGGGTTGGTGGAGCGGCGACCACCATATCCACGCTGCGGGATGCCTGCACTATCAGAACCCCACCGAGGGAGTTGAGCCCTCCGACATGATGCGCCATGTGCTGGGCGAAGACCTGAAGGTGGGTTGCTGCCTCACCTGGGGGCCATGCTTTGACTACCAGAAGCGATTCTTCACCGGCAAACCGGACAACGTTTCCAAATACCCGTACCTGCTGCGGTATGACGTGGAGGTGAGCGGCTTCGGCTCGCACGCATCTGGCCACCTGAATTTGCTCAAGCTGAAAGACCAGATCTACCCGGGTGGCGAATCGAAAAAACACTGGCCCACTCTGGGCATGAACACCCTGCGCTGGGCCAAAAAGCAGGGAGGCATCACCGGGCCGGCCCACTCTGCTAATGGGCTCACCCGGTTTGTCGGCAGGATCGAGGAGGTGGAGGACGGACCGAATGGCTTGCCCAATTTCAACATTCCCGCCTTCGATGGCATCGGCGCCAATGAATACATTGTCGATGCCACCCACATGGTGCCGGGCCCCGATGGCAAGCCTGTGCCTGCTTTGGACTTTATCAGCGCCATGGACACCGACCGGGTCGCCGAGTGGAACATGTGGTACCACACGCTGAACTGCGGTTACCGAATCCGTGTGAGTGGCGAGACTGACTTCCCCTGCATCTCGGGCGACCGTGTGGGAATGGGCCGGGTGTATGTGAAGGTGCCGGGCAAACTGGATTTTGACCGGTGGGTCGATGGTATCCAAGAGGGACGCAGCTATGTCAGTGACGGCACCACCCACCTGATGGATTTCAAGGTAAATTACCCTCTAAACCTTCAGAGCACAGATGGGCCCTCCCTGGAATTGGGCGAGGCAGGAAGCGAACTGAAGGTCCAGAAAGGCGATGCAGTCTCTTTCTCAGCCCAGGTTGCCGTTTACAAACCTGGCAAAAAAACCGTGCCGCTCGAACTGATTATCAATGGCAAAGTCGCCCAAACCAAGGAGATCCCAGCCGATGGCAATTTGCAAAAAGTGCAATTCCTCAACCCCATCAAAGAGAGTTCCTGGGTTGCACTGCGGGTGTTCCCCGGAGCGCACACGAACCCCTTCTTTGTGCTGGTGAATAATCAGCCGATCCGCGCCAGCAAAGACAGCGCGCGCTGGTGCCTGGCCGGGGTGGAACAATGCTGGAAGATGAAGCAGCAAACCTACGCGGCGGCCGAGCAGGAGCAGGCCCGGGCCGATTACGACCATGCCCGGCGGGAATACAGCCGTATTCTGGCGGAATGCGAACGGTAACGCCCCCGAGCCAACCGGTAAACACAAAAGGGCCCGGCCTAAATAGCCGGGCCCTATGCATTTCAACCTTTTGAGGAATCCTCAATTGGAGCTGGGCGGGGGGCCCTTGCCAGCTTCAGCGGCCTGCTTATCGAGGAACTGCTGGAAGGCCCGCTTCATCGTATTGAGGAACGGGGGTACCTGCTGGGCTGACATGAATACCCGGGCAGAAACAGCACTGCGTGGGTAGAAGGTGGCCAGAAAATCGAAGACAAAGTCACTGGGGCTGTGGGTGATCATCACAGCGTTGCTGTAAGTGCCGCTCAGCATTTCGTCAGGCAGCTTAAGCTGGCTGTATAGGTCGTCGATGGGGGTGGGTTTGGAACCAGCAGGAGGTGTGGGCAAGGGCGCGGGGGCGCCAAACTTTTGCTCGAACATGCCCATGTTCTCGTCCAGGGCACGGATAAAACTGGCCAAGGTCGGGGGGTTCATCACCACGCGGGTGGCCACTTTGGGCGGCTGAACCAATTGCTGCAAAAAATCGAGAATGAACTCGTTGGGCCCGTTGAGCAGCAACACGCCTGAGGCATGCACGCCTGGCGAAACCTTGTCCGGCACCCGGGCACTAACTTGCGAGAATTGCAAATCTTGCGTGATGGTTTCGGGAACCTTGGGGTCCTTGGGCTGCCCTGATGCTTCGTCGCTCATGTCTCACCTGTTAGCTCACTGGATCAGAATCCACCGGCCTGGGGCGACCCAAGCCAGTTCGTCATCACATCATCCTACGTTAACATCATACGGCAAAAGGGCCCACAAACAGCACGAAATGCCGATTTGATGGGCAAAAATGATTATTTTGCCGGGTTTTCCAGCACCTCAAGCTCCACCTTGCGAAAGCGCACCTCCAAGGGGCCACCCGAATGAACCTGCAAGCCAACCTGACCTTTGCGCGAGATTTTCTCGTCGGTCAGGTCAACGCATAGCTGGCCATTGATCCAAGTACGAACCCGCGAGCCGACCGCCTCAATCACATAGTCGTTCCACTCCCCGGGCTTCACATGACGCTCGCCAGATTCTTTCCACAGAAGGCCGCGGCCGCTCTCCTCATAGAGCTTGCCCCACCACCCCTTGCCCGCATCAGCCTGGGGGCCACGCATTTCGCCATCGGGCAATGGCTCGCTGCGAAATTGGATGCCGCTGTTCTCCTCGTTGGGTGTCAGCTTCACTTGCAGCTTGAGGCGGAAGTCTCGCAGCTCCATATCCGATTTGAGGAAACTGTTGTTCTTTAGGCCAGTCGACTTAGCAACAATTTCACCGCCCGACTCCCCTTGCACAACGCTCCAGAGCTTCTGGTCGCCATTCCAGCCGGCAAGGTCTTTGCCGTTGAAAAACGCCTTGGCAGTTTCAACCGTTGCGATAATTGGGGTCTGCGAGGGGTGACGCAGGTAGCCCAGCAGGTCGCGTAGCTGGCGGTTGTCCAGATTGGCCACGAGGTTGTCGGGCATCATGGACAAGTCAGAAGCCTTGCGATCTTCAATATCGGCTTTGGCCAGCGTGAGCGTCTCGTTAGCCCCGACCACGGTGAGGGTGTTGGGGTTCTCGTCACGGATCATGCCCGTAAGGAAAAGGCCGTTTTTCAGCTCGATCACCGTGGCTGCATACTCCTTGGGGATGACCGCGGAGGGATCGAGAATGTTCTCGAGGAGGTAATCGAGACTAGGCCGGTTGCTACCGGTCAGGTCAGGGCCCACCTTGCCGCCCGCCCCATACAGCGTGTGGCATTGGGCGCAAACCTTCTGGTAAAGATGGCGGCCATGAGCCAAATCCACCGGGCCTGGGGCTGAGGCCAAT
>Ga0315905_10005055_pt1 | contig 13454 bp, 10 predicted proteins | sample LakEriMetagenome_5_FD_203522 | JGI IMG/M metagenome (GOLD analysis project Ga0315905, IMG submission 203522) | Freshwater fungal communities from buoy surface, Lake Erie, Ohio, United States - Buoy 4 MA121 | ecosystem: Environmental > Aquatic > Freshwater > Lake | place: USA: Lake Erie, Ohio... | reverse complement strand
AAAAAAGTCAATTCAGGATCATTGCTGATTCGATCCCAAAGGTATTTTTGTGAGGGTACAACCAATGTTGCTGTATGGTGAATGTAGCCATTATAAGCAGGCTGATCTACAGCAGTAATTGGCACATTATTCAACCATGCCCCATTTCTGGTTGAAGGATACAAAGCAATTCTTACAACCGCTCCCAAAGGCGTAGGATTTGGAATAGTTGGGATAGGATTCAAAATAGTGGGATAAATATAATTGGGTGCACTCGCATCAATGTCACTTGACTTCAATGCTTGAGGAACAATAGTTGCCTGAACCAATGAGCCAACAATTTGTGGCGGAAGTTGAGAAATGAAAGCTGCGAAAAAAGCGTCGGGAGCCGAAACCGGCAAAGTAACACCCGCTTGAGCTGCAATAGCACTTAATACAGGTTTTATACCTGAATTGTTTGTAGCAAAAATAGTATGTGATTTTGATGAATCGGCCAAAAGACCTAACTGACCTCCTCTCACAACTAATTTATAATAAAGGCTATCATCCGAATTTCCTTGAAGAACCTTATCTAAAGTCATTCCGGTTGGCCCTGTTGGCACAACATCAGAAAACTGCTCTAGGTCTTTGTTACAAGAACTTATTAACGTGACTAATCCGACAAAAGCCGCCAGAGTCAATGATTTTATATTTTTTACTTTCATGATTGATTTTTTTGTTGAAACTATTGATTTCAATTCCAATTGATGTTAGATTAATAAACATTAAAACCAAAACTTAAGTAGTATAAACCTCCAATTCTTGAATTACCTATTGCATTATAATAGTAAGAATTCAATAAATTGTTGGCGCCCAGCTTAATGATTGATTTGGTTGATGGCATTTTAAAACTTACCTGTGCATCTACATTATGTACATCAGGCAAGTTACCTGTTGCAAAATCTCCTTCATACAACATAGCTTGTTGCCATCTGTAGGCTATACTGAAGCCCAATCTTTTAGAAGGACCAAAGCCACTGTTGGACAAACTGGCATTCGCTTTGTATTTTGGAGAATTGAAATAGGCCACAAAATTATCGGGAACATCCATCAATTGATCTGAAGAAACATTAGCCCCTACTGAAAAATTATGCGGCAATCTGTAATCAACACTAACACCGAAACCAAAAGTTTTAACTTTATCGGTTGAATTCACAGGCAATGAATAATACCTATTGCTTGTGTCAGACAAACTTGTAGGCACACCATCCTTGAACTGTGCCACAACTTTTCTGCCAATAAAATCCTGGTACTGTCCATAGTAGCCGTACATATCAATCAACATTTTTCCATCGTACAACAAACCTTTGTAACCTAATTCATAGGAAGATATTGATTCTGGTTTCATTTGTACGGGATTGTATTTTACAATCTGCCCTTGACTGAAACTGTTTAAATCATAAAGCTGATTGCTGAAATTGTATTTAGAAGCAAAGTATTCGTTGCTGCCCAACAATCTAACCCCCGCTCCAACGTTTAAATCAATCCATTGTTGTTGATTGGATGGAAATCTATAAGCAGTTTGATAGGATAACCTCAAATGATTAAACTCTGCCAATTTGTAGGTTGCCGTAACTCTCGGTGTAAACCTACCATCGAAATTTTGGTTTTTATCGTACCTTCCTGAAACTGCTAATTTAATTTTATTGTTGATTTTTCTTGTAGCCTGAATAAAGGCACCATATTCGTCCGTGGTGATTGGCTCCCCTGGTTGATCAGCAAACAAAGTACCTTCTGAATTCAAAACATATCTCTTGAAAATTCCTCCAACAATAACATCTGCTACTTTTGAGGTAATTGAAGATAAATTGTAATTGCCCTCTACTGTATATAAGTCGGACCTGTCAAGCAACCTAGCGCCTCCTTGTGAAATTGGCAACGTTCTTATGCTGTCATATGATTTTCTAAATTGAGCACTGTTAAATTCAGGCCTTCCTTGATCCGCAACAGTCCTTGCAGCAGCATGTGCAGCAGCATCAGACAGCCCGTTTAATTTACCATTTAAATAGGTACTGGTATAATCGATGTACCAACCTTTGGGCGTACCATTTTCATAATACACACTTGGCTTCCAACTTTCATTTAACAACCGTGTAGCAATTGTAGTATTATAAGAATCCCCTGCATCTTCCTGGGTTGTGTATGCCCTAAGCATCCAATTTTTATTATTTAGTTCAAGCTTGTATTGACCCATTTTGAAATTTTCTAGGGAATATCTTTCACTCCCTGTATAGGTTGTGTTTCCTGTTCCCCAGTAACCTGCCAAAATAGCTTCAGTTCCAGCATTTATTTTGTAATGCAAAGAACCTCCTAACTTGAGGTTTCGCGTAAATGGATTAATGACTTGATTTTCAGTATAACCTGTTCTGGAAACATTAACTGGTGTAGCAGGAAGATTGGATAACCATGGAACCGATGAAGAGATGTTTCTGATGTCTGTTGTAGTTTCATCACCATACACATTTACCCCATCATAATTCGGATCAGACTCTCTATTACCCGAGCTGACATTTCCACCTGTGGCAAGCCTGGTATAATTTCTGTAATCACTTCCCAACCAGTCTTGGGCTTGAGTATATTCATAATTGAATTTGAATGCAAAACTATTTGACAGTTTTTTCGCAAACCTCATTGATACATTTGTAAACCCACTGAGGTCTCGTTCTGTTTCACCTAAATGCATTACACCTTGTTTCATTATAACTGAAAGGCCTTGGTGTTTAAAAGGATTTTTGCTGGTCATTAGTAAAGTACCATTCATACCCCCAGAACCGTACAAGGCAGACGAAGCTCCTGACAATAGTTCAATGTTATCAATATCTAGTTCACTTAAACCTATTAAGGAAGAGACAGGAAAATTTAACCCTGGAGCCTGGTTATCCATTCCATCTATCAATTGGTTAAAACGAGTATTTCCGCTTGAATTGAATCCTCTTGTGGTTGGAGTAACAAATGTCAAAGATGAGGTTGTAATGTCAACACCCTTCAATGATTTCAAAATATCATAATAATTGGCTGCAGGTGAATTCCTGATAGCACTGGCACTTACTCTTTCTATAGAAACAGGGGACTCCAATATTTTCTCAGGAACACGAGAAGCAGATACCACTACCTCCTGCCCAAGTTTGTTTGATACGCTTAAAACTACACTCAATTTTGCATCGGATTGATCAACCAAAACTTCCTTGGCTTCAAAACCTATACCCGAAAACAACAAAGTAACCGGAAGCTTTTGAACAGATAAATTGAAATTACCTTTTTCATCTGTAAAAGTACCGGATGTTGAACCTTTTACAGTAACGGATACAGCTGCTGCATTTTCTTTGGAGTTGGATGATTTTACATTACCGCTTATGGTTACATTTTGAGCACTGAGTGATAAACAGACAAACTGCGTTACAATCAATGCAACCAAAGCGAAAGCAAGTTTTCTCATAATAGATGTTTTGGTTTACAATAAAAAAGGAAAATAGAATAAGTTGGCAAGATATTAAAAAATTGTTGCTAACAGATGTTGAAATCTTAAGAAATTGATTGTCAGGATGCTACAATTGATCCATAGTCTAAAAACAATTCTTCCCCGGCCTTAATACTCGCGATTGCTTCAAAATTCTCGCCATCATTTATTGAAACTACATTTGGTATGTCGGAATGATTGATGAAGATTACTGGATCTATTAATTTGAACCCATATTCTGGAACATAATAAACCTCATTATCATACAAACAATGGTTTTCAATAAGCTCCTTACTGTGTTGGGGCAACTGCTCCATTTCTGTTTTGGTGATGCTTATCCATTCCGACGCATCGTTTGAAAATAAATTACGCTGCCCTTTAGGAATATCTACAAGAGCAAAAACTCCAATTCCATGAATCAAAGAAGAACGAATCATTACAAAAGTTTCTTTTTGCAATTGTTGTAAGAGAGCGATTTTTTTTTGACTGGAAGAATCTGACATAAGCTTTATACCCCCGTTTTATGTCTGATAATATAAATAACAGAACTGCATTTGCGAAAGTTGAAAAGTGCTTTCATGTTGGAAAATAATCCAACCAAAAATGCCCTGAACAAATTCGGCTTACCATACCGGTATGACTCACTAAGCATACTAACATAAAAGCTGTCGAACCACATAGGTTTTACTTTATGAACTTTCATGCTATGACGTTTCATTAATGATGACATTCCCTCCGGAGAAAAATGATACAAATGCCTTGGTACATCATAAGCTGCCCAATTTTCTTTGTAAAATGATGCATCAAAAGAAGTGTGGTTGGGAACCGCAATGATTAAAACGCCATTGGGCTTTAATATTTTTCTAAACTGAATAATATAATCGTCAAGCCTGTGAACATGCTCCAGAACATGCCACATGGTTATAGCATCGAAATATTTCTCTTCAAGCGTAAATAATTCACCGGGCGACTTAGTTTTGATTCCATATATGGACGCTGCCTTTTCAGAAGCAGATGAATCAGGTTCAAGACCTGTTGTATTCCAACCCGCCAACTGCATTGCATTTATAAATGCCCCTGTCCCACAACCAACGTCAAGAAGATTTCCCTTAGCTGTTCGTGTTTCCTTTAAAACCATTTTCCTTTTACCTACAAGCGTAATCTGTCTTACTTTATGATAAAGCATATTAACCAATCCCTTTTTAGTATCACTGTGTGATACATAATTTTCAGACTGATAATATTTGCCAATAGTATTTTCATCTGCTACATCCTGTGTAAACTTTGTTTTACAACCAATACACTTCCATACATAAAAGGAATCGGACGAAACAGTATTATCCATTGCATTGAAATCTTCAGTTATATCTTTACTTAAACAAACAGGGCAGAAAGAGTAATGAACCATAAATACTTACTTGATAATTTGATAAGTGTCTGGCTCAATATTAATTTCAATGGAATTGCTATTACCAAACAATCCGAAATTACCTTCCCTGAAAAAGTAAAGTAAAGTAATTGAAATAGCAATCATCATCAAACAGACTGCAGGAATTAGCCAGTGAATTTGTTTTGAAGACGGAGTATTGTTCAGCAGAACATTCATGTATTCATTGCTGACTTCATTATCACCAACAACAACGGTATGTTTATCGTTAGGATGTACAACTCTTTTAACAGGAATAGAAGGGTGAAAAACATTAGACAAGGAAAAAGAAGTAAAACTTACCCCCTCACTTCCTTTTGTAAAAGAACCGGCATGAGCTATATTTAGCTTTTCGCCCTCTGGCAAAGAGCTTATTTTTTCAGATAACCTTTTACACCATTGATTTGCTGATGCTTCATCAGAATTATTGCTTTCTGACAAAAAACCAACAAAAGGGGCAATATCAACATTATGGTTAGGCTCAAAAACAACTTCCACAATGGGAGCAACAAATGCTTGTTCAGTAGCCGAGTAACTTGAAGGTATTTTATGCAACCTTAATCTACCCAATCCATAAATGGGTAAAGCATGATTTTTTAATAAATATTGCTGTATAAGCTGTTGCATTCAATTGATAATTAGAAACGTACAACTACTCCCCCAGTAGCATTGAATCCAAAAACAGGATATTGGTACCACCTTTGGTATGATTCTCCAAAGATATTATTTAACTGAATAAATGCGCCAATCATTTTGGTAAACTTATACTCAGAACCTAGGCTCAAATCTGTACCTCCTTTGGTGGAGCCCGAAATATTACCTCTCTTCAAATAAGGCGATGATGCAAATAGATACATATCTCCTTTTACTGTTAATTTGCTTCGGGGTTTCCAAATCATAGAGGCGTTTACCTCCATTGGGAGCATGTTCCAAACTTTTTCATTCAATTCATTACCTAAAAATGCATTGAAAGTCACTCCGCCGATGAAAGAAAATTGATCTCTTACCTTATAGGCAATATCCCCATGCAACCTAAAATGATTTAACTTATCTTCTGTGTACAATTTGAAAAAATGATCTCTTCCTTCTGAGATGGTATCATTCAAAAAAAACTGAAAGTCATCATAACGGATAACGCTTGCCTTAGCATTTATTGTTATGAACTTTCCGATAGCAGATGTTATTCCAGCAAAAAATTCACTTTTACGTGTATTTTTTTGATCATCGATAGCAAGCAAATAAGGATTTACAGCAGTTAAATTAGAATAGGTATTTTTAAGAAATCCGTTTTCCCATCCGCCATTTATATAAAGCAGACTCTCTTTTATAGGCATTTCAAAAAATACACCCGGCAAGAATGATGACGACCCATTATTATTGATAAAAGCCCCTGATACCTTTGCAGTAAATTTTGTCCCCTGATAGCTAAAGGAAGGACTCAATGCTAAAATATCATTTGACAAGCTTGTATTACTTGTAAAATTCTTTGTTTTATAACGTGTAATATCAGACTTAAAGTTCACCCCAAATCGCATCTTTTCGTTGATTTTGATTTGCGCCGGCAATTCAACAACCAAAGTATTTTCGGCAACAGTATCTTTTAATGAAAATAAGGTGAGATTAATTTTAGGATCGTAATTTATGTTCAATTTGTTAGTTGTGGTATTTCGATAACCAGCATTTATGTTGAAAGCAGTAAAATGATGTTGAACAAGATTTTTATCGTAATTCATTAACTCGCTATCGTAACCATAGAGATAATGCTGTGTTTTATTGATACCTATAGCACCATAGAGTTCTGCATCAGACATAAAATAATTTACAGTGCTACCCAATTTGAATTGTGCATATCGCTGATTTTCCCTTTTGCCATTTGCCGAATAATAATTCCCATAGGCATTAATAATTGTTGATGGAATCTTGTTTTCAAAACACAACATGGCATCCAAAAAAGGAGAACGCAAATTGCCATAACCCGCTTTCACTATATTTCCATTATTGGGTTGCATACCCACACTTCCCGTTTGCAATGAAAGAGGATTTAGGGAGATAGATTGATAGGCATATTGAAGATTTTGAGAAGGAATATTATAAGCCTTCAAGTTTTTAAGTGTATCAACAGGAAGTGCAGTAGCAGTAAAATTGATTTTTGAAGGACTGATCATTACCGGCTTAAAGGCGGAAACAATCGTTACGCTTGGCTGACGGGTAGTATCCTGCTGCGCAGCAACATACTTGAATGCAAACAACAACGCAAAAAAAATAGTTTGTTTCATCATAGGGATTTAACTAATTAGCATTTTTGGATTTAGGTGATGATTTTTTTTCTTCTTCCAAAACAACATCATATTTTTTCTTCGCTTCCTGTTTCAGTTCAGCCGTTTCCGAATTTTTAAACACACTTTCATATGTTGCCTTTGCATTGAAATAATCTTTTTGACGCATAAAAATATCGCCCAAAAGAATATAAGATTTCTCTACCCAGTAATTGTATGCACCTGTTTCTTTTATTACTGACAAAGCTGATTTCTCAGACTGCTCCAGCTGATCGGAAAGGAAATAACACATAGCCATTTCGTATCTTGCCTCAGCTCCCCATACAGATTTATTGACTTTAGAAAGCGAAGCAAATGTGGCTATTGCCGAATTACAATCATTTACAGCTTGTTGCGATTTTCCTAAAACAAGGAGTGCAACTGACTTGTCATCCTGACTTATGCCTTTCCTATTTAATAACTCCGTTGCTGAGGTATCGGCGGTTGCGTAGTCTTTAAGTTGATAGTAACTTCTCACCAAGCCCCTTAATGCTTCAGACTGTATCTCGTTATTGGTAGCAGTTCTGTATAATGTATTAAAATACTTCTTTGCACTGTCATAAGTTTTTAATTCAAAGTAGTAGATTCTTGCCAATTCAAGGGTGGCATCATCATAAAACACGCTGACTCCAGATTGATGAACGTCACTTAAGAATTTAAGGGCATTGCTGTAGTTTTTATTTTTGATATAAGCTAATGCATTGTAATACTTTGCTTCAAGCTCATAGGTGCCATTGATGTATTTGGATATATAGTTTTCGAAATAACGACTTGCAGCAATAAAGTCTTGCGCTTCATATTTGTTTAATGCAACAACATAAGTTAAGGAATCAGCCTCATTTTTGCCCATATTGATACTGTTGGATTTTAATAGTTCAATATATTCATCCGGTCTTCCCTCTTCAACGAAAATATCCTTAACTGTTGCCAATGCTTCTTGCGTTTCCTCTGATTGCGGGTACTTGCTAACTAGTGACTTGTAAACGGCAATAGCTTTACTATTGTTATTAGCATTATAGTACGCTAAACCCAATTTATAATAGGCTGACGGATAAAAACGAACAGCATGGTCATTTGAAAGCAAGTTCTCTAAATAGGGAATAGCTTCTGCAAATGATTTATCGGCGATATAAGTTGAAGCAATCTCCATCTCTGCATCAAATTTCAAATTGCTTTGAGGATAAGCAGAACCCAGCGATTTTAACAACGCTATTTTCTGAGGGCTGTTTTTAATACCGGTAATCATTGCTTTTTGGAATAGAGAATAATCAGCTTGTACAGAACCTTTAGAAATCAACTGGTCATAAATGGAAAGTGCTTTGCTATAATCCTTCATCATATAATAACAGTCTGCACTTCTTACAAAAACATCCTGCTGAAAAGGTGTTGCATTTTTATCCAAATCTTTGCTAATCGCTTCAAACTGAGCTAAGGCACCTTTGTAGTTCTCGATTTGAAAAAGACTATACCCAAGCGTATACCTCGTATTTTGAACATTCACATCTCCCTGAGGAAATGGATTTTTTTGCAAAAATTCATATAAGTAATCTACGGCTTCATTGTATCTTTTCTGACGATAAGCTATCTCTCCTTTCCAAAAACAAGCATAGGCATAAATAGATTCAGAATAAGCTGCCTTTCTTGCTTTTGATAGATAATCATCTGCTTTCCCATATTGTTGATCAGCTATGAGCTGAATGGCAGTACCATAAAGCAATTTGGGATAAACCTTTTGCATGGCAATCGAAGGATTCGAAATAGTCTGATAGGTTTGTATTCCTTCAAAACAATTGTTTGTTTTCGAGAGCAAATTGATCAGCAACTCTTTAGCTTCAACATCCAATTCTGATGAAGGATATTCCAGTATATAAGATTTTAGTTCAGCGAGCGCTATATCCTGATAACCCAATTCATAGGATAGCTTCGCATAATTGAACCTCGAAATTCGTTGTTGCGTTTTATCACTTGAATTACTTGCACAAAACTGAAAGGCACTTCTGGCACTTGACTTGTCTTCAATAGATAAATATAGACTTCCCAAAAGATACATACTACTCTGGCCCATGGAATCCTTTTCATTACTCAACAACTTGAAACCATCAATAGCTTTAGCAGTATTTTTATTTACGTAATAGCAATAACTCAATTCATATCTTACCTCTTTTGAAATATTGTCTGATGTATTTGCATACCCTTCCAAAAGTTCCTGTGCTCTAACATAATTTTGTTGTTCAAAATAAAGCTGACCTACAAGTAATTGTAATTCGGATAAATAATAAAGGTCACGATTGTTAATTAAAAGACTGTCACCGTATGCCATTGCTTGCAACTTATTTCCCTTTGCATACATTATTTCGCATAGATAATAAGGCACAACATTTACATACATCGGCTCATTAACGATTTTGGAAAATGCAGAAAATGCATTATTGTAATCTTTATTATAATAGGAAATAAATCCATAATAATAATAAGCTTGCTTTTGATACTTGCTGCTTTCAAGCTGAGATATCTCGATAAAGAAATCTTTTGCTTCACGAAATTGCTTTTGGTTAAAAAGCGCATAGGCCAATTCGAATTTAGCGTCGGCAATCTGGACATTAGATAGATGTTGTAAGTCGGAAGTCTTGTAAATTCCTATGGCTTTATCAAATTCATTAAGTTGATAATAATAGTGAGCTAAATGAAAGGAAAGCAATTCTCTTAATTGTTTATTCTTTAGTGTCGGCATTAAACCAAGGGCCTCATGTTCTGCTATGGGCTGAATTAATCTGAGCTGACAGACAACTAGTTTACACAGGATTTCGTCTTTTAAATAAATGTCTACGAATTGTTCGGCAGTAACAGACTGTTGGTTAAGTGATTTTAGTATCGGGTAGGCGAGAGCATATTGTTCATTGTCAAATAAAACAACTGCTTGTTTGAAAGTTGCATTTTCATCATTGTAAAAATGCGTTTCCTGTGCAAGGCTGTTTTGTGAAAAGAAAATCAAATTAAGACAAACTAGAATTATATGTCTAAGCATGGTGTTTTTCATGATGCAGTCAAAGTTATAAATAGTATTTCATCATTGAACCCGAAATTTGAAATTAATGGCGGATAAAAATCGTTCTGTAAATCCTAAATTTCATCATTTTGTTGTTAATGGTTTGTAAAATAAAAAAAGCTATATTTATGCTATCAATTTACGATTTGAATTTTTTGATTTATGAAAAAACTAATCTCCACCAATTATAGCGCAGCTATGTTCAATACCGCAACCCTGCTGTTGCGTATAGTTTTCGGCGTAATGATAATGAAAACAGGATACGACAAACTTGTGCATTTCAATGAGATGAAATCAACCTTTATGAATTTCCTGGGCATGGGAAGTAACATTTCGCTTATCCTGGTGGTATTTGCAGAGTTTTTTTGCGGATTATTTGTGCTGATTGGTTTATTTACAAGACTGGCCTCAATTCCTTTAATTATCACTATGGCAGTGGCATTAATCAAAGTACATCATTCGGATGTTTTTGGAGATGGAGAAAACGCTACCTTATTTTTAAGTGTATTCTTGGTATTGTTGCTAATTGGTCCCGGAAAAGCAAGTGTGGATGGTATGACGGGCAAGTAAGGCTAAAAATATTTTTCGAGCCTATCTAAAAGCGGTTTGGGAATTGTAGCTTTTTTCATGCCTGCTGCTTCCATAAAATACATCGTCACTTCTCCGATATTCAACAAATGTTGTTGTTCATTGAAGATTTCCCCGTGAAAGACCACCCTGTGGTTTTCAGGCAATTCTCTTAAAGTTGTTTTTACTGTAATCAAATCATCATACTTTGCAGGCTGCAAAAACTTGAATTTGGTTTCCACTACAGGCATAATTATACCCATCGCCTCGATATCCTTGTAGGAAAATCCCAAACTTCGAATAGCATCCGTTCTGCCAATTTCATAAAATTGTGCATAATGACCATGATAAACAAAACCCATTTGGTCTGTCAATGCATAATGAACTCTGATCTGAGTTTCTGAGGAAAACATTCAATAAATAATTTGAAGGGTAATAATAAATTCAATTTTAAACTCTGTACCAATCAGCTTTCCAATTCTCAATTGCTTGCTTGATTTGCTTGTTGGTTAGATTTTCTTCAACTGCTTTTTTAGCTAAAGCAACAAATTCTTCATCAGCAGCAAACCTAAGTGCTATGATTTGTGAAATGGCTAAACGATTATCCAACAACTTTCCTGTTAGTGCAAAATGTCTTAAATTTTCTTCCGCGCGAATTGCCCTGTCTTGTGCTTTCAATGCAAATGCACGGGCATACCAGGCAATTAATATGATACTAATACCTAAGACCGAAATCAACACAGGAATCAAAAAGCTATTCCAATGATTAATGATATCATTTGCATTTATTAAAGCCAAGATCAATACAATTAAAGCCATTAAAATAGCCGTATAGTAAAGCTTTGGCGCCATCTGTGAATGGTTTTTAAAATGCTGTGGTTTCATATTAATGAATTTGAATCGCGAATTTAGTCGAAATGATTGATTTTCAAACCAACAAAAGTCTTGCTACGCATATTTTGAAATCATATCTAATCAAGACTACCCTAAATGATTTATTTTTGAACCATGATTAATGCATCAATAATTACTATAGGCGATGAATTGCTGATTGGTCAAGTCATTGACACCAACAGCGCCTGGATGGCTCAGGAACTAAATAAAATTGGAATTAAGGTTTCTAAAAGAATTGCAGTAGGAGACAATTCGGATAACATTTGGAGTGCATTAGATCAGGAATCTATTGATTCCGATATTATTTTTATAACAGGAGGATTGGGGCCTACCGCTGATGATATCACCAAGCCTTTGCTTTGCAAATATTTCAATGGCGAGCTGATGCTGCATCAGGAAACGCTGGATCATGTCACCAATCTTTTTGAAAACATATTCAAAAGGCCGCTTACAGAGCGAAACATAAAACAAGCTGAAGTACCTAACACCTGTAAGGTTATCTTCAATAAAAGAGGAACTGCGCCCGGTATGTGGTTTGAAAAAAACGGAAAAATATTCGTCAGTTTACCCGGCGTTCCGTTTGAAATGAAAGGACTCATGACTGATGAAGTTATTCCTAAGATCAAATCATTAAAAAGCCTGTCACCTATTCTACATCGCACTTTAGTCACTTTTGGTATTGGAGAATCGATGCTTGCAGATATGATTCAGGATTTTGAACTTGCTCTTCCCCATCAAGTCAAATTAGCATACTTACCCAATCATGGCATTGTAAGACTTAGATTAACAGCTTCGGGAAATGACGTTGATCAAATTTCAACAATACTAAATGAACGCTTTTCAAAACTGAAAGATTTAGTTCATGAATTCCTGATTGCTGATGAAGATATCACAATGCAAAACATTGTTGGTAAATTATTGCAGCAAAAAAATAAAACCCTGGCTACCGCCGAAAGTTGCACCGGTGGTTACCTCTCCCATCTAATTACAGCCATACCGGGTTCTTCCAAATGGTTTAACGGAGCTATTGTTGCTTACTCTAATGATGTCAAAGAAAGTTTGCTTTTTGTCAATCAAAATACAATCAAAGAAAATGGAGCCGTTAGTGAATCAGTGGTGAAAGAAATGGCTTTAGGATTGTTGAAACAAACTCAATCTGATTATGCCATTGCGGTTTCTGGTATAATGGGGCCGGATGGAGGCACAGCAGAAAAACCTGTTGGAACTGTTTGGGTAGCAGCTGTAAGTCAAGAAAAAATTCTCACAAAAAGATTTCATTTTAGATTCGACAGGCTTAAAAACATAGAAGTAACGGCGCTCAATGCACTGAATTTACTTCGAATAATTATCAAGGAAAAGGAATAGTCTGATTGATGGTATCGAAAAAAGACTTCAAAATATTAATTGCTTTCAAATAGTCTTAAGAACCTAAGGTGATATTTCGAAATTCAATTCAAACCGGTATGGTTAATATTCAGATTAATAATATTGCAAATACAGCTTTTGCAGCATACTTTTTGCGTACTTTTGCCCTTATTCATTCAACTTTAGTTATTCAATTATGAGTTTAGTAGACCTCATCATGCCCAAGCTCGGAGAGAGTATCATGGAAGCAACTATTTTAAGATGGCACAAACAGCCAGGAGACAAAGTTGCAATGGATGAAACCATCTTAGATATTGCTACTGATAAAGTTGATAGCGAAGTGCCATCAACAGCCGAAGGTATAAT
>Ga0315905_10005054_pt1 | contig 13455 bp, 5 predicted proteins | sample LakEriMetagenome_5_FD_203522 | JGI IMG/M metagenome (GOLD analysis project Ga0315905, IMG submission 203522) | Freshwater fungal communities from buoy surface, Lake Erie, Ohio, United States - Buoy 4 MA121 | ecosystem: Environmental > Aquatic > Freshwater > Lake | place: USA: Lake Erie, Ohio... | reverse complement strand
AGTTCCTGGGCATGGTCGCCTGCAGCAGTCTGCAGCTCGGTCAATTTCTTCTGCTGTCCCTCAATCTCACGCTGCAGGTTCTGCATGTGGCGAGTTCCGACCTGCAGCGTCGTAGAGCCCTCGGTCGGGTTCTTTCGATCCAGCGCGATCCGGGAGAAGAAGGCCACGAAGTGGTAGTAGTCGTCCTGCGTGTACTTCTCCAGCGGATGGTTGTGGCACCGCGCACAGCCGATTCGCGTGCCCAGGAACGCCTGCGCCACCGAGTCCGCAACCTCAGATTCCTCGGAGTTCTTCTCTCCGACTGTGACGATGAAATACCCCACGGCGGGGTTCTGTGTGTTGGCTCCTTCCGCCAGAATCACATCGCTCGCGATCTCCCGCCAACTCCGGTTGGCCAAAAGTTGCTGTCGCAGCCACTGGTGCATCGCGCGAACTCCCTTCGTGCCGCGCACATCGTGGTCGCGCTCTTTGCGGTTCTGAAGCAGGTCGCCAAGCTGCAAAGCCCAGTAGTCGATGAACTCGGGCCGAGTGAGCAAGCTGTCGATCAGCTTCGATCGCTTGTCGGGAGTCGTGTCGGCCAGAAACGCTCGCACTTCTTCTGACGTTGGGAGCGTGCCGATCACATCCAGTGAGGCCCGCCGTAGAAACGTCGCATCATCGCAGAGCGGCGATGGCTCGATCCGCAGCGCAGCGAGCCGCGAATAGACGTGATCATCGATCACGTTGTTCCGAGCGGTATACCACTCGGATTGAGTCGCGGTCTCGTGTGGCATCGTGAAGGTCGCCACGCCGACCTGCCCCTGAAACGACGCGCGGATGACGGCCTCGCCGTGTCGCAGAGCCTGCACAGCCCCAGCTTCCGAGACCTCTAAGATTCCGCTGTTGCTGGATGCAAATTGCGTCAGCCAGGTCACATCGCGTTTCCGACCATTGCTGTAAACAGCGGTCACCAGGATCGAGCGTGTTTCGGTGAGCTTGAGTGTCGTGGCGATTGGTTCAATCTCCAGCCGCTCCACGACCGGATCGCCTGCCTTCGGTCCCGGCGTTCCGGCCTGGATCCAGTCGAGCAGTACTTTCTCCGCCGGACTCCCGACTGCAAACCGCTTTCCTCCGCCATGCGGCAACGCTCCAACCGCCTTGCGAATCAGCAGGCTCTCACTCGGAGCAACGGCATTGATGCGGCGTCCCTGCGACTCGCGGGCCAGCGATTCGAAATCGGAGTCTGGAGCATACCCCCGCAATGAGAGCTTGAACCCGTTCTGCCCCGCCAGCTTCCCGTGACAACCGCCGGAGTTACAGCCAAACCGCGACAGCACTGGCACGACATCATTGGTAAAGGACGGAACTCCTTCGGCCTGAACCCGAGGAATCAGGCAGATCGACAGGAGAGTCACCCGGATCACCAGTCGGCAAAGCGCCACGCAGTCCATTCCATCTCCATCTGTCAATTCGAATGGGCCGCAACGGTGGACACTCTGATGACAAGACTCGATTGTGGTATGTGGTATAAACGTACGTCAATCCATGATTGAAAACCAATTGCATCGCACGCTGGTTACTTCGCCTTCGGAGGGAAGTCCGTTCCATACGCCGACCTTGTGTTCGAAGTCACTGTTCAGGTAATCCGCAGCTGCGAAGTACTGGGTGGCAACCTGGGTGATCCCGGAGATCGTGGCCGGGAACTCAAACGCATCGGGCGGAGATGCCCAGTGCGACTGGCTGAGGATCTCGTAGTCGAGCTCGCCAGGTCCGGTATGTCGGAAGATGCCGGGACCGACGAGGTATTGGCCGTCGGAGGAGGAGTCGAGGATTTGCAGTCCCTGCGAGTCTCCTGGTAAGTGGATCATTTGCTGCTCGTCAATCACCTTCACACGCGAAAGGCAAGCTTGCTTCAGTGTCTTCTGATCAGCCACCATGTCCGTGTGGCGCGAGTTCAGCCTCCGCTTGCTGATCACAGCTGGTGCCGACACGACGACAACAAACAAGTTCGGGTGGACTCCGTTCTTGGAAAGCGTTCGAGGTGGTTACGATGCGATTGTTGTCCAGTTCATGGAGCGAGGTTCGTCCAAAGATGAGCGATCTCCGGACGGGGAAACTGCTCTCGAACTGGCTCGCCGCATCCGTCGTGATGAAGTTGTCAGTGTTCTTGAATCATGGCACCCGGACATTCTCTGAGCTAGTTCTCACCTCACCAGATCCGCCTTCACGTAGACGATCTGATGTTCGCGGTGCCAATCGGTCGGGTAGAAGTTCTTCACCCGGTTGGCTTCGAACAGGACGGAGCTGTTGATGAACTGGGCCTATTCGGGGCGGGTGTAGTACCAGAACGAGTTGCTGTTCCAGAACGAGACGTAGGTTGGGTCTTGGAACGCGCCGCGGCCGTCAGTGCTGGGGGTGAGGGTCAGGAACTAGCCGCCGGAGTTGAGGCAACGGTGGCTTGTTGCATGCTATGGATCCGATTGGCCTGCTCGCGCTTTCATATCCATGTGGTCTTACACACTTACCCTGATCCGGTCCAGCTTATGCGAGGATATCGCGTACGACTTCGCCATGGACATCGGTCAAACGGTAATCGCGACCGCTGTAGCGGTATGTCAGTCTGGTGTGGTCGATGCCGAGCAAATGCAGCATCGTGGCGTGCAGGTCGTGGACATGAGTTCGCTTTTCGACAGCTGCGAAGCCGAACTCGTCAGTAGATCCATAGGCCAAGCCCCCTTTGATCCCGCCGCCCGCCAGCCAGACGCTGAATCCGTGGTTGTTATGGTCGCGGCCCTTGGAACCCTCGGAGGTCGGCGTGCGGCCGAACTCGCCCCCCCAGAGAATCAACGTTTCTTCAAACAGTCCTCGCGACTTGAGGTCGCGAATCAGGGCGGCGATCGGTTTGTCGCAGTCCTTGGCTTTGCTGGCATGGTCGGCGATGTTGCCGTGGTCGTCCCAGGGCTGGCCACCGCCGTAGTAGACCTGAGTCATACGCACACCTCGCTCAGCGAGTCGCCTCGCGACCAGGCAAGCATCGGCAAACTGGCCTGCGCCATACAGCTCTCGGGTCGCCTTTGATTCCTGGTTCAGGTCGAATGCCTCTTGAGCCTCCGTCTGCATGCGGAAGGCCATCTCCATTGATTGGATCCGAGCCTCCAACTGCGGGTCACCGCCCCGTTCGTCGCGGTGCAGCCCGTTCATCTGGTTGATCATGTCGAGTTGCCGCCGTTGAGCGTCGCGACTGAGGTGGTTGTTGCTGATATTGCGAATGACTTCTTTCGGGTCGAGCTTGCTGTTGTTGATATGGCAGCCTTGAAAGATCCCAGGCAGGAAGCTGTTGCTCCACAACTGGGGGCCGACCACGGGCTTGCCGGGGCAGAGCACGACAAATCCAGGTAGATTCTGGTTCTCGCTTCCTAGCCCGTAGCACAACCAGGAACCCATGCTGGGACGGGTCGGCTGAGTCTCTCCCGAGTTCATCATGAGCAGTGAAGGCTCATGATTCGGCACGTTGGTGTACATCGAGCGGATCACGCAGATATCGTCGATGCACTTGCCAACCTCGGGGAAAATCTCGCTGACCTCGACGCCTGATTCTCCGCAGGGGTGAAACTTGAAGGGCGACATCATCAGGCCACCCGTGCGGCGCTCGGTCTTGATCTCTGCGGCAGGGGGCTTCTCCCCGTTGTGTTTTTCCAGCATCGGCTTGGGGTCGAAGGTGTCGACCTGTGATGGACCGCCATTCATGAACAGGTGGATTACACGATTCACTCGTGCAGGAAAGTGCGACGCGCGGGGAGCCAGCGGGCTCGCTGGGGCTGTCGCAGCGGAAGCCGCCCCAAGAAATCCCTCATCCAGCAGCAATCCCGCCAGTCCCAGAGTGCCCAGTCCCGTTCCCATGCGTCCGAGCAGGGACCGGCGAGAGAGAGACGGAACGGACTCACCAAGATGTCGAAGGTTGGGGATGTTCATGGTCGCGTCTCGAAATGTGGAGGATGGTCAGGCCACTCTGTCGGGATCTCAGTCGATGTACATGAACTCGTTCAGGCTGAGCAGGGCCTGGGCGTACTGCTGCCAGGCATTGATCTTCTGAGCAGCGGAGTCACTCTCGACTGCGGTCAGGAAGTCGAGACCGATCTGGACCTCGCGCTCTGTGGCAGGGCGTGAGTAGAGCAGGGGAAACGCTGCCTCGATTCGATCTTTATCGGTCGCAGCGGCTGCCTTCAATCGATTGGAGAGAGCTGTGGCCTGCTGCACCATAAAGCTGCTGTTGAGCATGAAGAGCTGTTGCTGAGGGACCGTCGTGACGGTGCGTTTCTCACTGGTGACGTTGGCGTCCGGGAAGTCGAACAGCCGCAGCAATTCGTCCAGTTCATGGCGGCTGACCTTGGCGTAAACGGTCCGCCGATTTCCGTTCAGTCCGACGTTCTCGCCTCCCAGTTTGGTGTCGAGTTGTCCGGAGACCGCTAGCAGTGAGTCACGCCACGCCTCGACATCCAGGCGTCTGCGGTTCATCCGCCATAGCCACTTCGCGTCACCATCGATCTCGGCGTTGGAGCTGTCATTGTCGCTGCTCAGTTGATACGTCGCCGACCGCATGATTTGGCGATGGAGAGATTTGAGCGACCACCCGTGTTCGATGAAGTCAACCGTTAACCAGTCGAGTAGTTCCGGGTGTGTCGGGGGATCTCCCATCTGTCCGAAGTTACTGGGCGTGGCGACGATGCCACGACCAAAGTGCTGCTGCCAGACGCGATTCACCATCACCCGGGCGGTGAGTGGATTGGAATTGCTGGCAATGTCATCGGCGAGTTGGCGTCGACCGCTCCCCTGGTCGTACGGAGTCCGTTGATCGTTGGACAAAATTCGCAGGAACTGTCGCGGAGCGATTTCTCCCTGCCTCGCGGGATTCCCGCGTACAAACACTTTCATGTTTTGCGGATTGTTGTCCCGGATGGCGTGAGCGGACGGATACATCGCGGGTGCCGCCTTGCGAGCCTCGTCCAATTGAGTTTGCAGCTGCGCAAGTTCGGTGACCTCCACTTCAGTCAGCGTATCTTTGAATTGATCATCGGGCAGCCGAAACAGCCCGCCATCACCGAAAACATCCTTCAGCAGTTCGATCTTCTCTTTGCTGAGTTTCTTCTCGGACGGCTTCCGAGCCTCGTCCTCCGCATCAAATGTCACTGAAATCGGAGGAGGTGAGGTGTACAGCAGGAAGTTGACCGTTCCCCCGCCTTGAGCAGACCCGGTGAGATCAAGGCCAGCGGTCGTGCGAAACCTCTGTGTGCCCGCCGGAAGGTCGTACGCGATGACACACGGAGCATGCGTGCCAATGCCGTTCTCATACTGCTTGTCGCCAATCCGCAATGGACCACCCTCGACCCCGCGATTGAGGTTGATCGAGCCGTATCCCGACACTGCTGAGCGCCATTTTAGGTCAGTCAGCTTCTGCTCTCCCGAGGCGGTAATCAACTTCGGTTCAATCCAGTCGGCATGGTCACAGGACTTGCCGTCTGCACCATCAGTGATCACGAGATAGAGTTCTTTTGCTCCGTTGAGTTCGACATCAATCTCGACTGACGAGCGATCGCGGGTAATGAGCGGACTCGTGTAGATGGGATCGGTGCTCTCGGGAAGAGAGGGGGCCTTTTCCACGGGTTTGCCATCTCGCTCATTCAGAATGTTCTGGATCTCTTGCTGAAGCGTCTTTGCCACTTGCTGCACGTTGTCAGGAACGCTGTCGAGAGGCGTTTCTGCGGTAGGTGTTGGCAACAAGAACCAAGGCTCCAGCAGGGGATGCTTTCCCTTTCGTCCCTCGCTCAAGAACTCGCTCCATTTCCCGATGGACGACTCGGCCAACCCGAATGAAGTCGCTAGTTGCTTCGGGGAAAGAGTCTCCTGGCGGGCCTTGGCAACGCGTTGCTTCCAGATCGCCTGGACGTAAGCGTCCACCTGATTCACATGACTTTCGGCCTGAGTCTCACGGAGTTCCCGAGTGCGATCATTCAGCTGTTTCTCGGACTGCTTGAGGTGCTGCTGTCCCTGGTTGTATGCATCGACCACCGACTGATCGGCCAGTGGAATCGTGGCCAGCGGGGAACTGTTAAAGATTCCCGCCAGTGAGTAGTAGTCGCCGGTCGGAATGGGATCGAACTTATGATCGTGACAGCGGGCACAGCTGACCGTCAATCCGAGAAAGCCTCGCGTCAACGTGTCGATGCGGTCGTCCAACTCGTCTGCTTCCGCTTTCGCCTTGTCGGAGTTTTTGTAGTAAACCGCGCCCAATCCAAAATAGCCTAGGGCGATATAGCGATCGAAGCCAGCAGCCGGGTCAAATTGGTCCCCGGCGATTTGCATGCGGACAAAGTCGTTGTAGGGGAGATCTCGATTGAACGCTTCAATGACCCATTGCCGATATCGCCACGCCTCGGAATTGGGTTTGACGGCAAATGTGTGCGCCTGGTCATCGGCAAAGCGGGCGACATCCAGCCAGTGACGGCCCCAGCGCTCCCCATAATGGGGCGACTCCAGCAGTCGGTCGATCAGTTGGGCATATGCATTGGGCGAGTCATCAGCGACGAAGGCGGCGACCTCTTGAGGCGTCGGAGGGAGTCCCAAAAGATCGAACGTCGCCCGGCGGATCAGCTGCTGTTTGCTGGCGGGACGCACCGGGTGCAGGGACTCCTGCTCAATGCGAGCCAGTACGAAATGATCAATCTCGTTCTTGGGCCAGGAGGTGTCGCGAACTGTCGGGAGCGGGGCCTTGACCGGCGGTCGAAAGGCCCAGAGTTGTGCCGCCTTGTCGAAATCAATCGCCTTCGCGACCTCGGCGGACTCCCCCTCACGCGGGTCGGGAGCCCCCATCTCGATCCACTTCTCAAAGTCCTTCACGACTGATTCGGGCAGACGCCCCTGGGGGGGCATTTCGAAGCCATCGTACTTGAGGGCCGAAATGACCAGGCTCTGCGCTACAGAGCCCGGAGTCACTGCCGCCCCGCTCTCGCCGCCTTGACGCATCGACTCCCGAGTATCAAGCCGCAACCCCGCCTTCAGCGGCTTGGACTCGGCGGAGTGACATTCGTAACAGTGCTGGACCAGCACCGGACGAATCTTGGCCTCAAAGAACTCGATCCCAGCTGGATCATCCGCACATGCTGACGCCGACCCGACAAATAACAGCAGAGCAAGGCTCGCAGCCAAACGGCATCGAAACATGAGAACGGCCTTGGTAGTGAGGCGGGAGCAGTCGCGCACTGCCATTCCAGGAGGGCTGCATTTCGGGGGAGACAACCAGAATCACGGGCCACTGAGGCTAACGCCCGCTGCAACAGCTGGCAACATAAACGGACGTTGATTCAATGGTGATGTCTTCACCATTGAGGTCGACGGATACCTCACCTCGCTTGATGCCGTGCCGATTTTGTGGCTCCATGTGTCTCGTTCAGACACGACTAACGTTCAAGAGCCACGCTCTTTGGTCGCCCCGTAGATCTCACGCTATGGGCTGAAGTTGTCGACCGCCAGGAAAAAACTGCCCACGCCAATGCATTGGTACCGAGACCCGCCCCCCTGTGCAACGTCCGTACGCATGCAGCAGGGCCTACCCTAAACGCTCCTCGGCGCTGGAAAATCGCCGGTCGCACCGGGCGCCTCGACAATGTCCGGAGTTCAACAGAAACCGATCGGGCTGGACCACCCCAAGGCACCTGCGCATCAGCCGTTTCGCCCCCGGGGCAGGCTGCAACGAACGCTATTGACCAGTAGGGTGCGCTGGGCCCGCGAGTGCTCACGATCGACGGCAACAACTCTCCGACCGTCCCGAAGATGGCCTCGCTCACTCGCCCAAAGAGTTCCATGAACAAAATTTCACCTGGCTGGTTGAATTCATCTTGCCGATCGAAGTGCGACGCATGACACCGCGGGTAGGCCGATCGATTTGTGGGGCCAAATCTGCCGTTTAGTCGCAAAAAAGGTATCTCCAAAGGTATCACCGAGGTGTTTTTAGAGATTTCCAAACCCACGGAGATGAGCGGCAAGGTATTGTGATTGATGGCCTTGCGTCCAAATCGGTGTGACAGGACATGGTTAGAACTTTTCTTGGCCTCTGTGCTAGATGGAATTCCAGCGAAATGGCTGTTGTGATGGTGGCTTTCACGGGGAAAGATAGAGCGGTACATGTCACCAAGTATCGCGTGCGGCTGTGCCGATGTCGGAAGCGACGAATGCATTTGCGTTCGACATGATTCGCCAATCTAAGTCTCAAGCGACATGATTAGCCTTGAGTTGCGGCGCATGTCTCTCAGCAGTGTGGTCGCGGAGTCGTATCGATCCTCGGGGCGTTTGGCCAGCAGTCGCAGGATCACGCCCTCAACAGCTGCGGGGATAGAGAGGTGATAGCGTGTGGGAGGGACCGGGCGCTCGTTCACGATCCGTGGCAGCAGTTCGGCGATCGGTCCGGTGAATGGGGGCCGGCCGGTCAGTATGGTGTAGAGCGTGGCCCCTAAGCTGTAGAGGTCGGCTCGGGCATCGACGGGTTGTCCGGTCAACTGCTCGGGGGCCAGATACTGATAGTCGCCGACGATCTCGCCGGGGCGGGTCAGGGCCGCCTGGGAGTCGTCGAGGGCCTTGGCCAGCGTCAGTTCGCCGAGCCGCACGCTGCCGGGAGTCTTGCCGAGCAGGATATGATCGGGGTGCAGGTTCCGATGGATGATCTGCTGAGAGTGGGCGAACTCCAGCCCCTGGGCCACGCCGATGCCGATCTGCCAGGCGGTTCGCCAGTCGAGCATCCCCGCGATGCCATTGCGGCGGACCAGATCCGAGACGGTCTCGCCTTCAATGAATTCGGTGACCGCGAAACAAGTCCGGCGCCAGCGGCCCGCAGTCATCAGTCGCACCAGATTCGGATGGTTGAGGGTGATCATCGCCCGCACTGAGCGGATGAACCGCCGCTGCGCGGTCTCGTCGCTCTGCGACAGCTGGGAGTAGATCGTGAGCGCCACGACCCGCTCGTGGCGCGGATCGAACGCCTTGTAGACGGTTCCCGTGGGCGATTGAGAGATCAGGTTTCCGACGCGAAATCGCATGAACTGCGACCCGGTCAGGCTGGGAGTCGCGAAGCTCGCGGCCGGTGCCGGGACCGGCTGGGCGAGGGGGCGAGCCGGCTCGGCGGCGTGGCCATTTCGCTCGGGGACACTGCTCGTGATCGGTTGTCCGCGCGGGGCCAGGGTCTCTTCGCTGGCGTTGTCGTACTCCAGCTTGAGTTCGCTGTCTCCGATTCGCAGCCGGTCGGCAATCTGCAGCGCAGAGCCTTGTGCAGCGGCCCCGTTGACCAGCACTCCCCAGCGGCTGCCAACATCTTCGAGGGTGATCCGCCCCTCGGAGAGCAGCAGTCGGCAATGCACGCGGGACACGCTGGGGTCGGTCAGCTGGAGCCCGCATTGATCGCCGCGCCCGATCAGGAGCAGCTCCTGCTCGACGAGCGGGCAACGCAGGCCGCGATCGGGACCGGCGGTGACGGTGACGCGGATAGTTGAACCGGGGGTGATCATGGTGCGACTCGCTCTCCGTTGATCGTATGCTCCCGTTTGGCGTTGTAGATATTGGCTTTCATACTGTCTGGGCCCACAACCAGCGTGTCGATCCATTGTGGGTCTGGTCTCCACTGAATTCTGAATCGGCTTTCGTCCATCATCCACAGAAACTGACGATCAGGCTTCCCAACTGAGCCGTTGGACCAGATGGTCCAGTCGGCCTTTTTTCCTCCGTTGATTTCAGTCGTCCGCCACGTTGCCACGACTTTCGGGCCAACTGCGATGTCGCGTTCGGTTCTCAGCAAGCTAGCCAGACCATCCTTCTTTTGTTTCGTCAGAGACTCGATCAGTTTGTCATAGACCTTGGCGGCATCCGTTCGGGCCTCGGTGAACTCACGCAGGTATTTCAATGTCTCCGTTCGCATGGCGAGCGAAAACGGGATGTGACCATGTTTCTCGAACAGGGCCTTCTCGTCCTCGAGACTCTTGATCTTGACCACGCGTTCGTCGGCCGAGAGCTTAGGGGCAGAGCGAACCTTCTCGACCTGCTCATCAAAGGCCTTGAGCAGCGTCTTGCCGGCTGCCTCATCAGCGGCCTTCAACTGAGCGAGGCCGCGTTCGATCGTCTCTCGCTCAGCAGCACTGATGGTACTAGGGGCGGTCTTCTCCTCAGTGGGAGCTTTGATCACCGGTCCGTTGGTCACCTGCCGGACGGCGGCCTTATTGGGGAACAGGCACTCCGGCGGAATGCTGACTTCCTTCGTGGTCCCCGGTGGAATCCAATGCAAGTAGTGGGCTCCGTGACCGGTCGTCAGAACCTCGACGCGGATCTCATGCGGCTTGTTGGCTTCCAGTTCGACAACGGCATTCTGTGCGGTCTGGATCCCCTTGGCCTCCACCGTCGGCTTGTCGTCGATCCAGACTCGAATATGTCCTCGAGCTGAGGTCACCAGCTTGTACTGTCCACTGACCGGAGGCACGAGAATGCCAGTGTACTTTGCAGCCGAGTCCGTCGGGAGTCCCCAGCGGGGCGAATGAGGTCCCCAGATCTCTTCGATCCGATAGACGCGGTCGGTCGCGAGTCGGCGGCCAAACGATTTGTCGAAGTACTCGGCGACCAGGCCGGTCTTCTCGATATTCGTACGATTCGCCTTGGATCGGGCGTTTTCCACATCCGGGTAGAGCGCCGTCGCCGGAATGTGACAGACTGTGGCTGTACCCGCCGGTTGCCACAGAAGCGAAACCCAGCTGTAGAGATCCGAGTTGAAGACCTCGACCTCGATCGGCTGGGGGTCCTGTGTCAGCTCAAGGGACACTTCGGCGACTTCGGGTTTGAGTTTCCAGTTGTCGATAAGAGTCTGGTGATTGATCTTCAATCGCGATCCGTCCTTGCTGGACAGAAACAGCTTATATCGGCCTGTCTTGGGAGCCCGCAGCCAGCCGGTGAACCGCACTGAGAAGTTATCAACGGGGGCATCTTTGGAAGGGGCTCCCAGCTCCCAGAAACACTCCACGTTAGGCTCGATCTGCTCGCCGACTTTTTTCTCGAAGTTTCGCCCCTCGAAGATTTCCGCTTTCAGGCCATGCTGCACTTCAGGCAGTTCATCGGTGTTCACCTTCTCCACCGGCTTCTCCGGCGTCTTGATGTTCGGCTTCTTGCTGGCAGCGCGATTGGCGGCAGCCTTAGTGGGGAACAGGCACTCGGGAGGAATGCTGACCTCTTCGGTCTTGCCGGGTTCCACCCAGTGCAGAAAGTACTCGCCGTCCAAATAGGAGTTGGCGTGTTCAATGCGTATCGCATGTGCCTTGCCAGCTTCCAGACTGATCAACGCGGTTTGAACCCCTTGTTCAAACTTGGCTTCCAGGGCGGGCTTGTTATCGATCCAGACACGCATCCAGTCGTCGCCCAATCCCACCAGCTTGTATTGGCCAGTGGTTGGAGGCACGAAGTATCCGGAGTACCGCGCAGCGAGCGCAGTCGGGAGCCCAGGAATGGGAGTCGCTGTATACCAGGTCGTCTCCGCTCGGATCACACGATGAGTGGACAGCTTCCGCTGAAAAGTCAGATCAAAGTACTCGGCGAGCAGGCCCCGCCGCTGACTTGCCGATTTCGCGATCGGAGCCCGGGCACTCTCGACCGTCGGAAAGAGCGCTTCCGAAGGGATTAAGCTGGGGGTGGCTTGCCCGGCTGGTAACCAGTACGCCGTCAGAGATGCTGGCCCCCCCAGATCGTAAGTCTCAACGAGAATCGATTGCGGCTGACCAGTCAGCTCGACAGAGGCTTCTCGAACGTATAGCCCGACCTTCCAGTCATCGATCACCTTCTTGCCATCGAGTGAGACCCGGAGTCCATCGTCACTCAAGAACCCGAGCTTGTACCGTCCCGTTTTGGGGGCCTTCAGCCACCCACTGAAACGGACCGAGAAGCCGTCGACCGGTACTCCGCTGGCTGGAGCTGCGAGATTCCAGAAGCAGTCCAGATCGGGCTCGATTCTCTCGGTGACCTTTCGGTCGAAGTTCTGGCCAGCGTAGATTTCCGCCTTCAACCCGTTTCGAATCTCATCGGGCCCCGCCGAATCTTCATCGGGATCTTCAGGGACTGGCTGCTCCGCTGCGGGTTCAATCTTGGCCATGGGAGCATTCGGTTGAGCTGGAGCTCCTGGAGTCGGCAGCCCGTCCTTCAGCGGTCGCACCCGCAGCTTCTGGAATTCGCATCGTTGCGGCTGGGTTCGGGGGGACAGCTGGAGCCCGATGTGTCCACGCGGACCCTTTCCGTGCTGGATTTTTCCACGAGTCACTTCCTGTCCATTCACCGAAACGCGGATGTCTTGCTCATGAATGGCGATGTTCATCCGGTGCCACAAGTTGGGCCGCAGGTCGGGTACCGGGCGCGCTTCGAGGGTGTTGTAGAGAGCACCCGTCCGTTGAGAGGCCGACATCGTCTGTGCCGCCTCATCAGTCTCATCAATGACCTGCACTTCGAGAAACTCTTTTCCGCTCAGGGGCCCATCGGGGAACGCTCGCAGGAAAATCCCGCTATTCGTTCCCGCTGCGAGGCGGTATTCGAAGTCGAATTCAAAGTTGTCATACTCGGCGCTCGACATGAGCCAACCCTCAGCGTTTTGGGTCTCGCCAATCAGAACGCCGTTCTCGACGCGCCAGCCCTGATGCCCCATGGGGGTCCAGCCAGTCAGGTCGCGACCGTTAAACAGGTCGGTCCAGCCTTCTTCAGGATTGGACGGTGGAGTCGCGGGAACAGCCTCGGCACGGGCGACGCGAATCTCCAGCTTCTCAAAAGGGGGAGTCGTGCCGGAGTGCGTATAGAACAGCTCCCCGGTGGCGGGGCAGTAGCGCCCTCCGCGCACGATGAAACGCTCTCCATTGAGCAGCATGTGGCGCGGGTTGGCAAAGACGAGTGAATCGCTCGTGGCATCCGCGACACAGCCCCACTCGACGGGACGATTCGTCGGATCCTGGTAAGAGAAGATCAGGTACTTGCCACTGGCCAACGAAGGCCAGGTGATCTTATCCATCTCGGAAGGGGTGTTCGGAATGGTGACTGCTCGCGACGTGCCCCAGGCGGCACCGGGGCCCGATCGTTCCACCCGGTGAATGATGCGAGTGGTATTGGGCTGGGGGGCAGCCAGCACGATGAGCTTCAGACCGTCCTCGGAGAAAGCCGATCCTAATGCGTGATGCAGGCCAGCCAGCGACGGGATCGCCTGTGGACTCGGGAACTCTTGCGAGGTTGTCGCGCGGCGGGACGTGCAGAGTTCCTCCGGCTTCCCATCGCCATTGACGTCGAAGGGGCAGATGATCTCCAGCCCATCGGGAGAGACCGACGCCAGCCGGGCATGCCGCAGGACCGGCTTGATGTCGCCAAACGGTGCATCTGTCGAAGAGCGCGTCGCCTGCATCACAGTGCTGTCAACGTTCTGAGTTT
>Ga0315905_10005052_pt1 | contig 13459 bp, 10 predicted proteins | sample LakEriMetagenome_5_FD_203522 | JGI IMG/M metagenome (GOLD analysis project Ga0315905, IMG submission 203522) | Freshwater fungal communities from buoy surface, Lake Erie, Ohio, United States - Buoy 4 MA121 | ecosystem: Environmental > Aquatic > Freshwater > Lake | place: USA: Lake Erie, Ohio... | reverse complement strand
GCGCGCGCGAGAGAGAGAGAGCGCGCGAGCGAGAAAGAAAGAGCGGTCGTGAACTTTGACCTGGTTTAGGGTTTGGAGTTTGGGGTTGGGGTTTGGCGTTGGAATTTGGATTTGGGCTTTAGGTTTGGGGTTGAGGGTTCAGGGTTTGACCTCCTTGATCATGTGCCGATAGGCGAGTTCCTCTATAATAGTGTTCGTCTGTGGTATAGTGTTCCTCTATAATAGTGGTCCTCTATAATAGTGTTCCTCTATGATATTAACCTCCTTGATGATGTGCTGATAGACGCGGCCGTGACCGTTGGCCATGGCGAGGTAGTTTAGGCACGTGGTGAGGGCGATGAGAAGGAGCAGATTGTGGTTGTTTTGGTGCTTCAGCCTGTACCTGTGTTAGGGTTTAGGTTCAGCACTAACTACTGCTACTACTGCTGCACAAACGTTGTTTTGGGTTGTTGCTTTGGTGCTTCAGCCTGTACCTGTGTTAGGGTTTAGGTTCAGCACTAACTACTGCTACTACTACTTCACAAACGTTGTTTTGGGTTGTTGCTTTGGTGCTCCAGCCTGTACCTGTGTGTTTGTGCAGTAGTAGTAGTAGTAGTTAGTGCTGAACCTAAACCTTAAGCCCTAGGCACCCTAAACCCTTTAGTCGCGCAGACACCCACGCTTGCCCCATCCGACAGCAAGACAGACATCTGCTTGACATTTTGTGCGGTCTAACGCGCGTGCGAAACCGCCGCAGCGCACACGCCGCGGCCCGAAAGCAGGGCGCGCAAAATCGCACGAAGCATAGCCTAGTAGTAACTACTACTAAGAGTAGTAGTTAGCATTAGGTTCAGCACTAACTACTACTACTACCGGCTGCGATCGACGGCAATGGCAACGGAAACACACAGGTTTCGGGTTTAGGTTCAGCACTAACTACTACTACTACTACTACACAAACACACACCGGCTGCGATCGACGGCGATGGCAACGGAAAAGAAGATGAAAAACACGAAGGTGCCCCAGTAGGATATCACCCCAATCGGGTCCAGGTCCTTTGTCTCAAAAAACTGCCTCGGGTTACTAGAGAGAGAGGGAAAGAGAGAGAAAGAGGGAGAGAGATTAGAGGCGACGTGACGCCCACCGCGTTCTGGTCCTTCGTCTCTAAAAACTGCCTTGGGTCCGCTCCCGCCCTCTCTCTCTCTCTCTGTACATGTATATGTATGTATGCATGCATGTGTGTGTGTGTGGGTGGGTGGGTGGTAGGTGGGTGGGTGGGTGGGTGGGTGCGGGTGTTACACACATAGGCATACACACAAACCGAAAGGCTTGGATGAGGCTTTTGAGCGCGTTTAGTCTAGTTTAGTTTAGTTTAGTGAAGTTGAGTTCACAAACCGAAAGGCTTGGGCGAGGCTTTTGAGCTCGTCGGCCAAGCCGCCCGAGTCAGAACTTGACACCACGTATTCTGTGTTGACCTGCGTGACGTTGATCACAGTGATGTGTTAGTTTGTTTTGTTTAGCTCAGTGGTAGTTTGATAATATGAGTTAACGCGTTTTCAGTGTTGACCTGCGTGACGTTGACCACAGTGATGTTCTTAATCACAATCGTCTCGTTCACAGTGATGTTCTTAATCACAATCGTCTCGTTTACGTTGGTGTCGTTTTCGCCCACGTCGCTGACACCACTGACAGGCGTGGTGGTTATCGTGGGCGTGGAAAAGTTGAACAACTCCACCCCCGGCGAAGGCGTCATTTGTATTTCAGTGGTTGAGGAGTACTGCGCGAATACGCAGGGAAGCGCACCAATGCACACGCCCACGATCGACAGCACGCCGAGGCCCGTAGCTTTGCTGCTCCTTCTGCTACGCGCCGGATGCTTGTCGCTGCTCGGTCCCCTCGACTCAGCCCAGCTGAAGCTCTGAGACTCACTAAACACGGCCAGGGGCGGCCGCTGCGCACGCCTCTCTCGGAGAGACGCGTGCGGCAGACTGTGCGGGCGCGCTGCCGCCGTGCAGGGACGTGCACGGTCGATGTCTTCTGACGCGGCTGCGGTCGCCGCACCCTGACGGCAACATACTACCTGGTAGTTCATTTCCATTCCATTCGCTTCAGGAAATGAGAAAAAAAAATCTTTCAAGAAAACATGACGCACAAGGCGGCCGCTATGGCCGGCCTTGTGTTGCTTCTCGTGGGCGTGTCCGCGGGACTCTCCGCACGCGCCCACCCGGTCGCGCGCTTGAGGCGGCGGGCAGCAGGCGTCGGAGCCGTCCTGCAGCTTCGTGGTGGCCGCGCACCCGCGGGAGCGCGCGGCGGCAGGACTGCCGAGTGGGAACATTCTTCCGATGCAGTGGGCGAGGGCGACCACGCCGCACAACGGGAACAGATGCTGCTGAGCGCAGTGGAGGAGGCGCCACACGATGCTATCGCGCTGGGCGAGCTCGGCGAATGGTTCTGGGAAACCCAAGGAGACATCGGTTAGAGCCCTGTCTAAAAGCAAACTAAACTTAAACTAAACTTAAACTAAATTAAACTGACTAAACCCGAACAGAGAGCGCGGAAGAAGTCTTTCGGAAAGCAGTTGCCAGTAATCCGCATGACGTCGGCGCCCTCACCGATCTCGCCAACTTTCTCTGCCAGGAGCGAAGGCTGCTTGACGAGTCTGAGAATTTGTACCGACGGGCGGTTGAGAGCGCGCCCTGCGATGCAGACGCACTGTGCTGCTTGGCTGACTTCCTTTGCCATCAGCGGTGCGACGTCCAGGGGGCAGCGGATCAGTACAATACGGCTATACTCCATAACCCGTCTGATACAGATGCCCTCTGCGATTTTGCTACATTCCTGTCGGAGCAAGCACACAATGTCACAGCCGCCGAAGCTCTCTACCTCCAGGCGGTTTCATGCCGACCACACGCGGTGGATACGTTAACAAGCTACGCTGAGTTCCTCGCTGCATATAAGGGCGACCAAACTGCCGCTGGTGAGTATGTAAATACTAAATAGGGGTAATTTGCATTAATTCAAGAGCTTGGGGACATTGACGAGATTAAAAAAATAAGTTCGGGAGCAGCGTGAGTTGAGGGGGGATAATTGAGCGTATCCTCGCGAAAAAGGTAAGAGATTCTATAATAATAAAAATCATCCTTCTGAAAATGGTAGGAAATTGGTTATTTTTGGGGGGAGCAAAAAGGCTGTTGCGCTAAATACCCCTATTTATATACACAGGCGAGCACTACCGGCGCGCTGTAGAATCCAACCCCCATGACCCCGATGCACTGTGTGAACTGGCACTCTGGTGCACTGAGGCCAAGTTCGTGGATGAGGGCGAGCTGCTGCTATCGCGTGCGCTGGAGAGTAACCCAACGAATGCAGATGTTATGGACGCTCTCGCCACCTTCCTCGCACAACACCGCCATGACAAGGAGCGAGCGGCTGAACTGCGTGAGCGGGCTGAGCGCTGTCGTCAATCATGCTAGCGTCGCTCATGCAAGCGAGAGAGAGAGAGAGAGAGAGAGAGAGAGAGAGAGAATTAGGAAGTACTGCATGATAACGCAGGAGGTCACTCTCGCCTGTGCAGCCGGGTGCGCGAGGCTTGGGTTGCATGCAGCAAAGATGTCTGCTGGTGATGACAGCAAAGATGGCTGCTGGTCATGACAGCTGCAGCTGGTACACAATGGGCCAAGCTGAATTGTAGCGAGAGCTTTGGGAGAAGACCCGTGCATAAGAAACACCCTGGTCGTGTACCCAGGGGTGCCCATCGTCGCCCGTTTCTGCAGTATTTGTGTGAACATCCGCGCGGCACGTTACTGCCGGCGTCGGCGACGCATGCGTTTGCTTTCTTGCGACGCCAACGCGGGCAAACGGGTGGTAGGCGCCTGGGGAGCCAGGCGCCTACCAAGTAAAACGTGCCAGGCGCCTACCAAGTAAACGAAAGTAAAACGTGTGAGCCCATCAGCACAACGCCGTGAGTCAAGCGGTGGTCAGCCCATGCAGCAGCTGCGCGACTAGGCAAGCGTGTGCCGTCGACACGAAGATCAGGATGTATTATCATATAGGAAGCTATTACGCCGTTTGGACCAGCGCCGCCGACACCAAAGCCCAGGTCGTGAAAAGGTCTGATCCAGACCGAAGCTGTCTCATGACCTTTCTTCCTGGACCTTGGCTTCCGACTTGCGTTGCTCCTCAACGGGAAGCGCTTGACCCGGGGGCACCAAGGACCCAGCCTGTGCTTGAATGCTGCCCAGTGTTAGACCACGCCTGAGGGCCGTGCCTATGAGTGGCTCTTGCATCAGTGCTTCGCCGAGGAAGGGATCAGCGTCAACCCTGCCAGCAAGCAGGGTTGACGCTCGTGGGCGACTATGTCGCACATCATCTCTTGCCCCTGCGGCCGGTCCCTGAGAAGTGCCGATGAGATGGAAGAAGGGGTCGATTATTTCCAAGTCCCCTTGTTCCCTCTCAGAAGAGGCTGACCATGTTTGTAAATGTTGTCCTGCGCGCTCGGGACTGGCAGGGCTGTGGGCCCTGAAATCGAAGGCAGTGTCGCCGTCGGCCAACCTGGCAGCGTCGGCTGCGAGCTCGACCAACTGTTCATCAAGTTTGTCGACCTCTTCCGATGCACTGTCAAGGGCCTCCTGCCCATCGGCATCATCTTCCATGGCAACACCCCGGTCATCATTTTGCATGCTATTCTGCGTTTCGAGTAGACTAGCTTGCTCCTGCGCCACGCGCACTTTCTCCTCGTCGGCACGCATTTGCATGGCCATTTCCTGCGCTGTGTCGAGGAGTTCTTGTTTCTGCTGCCAACGAGGACGCACTTGAATTCCTCGCGCCACGTTAGCAATGTCCTTGAGCATCGCCAACTTGGCATGCAAGGGGTCTGAATGCCATTGATCAGCCATGGCTTTCATCCGCCGCAGTTCTTCTTCAGCCTGCAGCCGTTTCGATTCCTCTTCCGCAAGCTTTGCTTGCCGCACTTGTCCAAGCACTTCTATTTCCCTCTGTTTGACATCATCCATCCTCGCCATAGCCTCTTCGAGTTGCTTGATAATGGTGCGGCAGATGCTTCGCTTATACTCCAGCTCCTCTTCACTGAGCTCAGGGAGAAACAAGGACTTGCGGTAGTACAGCTGCGTCACTCGCCTTCCGACAGACTCCATTGAATTAACAAACGAATCCAAAACCCACTTGCGATGCTCCAAAAGTGAGTTTTTTGAAAGCTGCAGAGTATTTTTTGAAAACGTTAGCTTACAGAGTATTTTTTGAAAAAATTAGCTTACATATTGCATCACAAAGCAAACGTGGTAGGGACATGCTGAAAATGGGCCACCTGCATGCTGGCGCTTAGTACGGTAGTCTCATCATGCAACTCGGGGTCGTCTTCGTCGTACTCGCCATTCCTGAGATTAGTCCACATCTCCTCCGCCTCCTGCGGCTCAATTTCACCGTCCGCGTCTGCATCTTGCAACCGCATCAAAATGTCAAAGTAGACACGGAAGTAGCTTGGAGAGAGATCCACGAGAGTGGCAAACGAGAGGCTCTGAACCACAGCAGCACTCACAGCACCGGTATCGAAGTCCCACCAGCAACCATTTTTCAGTGAAGGCGGCCAAACCGAATAGCCTGGCAAAATCACTGCAATTACGTGCAATCCTTTGTTTAGAGCTCCAAAAATATGTTTGCGTCCCGCCTTCGATCGCATGTGCTGATCCGAAACGCACAGCACAAGGACTGTCGACATTGACAGAGCGGTATCGATCTCGTCATCCGTCTGGTATTCTGAGCAGTCCAGAAAGACTGCATGCGAACCTCGGCTCACAATGTGTCTCAGCACAGGCACAATGTAATGGGCGTAGTTGGTATCTTGCGATATTGCGATAGATTCAGGGCTGTACTCGCGCGAAACAAAGACTGCGCATTCATGCGTTACCACTTCATTCAAGATGACTTGAGAGTCGATATCTTGCTGTGCTGACGATGGCACACTCTCAGAAGGGTCTGTCGAGTCAACCTCTGCGTTTTGTCCTTGATCGCTCGGCATCGGGTCTGGTGCACCTGCAAGTTTCTGATTTTTCCGGAGACCAGGCACCACAATCGAATTGCGAAAGGATGATTTCCAAATGTCCTTCGACTCTAACACATGTCGGATCCTGCGAAACTCGTGCTTATGCAAAAATGCACGCCAGAGCTCACTGATTAGATTTGGGCCTCCTAAGCCCCAATTGAGCTCCCCCGTAGCGTAGAAACGCATGGCTTCCTGCCGTAGGTCGGGATCGGAATGGTACTGTAGCAGGTGCGTTCCGTCGTGGTTGAGGAAAGCTTGAGTCATATGGAAAAGCCACTGCATGTCAATGAATACTGAGTCGCACATGTCGATCCAAACCTCTTCATGAATGTCCGCGGGTCGATCGGGGGGCTTTGCATCCTTGCGGAGCATTACATACGGCGAATTGGTGGCCAGTTTGAAACCAGCTGAGCGATACGGATCGAGCATTTCAAACCCAGCATTGTATTCATTGGATCGAGACCTAGAGTTCTTATAGTCGTCGAAGCCGTAGCATCGTATCCACCCGGAATCATGAAAATACCGCATCGCGGCATACGTCTGGGTAGGGTCAACCCCAGCCCTATGGAGGAGATTTTTGAAGTGTCCTATCCAAATACAACCCTTTGCCATGTCCGGTGTTATGTTCATCATCTTCTTGATTCGCTCCTGCGTCACAAAAAGTAAAAATCAGGTTAGCAGGCAAGCGATGAAAGTTTGGAATTTCAAGCAATAGTTGTTCGCAGCAAGCATGTGCGCTGCAGTGTAAAACTGCTGGCAGTACCCGAACCCGATGTTCTGTATATAAACGTACCCGCAGATTGCAGCGACCGGCAAAATTTTGCCACAGTTTCGCCACGTCAGCGTCCCTGCCATCTTCTGGTTCTGGCAACAGATTGGCTGGAGCGGCATTGCTCACTGGAGCGGCGCCCAGAGCTCCAGTACCCACGAGCGGGCGTGTGGGCTGCTCTTGTGCGTCCTCGCGTGCTTCATTTTCTTTTTTATCTGCTTCTTTTTTGCGAAACCGCAAGACCGCTCTGTGTAGGTTGCGGATCCGCGCGACATCGTGCCTTGCCTTCATCCACGAATGGGGCAGAATCTCGCCAAAAAACGGCAGTGCGTGCGTCTCCCGCAGCAACGTCTCCTTGAGCACGTTCACATTAGCGCCGGTTTTAGCACTGACACAGATAGGGTTTCCACTATTCAACAAAACTGGAGGTGGCAGATGGGGAAATTTTTTACGAAGCCCTTCAACCTGTTCCTCGACCGACTCCTTTACTGCTTGCGATTGCCTCAGGAGATCCTCCGGGTCGACACAGTCCGAATGTGTTGCGATCAAAAGAATAGAAACCCCGGGGAGAAACCCAGGGGTATCACGTGAATACATTTTATCGATGAACGACCTCACTTGCTCGCCCAGGTGCGGTTTCATATCGTCCCACGTGCATAGGCCACGCCCACCGACTGTATATTCAGGTGTCTCCTTGTCAACACGTGCAGCTTTGTCGCCTGCCGATGATTCTCCCCGTTCGTCAGGCCACATGCGCCGAAAGGGACGCCATACCATACAGTAAATTGCGCGGCGTAGTAAGCACATATTGAATTGCATAGGCAGATACAGATCGATCCCGGCAAAGTCATAAATGGTGTACAAGGGTGAGGTCGAGGAGCTCAAAGGCTTCCAAATGTGCATCTGGATGCCATGCGTGCGCTCATCTATTGCTATGTGTGCGGTTTTATTTTCTTCGTTCATCAGTGCGTCGATGACACTGCTTTTGCCCACTTCAGTTTTCCCGATGAAGAGAAGAGCCATCTCCCGGTCTATTGTGCCGTTCAGAAATTCAGCGGTGAGCTGATCTCGGACCTCCGTGGTATTTTTGGCCATCAACGACGGCGGCGGACATTTCCATGGATTTTCACTTAACTTCATCTTCCACAAGATCGGGCAAGATATCGAAAACCCAACAGGAAAAGTAGTGAACCGGTTTTTGCTCAGATCCAGCTCCTCTATCTGAAACAAATTTACGAGTGAACACAAGATGGCGGTGGCGCCGTCGCCGGAAATTGCGTTGTCGGCTAAATTCAGGGAGCGCAGAGATGTCATCGGTTTCAGAGAATGAGCCAGAGTCTGGCTCACTTGTCTTGAAAAGGGTTTGTTGCCGCTCAGGTTCAGATCTGTAAGGTTTTGCAAGTGAAACAAGCCATCACACAAGTCACGGAAAGACTCTTCATTGCTGCCCAAGTGATTTCTCGACAAGTCTACTTTGGAAATTGCATCGCGCCTTATGCAGTTCGCGACGAATGAAACCTGATAAATGGAGTTGAATGTCAGGCGCTGACCTGCCTTGATTTCCTTTGCAGTAATTCCATCGGCATTAGTCAAGGCGCAGCACTTGCGAATTGCCTTACTCAGAACCTCCTGACCATGTGCATCAATGTGATTGTCCACCAAGTTGATGCTGCGCAAATCTGAGAGATATTGCAAGCACTCGGCGATCTCAACAGCGCCTTCATCGCCCAGAAAGCACATTTGCAAATTTAGTCCTCGAAGCTTTTCGCATGTTTTCAGCGATTCTGCCAATTTTGCCACCCCAGCTGTATAGTAGTTGTCTCCTGACGTGTGATTCTCGAGACGACGCGTCAGTGGGTTGCATGACAGGTTGAGGATTTTTAGCGAAGTCAGGCCTTTAATTGCCAGCGAAAGAAATTGAAGACCGTCGACACCAATATTGTTGTTGCTGAGATTAAGCGTGGTCAAGTTGATCAAAGGTTTTAACCCATCAGCAATGTTCTCAGCGAGGGCATTCTGGTCTTCGATCTTGGTGTTTGACAAGTTGAGCTCTAGCAGCTGTGTCGCATTCTGCATCCATTCAGAAATGGCGCTACCACGCAACTTAAGGTCATTCCCAGACAAGTCCACAACAGTGACTTCTTCGTTGAAAGCGAGTATCTCGAAGACGACCGTAATGTCATCAGGTTGGAAGTCTGCGCCGCTCAGGTTGAGTCTAGGCTTGACGCTGCGGATGTGTCCCACCTGAATTGTCTTGTAGATTATCATCGACTCCAGTCTGCTGAGATGCTCAGCGCAGGCAGCTCCCAACGCCGGGAGGCCGCGCTTTGTGGCGGGTCCGCCAGTCCGGGCATCCGCCATGAGCAACTGTTTCCTTGCCTCACCAAATGTTCCGAGATCCGTAGCCACGTCTTTGAGACGAAACACCCCTTTCTTCAGGCCCTGCTCATCACTCTGCATTTTCGCCTTCAAGGCTTGTGTGAGGCGGTTTCTCGACAAGTCTAGCTTGGTCAAGTTTGTGAGACCGGGTACTTTTGCTGCAAGAGCACCTGTGCCGTCAGGACCAATGTTATTGTCGGCTAGGACTAATTCTTGAAGCGCAGGACGAAAGGCAGCGACGATGACCTTCACACCGTTGCTTTCCAGGTTATTGGACGACAAATCTAAGAAGGCCAAGTGTTTGAGGACGTCAAGAGCGGCAGCAAGATGCCGAACCCCAATCACTCCTATGAGATTTTTTCCCAAATCCAAGCGTACGATACTCGACAACCTAGTCAACGCGTCGCATAGCGCTTTTAATGCCGGCTGCTTTGACGGGTGTTCATCGGGTATGTCTGGATCCTCAACCCCCATCCTATTGTCTCGGAAGCTGACGACCTGCATATGGCGAGATGACTTGGCAGCTGAGCATACGACAAGAGCAGCATCAAAGGAAAAGTTTAAGCTGTTGCCCGTCAGTTCGTTGGAGCTGATGTCCAGTTCGTCCAGACTGGGATACAGATTCCGAGCTTCTCCCAGGATTGTCATGCCATGAATACCCAGGTTGTTGCGAGCCAACAGCAGCCTATGAAGGGGGCGGGACATAATGTAGTTGCGGAATTCCTTTTCTTTCTGCTCTACCCCCCGTTCCAGCGCCTCTAACGTTGCCTTATTCTCGCTTGAGCTCTTCCCTATGTGCGACCACAACACTTTGATCTCTTGCTGAAGCTCTTTAGTTTTGGCCATGAGCCCCTCTACCAAATAGTGTCCGCCCTCTGCATGCAGCTTGCAATCGTTAAGGTTCAGTGTTACAAGTTTTGTGCAGGTTTTCAGAGCCCCACCAAGCGCCGTGGCTCCTCTCATGTCTTGACCAGCATCTGTAATCAAGTTCAGACTAAGATCCAAATGCTCCAGATGTATTCCAAATGACGCCAGTGCTTCGAGCAGCCATACCGCACCAGTGGGCCCGATCATATTGTCGCTGAGATTAAGCCAGGTGAGAACAGTACCGAGAAAAAAATTGGGGTGGCCTGCGCCATGTGCATGGGAATTCAGACCAAATTGCATCAAAGATTTCCTCTGCTCCACCACCAACTCATCCCTCTTATTGGTATTCCAGTATGCGGGATGTAGAGCCTGTGAGATATAATGAGCCCCTTCGTCTGCCACACGGCACTTTTTCATACTGATGCCACGCAATGACTCAGCGCCACGCGCCTCGGCCATGAGCGATTTTGTTCCCCGTGGGTTCAGTGGATTGTCGTCGACAATCAGCACCTCCAATTGCGTAAGCGAGCTGAGAACACCCGCAAGAATGCCGGAGCTTCGCGAACACAAGTTGGTGTCATTCAACTCGAGACGCTTGAGCGTGAGGCACCTCTTTAAGGTCGGTGCCATGCTATCAAGCCCGACCGCGCCCAATCGACAATGCGACAAGAGCAGCGTGTCTGGCGATTTCAGACCCTTGACATTCTCAAATAGTTGTGCAACGGCTTCCAATTTCTTTGAAGTGAAAGCATCTGTCCTTCGTCTAAGATCGACGCATGTCGGATCGGGCTGAATCCCGAGTGTTGCAAACGCTGTAAGCTGTGTGCTGTGATGTTGCAAAGCCTGGCTTATATCCTCGGAAGCAAATTGTTGAATAGCGAGTGCGCCATGTCGCACCAAAGAGGGGCTGCCACTCGTCGATCGGGCTTGATCCTGCAAAATATTCTCTTCGATCGAAGCAGATTCATCGGAATCCTCCTGATATTTAGAGGATGATTCGGATTGTCGTGAACTACCACTTGATCTCAATTGGGATCGTTTTGAACTCTCTATTGATCGTTGGGATTGTCGAGAACTACCTGTTGATCTCAATTTTTGACGCTCTGGTGTTTGTGATTGACGCTCGGGTGATTTTGCGTAATCCGGGTGTATCCCCCGTGCAACGTGCCACGATTGGCGCGTTCGGTCGAAGAGTCTAAAGCGGGCTTCAGCGGCCTCATCTGTGTCGTATCCCTCGTCGTCCACTTTGCTGATTTCATCAAGCAGCTTTTCGACGGCGATTAAGAACTCTGGATGGGTTAGGGACTCGACGTTCTCATCGCCAACCAACCGGCTGAGTCGCCTTTGCGTCTGTTGGCGATCCAGACGCTGTATTGTGCGCTCTTCGATGCCCCCTTCGAATCTGCTTTTGGCTACGTCTTCAGCTTCCCTGAGCTCGGAGTAGAAGGCTGCAACCTGTTCTGCATCCGCACGATTGGCGACTAGCGGCTGCACTTTGGTGCGCGTCATCGGCCGCTCGAGTGCTGCCAGGGATGATGTAGCCGAGGCCAGGCGAGACGAGCCCGCCGTAAGCTCTCGCTTGTTCTCGGCTGGGAGAAGAAGCCCGGGCTCCGCGCTTTTGCTGCGCCGAACTGCTGCATACTCTCGAACGGCGGCAGGACGTGGATGTTCCGCTCTCCTCAGCGGTGCAAGGGTCGCACTGCGCCCTGCACTACTGCGTCCTACGTGCACGTCCCGCCGGGTCGAAGGAAAACCTTCCTGGAGAACTTCATTCCTGGAGAACCACTGTTGCATGCCCGCCCGCCAGCCCGACGTCTCGCCTTGCATGATGGCACGCACCGGAGTGCCCCGGCCGTCGCCCTCGTCTCGGCTGCCATTCTGCACAGCAGGCAGCACAGTTCCACCGCGCTCCGCCTGCACGAGCGCACGCAAGCAACGGTTTAGGCCCGTGGCTGAGCAAGCGAAGTCGGCGGCACCGCAAACGGGGCATGCTCACGCGCACTCTTCGCACGGCGCCCGGGCGTAACGTCGCGGGGTTCCACGCCGCACCTGCTGTTGTGTTCTTCGCACTGCTACAACCATGTTTTTAGGTTTTCCGTAAGAGTCCGTTGCCTCAGAAAAGTAAAAAAAAGTAAAAAAAGTTCGGCGCAGAGTAAGGGGTGGCATCATCGAGCAAATAGCGCGGCCCGGGTGTGACCGGAGGCCCCCGCCAAAGCTGCCTGGTGCTGGGTGATAACATGGTGTTGTTGCGGGCGCGCGCCCGCGCCTTCCGTCCTCCAGATCATGGCATCCGCGCCGCCCTCCAGATCATGGTACTAACCGCCGTCCAGATCATGGTACTAGCCGCGGTGCCCCCCGCGGCGCGGCTGCCGGTCCTGTTCTGCGCAGCCGCAGGTCCTGTTCTGCGCAGCTGCGCGGGCCCGCGCTTGTGCGGGCCAGCGCAGTCCAAGCCACCCGCCCGTCGACCCCGCATGGCGGGCGGGGAGGAGGCGCCCGCCGCGCTGCACAGGCTCGCGCGGCTGCAGGCGGCGACGAAGAGCAACGGCGCGGCAGAAAACGCGCTGCGCGCGGCCGTCGCAGGCGTCAGCCTCGACGACTTCGGCGCGCCCGCCGCCGGATGGGCGCGCTGCTACCGCAGCACGCGAATCGTGCTCAAGGTAGCACCCGCATTCATGCTCAACCCCCTTGAGCGCCCATTCTGCCCTGCGGTGCTGCCGTGCTGCGGCGCCGGCAAGTGAGAAACCTGACCACTCTGGTGGCACAGGAGGACGCGGCGTGCAGCATCTCGGTGCTGCTCTTGCCCGGGGGCGAGGTGGTCCCGCCGTACGCTCGGCCGGCGGCGGAAGCTCGTGCGTTTGTTGCTCTCCAGGGCTCCGTCGGCGTCCGCACCCTCACCTGCATGGAGCCAGGTTCTGGGGCGGCGCTGGCCGCGGGCCTCCCGGAGAACGGACTCCACGACCCGCGCTCTCTCGCAGCCCAGACCAATAAAAACGGCTGCATCACTCCAGGAGGGCCCGGTGCTACGAACGGGCAAGGGGTTGCTGAGGCTGACTGCGTGTGCCGGGGGGGTGTCTGTCCGAGACGAGAGGGCTGCAAGTTCTGGGTCGAGCTCATGCGTGAGCGTCTTCAGCGCAAAAAGGCCTGTTCCGCTACCTGCGCTGATGTTGAGCTCGACCCCGCGTCACCGCCCCTGGTATTAACTTGAATATCCCCCGTATTCTGGAAAAGTCAATATCAAGTGACTTTACAGTAAATATGCTAGGGTGCTGAATTTCCCGATATTGGTCTGCAGGTTCTGCCTGCCGGGCGCAGCCGTGTTGCCCAGTTGTTTGCGCAGCCCGGAGCCTCCTCCTTTGTCCTCGAGGTGTGTGTGCGTGTGTGTGTGTGTGTGTGTGTTCGCAGTAAT